>Ga0180432_10003470_pt1 | contig 22420 bp, 19 predicted proteins | sample SS_ome_10_FD_132414 | JGI IMG/M metagenome (GOLD analysis project Ga0180432, IMG submission 132414) | Hypersaline lake sediment archaeal communities from the Salton Sea, California, USA - SS_1_MS_2 metaG | ecosystem: Environmental > Aquatic > Non-marine Saline and Alkaline > Hypersaline >...
AAGACGCGGAAGCCCATGATGTGCTCCTCTGTGTGCAGACCGGAAAGACCGTTGACGAGGAAAACAGGCTCAAATTCTCCAATGATCAATTCTATTTCAAAGCCCGCTCCGAGATGGAGGAGGCCCTCAAGGGTTATAGCATGGCCCTTGACAACACCGGCCTGATCTCAGGCCTGTGCAATTATGAGATGCCCTTCGGGCAATATAAGTACCCTGTATTCCAGGTGCCCGGGCAGAAGAGCCTGAACGAGCTCCTCGTGGAGGAGGCGGAGGCCGGACTTAAGGGGAGGCTCGAACAAAAGGCAGAGGATGAAGGCTCACTTTCTGACGAGGTAAAGGAGGTGTATGGAGCCCGCCTTGCTTTTGAGCTCAAAACCATTAAGGAAATGGGTTTTGCCGGGTATTTCCTCATCGTGGCGGATTTCATCGACTATGCAAGGTCCCATGATATCCCGGTGGGTCCTGGACGCGGTTCGGCGGCCGGATCCCTGGTGGCCTATTCTCTCAACATCACCAATATTGATCCTATCAAGTATGGTCTCCTCTTTGAGAGATTTCTCAACCCGGCCCGGATAAGCATGCCTGATATAGACATTGACTTTTGCATGGAGGGCAGAGATGAGGTGATTCGATATGTGGCCGGTAAGTACGGCCGACAGAATGTGGGACAGATCATCACCTTTGGAACCATGAAAGCCAGGGCCGTCATCAGAGATGTCGGTCGCAGCCTTAATATCCCTCTCAGTGAAGTGGACCGGATCGCCAAGCTGGTTCCTGAAAGGCCCGGGGTTACCCTTGAAAAGGCCATTGAGGAAGAACCGGATTTGAAAAGACTCTCAGAAGGAAGGGGCGAAGCACAGAGGCTGCTCAGGATATCCAGGGCCCTGGAGGGCCTGGCGAGGCATGCCTCCACCCATGCGTGTGGGGTGGTCATTGCGGATAGACCGCTGGTGGATTACCTTCCCTTGTTCAAGGGATCCAGGGACGAGGTGATGACCCAGTACACCATGGATCGTATCGAGCAACTGGGTCTTATAAAATTTGATTTCCTCGGTCTCAGGACACTGACCGTGATCAAAAAGGCCCTCAGGCTTGTTGAAGAAACCACGGGACAAAAAGTGGATATTGATAAGATCAGCCTGAATGACGAGGCCACTTATCAGTTGGTCAGCGAAGGGAGGACAACCGGAGTCTTTCAGTTGGAGAGCTCCGGCATGAAAGAACTCCTGCGAAGGCTCAAGCCGGAGGTCTTCGAAGACATGATCGCCCTGGTCGCCCTTTACAGGCCGGGACCCCTGGGCAGTAACATGGTGAATGACTTTGTCAACGGAAAACATGGAAAAGGCAAGATCACCTATTTCCTCCCTGAACTTGAACCCATATTGAAAGAGACCTATGGGGTCATCCTTTACCAGGAACAGGTGATGAAAATCGCCCAGGTGCTGGCCAAGTATTCCATGGCCGAAGCAGATGAACTCAGGAAAGCGGTGGCCAAGAAAAAGCCGAACATGCTGGCGAAGCAGAATGCCAGATTCATTAAGGGGGCTACGGAAAACAATGTGGAGCCGGAAATGGCCCGTAAGCTCTTTGAACTCATGGAGAAGTTCGGGGGCTACGGGTTTAACAAGTCCCATTCTGCCGCCTATGCCATGATCGCCTACCAAACGGCTTACTTGAAAGCTCACTACCCGGTCCAGTTTATGGCGGCCCTGTTGACCTCGGACATGGGCAATCAGGACAAGACCATCAAGAACATCGCGGAATGCCGGGGTATGGGTATTGAGATCTTGCCTCCTGATATCAATGAAAGCCGGGCCGACTTCTCTGTCATAGGCGGCAAGATCCGCTTCGGCCTTGCCGCGGTCAAGAATGTGGGACTTAAGGCCGTGGAATCCATCATTGAAGAACGCAGTGATAAAGGTCCCTTTCGAAACTTGATGGAATTCTGCAGTAGGGTGGATGGGTCCAAAGTCAACAAGAGGGTCCTGGAGGGGCTTATCCAGTGTGGGGCCTTTGATTTCACCGGTGTTTACCGGTCCCGGCTTTTTAAGGCCCTCGACGATGTGCTCAGATTTAGCGGGTCGAACCAGGATCCGAATCAGCTCAATATGTTCGGCTCCCTGAGTCCTGATCTCGGCGGCTCCCCCGGACTTTTTGAGGAATCCGATGACGAGGAATGGGAAGAAAAGGATCGGTTGAGGAGGGAAAAGGAGACCCTGGGTTTTTATATTACGGGACATCCCCTGGATGGTTACAGCGAGGAGATTCAAAGGTTCGCCTCATGCACGATTCAGGACCTTCCGAGTCAGAAGGATCGAAGTCAGGTAAAGGTGGCCGGTGTTGTAGAGAGCCTGAAACTGAAACGGACCAAACGGGGCGACAAGATGGCCATAATGAATTTTGAGGATATGACCGGATCGACCGAGGTGGTTCTTTTCCCGGATGTATTTGACCGGTCTTCCCCTTTTCTCAAGGGAGACGACCCCATCCTTATCACCGGCAGTGTGGAAACCGCGGAGAACTCCGCCAAGATCATTGCCCAAGAGGTCATCACCATGGATGAACTACGGCAAAAGGCCGTGGCGGCTATTGCACTCAGGTTAAGTGAAGAAACCATGTCCTTTGAACTGCTAGAGGACATACAGGAGACCGTATTCAGGTATCCAGGAGAGTGCAGACTTCTTTTCAAGGTGGGTATGTGCCAGGGAAAGGAGGTCACCATCTCGGCGCACAGCCGTTTCAATGTGCTTCCCTGCCGTGAGCTGATCACAGAATTGGAAACCCTGACACAGAACAAAATCCTGGAGTTCCTGCCCGAAAGGGATGAGAGCCCGCAGGGGAAGTCCCATGCCCAATCGGAGTGCGGGCCTTTTTAAGGCCCTTTGAATTCCAGATAATCCTCCATGGTGTCCACGTCCTTGTCCTCATAAAAAAAGTCCGGTTCTGCCAAGCAGACCCTCTCTTTGTACTTCTGGAACAGGGCCTTGGCCCCTGTATCACCGGTGAGCTTATGGAGTTCAGGGTAAAGGCTGCGGCTGAAGATAACCGGGTGAGAACGTTTGCCATGGAGGCTTATGGCCCCGAGGGGCAGGCCCGAATGGAGGTATTTTTGGAGCAGAAAGTCAATGACTCTGGCGCTGATTAGGGGCATGTCGGCTAGAAGGATCATGACATGATCAACTTCTTCCTCCACCTGGGAGAGTCCGGTGATAATGGAAGAACTGACGCCCTCCCTGTAGCCTCTGTTCTCAATCACCTTTAGCTTCGGGTGCCTCAGGATAGGGGTGAGAGAGTTCTCTATGACGGAGGCCTCATGGCCCAAGACCAGAATGACTTTGTTTAGGTGGGAGTCCAGGGTCTCCCGGAGGATGACCTCCAGGAGGGGTCGGTTCCGGAAGGGAAGCAGTTGCTTCAAGGTCCCCATCCTGGTGGCGGCACCCGCTGCGAGAACCAGACCTGCCGCACGGCCCCAAACCGGTTTTTGATCGGCCCCTTCTTTATGCCTCTTCTTGGATCCCCCTCTGGTATCCGGCATCAAACACCTTTAGGTTGAGGGCCTTAAACCTGTCCGGACTGACCTGTTCTACCGTATCTCTTAACTCGGCGTGGGTGATGGGCCCCTCATGAAAGGCCGAAAAGAACCCCAAGAGGGCCAGGTTCAGTGCCATGGGGGCCTTGAGTTCCATGACCAATTCCCCGGCCGGCAGGGAGCGGCACCTGATCCTCATGCTGTCTAAATAATTGCGGACCTTCTCGCAGGGAAAGGGTGCTTTGGATACATTGGCATAAAGGCCGGCCGCCTTTCTCAAAAATGGGAGGTTTCGGTAGGCCTCGTTTTCTTCAAGGGCGAGGAGAAAATGGGCCTTTCCCGGACCTACCAGGCTGCTTTCCACCTTACCCAGCCTGAGGTGGGAAACCACAGACCCCCCCCGCTGGGCCATACCATGGGTCTCGGCCCCCATGATCTCAAAGCCTTTGTTGAGCCCCGCCTGGGCCAGGACCCTGGTCATAAACAAAATGCCCTGCCCACCCAAACCGCTCAAGACGATATTGACCACATCCATGAATTCCTCTTTTCCCCGCTTTGTGTAAAATTAGACGGCTATGATAGCCCCCTTGGGACAGACCTGGAGACAGACCCCGCATCCATTGCACAGGGCCTGGTCTACGGCGACCCTTCCCAGCGCCTCATCTTTATACAAGGCCGGACACCCGAAGCGTTCCAGACAGAGGTTGCATTCCTCGCAATCATCCGTCACCATCACCTTTTTCTTTTCGGGGATGGCTTTGTCCCCGTATGCAATCACACAAGGGTGGCGCGCTATGATCACGGCAATGCCGCCCCGGCGATCGTTCACGTAGGCCGTGGCCTTTTTGAGATGCTCGCTCATGGCATGGATATCATAAGGATCAACCACTTCGAGAAAATCGATGCCACAACCCTGCACGACCCTTTCAAGCGGAATGGCCTTCCCTTGACTCCCGTCCGCCCGCACGCCAAGGGCGGGGGTGGGCTGCATGCCGGTCATGGCTGTAGTCCCGTTGTCCAGGATAACCAGGATAAATCGGGCATCATTGTAAACCGCGTTTAGAAGGCCCGCAGTGCCGGAATGAAAGAAGGTTGAGTCTCCTATAGTGGCAATGACAGCCTGTTGGGTCTCGTCTTGGGCAAAAGTGTGGTAGAATCCCGAGGCCATGGTTATGGCGGCGCCCATGTCCAGGCAGGTGTCTACAGCGCCCTGATTCAGTCCCAGGGTGTAGCACCCGATATCCGAGGTGAAGATGGCCTTGGACCTCCCCTTGCGGATAGCAAAAAAGGCGGCCCTGTGCGGGCATCCCGGACAGAGGGTGGGCCTGCGTAGCGGTAATTCCAGGGTCTTTACCAAGTCCCAGGCGTCCTGATTCGGCCTGTGGCTCATGGGCGGCAGGCCCACTTCTTGCATGACCTCCTGAAGGGTGGCGTAAACCACCTGGGGCAACAGCTCACCGGCTGAGGGGACATGCCTGGAGAGTCGACCTAGGGTCTTGTATTCGTCCCGCAGGAAGTATTCAATGACCGTGTCCGTCTCTTCAAGGACAAGGACTTTGCTACACGAGGACATAAAATCCCTGGCCAGATTCTCGGGAAAAGGGAACGGGGTCCCGATCTTGAGCACGGGGATATCCCCTCTTTTTTCCTCGTCAAGTATATCTCTTAGGACCGCATAGGGGACACCCCCTGCGATGACGCCGAGGGGATAAGTCTTGCCCGGGATCAGATTATGCCTGTTATGGGACTCCAAGGTCTCAAACCTGCCGCTGATTTGTTCCAGCTTGTTGTTTAGTTCCCCGTGGAGCACGTAGCGGAATTTGGGGGTGGCCGCCCACCTAAGGGGTTCCTTTTGAAAAGCGGCCTTTGTCGGGTTGGTCTTCAGGGGCCCCCAGGAGAGGCTTTGACGGGCATGACACACCCGGATGGCGGGTCTCAGAATGACGGGAATTCTGAACTCCTCTGAAATCTCTAAGGCCAAGCCGGCCATTCTGCGCGCTTCTTCCGGGTTGCTTGGATCCAGGACGGGCACCTTCGCAAGTCTGGCCATGAGCCGGGTGTCCTGTTCCGTTTGAGAGGAATGAGGACCGGGATCATCGCAAGAAATAATCACAAGCCCCCCCCTGGTGCCCATATAGGCCGCACTCATAAGGGAGTCGGCCGCCACATTGAGCCCCACCTGCTTCATGCAACAGGCCGCCCTCTTCCCGGAGATGGCGGCTGCGAAGGCATTGTCCAGGGCCACCTTTTCATTGGTCGACCATTCTACGTAAGTTTTGAGGCCCTCGGACTTCACCAGGTGAACGACTTCGGGTAAGATTTCCGAACTGGGGGTTCCCGGATAAGACGTCACCATTTGACACCCCGCCTCCAGGAGGCCCAGTGCCACGGCCCCGTTTCCCAGGAATATATCCTTGTGGATCATGACTCCTCTTTGTTTCTCCTTTTGGCCTCCTCAATAAGTTCCACCAAAGAGAGCATTTTGGGCTTGGGAGGATTTCCAAAGACGCGGTTCCACTGTTCGGGCGTGAGTTCTTCTTTTAAGAATTCTTCCACCAAAAAATGTTCATACCAGCAGTCCAGGGTCTTGAAGCATGGGAGCCCGTTGTTTTCTGAACGGCAATAGGAAAAAGAGACCTGATGTCCCAGCCTGGGACAGCGGATCTCAAAATCATCCCCGGGGGGTATGCTTGTCCTCTTCATGAGATAATTTGCCAAAAAGGTTTCCGGAGACCTTTCGGGTCTCCGGAAGGGTTCAGCCAGCAGATCCTCCTTGTGTTGAAAATCAGCCCGTGTACTGCTTGGGCTTGGGGAGGGGCTCAATTTCCTTCAATGCCCTTTGAATTTCCTCGTCGGCCAGGGCATGGTCCTGAAGTTTACCCGAGAGGTAGGCCTCGTAAGCGGCCATGTCCACCAGCCCGTGTCCACTCCAATTGAAGAGGATGATCTTTTCTTTCCCCTCTTCTTTTGCCTTGAGAGCCTCCCTGATTACAACAGCGATGGCATGGTCCGTTTCCGGGGCGCTGATGAATCCTTCAGTCTTTGCAAAGGTGATGCCTGCCTGAAAGGTCTCAAGCTGGGGGACGGCCACGGCCCTGATAAGGCGGTCCAGCACAAGTTGACTGATGATGGGCGCCATGCCGTGGTACCTCAGTCCGCCCGCATGGATGGGTTCGGGAATGAACCCGTGGCCCAGGGTGTGCATGGGAAGAAGGGGGGTCATCTGGACTGTATCCCCGAAATCGTAGGCAAAGGGACCCCGGGTCATGGTAGGACAGGAGGTGGGCTCCACCGCAATAATATCGATTTCTTTCCCGTGGATCTTGTCCCTTACAAAGGGCAGGCAGAGCCCGGCGAAATTGCTCCCGCCTCCGGCACACCCGATAATAAGGTCGGGATAATCTCCGGCAATGGCCATCTGTTTCTGGCACTCCAGTCCGTTAACGGTCTGGTGCAGTAAAACGTGATTCAATACGCTTCCGAGGGCATACTTGCTATTCTCATCAATTACGGCCGCTTCCACGGCCTCGCTGATAGCGATTCCCAGGCTGCCGGGAGAATCAGGATTTTGATCCAGGATGGTCTGCCCGGCCTTGGTTTCCGTGCTTGGGCTGGCAACGCAGTCGGCCCCCCAGGTTTCCATCATGATCCGGCGATAGGGCTTTTGCTGGTAGCTGATCTTTACCATAAAGACCTTACACTCCAGGCCAAAGAGGGCGCAGCACATGGACAAGGCACTTCCCCATTGTCCTGCTCCTGTCTCGGTGGTGATGCGTTTAGTACCCGAGATCTTGTTATAGTAGGCCTGGGCAAGGGCGGTATTGGGTTTGTGGCTGCCAGCGGGGCTTACACCCTCATTCTTGAAATAGATCTTTGCCGGGGTCTCCAAGTGCTTTTCCAGGGCGTAGGCCCTGTAAAGCGGGCTGGGGCGCCACAGGACATACTTTTCTAAGACTTCCTCCGGGATATCAATCCACCTTTCTTGACTCACTTCCTGCTCGATGAGCGGCATGGGGAAGATGGGGGCCAGGTCATCCGGACCTACGGGCTGGCCAGTCCCGGGATGGAGAGGGGGCTCCATGGGCGTGGGCATATCCGCCAGGATGTTATACCATTGACGCGGCAATTCCGATTCGGGTAGAAAAATTTTTTTGACCTCCATAACGCCTCCTTTTTTCCGTTTGGTTTTTTCCCTCCAGTCCGCAGCCCTTCGCGCTACAGACCAACCTGCCCCTTGGCTATACATCTCCGGGGAAGCCTAAGCCTCCTCTGCAATTGCTGGAGGAGTGCTGAAAAACCTGTAAGTAGAAATGGGTGGAACTAACTTATAATATCAAAATACTTAGGAAAGCGAAGATCTCAATCTACCCAAGGCCGGGCCACGAGACAACCCGGCCCGAGATACGTCCAAAATTTTTGTGCGCGCCAAAGGTGCATAAGAATGGGAGAACTCTGAGGTTGAGCATCAAATGTGACGGAGACTAATCTTTTTGTCCTTTAAAGTCAAACAGTATTTTTTAGGGAATCCTGGTGGATTCGGAAGCCCAACCAGGGCCATCCCGGGATATTGGTTGGACCTTTGTATATACCCTGGGGTGGGAAACGGCGCCCACCGACTAAATTTACTTTTCAAAAGTCCATAAATAGCTTATGATTTCAAAAGTTGGTACCTTCATTGATCACCTTCTAAGAGTACGTGTTCTTTTGGCAAAAGGGGCCTGGTTCAAGGATTGAGGGGTGCAGCCCGGATAGTCCTTAATACCGTTGGTCGCTTACCTGTAAGCTTTCCTTTTAGGTTTGTATCCCGGCAAACATGTGGTTCCCCTCTGCCGTTGTGTGATTTGTCGGAATTCGGCCTTACTGAAAAGCCGGAAGAAGCGAGCCTTTGGGAGTAAAGCCATGGAAGCAAGCATGAAGAAGGATGTCAGCCCGGAGAGACAGAAACTGCTCTATTACAAGGCCTTGACCGACATCTCCAATCAAATCCATTCGGCCAAGAATATTGACGAAATTCTCATCAATCTCAAAGACAGCATCCTGAGCTTGTTTGATGCCGAACGGATCACCATCTACGTGGTGGATGGCAAAAAGAAGGAGATTTATTCCCGTTTTAAGGTCGGTAGCCTCCCGGAGGAAATCCGTCTGCCTATTAATAATAAGAGCCTTGTCGCTTATACGGCCAGACACGCCCAAATAACCAATATCACCAACCCCTATGACAAAAATGAGCTGTCCATGATTGATAAGGAACTCACCTTTGACAGCAGCTGGGACAAGAAGTCCAATTTCGTCACAAAACAGATTTTGACCGTCCCTATCCTTTATAAAAGGTATGTCATCGGGGTCCTCCAGCTCATGAACAAGAAAGGCGGGGATCGTTTTACCCTGGAAGATCAGAACAGCGCCGTAGAGATGGCCAAGGTGCTCGGCATTGCTTTTTTTAACCATAACAAGCTGGCAAGAACCAAAAAGAAGCGCTCCAGATTCGACTATTTGATCAGGAATAATCTCATTACTGAAAAAGAGCTTGAGCAAGCCATAAAGACGGCCCGAAACCAGAACAGCACTGTGGAATCGGTTGTCTTAAAGGATATGAAGGTCAAAAAGGATGATGTGGGGAGATCATATGCCGATTATTACCAGTGCCAGTATGTGCCCTTTGATAGCAACCACCCCATACCCGGAGATCTGATATCCAAGTTGAAATACGTCTACCTCAAGAAAAACCTGTGGGTCCCCCTGGCGTGGGAAAACGGGAAGGTCAGGATTCTCATAGATGATCCCTACCGCCTGGATAAGATCGACAGCATAAAAACGTTGATTTCGGCGAGTGAATATGAATTCTCTGTGGGCTTGAAGGAAGATATCATCCAGTTTCTGGAATACTTCTACGGGACTCCCCAAAAACAGGAAGAGGGGAGCATTGATGACATCCTGGGGAAGTTGGAGACCCCTGATGAAGAAGAGCACGAGGATGCCGCTGAGATGCTCACCGAGGACGACGGGACCATTGTTCAGCTGGTCAACAAGGTCATCAGGGACGGTTTTCAAAAGAATTGCTCGGATATCCACATTGAGCCTTACCCGGGCAAAGAGGGGGCCGAGATCAGGTTCCGCATCGACGGCATATGCCAGAAGTATCAGACGGTGCCCTATAATTTTAAGCGAGCGGTCACTTCCAGGATCAAGATTATGGCTGACCTGGATATATCTGAACGGAGAAAGCCCCAGGACGGTAAGATCAAATTCAAGAAGTATAGCCCCCTTGACATTGAACTCCGGGTGGCCACCATCCCAACGGCGGGGGGGGAAGAGGATGTGGTCATGCGGATATTGGCCGCGGGTGAACCTATCCCCTTAGAGAAGATGGGCTTCAGCGAAAGGGACTACGGGCTTTTTATGGACATGATCCATAAGCCTTATGGCATTGTCCTCGTGGTGGGCCCCACCGGGAGCGGTAAAACCACCACCCTTCATTCAGCTCTGGCCGTTATAAATGATCCGGGCACAAAAATCTGGACGGCCGAAGATCCGGTGGAAATTACCCAAAGGGGGTTGCGTCAGGTCCAGGTCCTCCCCAAGATAGGTTTTGACTTTGCGGCAGCCATGCGCAGCTTCCTGAGGGCGGATCCGGATGTGATTATGGTGGGCGAGATGAGGGATCATGAAACGGTTGCCACCGGCATCGAGGCCTCCTTGACCGGCCATCTGGTTTTCAGCACCCTTCATACCAACAGCGCCCCGGAGACCATTACCCGGCTTCTGGATATGGGCATGGACCCCTTCAACTTCGCCGACGCCCTGTTGGGGGTCTTGGCTCAACGTCTTGTCCGGACCCTTTGCAAGGACTGCAAGGAGGCCTATCACCCTTCCCGGGAGGAATTCGATGCCCTGGCACGGGCCTATGAAGGGGATTTTGACGCCCTGGGCGTTTCCTACTCGGACGATTTGGAGCTTTATCGGGCCAAAGGATGCGATAAATGTAATAATTCCGGATACAAAGGGCGGGCCGGGATTGTGGAAATCATCAATGGCACCGACGAGATGAAGGCCCTCATCCAAAGCAAGGCCCAAATGGAAGTGTTAAGAAAGCAAGCCGTAAAAGACGGGATGACCACCCTCATGCAGGATGGTATCAGAAAGGTCTTTTTGGGACTCACCGACATTCAGCAAATCCGCAAGGTATGCATCAAGTGATCCGTCCTGCCAGCTACATCCTTTCGGTGATATGGATTTCCATGTGTTTGGCCTCGAAGTAGTCCTTTGAGAAGCGAGCCACTTTTTGGGGGTCATATGGTTTACAGCTGAATATATCGATGTAGGCCGCATTGGTGAGATTGGAAAAGTGGCCCGAAATCATGGATGTTTCGATGAGCTGGACCATGGAATAGCCCGTAACCCGTTCATCTTTTCCGAAGTGAACCACCTGGCAGTCTCCGAACCGCTTCATATCAATGAGTTCACAGAGTTCGACCACGTATTGCCGGATTGCCGTTGCATCCCGGATGATCCGTGGGTGACATTCATACAGGTCGAGACTTGTCAATATCCCCCAGTGAGCCTTTTCCTCTCTGGCAGCGGGTGTTGTGGTCATGTCGTGTCCTCCCATGCTAGGAGATTTCCAGGGAAATCGTTTCCCGGGCTCTCACGAAAAAGAAGGAGGTTTTGATTCGTAGACGGATACCGTGATAAATTAAAACTGTATCTTTTACGTTTTTCCCCCTTTTTTGTCAAGGGCCCAGAGGGCCTTTTTCTGAATTTTCCCTGGAGGGCGACAGGGAAAAGAAACAGGGAGACAGAATTCATGGATTTTATGGGTTTCTTTGACCAATGCCGTCTCTGCCCCCGGTCTTGCGGGGTGGACAGGCGAAATACATCCCATACAGGGGATTTGGGACTTTGTGGAGAGACGGACCAGCTCAGGGTGGCCTATGTGGGCCCTCATTTTGGTGAAGAGCCACCCATCACCGGGAAGGCCGGCTCGGGAACGGTCTTTTTTGCGGGGTGCTCCCTTAAGTGCAGTTACTGCCAAAACCACCAGATTTCACATCAGGGTCTGGGACGGAGGATAACCACCGAAGGACTTTATAAAGAACTGGAGGCCTTGATTCAGGAACAGGGGGTCCATAATATCAACTTGGTGACACCCGACCACTTTTTCCCCCATGTATTTCATCTGGTTTCTCTCCTGCGGGCGCGGGGCTACGATCTTCCTGTGATCTACAACCTGTCCGGATACCAGTCCGTGGACCTCTTGAAACAGGCACAGGATTATGTGGACGTCTACCTCCCCGACTTCAAATACTCCGACAGGAATTTGGCGGCCATGCTGTCCAGCTGCCCCGACTATCCCCGTAAGGCCTTGGAGGCCGTTTCAGAGATGGTCCACCAAAAGGGTTTTTTCCGGGTCCGGTCAGAGGGGCTCTCCTTGGCCGAAAAAGGGGTTCTTGTCAGGCACCTTATTCTGCCGGGAATGGTGGACAATTCCTTGAATGTCCTGACAAACCTTTTTTTGGAGTTTGGCCCGGGGCTGCCCCTCAGCCTTATGTCCCAGTATCATCCGGTGGGGAATCACCCGGTCAAGGAACTGAACCGATTTGTGAGTAAGGAGGAATTTGACCGGGTCTATGATCATGCCATGGACCTGGGATTCGATGACCTCTTTGTCCAATACCCTGAAGAAAGCGAAAGGGGCTTGCAGGCGGGGACCGGCTTCCTGCCCGATTTTGAGCGAGCCCACCCCTTTATGCCGGAATGATACAATATCCAGCCGCGGGGTTGCGGGATACCGGGCCTCATTCGGTCGGACGGTGATGTCTCCTTTTTTTCCTGAACAGGAGGCAGTCCTCTCCAGAAGTGGCTGCCCGGACCTCCATGCTGGGGAGCTGCTTGCTCTTAAACCCCATGGCCCGACAGCCGTGAGGAAAGTCTTTATCCCAGGTCACATAGTAGTGCTCACACTTGTGACAGTCGATCGGCATTTGAAATAAAGCACTGGTGGGCCTGCGGATGGACCCCTGAGCTTTTTTGTGGAGGGTTTCCAGTTCTATGAGAATTTCCTGAAGGTCTCATAAATCCTCCGGGCCCGGTCCGGGAAACTCTCTTTATGGGGGATGGAAATGATGGTCTTTCCCTCTTGATTTTCCTGCAACTCAATGAGGCCCATGTCCTCCATCATGGCGAGCAATTCCTTAATCGCCGTCGGGTCCACCATGAAGGCCCTGGATAGACCTCTTATGGCCTCATCATGGAAGATTTGTTGCATCCCGTGCACGGAAAGGAGATTCAAGGTCTCACTGATGCCCTGGAAGATATCCGGGGCGTGTGCCGCCTTCCGGGTGGTGTCTTGGAGGCGGGCGGCGAGTCCGGTCAGGACGGTGGAAATGACAGGGGGTGACTTTTCCAAATAGTCTTCAAAGGCCTGACTGTTGATTTCCACCACCTCAGTGGGTTCCAAGGCCCTTACGGTCGCCGTTCTTTTGTGCCCTGTGAGGAGCAGGGCCATTTCTCCGAACACCGCCGGCGGACGCAACCGGGTAAGGACCACCTTTTTCTCTCCAACCCTGATGGATACCTCCACCTCTCCCTTTTTCAGGATGTAGGCGGTACTACCCCGCGTCCCCTCGGCGAAAAGGACCTGATTTTCATTGAGTTCCCGCACTGGAAAGGTGGACATCTAAAGCTCCACACGCCATGGATCAGGACCTTATGGGGTCAGACCTCTTATTCAAGAGGCGGCTTGCCTCTTGAATCCCGGGGTTCCACACCTGGAAAAAGTGATCCCAAAAGAGCTTCTGGGCCAGGACAAACCGGTTGTGGCGCGAACCCGCATGTCTCATTTTTTTATCCCAGTTCTCCTGAAGCGCCCTGAGGCGGTCCCTTTGATCTTGGTCTTCAACGCTGTGGAGGAATCGATCAATCATTGTCTTCCTCTCTCGCTCAAAGGCCAGCCTGTCTTCGGTGAACAGCCTGTGCAGCCTGGCGTGGCGCTCCAGGGACTCCTTTTCCCCGTTTTCTTTTTCCTGTTCCCACCTTGACCTGTCCACGGCATTCCTCCAAAAGGACAAAGGGACAAAAAACCCGGCAACGGCCCCTCCCTGATCGGGCTGATTCCTTTTTTATGCAACGTAAACCCTTTTATGTCAAGGACCGGGCCGTCTGGGTCCCTTTGGGTGCCGCATTTCGCCTCTCCAGGCTGGCATATCTATTGCATATTCCCTGGTTAACTGAGGAGGGTGTTATGACGGACCTTACCCTTGACCCGTACAAAGGGATTTCCGGCGCAGAGCTAAGGCGGTTGCTCAAAGAGGAGTGGCGCAAGATGTTCCCTCACCAGCCTCTCCCCTTGTCTGCCAAAGGATTAAGTGATATTGTTCCCTTTACCCGGCAGGAAGAGGAAAGCTCCCAGACGGCCCGGAATTAGGAAAAGGGCCTGGATGGGTGGTTTTTTTACCCCGTGAGGTTTCCTCACAGGAAGGGGGGAGGGCGTGCCTTCCGAAGAAATCAACGGCCTAAAGATTTATTACGAAATCCATGGGCGTGGGGACACCATCTTTTTGCTCCATCACGGGTTTGGGTGTACCAAGATGTGGAAGGATGTTTACCCTGCCCTGGTGGAAGCGGGTTATGAGGTGGTCATGTATGACAGGCGGGGATATGGCCGCTCCGAAAAAGGCGCTGATTTTGAGGAATTCTATGTCAGTGACCGATTTCGTGCCGAGAGTGTGGAGGAAATGGAAGGGTTGAGGCGGGTCCTCGATAGGAAGACCTTTCATATCATTGGCCAGTGTGAGGGGGGCGTGGTCGCCGTAGATTATTGGCTCAAGTACCCCGACCGCGTCAAAACCATGGCAGTGTCCAGTACCCAGTGTTTCAGTCAGGTAAGTATGCCGGAGTTTAACAGGCAAAAATTTCCCACGCCTTTTCACGATCTCGCCCCGGGGCTGAAGGAAAAACTTATTGACTGGCATGGCGAGGCCCATGCCGAAGTCTTCTTTAATCTCTTTCGCACCAGGGGGGGCGCTTACGGCACAGGATTTTTTGATCTGCGGGGCCTCCTGCCCTCAGTCTCCTGCCCGGTCCTTGTCCTGTATCCGGACAGGAGCGCCCTCTTCGATGTGGAACAGGGCGTTTCCTTTTACCGGCATCTTCCAGAGGGTGAATTAGCAGTCCTCCCGGGCTGCGGACACAATACCTATGAGAACCGACCCGAGGAATATGTGCGGATCCTCCTGAAATTTTTGGCCCTCCACCACTGAAGCCCAAGCAGGCTCTGGGCCGGCATTTCTTTAGGGCCCTGAAGAAGCTGAAAAAAGGTGTGTACCCCTTTGGCTGTCTTGTTGACATTAGAGGGCGACTTTGTTAAAAAAATCACATTCTTTTGATCTTCCGGAAAGGCCCTCCATACCATCCAGGAAGGCACCGGGGATCATATGGAGATATGACGGTGCGGCGCGTGGCAAGCTGCTATCCTAATCTGGGAAAGGAGTACCAAAGCTTATGGAAGCACTGACCCCTTTTTATGAAGTAAATGAAGCCCTTGTGGCGATGGGTGCAGAAAAACTTAATCTTTGCATGCAGTGTGGCATGTGTGCCGGTTCCTGCCCCTGGCGCATTGTGGACGGACCCTTCAACGTGAGGCGGCTGATCAGAATGGCCCAACTGGGTGTGGAAGGGTATGAGTCGGACGATATCCTGTACGGATGCACCACCTGCAACAAATGCGTATTGAGGTGCCCAAGGGGTGTAACCATCATTGACGTGGTCAAGGCCATGCGGGCCATGATTGCCGAAACAGGGGCCATCCCCGGGGTATTGAAAACCGCCACCGGTAGCGTTCACAGCAACGGAAATCCCTGGTCCGAACCGAGAGAAAAGCGTACGGCATGGATGCAAGGCCTGGATGTGCCTTCTTTTGATGGGGATAAAGAATACTTTCTCTTCGTGTGCTGTACCTCGGCCTATGACCCAAGGAGCCAAAATATTGCCAAGGCCATGGTTAAGGTCCTTTCTGCAGCGGGAGTGGATTTTGGTGTAATCGGCGAAGAGGAGAGCTGCTGTTCCGAGTCTATGCGGAAAATTGGTGATGAAGAGCTTTTTTCGAATATGGCGAGCAGAAACATCCAATTATATAAGGACAAGGGTGTGAAGAAGATTATCACCACTTCTCCCCACTGCTACTATACCTTTAGCCAGGAGTATCCGGACTTGGGCGGGGAATTTGAGGTCCTTCATTATACCCAGTTGCTGGCCCGGCTTCTGGAAGAGGGCAAACTGAAGCTTTCTAAGACTCTGGATAAGAAGGTGACCTATCATGATCCCTGTTATTTGGGGAGGCACAGTGAGGTCTATGAGGAGCCCCGGGCCCTGATCACGGCCGTCACCGGCGGCAATCTGGTGGAAATGGAAAGGATAAAGAAAGAGAGCCTTTGCTGTGGAGCAGGGGGAGGAAGGCTGTGGATGGAAACCAAGCCTGAATGGCGATTTTCGGATTTAAGGATTGAAGAGGCGTGTGATACGGGGGCCTCGGTCCTGGCCACCGCTTGTCCCTACTGCATCTCCATGTTGGAGGACAGCCGGAAGACAACCAATAAAGAAGACGCTATTGAGATTAAGGACATCTCCGAGCTTATCGCGGAGTGCTTGTAGTCAAGTCGCTGTTATTTTTTAAAAGGCTCCGGATTCTGATGCAGGGCCTTTTATGCTCCCAACCCCATAAGGTAGAATCGTTACATGGCCATCGCTTATCTGGACTGCTTCTCGGGCATCAGCGGGGATATGTTTGTCGGCGCCCTGCTGGATGCGGGACTTTCCCTGGAAGACCTGAGAAAAGGCCTTGAGTCCCTGGATGTAGAAGGCTATCGCCTCGAGGCCAGGCAAGAGGCCAGGCACCGGATCAGTGGGGCCCGCTTCCTGGTGAGGGTGGACGAGGAAAGGCAGGTCCCGAGGGACTTTCGAGATATCCGGAGGATGATCCTTGAGGGGCGTTTGGATGACGCGGTCAAGGACAAATGCATCCGCATATTTGAGGCCCTGGCAGAGGTGGAGGGAAGGATCCATAATGTCCCCACCGAAGAGGTCCATTTTCACGAGGTGGGTGCTGTGGATTCCATTATTGATATCGTGGGAAGCGTATACGGACTCCACAAGTTGGGTATCACCTCCCTGTATGTCTCCCCCTTACCCCTGGGTTCGGGATTTGTAGAAACGGCCCATGGCAGGATTCCTGTTCCGGCACCCGCCACGGTGGGCCTCTTAAAGGACGTGCCCGTCTATGATTCAGGGGTCCCCCATGAAATGGTAACCCCTACAGGGGCGGCCCTGGTGAAGGGGCTTGCCGCGTTTTTTGGGCCCATCCCTCCCATGGTGGTCAAAAAGGTGGGTTACGGCGTGGGGAAGAGGGAACTGGCTGACAGACCCAACCTCCTCCGGATCCTTGTAGGGGAGGGGCAGTTCGAGGGGGATAGCGACACGGTGGCCCTCCTCGAGACCAACCTGGATGACACAAACCCGGAGTGGCTTGGATATCTTATGGAGCGGTTGTTGGATGAAGGAGCCCTGGATGTGGTTTTTTGCCCCCTTCATATGAAGAAGGGCAGACCGGGGGTACAGGTCCAGGTGATGGGTCGGCCGGATCAAAAAGACCGCTTAATGGAGATCCTTTTCAGAGAAACCACCACCTTGGGCATCCGGTTCCGTTACTCCCAAAGAAAGGTTCTGGAGCGCTCTGAGGAAAGGGTGGAAAGCCCTTGGGGCGAAATAAAGGTGAAAAAGGTGATAGGACAAGACGGATTACCCCTCTTGCTTCCAGAATATGAGGCTTGCCGAGACATCGCCTCCAGAGAGGGAATTGCCTTGAGAAAGGTTTTTTACTGGATTATGGGCTTGAACAAAGACCGATCTGGAGAGGGCTGAAGGAGGCCTTGCTCTCAAAGATTACAAAGGAGGAAATAGATGGATTACCGCACCTGTTCGGAGATCATCATGAAGCGGGTCATGCCCCAGTCTCATCCCGTCGCTATAAAGATCATCAAAGGGGGTGATCCCTTTCCCGAGGATGTGAGAAGGCCCAGTCACTTTGGAATAAAGATCGCCCTGTGCCAGTGGATCAATCTGGCCAGGCGCTGGGGATGGGTGGTAGGGGCCGAGGCCCAAGACATAAACTGCACACCCTGCCTGGCCGGTTATGGCTTCAAAAAGCTCAAAGAAAAAGCGGATCTGGGTCAATTTTTTGTGGACATGGGATATTTTGATGCCCTTGAACCGGCCCTTTCCCTGGCGGAACAGCTGGAGGTGCTGGAGCCGGGAGAGGTGAGAGGTATCACTATTTCCCCCCTGGCCAAGATCCAGTCTGATCCTGATGTTGTGCTCATCTACGGAACGCCGGCACAAATGACACGACTCGCCTATAGCAGTATACAGAGCTCAGGCCGGTTGATTCATTCTGTGACCGGCTTCGGCCTGTCCTGTTTGTCCGCCGTGATGCCCCACTGGAAGGGTGAACCCACCCTGGTCCATCCGGGGCGGGGGGAGCGTATGCTTGGCGGGACCGATGACATGGAGCTGTGTTTCTCCCTACCCGGAAGTCAACTTGAAGCGTTTGTAAACGGTCTTGAAGTCACCCATAAAAAGGGATTGCGCTTTCCCATACAGGGCTATGTCCTGTATGAGCCGGCGGTGATCCCTGCCATGAAGGCCCTGGAAGAAAAACTGGAAGAAGTATAAAGGGAAAACAAAAAGGAGGATCCCTGGCGGCGCGGGATAGGAAAGATGTGAAAAGGCGCGTATTGGGAATCTATGGAAGTCCTAGAAGAGGGGGAAACACCGACCGGCTTCTGGACAAGGCCCTGGAAGGGGCTAAGGCGGCCGGAGCGGAGACCAAGGCTGTTTACGCCCGGGATCTAAAAATGAGCGGGTGTATCGAGTGCGGGGGATGCGACAAGACCGGTAAATGCGTTGTCCAGGACGAAATGCAAGGGGTCTATCCCTTGCTGGAGGAGGCCGATGTGGTGCTTCTGGCCTCCCCGGTCTTTTTCTATGGAGTGACGGCCCAGGTAAAGGCCTTGATCGACCGGGCCCAGGCCTTGTGGTCGAAGCGAAGACTGGAGAAAGGTTCCGAACAGAGAAAACATTACCACAGGGGCAAAGGTTACCTCATGGTCGCCGGGGCCACCGGGGGCAAAAACCTTTTTGAGGGGATTGTGCTTACAGGGAAATACTTCTTCGATGCCCTGGATATGACCTACGAAGGGGGCCTCTTTTTTCGGGGATTGGAAAAGGGCAGCGATGTCCGGGAGAAACCCGAAGCCCTTGACTCCGCTTACAAACTCGGTGAAAAGGCGGGATCGGGTGATGGGGGGCACTCCGAGGATTTCAAGGCTGTGACATAACGGCCCTTAGATTGTCCTTTATCTTGCTGAGCCCCGGGCGGCCCAGGGCGGTTCTTCCCAACCCCTCATCAAAGTCCCTCCCCTCCATGGTCAAGATCTCGGCGGTCGAGGGAAGGAGGACCCGTGAAAGGGTGTCAGCCTTGTTAAAAGGGCAGACCTCCTGGCACACATCACACCCCATAAAGCAACGGCCCATTTTGCGAGCTTCTTCTTCACCCACCTTTTCTTTGTGCTCAACGGTTAAATAAGAAAGGCACTTGGATGCATCCAGGAGAAAAGGGGCCTCCAGTGCGCCCATGGGACAGCTGTCAATGCAACGGGTGCACGAGCCGCACTGGCTCTCCATGGGCTTTGGCGGGGGGAAGGGAAGAGGGGCGGTGGTAAGGATCTCCACCAAAAAGAGGTACGACCCGTATTTCGGCACAATAAGCATATTGTTTTTGCCTATAAAGCCTATGCCTGCGGCCCAGGCGAAGCTCCTTTCGAGGATGGGCGCCCTGTCCACGCAGATTCTCGTCTTTGTCCCTGGATAGGTCTCCTCAAGGCGGCGGGCCAGGGTCCGGGCCCGGCGTCCTAACCGGACATGGTAGTCCGAACGCTCAGGTTCCGTATACCTGGAGACAAAAAAGCCCTCAGGGGTGGAGGGTTTGGTTGAGGAATAGGGAAAGGCCATGCTGACCACCGTCTGGCAGCCTTGAAGAAGTCTTTGGGGATTTTTCCTCAACTCCAGTCGCCGCTGGAGCCAGCGCATTTCCCCTTGCTTTCCTTCTCGGATCCATTTTAAAAAGCGTTCATAAAAAGGAGGTTCCCGGGGCGGGGAAAAGCCCACCTCTATAAAGCCCAAATCCCGGGCCTCTTGCACGAACCCAGAAAGGGGTGGGCTTTTTTGCGGCTCAGAGACCAAAGGGTGTGAGGCTCTCAAACCCGTCTTCACAGACAAGGATGGTTTGTTCGAACTGGGCGGAAAGGGATCCGTCCGCGGTTACAGCAGTCCAGTTATCATCGAGTATCCGAAGGCCCTTTTTGCCAAGATTGATCATGGGCTCAATGGTAAAGACCATGCCTGGAACCAAAGAAATGCCCTCCCCCCGTCGGCCGTAGTGGGGAATCTGGGGCGGCTCGTGGAATTCGAAACCCACCCCATGACCGACAAATTCCCTGACCACGGAACACCCTTGCCCTTCCGCAAAGTTCTGTATGGCCCAGCCGATGTCTCCGGTTGTGTTGCCCGGCTTGACCATGGCCATACCTCGTTTCAGGCTTTCACGGGCGATCCTCACGATCTTTCGGGCCTCCGGACCGGGTTCCCCCACAAAAAAGGTCTTGCTCGTGTCCGCATAATAACCGTCCAAGATGGGAGTTACATCCACGTTTACGACGTCCCCCTTCATTAAGACCCTGCCCCCGGGGATCCCGTGACAGATGACCTCATTCACCGATACGCAAACGCTTTTTGGAAAGCCCCGGTAGTTGAGGGGAGCGGAGGTGGCACCATGCTGGGTGGTGAAGTCATGGACCAGGGTATTTATATCATCTGTTTTTATCCCGGGACAAATGGCCGTCTCCACCAGATCCAATGTGGCCAGGGCCAGCTTTCCGGCCCGCTTTATCCCCTCGATATCACGCTTCTCTTTAAGCCGGATCTTGTGCTTGTTATAGTACAAGGCCTTCAGATCCACGGGCCCTGGTCCTTTCCGGCCCAGACAGCATTTTTTGTACTTAAGGCCGCTCCCGCACGGGCAGGGATCATTTCGGCCTACTTTTACAGGTTCCTTTTTATGTAACACGTCTTTTTCACCTCTGAGAACATGACTATTGTATTTATTTAAATCCCTTTAAAAAGGTCACAAAAAGTCGGGTAAGGAGGGACCCTTATCTGTAACACCCTGTCACCGGGAACCCGCCCCGAAGGACCTGGCCTGAGTACCCGAAGGGTGCGAAGGTATGGCGAAAGTCTACCTCCAGTCATTTCAGAAAAGGTATCCTTACACTCATAATAGGCCTGGGTCACTGAAACCGGGCCTTTTTCATAAATTTTACAAAAATTTAATATACCAGAAGACAAGGGGCAAATCAAATGCCGGGATTACGGGTATCTCCGCGGAGAGGGCCTCTTAGGTTGAAATCCGCGCTTTTCAGGGTGAATGGCAGGGAGACCATGTCCTGTCCGGGGCGTCTTTGGCATTCCAGGGCGCAAATTTCAATAGGAGCAGCATACCGGGGATGGCGATGAGAGTGCACAAAATAAAGAAACCCTGCCAGCCCACCACCTTGGCCAGGAATCCGGTCGGTGCGGATGCGATCACCCTGGGAACACCCATAAGACTGCTTAGGAGGGCGTACTGGGTGGCTGTGAAGCGCTTGTTGGTGATGCTGGCCATAAAGGCGGCATAGGCCGCTGTGCCCATGCCGCCACTCAGGTTTTCAAAGGCGATGACTCCGGAGAGGACAGGGAGGCTATGGCCCATACGGGCCAGGATGACGAAGCAGGCCGTGGAAAGGGCCTGAAGAAACCCGAATATCCACAGGGAACGGTTGATTCCCAGGCGGATCATCATAACGCCTCCAATGAGGCTGCCCACCACAATCGCCCAGAATCCGAAGAGCTTTACCACCGCGCCTATTTCCGTCATGGAAAAGCCGATATCAAGGTAGAAAGGGGTGGTCATGGCGCTGGCCATGGTATCGCCGATCTTGTAGAAAAGGATAAAGGCCAGTATCCACACCGCCTGCGGTCTGCTGAAGTATTCCACCAGGGGATCAAGGACCGCGTTTTTCAACGTCTCCGGCACTCCCGCACTCAACTCCGGCTCAGGGGTGAGAAGGGTGGTGATGATTCCGGGAAGCATTGAGGCCGACATAATCAGGTACACCATGGAAAAGGGAATGTGGTCAGCCATGATCAGACCGCCCCCGGAGGCAAAAAGCATCCCTACCCGGTACCCATTGATATACAGGGAAGAGCCCAGACCCAGCTCATCGTCGGGAAGGTCTTCCCTTCTATAGGCATCCACCACGATATCCTGAGAGGCGCTAAAAAAGGTTACCAAAAAGGCTACAAAGGCAACCATCCACGGATGACTTACCGGGTCGGTCATGCCCAGGCTGGAAATGGATAAGGCCAGAGCCAGTTGAGCCACAAGGAGCCATCCCCTTCTACGACCCAGAAAGGGGGGTGTGAAACGATCCAAGAAAGGCGCCCATAAAAATTTCAGGGTATAAGGAAGGCCTACCAGGGCCATCATCCCGATGACGGTTAAATCCACACCCTCTTTCTTCATCCATGCCTGCAATACGGTGATGGTCAGGAGAAGGGGGAGGCCGGAAGAAAAGCCCATAAGCAGAGCGACCACCATGCGCCTGCTCAACATGACTCTGAGTATGGATTTCTTCTTTTCCTTATCCATTCGTTTTTATCCCCTTCCCCGTGCCAGACGTCAGGCGCGGGACATGGTCTTGGATGTGGTGATGCCGGGTTCCGATCCCCTCTCAAAGGTGCCCC
>Ga0180432_10003471_pt1 | contig 22415 bp, 21 predicted proteins | sample SS_ome_10_FD_132414 | JGI IMG/M metagenome (GOLD analysis project Ga0180432, IMG submission 132414) | Hypersaline lake sediment archaeal communities from the Salton Sea, California, USA - SS_1_MS_2 metaG | ecosystem: Environmental > Aquatic > Non-marine Saline and Alkaline > Hypersaline >...
CGCCAGGTCGATGCCCAGGGACCTCCCGAGCCTCCGAGAGGGGACGGGACCGAATACTCTGTTCATGGCGACTCCATAAGAAAATTGAGCGTGTCGAGCATCCCGGCACGACACGGGGCGGCGCCCCGCGGGACGTCGCCCGGATGGCGCGGCTATTCGGTTCTCAACAGCTTCCCATAGTACGAGCAGGACAGGTAAAGACCCGCCGCCGGGTTGTGCCCCAGCACCCGGTCCTTGACGACCAGTACGGTGGTCAGGGCCTCGGAGTATCGGAAGAAGAGGGAGTCGTGTCCCACGCACAATCCCATGAGGATGTTGAAATCGACCCCCTCGTCATTGAGCACCATGGCCTGGGAGATGGGGCTGCACATGGTCTCCCACAGGCCGGGGCCGATGATCTTCTCCTCCTCCTGGATGCCGATCTCCTCCTTGGGCGTTCCGCCCAGCTTGCAGCAGACCGACGAGACAGTGAAGCCCTTGTTCTCCAGGATGGTATTGAGGGTCTCCGCCTCCCGTTTGAGCCCGACACAGAACGCGACGCCGAGTTTCGTGTACCCCATCTTTTTGGCGAACTGGACGATCTCCTCGACCCTCGGGTTTCGGGGCGTCACGCCCTCGGGCAGCTTCATGTAACACTCGTATTCCTGGACAGACGCCAGGCGGGCGAACTCGTAGACATCGGGCTTCTGATACTCCTCCACCGCCCGCTTGATGACGTCCTTCTTCACCCGGGTGGGGCACCGCACGTTCGGAGAGCCGACTTCATACTGCTCGGTGGCGCACATGGGGGCATCACAGAGGGCGCACTGGACCGGTTTGCTCATACACTATTCTCCTTGCAACGTCAGAATGAATGGGCCTGTACCGAATTCCTCTTTCCGTCGTCAAATGAAATGAAGGATAAAAGAAGATGCAACAGCCGGGTGTCGGAAGCCGGGGTCTTCCCGGTTTTGGACCCCGGCGCACCGGTTTTTCTATGTTTCGATAATCAGTTCGGCGATGTCGCATACCCAGAGCCGATCTTCCAGCCCCTCGGCCTTGACGGCGTCCTCGAACATCTTGGCGCACTTCGGGCACGCCACCGCCAGCACATCGGCGCCGGTCTCCGCCGCCTCGCGAATCCTCGTCCGGGAGGGACTCCCCGGGTCGCCGCTGGGCAGGATATCCGTAAAGAAGTTGCCCCCGCCTCCGCCGCAGCAAAGGGAGTCGTTCATGGAGCGATCCATCTCCACCACCTGCACCCCGTCGAGCCGTTCGAGCACCGTTCGCGGGGAATAGAAGTCCTTGTTGTGTCGTCCCAGGTAACAGGGATCATGAAACGTGACGGAGAGGGATCTCTTCTTTTCGCCTGTCGGAAGGGAATCGGAAATCTGCGCCAGGAGCTGCGTGTAATGGACAACCTGAAAATCCGCCCCGAGGGCGGGGTACTCGTTTTTCATCGTATGGTAGGCGTGCGGGGAGAGGGTTATGACCTTCTTCACGCCGGCGTCGGCGAACAAGTCGATATTCTTTTTCGCCGTCAATTCGTACAGACCGAACTCCCCGAGGGTCCGCACCTCGTTCCCGTCACACCACTCATGCCGCCCCATGATACCGAAGGAGACTCCCATATCCCGGAGCAGTGTCGCCACCGCCCGGGCCATTCGCTGGCCCCGCTCGTCGAAGGAGCCGGGACAGCCGATATAGAGGAGGTATTCCTGGTTTTCATATGCATCAAGGCCGAGTCCCTCGGCCCAGGTATCGCGATCAGATTCGGGCAGGTTGTAGGGATTTCCATACAGGTGAATCGACTTGAAGTAATCCCTGACCGTTGCCGGAATGATGCCCTCGTTTACCAGCTCGCTCCTTCCCGAGGTAAAGGCGTTGAGGAGGTCCGATTTGAATTTCGGAAAGACGCAGTGCTCCGTGCAGTTGCCGCAGGCAGCGCAGGAAAACAGTATCTCCGACAGCCTCTGACTCGTGGCGATCTCCTCGTTGAGCCACGCCCTGAGAAGCCACATCCGGCCGCCGGGGGCGAAGCTCTCGAACCGATATGCCAGATACGACGGGCAGTTGATATCCTGGTAGGATGAGGGAAGCTTGCAGTATCCGCATCGAAAACAGCGATGGAGAATGTCGGCATAATCCATGTTTTACTCCCAGTTTCCAGGATTCATGATGTGATTGGGATCAAGGGCCGTACGGATGCGGTTCATCAGCTCGAAGGTCTCGGGATGCATGATCTCGATGATCTCCTGCTGGGCCGGTGCCTCCGCTTTCCAGGGGAGCCCCCCGAGCCGGAGCACGGCCCGGTTGGTGTCCTCCAGGGCCCGCTGCGCACGTTTCACGTCATCGGTATCCGCACGGTTGAAGGCGTATGCATAGAAAAACATCATTGCGTGTCCCATGCCGATGACCCGGGCCCCGGTGGAATAATCGACATTATGTTTCTCGGCCGTCTCCAGGCCCGCCAGATACGCCTCGGAAAACAGCGAGATCGGCATGATGGCGCCGACATATTCGAAACCGCCGCCCTTTCTGACGTCAGCGAATTTTGCCAGCTGCGACGCCGGGGCCTCCATGAACCGCTCCTTCATGTCCGGGTATATCGGCATGAATCCACCGACTTTTTTGTCTATGAAGGGCCTGACCGATTCTCGAATCAGGTCACGCTTGAGGGTCAGCTCCCGCTTCGAGTCGGCCCCGTAGATCACGTTGACCATCTGGAACCCCCGGGCCCAGTCCGGTTTCGGGGCCATCACCGCGGTCATGTCCTCCGCAACGCCCGTTCCCGAGATGTGGTGTATCACCTCGCTCACCAGAGTGTGGTCTTCGGTGACGAACACGCTGATGTCATTGTACGATCGGTTCGGAAACAGCTTGATCGCCAGCTTCGTGGCGATTCCGGTGGTGCCCGCCCAGCCCAAAAACAGCCCCGACAGGTCCGGCAGCGGCGCCCGGGAGAACCAGTAGGGTGATGCGGAGCAGGAGCCGACGAGCGCCACCTCCCCGGTGGGAAGCACCAGTTCCATTCCGTTGAGCATGTCTGTGTGAAATCCGCCGGCAGCGGACAGGTGGCCCGAGCCGTGAATCAGTATGTTTCCGCCGATGGTCGCCGAGGGAGGCGCGTCCGGTACGGAATGCTTCAGCTTCGGGTGATGCTTTTTCAGATATGCGATCAGCATTCCCTGGGACGTGCCGGCCTCGACGATGGCGCATCTATCAATCTCCCGCACTTCGAGAATGCGGTTCATCCGCTTCATGTCCACGACGATACCGCCCCGAAGCGGTCGGGAGAGGCCCGAGAGCACCAGGGCGGCCCCCATGGGGACAACCGGAATATTGTGTTCGTTTGCCAGGAGCACGATTTTCCGCACTTCTTCCGTGCTGTCGGGCATGACGACATAATCCGGGGGGCGAGGCTCCATCGTCCCCGAATCCCTGGAATACATGAACAACTCCTCGGGATGATTGGAGACGAAACGCTCCCCCACGATATCAACCAAGGATGAAAGGACCGCGTCCATATGAACCCCTTCTCTATTATTCACCGAGCGCCATCTGGCACAGGTCGCTCATCAGTATCGGCGTAATGCCCCGCTCCTGGACCATCTCCCGCATGGTAAAGAGGCAGGCCGGACAATTGAACACGCAATAGCGAACGCCCGCCGACTCCATGTCGTCCATATTTCTTTTCTGAACATCGTCGGCCTGTTCATCCCGCTGCATGGCCCGGATCAACGTGCCGCAGCAGAGGGCGTTATCCCGGTCATATTCCCGGGGGACCCGGTCGGCGCCGATCAGGCTGAAGATTTCATCCACCCACGGCTGCGTTTCGGGGATGAGCCGGTTGGAACAGGGACGCTGGTACGCCACCGGTACGTTCAGGGGGCGGATATCCTTTTTAAGCTCCGTTAAACGCCCGGCAAGGTATTCAAAGAGGTGCATCGTTAGAAAGGGAACCTCGATGCCGAAGGCGGGGGCCAGGTGGGTGTAGGTGCCGTAGCATTCGTCGTGGAAGCATATCATGCGCTGTATATTCGCGTCCTTGAGAAACATATCCTGGATGGTATCGATGACCAGAGGGAGGCGCTCCTTGATGACGGAGGCCTTGGCGAAATGGAGCCACATGATGTTGCAGAATATATCACTCCCGCAGATCAGCGACGTGTTCTCGAAGAGCTTTCCCCTGATGGATCCGGTCAGCATCGGGAAATAGCACATGTTGACGAGCGGCTCGTCGACCGCCTGGGGTGCGATGTCACCTTTCGGCGCCATCATGCGAACCTGCTGCTTGGTCAAAGGAATAGGGGCGGGCCACACCTCAAGCTGCTCCTGACGCTCCACGATCTGGAAGAAGGGGTGGTTGTTATTGGGGCAGTACTCCTCACATGCGTAACAGGTGACGCATTCGTCGAGAACACGGGAGCGCTCGCCCTCGAGGATGAGGTTTTTTTCCCGCCGTGCTTCATCGATGGTCAGGTCTATATACTGGCACCGCATCAGGCAATCCAGGGTCTTACAGCGGGCGCATACATTCGGGTCGTATTTCAATTCATACACCGGGATACCTCTTCATTCATATGTATATATTTCGAGTGTACTGGCCGATCTATGGTGAACGCCTGAGGCGCTATTGTATAGTAAGGTGTGTCATATGTCCATACAATCGTCACAGCTTTTACGCATCAAGACACGGTGTGCTCTTAATGCTTATGTGCCCGGTTCCGCTCCTGTCAACCGTTTTTTCGCCGCCGTCAAAGGTACAGTCTACTATTCTTCTCGTTCATCGATACCTCCGTCTCGTTCTCCCCCTTGAGCTTCATCGGCCAGATCTGGGTGAGGTCATTTATCTCCAGGACCCCCTCGGGACAGGCGGCGACGCATCCCAGACAGGCGATGCAACTCTCCGGGTCTGCCTCACCCCGGGCGGCGTCCATGGCCCCCGAGGGGCAGATCTCCTCGCACGCCATGCACATGCTGCAGTCAGAGCCGCTCCTGGTGGGAAGCTGGGTGACGGCGTAAAACCGGAACTTTTCAATGGAATCAAGGTACTCCTCGGTATCGTCGGTATTGGGCAGGTCGGCGACCCGGCCCTGGTCATCCCCGGAAAACCGTGCGAGTATCTTGTCCGCGTACTGTCGGGCGACGTCGTCGTCGGACGAATCGGGCCTGTCAGGCACGGCGGCCCAGCCCCCGAGGTTGAAGGTGTGTTTTCCCAAGAACTCGGCGCTGGCGATGACGTCGAACCCGGCGGCGGTGAGGATCTCCCCCGTACTATAGTGGGCCGGGTGGACGGTAAAGCCCCCGTAGGTGAGGAACATCGCGGCCGGCTTCCCCTGACCATTGAGGGTCTTCAGCCAGTCCCGGACGAGCCTCGGGGCCCTGTGGGAGTGTATCGGTGCGCCGATGATGAAGGCGTCGTATTCCGGGATCATTGATACGCTGTTTCGCGATTCGGGGGAGGTGATATCTCTCTCCGTGACGTCGGCGCCGAGATCGGCGAGGCGGCTGCTGATGACTTTCGCGATGTGTCTGGTGTTTCCCGTCGGGGAGAAAAAGCAGTTAAGTATCTTCATCGTTTTCGTTTCCTTGTGGTTGTGAAGGATGTTCTATTTTCTTCGGGGAAGCAGCGTCAGGTAGCGGCCGGTCTTCGCGGCGTATGCGGCATAGGTGTCCCCGTATTGTTCTCTGAGAAACCGCTCCTCCTTGAGAATCTGATAGTGCAGCACCCCGGATGTGAGAACGGCCATGAACAGGAAGAACGGGGTCGAGTATATCATAAAAGCTCCCCAGAAGTAGAGATCTATGAACAGAAATATCGGATTTCGTGACAGCCTGAATATCCCCCGGGTGATGAGATCGCCCGGGTTCTTCGTGTCGATTCCCATCCTCCAGGATTGACGAAACGCTCGCAGCGCAGCGATGAATGTCACCATACCGAAAACACTGATGACCATCCCCGCATATCGCAGCGGGAGTAGTTCGAACAGCGGCCGATGGAGGGAGCCCGGTGGTATGTGCCGGGATAACCCGAGAGAATATTTAAACACCTCAGACACCCATATGGAGAGAAATACCAGCAGGGACAGCTCGATAACGGCATGCACCCCCTTCTTCCCTACGCCGAGGGAAAAGGGATTGTTGCCTTTGAGAATCGCGGAAATCGTCCGGGTGAGAAAAATCACCAGGAAGAGACTGACATACACCAGTTGAAACAGGTCAAAAGAGTCCACGTGAACTCCTTGTATGGAGATGATGCGCTTTGAATATCGTGAGTATATTGACGCGGGAGGTTGTAACTTCACCCCTTTCACCCCTCCCACCTGCGACATGAGGAAATCTTCCCCTGATGCCTCAATCCGCCGCGGTCTTCACATACGACTGGTAACGGACGTACGAATTGAGAAACGTGTCGGTCTCCAGGGCCAGGCTCTCCTTTTCACACAGGACCGGGTAGGCGTTATCCCAGTTGTCCCGGGCCCGTTCCCCCATGAGAGCGGGGGAAAAGGGGAGATAGATGAGCCTGGTCAATGCTGTGCGTGGCCGTGTCCAGTCGACCAGGATGAAGTGGGAGCCCTTCTTCAACACCCGGGCCGTTTCGCGTATCGCGGTCCTTCGGGCAGGAGGGGGCGCCGAGTGGATGGCCAGGCTGCATATGACCAGGTCGAAGGTGCCGTCCGAGAAAGGCAGCTCATCCATGGAGCAGAGGTGGGGGACGAACCGGGGGGCTTTCGTCCGCATCTTCTCCGCGGCGGCGTCGAGCTGCTTTTGGGACAGATCGACACCGTGAATGACCCCATCACTTCCGATTCGGTCGGCTATCACCGCACAGAACGCCCCGGTGCCGCACCCAATATCCAGGACGACTTGCCCCTGGTCCAGGGGCATCAGCTCCGCAGCCTTTTTATGCAGCGTCGGACCGAATCCGAACAGCCCGGCAAAACGATCATAGACCTTCCCGCTCATCGCCCCGTCGAATACGTGTCCTTCCTCTTCTCTGTTTTTTGCCATTTCTCTCTTTCCATTTTTCTGCAATATATCTGATCAAGCTATATCAGGTGTATTCTCCACCCCATAAAAAAGTTAGTTATGACTAACTCCATTCATACCCCTGTTTTCAGTACATGTCAACTCTTTTTTGTAAGTAAGGGCCCGCCCGGGTGGTATATGTTTGAAATTATCACCTTCGATCGGGTCTGGGGCGCTCCCGATGATCTCGATCGAATGGGCGTCACAATGCCGAGGGCATATACGATGAAATGCGGTATAAGCGGCGAATAGCACCGTTCTGCTCATGAACTGTGATATACAGATGTCAAAACAGTTGAAATCCGATGCGTTCTGTAGTATGGAAAGAGGGATTTAAAAAACTCAACTCACCGACAGGTCGATATGGACACGCACTCTGAAATACGGGGACTGGACCATCCCCAGAGAAACAAGATCATCAAGAAGAGCTACCTCTTTTCCCGACAGCTTCATGAATTCATCGAGGCCCTTACCTCCGTTATCGACGCCCGGGATCCAAACACGGCGTACCACAGCTGGACCGTGGCGGAGATCAGCGAGCTCATCGCTCAGGAGATGGATATCGGTGAGGAGTATACTTTTCTCATCCACATCGCCGGCCACCTCCACGACATCGGAAAAATCGGTATCCCGGACTCGGTTCTCCTGAAACCGGGAAGGCTCACCGACGAGGAAATCAAAATTATCAGGATGCATCCGAAAATAGGCGCGGACATCGTCTCCCGGGTCAAGGAGCTTGAGCCCATCGCCGAGATGATCCTGGGCCATCACGAACGCTGGGACGGCGGCGGCTATCCCCATGGACTTGCCCGCGGCGATATCCCGATGGGGGCCCGGATCATCGCCGTGGCCGATTCCCTCGATGCGATGATAAGCGACAGGTCCTACCGACCGCCCAAGGAGTTCGATGTCTCCCTGAGGGAGATCGAAAGCGGCGCTGGGACGCTGTACGATCCGAAGATCGTCGATGCCTTTTTGCGTATCGATCCTCAAAAGATCCTGAACCTGTATCAATAGCAATACCTTTTTGTGATATCCCGCTTTTTTCATCCCCGCCCTCGGCGAGGCGCGACACCCGTCCATGAAATGGCCTTGTGTTTTCGTCGGTCCCGCGATATCCTAATGGTAGTAGGTTTATTGCTTTGAATCCCCACAGACAGTGCATCATGAAAACGAAAACCACCGACATTATCGATTCCATGAGCGACGCCATCGTTGTCATCGGTGTGGACAAGAAAATCATCAGCATGAATCGTCAGGCGGAGAGGCTGACCGGGATGACGTCGGACGAGGCCCAGGGTCAATTCTGCCACGATGTGCTCACCATCGGTATCTGCGAGGAGCAGTGTCCCGTGGAGCGGGTACTTCAGGATGATGCCTGCGTAAACAACTTCGATGTTCCCTATACCACCCATACCGGCGAGACTGTGCCGATCTGTCTGAACACGACACCCCTTCGGGACGATACGGGGAAGATTATCGGCGTGATAGAAAACCTGAGAGTTATCGATCACGTGAAAAACATCATTTCGGAAATTGAAGGGGAGCGATCCCGGACACAGTCCATCCTGGACAGCCTGGATGAGGGGGTCTATACCATTAACAACCGATGGGAGATCACCAGCTTCAACAAGACCGCCGAGGAGATTACCGGCTTCAAGCGGGATGAGGTCATCGGACGGGTGTGCAGTTCAGTACTCGACACGCCGCTGTGCAAAAAGAACTGTCCTCTCAAAGAGCTCCTCTCCTCCCGGACCGCCGTGCACAATGTGTTGTCTCATTTCACACACAAGCAGGGCGAGAAGATACCGGTTATCATCAACGTCGGTCTGTTTCGGGAGGAAGAGGGGAAGGCCCTGGGCGCAGTGACGACGTTTCGCGATGTTCGGATGATGGAAGCCCAGGTGGCAAGTCATAAAAGTACACGATCGATCTTCGGTATCGTAGGCGACAGCACGTCCATGCAGCGGGTCTATTCCCTGGTGGAGACGGCGGCCCAGAGCGATGTAACCGTACTGATAACCGGGGAGAGCGGCACGGGGAAGAACTTGGTGGCGGAGGCCGTCCATCGACTCGGCAAGAGGAGTGACGGCCCGTTTATCAAGGTAAACATGAGCGCCATCCCGGAGAATCTCCTCGAGAGCGAGCTCTACGGACATCAGCGCGGGGCGTTTACCGGGGCGGACCGAGACCAGCGGGGGAAGTTCGATCTGGCCGCCGGTGGGACGCTCTTCCTGGATGAAATCTCAGAGATGAGCATCGCCTCCCAGGCCAAGCTGCTCCAGGTCATCCAGGACAAGGAGTATTACACCGTCGGTGGGACGAAGCTGAGGCATGTGGACGCCCGGATTATCGCCGCCACCAACAGAGACCTGATTAGGGAGATAGATGAGGGCCGCTTCCGGGAAGACCTTTTATATCGCCTGAAGGTGTTTCCGATACAGATCCCTCCCCTCAGGACCCGGGTCGAGGATATCCCCCCGGTTATCCATCACGTTCTTGAAAAGCTCAACATCAACTACAGCCAGGGGAGAAAACGTATTTCCCCGGAGCTGATGGATTTGATGCGTAGATATCACTGGCCGGGTAACGTCAGGGAAATAGAGAATATCCTTGAATACGGGTATCTCTGTACCGATGGGGACGTGATCGAAAAAGAGGTGGTGCTGCACCTCCTGGAAGAGATGCGGGAGATCACGGCACCGAACATACCGGAATCAGAATATGTCGATCCGAATGGTCACCGAGAGCGGGAGCGACTCCTTTCCGCTCTCTCCCGGGCGAGCTGGAACCGCACCGAGGCGTCGCGGATGCTGGGAATCGACCGCACGACTTTGTGGCGGCGCATGAAAAAGCACAATATCACGCCCCCCTGAGCCGCACCATCCGTTCGTACAATCCTCCATCTCAGAAAAAAACGGGGAGCCGGAATCCGGCTCCCCGTCCGTTTTGCAGCAGGAGTTGTGTCTGCTCTAGTCACCGTAGGGCTTGGGCCACCTGCTGAATCCTTTACCGTTGTCTCCCACCATCTTCGACCACACAACGGAGTTTGCACCATAGGCGAGCCCGTGGACGTCGTAGCCCAGGACCACCAGATAGGCCTCGGCCAGTCCGCTGGTCTGTCCGGTGAAACAATAGATAATATTCGGACGATCGGGATCGATTGCCGTCAGGCCGCCGTCCATCACCAGCTTATATTCGTTGGGGGGAAACTGGACCGCACCCAGGAGGTGCCCGAACACCTGGTAGGGATTGCCGGTCAGGCCGTCGTACGAGGTCTTCCACCAGTTGAGTATATTATAGTCGCCAAGGTTTCCCTTGATGTCGTCAAACATCAGCGGATCGGCCCCCCTTTCCAGGGCGTATTCCACCCTGGCCCGGAGGATCTCGGGGCCGGTGGTCTTGCCGGTATTCAGCGTCGGGTATCCGTCGTAGACAGGCACTTCCGGGGACACCTCGTCGAATACCCAGTATTCGGAATCGAGACCGGCGTCGCTCACGTACTCGGTCCAGCGGTCCTCCGCGCCGACGACCTCATGGTCGGAGCCGTTGCCCGGCAGGTAGTAGCTCATGCCGAACTTCAAGGAGTACGCCTCGAATCCCATCATATTCAAAAGCGCGGTGACATAGCTGGAATCCATGCCGGTATATCCCGCGACAAGGATCTTCTCGGTGGTGATATTCTCCTCGACGTAAGAAAGGATGTCTTTTCCCTGGGCGTTGACCGCGCCCTCGAAGTGGGCGTCTTCTTTCGCGAAGTCGGCCTCATCGCGGATGTCGATGATGACGTAGTCTTCAAGGACCACCTCATGGCCGAACACCCATGCGCCGTGTACGTTGGGGTAGTCCAGGCCGAAGCCTTCCAGGTATTCCACCAGGACCGCGAATTCATCCACCATGGATTCGTCGGGCATATCCGTGGGCATGGTGTCGGGAGCGGGCTCTCCGCACCCAAAGGTGAGGCCCATGACCAGAAACAGGGCCAGCATAATCGAAAACCATTTGATTTTCATAGATTGTTCCTCCATTCAAGATTTTTTCTCATACGTTAAATCTTCGTTGTTTCAGAGTACTTCCCGGGCGCGCAGAAACACCCCGGGTAGAATCTATACAAGATTAATCAGCAATTATCATGCCATTCTTATCACGTTATATATCGATGCGAAGCCTTCCGTGATCATTCAACTTTTTGGGTTCGATGGGGTGTCACAGAGAATTGGGGGTGTTTCAGAATGTTGCAAACGTTGCGCATAAATGTTGCAGCGCAACATATTTTGCAACATGTTTCCAGGCTCTGTTTCTCCAGAGGAAAAAAAGATCAAGGATTTCGACGATCTATGACGGTGGACGATGTGGCACGTAAATTGCTCTTGATAACACATATCACGGGATCGCTTGACCATGTGTCACCGTAAAAACCCGTGATGAACGATTGAACGGGGCAAACGACCCATGGACGAGATGCTGATAAACAAGCTCTACATTGACGGCGAATACGAGCAGGTGGTGTCACGGCTGGAGCCGGGCGTGGTTGAAAAGGACATGATCACCGAGGAAATGCTCTACAAGTTCTTTGTATCGGCGGCAATTACAGAGGATCACGACGCTCAATCGGAGGCCCGTGCCCTCATAAACGAGCAGTTTGGAGGCGTCAATCCCCAATTGTTCAGAGACATCGCCCGTGGACACATGGACGAGCACATGATAGCGGTCTCCCTCACCAGCAAGGAGTAGGAGTTGATGAAACGGATAACGAGACGAGAATTCATAAAGATCGGCGGCATGGCGGCGGCGGGCATGAGCCTGACCGGATGCGACCTTGCCGATATGTCCTGGAGGGTATTCGGCGGCGGATCGGAGCTCGATCCCCGTTTCGGCTTCGGAGGGGACTTCGAGGTCATCCCCACCTCCTGCCAGATATGCTACTGGGGATGCGGGGTTCATGCCTACAGGACCGAAGGCAGGCTCTGGAAGCTTCTGGGGAATCCGGACGATCCGCTGTGCGCCGGCAGGCTCTGTCCCCGGGGGACTGCGGGAGTCGGGATGCTCTACGATGAGGATCGCCTCAAGACACCGCTTCTGCGTACCGAAAACGGCTCAAGCCAGAGATTCGATGGGATCGCCTGGGATGCGGCCCTGGATACGGCGGCGGAGCGCCTCGGGAAGGTCATCGACGACTACGGCCCCGAGGGGGTGGCGGTCATCACCCACGGCAAGCCGGGGCACTTCTTCGAGCACCTGGTTCGGGCCGCGGGATCGCCGAACTACAGCTTCCCCTCCTTTTCCCTCTGCCGGGGGGCCCGGGACGTGGCATACTGGCTGACCTACGGCAAGGACCTGGGAAGCCCGGAGCCCACCGATTACGAAAACGCCAAAGTGCTCGTTTTGATGGGATACCACCTGGGGGAGAATATGCACACGACCCAGGTGCGGGAGTTCGCCTCGTTCGTCCGGCGGGCCAACGAGGGAGATGCAAAGCTCGTGGTGGTGGACCCGCGCTTTTCCATCGCCGCGGGAAAGGCGTGGAAGTGGCTCCCCATTCGCCCGGTGACCGACATGGCGCTGCTCTTGGCCTGGATTCACGTGATCGTCCATGAGCAGCCCGAGGGGAAACCCCTTTACAACGTCGAGTACATCGAGAAGTACGCGGAAGGGTTCGACGAGCTTCGTGAAAACGTCGTCCCCTATACCCCGGAGTGGGCCTGGCCCATTACCGGTATTGAGCCCGGGGAGATACGGGCTGTGGCCCTGGAGCTCGCCCGGCACGCCCCCCATGTTCTGGTTCACCCCGGACGCTTTTCCGCCTGGGACGGTCAGGACACCCAGCGGAGCCGGGCCAACGCCATCCTCAACGCGCTCCTGGGTGCCTGGGGGCACACAGGGGGATTCTTCGTCGCCGACAAGCCGTCGATTCCCGGCTATCCCCATCCCCCCTATGCAAAATCCGAGCGGGGCTCGTGCGACAGTGGTGAATATCCCCTGGCGGGGATACCCAGTCCCAGAAATATCGTTAAAACCATCATGACTCGAAAGCCGTACCCGATAAAGGCCCTGGTGGTATGCGGCTCCAATATCCTCTCGTGTCTCCCCCGGACCCAGGATACCATTATGGCCCTGGACAACCTCGACTTTTTAATGGTTGTGGACACCATGCCGGTGGAGCAGACCGGATATGCGGACCTGGTGCTGCCGGACTGCACGTACCTCGAGCGTATGGACGAGATCAGCGTCAAGAATTTCAAGCAGAACTTCATCACCGTCAACCAGCCGGTGACGGACCCCATGTATGAATCGAGGCCCGGGTGGTGGATGGCCCGGGAGATCGGGCACCGGATGGGTCTGGAGGAGCACTTCGACTGGGAAAATATCGAGGAATACAACGAGACGAGGCTGGCTCAGGCGGGACTTTTCCTAAAGGACGTGACGGAAAAGGGCATTCTTCCCCTGGCCACCGGCCCGATCTTCATCGAAGAGGGCAAGGAGCTGACGTTCAAAACCCCCAGCGGAAAGATCGAGCTCTCCTCGTCTCAGCTGGCGAAATTTGGTCACTACCCGGTACCCCAGTTCACCGAGATGCCTGAGCGGCCCCAGCCCGGATATTTCTACCTGGCCTTCGGCAGGTCGCCTTTGATGTCCTTTTCCCGGAGTCAGAACGTGGAGATGTGTGCGGCCGTCGACAAGGGAGACCAGTTTTGGATCAACGTCGATGCGGCACGGATGCTGGGTGTCCATGACGGACATGAATACTACCTCGAAAACAGTGACGGCGATCGAACCCCGTACAAGGTGACCGCGAAGGTGACCTGGGGCATCCGGCCCGACACCATCTATTTCACCCACGGATACGGCCACAGGGACAAGCGACTCTCCGTGGCGTTCGGCCGGGGGGCCAGCGACACCGAGTTGATATCGGATATAAAGACCGATCCGATCATGGGCGCCAGCGGCATGCGCGGCAATTTCATCACGGTAATCGTATAACAGGAAGAGGGAATCTCCATGAGCAAACGATATGCGATGGTAATAGATACGACGCTCTGCATCGGCTGTAAGGACTGCCTGATGGCGTGCCAGACCGAGAACAATGTGCCGCTTCCCTTCTTCCGGGAATGGCTGGTCTATGTCACCGGTGGGACGTTTCCGAATGTCCACCGGACCATCCGATCCGAGCGATGCCACCACTGCGACCGTCCTCCCTGTGTGGGGGTTTGCCCCACCGGGTCGAGCCACGTGGACGAGGGGGGGATCGTCCTGGTGGACCCGAAGAAGTGTACCGGCTGTAAGGCGTGCATCGCCGCGTGTCCGTATAACGCCAGGTTCGTTCATCCGGAAGGATACGTGGACAAGTGTACCTTCTGCATCCATCGTGTGGAAGAGGGACAGAAGCCGGCCTGTGTCGAGGTCTGTCCCACGCACTGCCTCTATTTCGGGGATATCAACGATCCCACGAGTGAAGTCAGCACGCTGATAAAAAGCCGCAGGTGGGAGACCCTGAATCCCGAGGCGGGGACCAGGCCCGAGCTTTATTTTCTCTATTGAGACCGCCACAAGGAGGCGACACATGGAAGTCGAAGTCACCAATACCTTTCATGCCCCCCTGTTTCCCGCCGACGAGCTGATCTGGGGATGGGAAATCCCGATGTATCTCTTTCTCGGCGGTCTGGTGGCGGGGATGATGATCCTCTCCGGGGCCTATTACCTCTCGGGACGCCGCAAGGGGCTCCCCTTCACGGTCATGGGCGGGGCGATTCTGGCACCCGTGGTCCTCTCCATCGGGATGTTCATGCTGTTTCTGGACCTGGAATACAAGGTGCATGTCTGGCGGTTTTACACCGCGTTTATGATCACCTCGCCCATGTCCTGGGGTTCGTGGATACTGCTGATCATCTACCCGGTCTCCGTGCTGTTCATCGTGGCGCTGATCATGGAGGAGCTGAAGGACCCGGGGAGCGTCGCACAGCTTTTAGGGCGGGCGGGTGGCGTGATTGCGAAGCGGATGCCCGGCTTTGAAAGGCTGAAGGCCGCATATGAAAAGATAAAAGAAAAACTCGAGAAGCCCGGGGCGTGGATATCAGAACACATTCGTCACCTGGCATGGGCGAGCATCGGCCTGGGCATCGCCCTGGGGGCGTATACCGGCATCCTGCTGTCGTCCTACGCGGCCCGTCCCCTCTGGAACTCCCAGGCCCTGGCGCCGCTGTTTCTGGTCTCGGGGCTGTCATCGGCGGCGGCGCTATCGGTCATCGCGGAGAGAAAGACCGAGGCCCGTCACGAGATGGCCCGGATAGACAGAGTGTTCATCGCCGTGGAGCTGTTCATCCTGTCCCTGTTGTTTGTAAACCTGGCCTATTCCATCCAGAGCCACCAATGGGCCTTGGAGCCCTTCATCGGAAGCGAGGTCTATACGCCCCTGTTTTGGATTCTCGTTGTGGGACTGGGATTGATTACACCACTGGTCCTGGAGCTTTTGGAGGTCAGAAAGGTCATCAAATTCACCGTCGCGGTGCCGATACTGGTGCTGATAGGCGGATTGTTCCTCAGGTTCGTATTCGTCTACGCCGGACAGGCGGTGTGCTGGTGCTACTTCATCTTTCGATAGGGCGTGTTCCGTCGGCATTGCCGAAAAGGAGTGTATATCATGCAAGAGAAGGCCTATAAACATCCCTATTTGATGGGCTTTTTCCTGGGGCTGACGCTGCTGTTTACCTTTTATGTGACCGGTCATGGACTGGGCGCGTCCGGCGGTTTCTATCGTCTGCTGGCGATGGTGGTGCATGGGGTGTTCCCCGACGCCGCGGGAGATGCCGGGTATCTTTCCCGGGCCGCAAGCTTTCTGTACCGGTCCCTCGAGGGACCCTCCCCCAATCACTCGCTGTGGCTGATATACGAGGGGATCGGTGTGATGACCGGCGCGTTCATCTCCGGCCTCATCGGAGGCAGGGTGAAATGGCAAACAATCAGGGGAGAGACCGCGACACCAAAGACCCGGCTCCTCTTCGCCCTGGGAGGCGGGATACTGCTCGGGTTCACCAGCAAGCTCACCCTGGGGTGTACCAGCGGCCAGGGTCTCTCCGGCGCATCCCTGTTATCGGTGGGGGCCTGGATATTTCTACTCTCGGTCTTCGCCGGGGGGTTCATGGCGGCGTGGTTTGTGAGAAAACAGTATCAATAAGGAGGAAGGCTCATGGGCCCCCTGCTCGTAAACGGATTGATACAGCCCTGGATGAGTGTCATCCTCGGCTTTATCTCCGGTATCTTTTTTGGATGGATACTCGAATCCGCGGGCCTTGCGGATGCGAGAAAAATATCCGGGGTGTTTTACCTGAAGGACTTCACCGTGCCGAAGGTGATGTTCACGGCCATCATCACCGCGCTCGTCGGCGTCTATTACATGAATGTCCTGGGGCTCTTGGATATCGGCAAGCTGGAATTTTCGGCGACGCTGATCTGGCCCTTCATTATCGGGGGAATCGTATTTGGAATGGGCATGGTCACCTCCGGTTACTGCCCGGGGACGACCCTGGCAGCCGCCGCCACCGGCAAAATCGACGGATTCATGGTCATCGCAGGGATCTTCGTCGGGGCGGCCCTTCACGTGCTCACCCGTCCGCTGTTCGAGGCGTATGTCTATTCAGGCAACCTCGGGTTCATCACACTGCCGGAGCTGACCGGCATCGCCCCCGGTTTTATCATAGCGGGCGTCGTCGCGATGGCCCTGGGGGCGTTCTGGGCAATAGAGATAGCGGAAAAAAGGATGAATCCAGAGGCAAAAGATGCGCCGCAGGATGAGTCATAAGGAGAATATCATGAACAAGATTACACCGGCCAGGGCCGCTGTTGCGGCCATAGTGATATTGACGCTCTTTCTTGTCGTTTCGGGAGTACAGGCCATACCGGGAAAAGAGGCCGAAACGATGTGCTGCCTGAAGTATATCGAGGAGCTGCCCGAGGATAACAACGCCGTCGATCCCGCCGATCTGGTACGCCTCCTCAACACCGGGGACGCGGTCTATTCCCTGGTGGATCTCAGGTCCCCTGATGAATTTAAGGAGGGCTCGCTGCCCGGGGCGGTCAATGTATACTACAAGGATCTCTTCACCGACGAGACCGAGGCGTATTTCGCCAACGAGGAGGTGGTCTACATCCTGGTGGACACAGACGGCACCCTGGCGTTTCAGTTCTTGCCGTTTTTCATCGTCAAGGGGTACACAGCCAAGGCGCTGACGGGCGGGCTGGAAGGATACGCCCGCATGCTCACCGGTGACGACGCCGCACCGGCGCCCTCCGGATTATTCACTCCCATGGAGATGCCGGTCGCCCCGCCGCCACCACCTGCGGAGGATGGAGGCGGTGCGACCTTTGAGCCGGGAGGGTGCGGATAGAAGTGGCCCTTAGGGATTGACCCATTCAATCCTGGGAGAACAGTTTTCTCTATACCGAAAAACTGGACAGACGATATATGATTCCCATAATGTGAACACCCCCGGGTGTTCACATTTTTTTTGTCTTGCTATTTTAAAGGGTGATCCCGCCTCTTATGGGGGAATGTGGGGGGCCTCGGGGGCATCGTCTGGGGCGCGTACCGGAAGGCAGTGCAGATACCTCCGGACGGCGGGATGACATACTCGATACACTCCCTTGACGGGAATATATTTGCATGGCGTATATAAATATGTTATTTAACGTAATACCTCAAGACGATTATTCACATCGACATGACGACTTCAAAAAAACAAATCGGGCGAAAAGACTCCGATCTCTTCGGTTTTTTTTCACTCCCGCCGATTGATCAGTCCCCGCCTTTTTTTAAGTCGGTTTGTGTCTCTCCATTCCACGAACCCCTTCCCGCACATATCATATACATCAATAGACCCGGAGGCCCTCTTAACGGCGTAGGGGCGGAGCTCGACCTTTCCGCATATCTGCGATGTGACGGGGGAACCCATCCCCGACTGAACAGGAAGGAGTGGTGAGTCATGAGTACCACATCCACCGTAAAAGTATGCTCAAACAGCGAGTGCGGCCACAGAGAGGAGCTGTCCGACGCCCGGTATTGCGGGATATGCGGCAGCCCTCTCATGGAAGTGCCGGTGTCGCCTCCCGGCGGCGAAGAACAGAAAAAAGGGAGAAACGCCGTTCCCCTCGGAATCCTCGCGAGGCCTCGAGTATCTGTACTGAGACAGCTGTGATGATGAAAATATGATCAAGCAGCACGTGCCGACACGTGGAGATGGATGACCAGGCGAAATTCTGCGGCAAGTGCGGCTCGGAATTCATCGAGAATGCCGAAATCATCACCGGGAATATTATTAAGACCAGGTGGGGTGATGGCGGTGTCGGTACGGTTGTAGAAGTGGATATAGGGGAATCCCAGGGGATCAAGAAAGACGATATCGGCAGGATTGTCGGCGCAGATAACAGGAACATCGCACTGGTGAGAATAAGCGACGCGTTTGAGGATCATTCCACAGTCTTTGTTACTGAGGTGATGGATACTACAACTATTGTGGATACGCTTTCGGTTCAGTTTGTTGGCGCCGGAAAAGAAGCAAACTGGAGGATGAAGTCCAGCCAAAGGATGGAAGCCGGGAGCTGGAAGAAAAGAACAGCATATCTCCAAAAGCCGATATAAACAAGGTTGAGGTTTCTCAGAAGAACGAGGAAATACCGGAAGTCGTACTATCGGTTTCCGACCAAAAAGAGAAGAGGGGGTGTGAAAAAGTCAAAGACCGTAAGTTCAATTGAAAAAATCTCTCTTATAGTAATAGGGATTTTTGGAGTAATAATATTTATTCTTTCTATTATTGAAATTTTCTTTTAGGCACACTTGCATCCCTCCCCCTACCGTATATTGATCAAATTATTACACGCCGTTTCATTTCCCATGCTGCACGCCGTCTCGAAATCCTTTTTCGCCTTATCCCACTGATCTATATAGGTATAGGCCACGCCCCTCTGGTTGTACGCCAGGTCATAATACGGATCGAGGGCGATGACCGCCGTGAACTCGTCGATGGCGGCCAGGTAGTTTTCCCCTTCCAGGTATGCCTGCCCCTTCGTGTAGTGGAGGTTCACCAAGCCCGTCGTCGCTCGCTCATAGCGGGGATTCAACCGAAGCGCTTCGGTAAAGTCAATCAGCGCCTTGTCGTACATTTCCAGGGCGTAGTAATCCTCGCCGCGATAGCAGTAGAGCTCGGCGTTGCCGGGATCGAGATTTATCGCCTTTGTGTACGCGACGATGGCCCTGTTATATTCTTTCCGGTTACTGTATAAAACCGCCATGTTCCTGTAAGCGTTTTTTATCCTGTCCTGTATCTCCGTGCCGGAGGGCTCCATCTCCAATGCGGCATACAGGTCATCTATCGCATCCTCGTACCGTTCCATTTTCTGGTAGGTATTCGCTCGATTCTTCAAGGCGGTGATGTTGGACGGATCTTCCTTCAGTGCCCTGGTGAACGCGTCGATCGCTTCTTCATAGTCTCCGTTCTGTGAATACTCGACACCCAGGTTGTTCAATTCGATGGATCTTTCCGGGTTGGGGGCGCCTGAGTCCCTGCTCTGGCCCGACGGCGCTTTCGTGATGGATATCGCTTCGTCGATATCGAAACCGACCTCCGAATCCGAAGGCGTGCTCCATCGTATCAGCATTCGCGTGTAGCCGTTCGTGACATCCGATGGCCTCGTCATCAGGATGATGCTGTCATCTGACTTCCCTGCAAAATAGATATCCTTGAGATAATCGGTTTTTCCGCTTGTCGGGTCCATGGGAATCCAGCCGACGAGCGGGATGTATGATTCAAGGGATCCGTGATAATACTCAGAGCTGCCGTTCTCATAGAGGAGGGAGCTCACACTCCGGGCGGGTATCCCCGAGGCCCTCAGAAGGGCGATCATCAGGGAGCTGATCTCGTCACAATCTCCGCTCATGTTTTCAAGAACAAACAGCGCCCCCCGGGTGGTCCCGCTCACATCGACGTACGTGACGTTCGTTCGTACGTAGTCATATATGGCCCGCGTATTCCCCCACACATCCTTCTGGGGGTCGTACAGCGTCGCCGCCAGCTCCCGGATGCGCGGGTCGTCGCTCTCAATGGTCTCTTCCGCATCGAGATAGAACGGCGGAATGTAGCCGACATAATAATGGCTGTGTATCACGGAAAATCCCGTCTCTTTAATTGTATAGGTGAAGACGATCTCTTCTTCCGGCATCGTATCCCCGAGTGAAAAAACGGCGATCTCGTTGCCCGCGGAGTCGATGGTCACCGAATAATCCGGGACGGAGCATGTCATCTCCAAGATCTCCTGGATAGGAGGAAGGTCCTGGATCAGGACGACATAGACCTTGAGGTCGGAGAATGCATCCTCGCCGTTTCGGATGATCTTCAGCCTCTGGGTGAGCTCGTAGGTGCTCGAATCGGCAAGCTCTATGACCGAGCTGTTCAGATATGCATCAGTGTCATAGCTGGAATAGTCCTGCCCGAAGGATGGGCTGTGGAGCGCCGCGAGGGTGAGTAACGCGACGGCGACGATAAATACGCATTGAACAAGATATCCTGCATGTTTCATTTCATCCCCGGATCATCGGTTGAGTTGAAGGTGTGTCGATTCACCTGTTATGGTATTCATCACGCTCATGTCATGCCCCATCGAAAAGCTTGAACGATAAGCTCTTCGCCGTGAGCGTTTCGGATGACGAAGAGCTTTTCTCAAGCGTGGGAAGCCGTCATGTGGGCGAAATTTCTTGAATTGTAAGCCAATATACAATCTTTTTGAAAAGCTACCATATCGTAAACGGATAGTGAAATCAACTGAATATAGTATGTTCTACCGGGAGCATGCTTATGGAGAGGATATAGCTAGTATTAAAACCAATGAATACGCTATTACAACGACAGTACATAAGAAGCCGGGAGAGATGCGATTTCCCGGCGGCGATATATCGGTGGTATTCCATTTATGGTCAAAACGGCAACGAATTATAGTATGTCATGGGGATTTTTTCGCCGGTGGCGCTGTAATGAATGTAAGAAAAGTTTAAGAAACCTAAAATCAAATTGCTTGATAACGCAAGAAAAGCTACAATCGATGATTTGTTACTCGGAACGATTGGTACCACTGAAGAATGCGTTTTGTATCTTCTTCATCGGCACGGCGCAGTTTGTATAATTACACCCGATACATACAGCCGATACGGTACGAGATCGAGAGGGAGTGAAAAGCGTGTTACCCAATATCTGAAATCATAATCGAAAGAGGAGAAAAACGTGAAATCAATGAGGATGGCTGTATTGTTGATGCTGGCAGTTACACTGGCTCTCTCGGGGACTGTATTCGCCCAGGAATCCACAACCTTTGATGTTATTATAACGAAGGTTCGACTGGCGGCTCGGTATCTGCAGGAGAACGGCGAGGCGGGACTTGCGGCGTTCAACGATCCGAACGGCGCCTGGGTGTGGGCTGACACATATATCTTCGTGTACGACTGTGATAAGATGATCTGCGTCGCTCACCCGGTCAGTAAATGGATCGGTGCGGACATCTCCACCCTGACGGACATTAGGGGGAAGGGCTTTCCCTATGATCTGTGTCGTGTATCGACACAGCCGAAGGGTGGCTTTGTGGAGTACTGGTTTGCGGATATCACCGATGGGGAGGAAAGGCGGAAAGTATCATATGCTCTCGATGTGCCCGGCCAGCCCTATCAGGTGATCGCGGGAATCTATGAGCCGATCCTCTCCATCGGGGACCTGAATGCTATGCTCGGGAAAACCTCTGTGGAGGCAAACTGGTAAGTAATATCTCCCGGACTTTCCCATGCGCGGATTTTATGGAGGATCGCAAAAAGACGTCCCGGATGCAGTGAAGCCCCGACGATACAATCGTCGGGGCTTCACTGTTGGAGCGGATCGCTTGATGAAAACAGATTCGGCCGCCTTACCGTCGCACGATCCGGCGCGATGGCACACGTGTTTTCTTATGGCGGCATCAACGCCCGATTTCAGATTCATACTTTTCTTGATAGGATTGGTACACCCCGGGTGATCACCCATGTGTATTTGCTTTCCCGGACGTCCGCCTGCGGGATTGGGCGGGCTTGTCGTGTGCGTCCGGGAACAGGCTGAATATACGAGGGGAGGGGGAGGTTGGGGGTGGCGTGACACCCGTGGCGGATCGATGTCTCCAGAGTGGCGTCCGCAGGGAGGGCGGGTATGACGGTGAATCTTCTTGGAGTCACGTCAGGGGATACGGCACTTATAGAGCGATAGTCGGGGGCGGACCATGTATGTCACGTATGGGGTGAGCCCGGGGATAATATCCGCCTGTTCTATCGGCCGTCTGTGGGGATGCGTTCTAAGCTTATTGCAGCCGAAGGCCGAAAGATCGACACTGGATCTCCGATTTCA
>Ga0180432_10003473_pt1 | contig 22409 bp, 15 predicted proteins | sample SS_ome_10_FD_132414 | JGI IMG/M metagenome (GOLD analysis project Ga0180432, IMG submission 132414) | Hypersaline lake sediment archaeal communities from the Salton Sea, California, USA - SS_1_MS_2 metaG | ecosystem: Environmental > Aquatic > Non-marine Saline and Alkaline > Hypersaline >...
CCCAGTCGACGATGAGCACCTTGGCCAGGCGATGGGTCCGCTGCGCGTAGCGGGCGGCGACGGCGACGTTGTTGAACAGGCAGAAGCCCATGGCCCGGTCGGCCAGGGCGTGGTGGCCCGGCGGGCGGACGGCGCAGAAGGCGTTGGTCAGGTCGCCCGACATGATCAGGTCCACCGCCTGCGTGGTGCCCCCGGCCGCCAGCAGGGCGATCTCGTAGCTGTCGGGGCAGATGGCGCTGTCCGGCACGTCGATGAACGGCAGACTCTGGCGGCAGGCGGCGTCCACCCGGGTGACGTAGGTCCGGGAATGCAGCCGGAGCAGGTTGGAGGTGAGAATCTCCTTGGCCTCGACCCGCCGGCAGCGATCGCCCAGGCCGGCCTGCTCGTAGGCGTCGCGGATGGCGCCGAGCCGGGCCGGGCTCTCCGGGTGGCGCGGGCCGGTGTCGTGGCGAAGGAAGCGGTCGTCCAGCAGAAAACCCGTCTTGCCCATCGGCGGACCCCCCGGGGTTGCGTGGCACGTACGACGCGGTCAGACAACAATCGGGCCATGGTAACTCCCCGCCGGCGCGAAGCCAACAGCGGGCGCGTGGCTCCGGCCGTCCACGCGGGCGGTCAGCGGTTCGAAACCGGTGCCACCCTCTGCCGGACCCGCTGCAGTTCCGCGACCATCGCCCGGGCCGCCGCGCTGCGGAAGCGGTGCAGGTGCCAGGCGACGGCCACGCCCCGGCGGGGCGGGTCGGGGGCGATGTCCAGGTAGGCCCGGCGGCTGGACGAGTCGGCCCGGGCGGCCATCTGCGGCACCAGCGACACGCCCAGCCCCAGGCCCACCATCTCCAGCACCGAGGCGAGCTGCTCGCCGCGGAAGACCACGTCCGGCTCGGCCCGGTGCCGCTGGCAGAAGCCCCGCACCTGGCCGCCGAGGCAGTGCATCTCCTGGAGCACCAGCAGCCGCTGGCCGGACAGGTCGGACCAGCGCACCCGCTTGCGGCGGGCCCAGGGGTGGTCCGCGGACACGACCAGGCGGAGGGGCTCTTCGAAAAGGATTTCGGCATGGAGATTCGGGCTTTCCAGGGGCGGAGAGAGCACCGCCAGGTCGAGCCTGCCGGCCGCCAGCAGTTCGATCAGGGTGTCGGTCACGTGTTCGGCCAGGTGCAGCTCCACCCGGGGGTATCGCCGCACGAAGCGGCGCAGGACCGGCGGCAGCAGGTAGGGGGCCAGGGTGGGGATGGCCCCGACGGCCAGGGCCCCGGCCACCCGGCCGCCCGTCTCCGCCAGGTCGCGGCGGGCGTCCGCCACGGCCGCCACGATCCGCTCGGCGTGCTCCCGCAGGCGGGCACCCGCCTCGGTCAGCACCACCCGCCGCGGCAGCCGGTCGAACAGCGGGGCGCCCAGCTCGCCCTCCAGCTTGGCGATCTGCTGGCTCAGCGACGGCTGGGCCACGCTGCACCGCCGCGCCGCCCGGGTGAAGCCGCCCGTCTCGACCACCGCCAGGAAGTAGCGGAGCTGGTGGAGTTCCATAGGTCGTTCCTATCGAATCTATAACTACAATGTCTTGGCCCTATCGATCTTCGCGCCGTACACTTGGGGTGTCAAGAGCGGAAAGCGGCGGGCGGCGACCCGCCGACCAACCCCGAGAAAGGAGATCGAACGATGGCAGCGCAGAACCTCAACGACCCGCTCCAGCGGGTCCTCGCGGACGGAATCGTCTTCTACCAGAAGCTGCGGCACTTCCACTGGTCGGTGACCGGGCCGCACTTCTTCGCCCTGCACGGCAAGTTCGAGGAGCTCTACGACCGCTGGAGCGACCTGATCGACGACGTGGCCGAGCGGGTGCTGCAACTCGGCGGCCGGCCGGTGCCCACCCTGGCGGCGGCCCTGGAGACCGCCGGCATCAGCGAGCAGAGCGATGTCCCCGACGGCCGGGCCATGGTCCGCCAGGTCATCGCCGATCTGGAAACCCAGCTAGCCGGCTTCCGCAAGGCCATCGCCGCCGCCGAAGCCGCCGGCGACCGCTCCACCGCCAACCTCCTCGACGGCGCCGGCGACGAGACCGAAAAGACCCTCTGGATGCTCCGGGCCTGGCTCGCGGAGTGATCGGTACTGCGAGCCCGTTCCGCGGGCCGGCACGCCGGGACCGGCCCGCGGACCTGTGGTGGGAGCGGATGGTCACCGGTCCCTGTCACCAGGCTGGCGCCTGGTGCTCTGATCGGGCGGGTCCCACCGGTTGAAAACCGATGCCACATGACCGGTGGCGCATGACCGATGGCCCTTGAGCGGCGGCACACAGCCCGGGGTGACACCTTACGGTGCCGGCATGTGGGCTCAGGCCGGCACGTTGGGGGCCGGCAGGTCCAGGTCGCGGGCCAGGGCCAGGGGGCCGATCTCGGACTCGACGGCGTCGAGGATGGTGTTGTCCTCGATCATCTGGCGGATGGCCTCGATGTCGGGGTAGAGGACCCGGTCGTCCTTGAGAGCCGGGACCTTCGATCGGATCAGGTCGTAGGCGATGCCGGTGCCCTTGCCGGGGCGGCGCCCCTCGTGGAACTCGAAGGCCTGGGCGGCGGACATCATCTCGATGGCCAGGACGGCCCGGACGTTGCGGAGGATCTCGCCGCACTTGCGAACCGCGATGGGCCCCATGCTGACGTGGTCCTCCTGGTCGGCCGAGACGCTGATCGAATCGACGCTGGCGGGATGGGAGAGCACCTTGTTCTCGCTGACCAGGGCGGCGGCGGTGTACTGGGCCACCATCAGGCCGGAGTTGAGCCCCTTGCCCTCGACCAGGAAGTCGGGCAGGCCCGAGAGCGCGGGGTTGAGCAGGCGGTTGGTGTGCCGCTCGGAGAGGTCGGCGATCTCGGCCAGGGCGATGCAGAGGAAGTCGACCACCATGGCCACCGGCTGGCCGTGGAAGTTGCCCGCCGCGAAGTAGGCGCCCTCCTGGCCGTTCTCCTCGCCGAAGAACAGCGGGTTGTCCGCCGCGGCGTTGACCTCGATGTTGACGATCCTCCGGACGTGCTCCAGCGTGTCGAACGACGGCCCCATGGCCTGGGGCGTGCAGCGGATGCTGTAGCCGTCCTGCACCTTGCCGGTGCGGTTGGCCATGATCTCGCTGCCGTCGAACAGCCGCAGCAGGTTGGCGGCCACGCAGTTCTGGCCGGGGTAGGCCCGCTGGGCGTGGATCCGCGGGTGGAAGGCCCGCTGGACCGCCCGCAGGGCGTCGCAGCTCATGGCGGCCGCGATGACCGCGTTCTTGAGCACCCGCTCGGCGTCGTGGATCAGCAGGGCGGCCCCGCCGGTCATCATCTGCGAGCCGTTGATCAGCCCCAGGCCCTCCTTGAAGGTCAGGTCGGTGGGCTGGACGCCGGCCCGTTTCATGGCCTCGGCGCCGGACATCAGCTCGCCCTGGTAGAACGCCCGCCCCTCACCGAGGGCCACCTCGGCGAACTGCGACATGGGCGAGAGGTCGCCGCTGACGCCCAGCGAGCCCTTCTCCTGGATGTAGGGCACCACACCCCGGTTGATCATTCCCAGCACGGTGTCCAGCAGGGACAGCCTCACGCCGGAGTAGCCCCGGGCCAGGACGTTGGCCCGCAGCAGCATGGCGGCCCGGACGGCGTCCTCGGGGAAGGGCTCGCCCGTGCCGGCCGAATGGCTGTAGATGATCCGCCGGCTCAGCTCGGCGCTCTGCTCCGGCGAGATCCGCACCCGGGCGAACTCGCCGATGCCGGTGGTCACCCCGTAGATCGCCGTGCCCTCTTCGACGCACCGCTCGAGGAAATCGCGGGATCGCTGCATCCTGGCCCGGGCCTCGGGCGAAACGGCGACCGCCGCTCCCCGGCGAGCCACCGCCACGATCTGTTCTACGGAGAGGGAGTTTCCATCGAGCACTACGTCCATCGCGTGTCCCCTTCTTGGTCTGGGTGCACAACTGGCGGAGTCGCCGGGATCGGCCACCGCCGAACGGTCTCCGGCGAGCACACTCCGGCGGGTAGCATACCGCGAGCCCCGCCGGGCCGCGATCCGGACGCCGCGGCGAGCGCATGCCGGCCGGGGGGCGGTCGTCCCGCGGGGCGGTGTTTCGGTGGTGAGCCGGCGGCGGGTTCGGGCGGTGTGCGGATCACCGCCGGAGGCTGACCAGGATCTCGAAGCGGCCGATGCTCAGGCGGTCCTGATGCTGCAACCTGCCGTGTTCCACGCGGCGGTCGTTGATCAGCGTGCCGTTGGTGCTGCGCAGGTCGTGCACCTCCCAGTGGTCGCCGGCCGGCTCGATCCGGCAGTGGTGCCGCGAGATCAGGGTGTCGGGCAGTTGCCAGAGGGCCGTGTCGCAGTGGCCGATCAGGATCGACTCGCTGGCCAGGGCGTTCATCACCGCCGCGGGCACGCTGGGGCCCTTGCGGATGATCAGCGACAGCGGCGGGGGGGCCGGGCCCGTGGCGGAGCGTTCCGGCAGCCGCACGAAGCGCAGGCGGTATCCGCCCATGTCCAGGGCGTCGCCGTCGGCCAGCAGGAACTCCCGGCAGCGCTGCTCGTTGACCAGCGTGGGGAACTCCCGGTCCACGTGGGTCATCGACCACTCGCCGCCCTGGAAGTCGATCTGGCAGTGCAGCCGGCCCAGCCGGGCCGACGGCAGGGTGATCACGCAGTGCGGATCGCGCCCCAGGGTGAGCGTCTCGCCCTCGATCAGGTCGAACCGCTCGCCCACCAGGGCGGGCCCCGCGGTGACGCGGAGCTGGCACTCGGGGACCGGGGCCGACACGCGGCTGCCCAGGTACTCGTCCCGGTCGATTCCCAGCTCCTCGGCCAGGGCCTGGTCGTAGCGCTCCTTCTGGTCCGGATCGGTGAGCACCACGTGGGCGGTGGCCACCTGGGTCATGATGTCCTGGATGGTCTCCCGGGTCTCCCGCTGGGGGTGATCCTCGAAGGGCTTGATGCGGCGGAACTGCTTGCGGGCCGCCATGCGGATCCGTTCGGGGTGGCTGCAGAACAGCTCCAGCCCCAGCAGCTCGTAGAGGTGCGGCGGGCGATGGCCCGGCGGCAGGTCGAGGTACTCGGTGTAGGCGTCGTCGGGTGGTGGCGCCCCGGATCCCGCTGCTGCTGGGTCGCTCACTGGTCCGTCTCCATGAGCCGGGAAACCGACTCGGCCAGTTGATCCAGGTCCTGCGGCTGGAAGCCGGAGACCCGCTCGATGCACACCTCGGCGGAGGTCTGCCTGGTGAGCTCCACCGCCTTGACGTGCAGCCGGCCGCTGCCGTCGTAGCGGAAGGTCACCTCGACCGGGGCCCCCTGCGGCAGGCCCTCGGGCAGGTCCCGCACCACGCATTCCCCGATCTGGGCGCAGGCCCGCGGGTCGCGGCTCTCGCCCTCCACGATGCGGAGGCGGATGATGGACTGGTTGGGCGCCTCGGTGCCGAAGACCCGGGTGCGGGTGGTGGGCAGCGGGGTGTTGCGGGGAATGATCTGCGAGTTGACGATGCGGTTCTCGCGTGAAGCCCGCACCACCACCCCCAGGCTGTGGGCGTTGACGTTCTGCAGGGAGACCTTCCGCCCGGCCAGGACCACGGATTCCTTGAAGACCCCGGGGGCCTCGGCGGCACTGCTGGCTTGTTCGGCGAGGTTTTCGTCGCTGGTGAGAGTCCGGCTGCCGTCCACGGTGACCGCGGCGTCGGAGCGCTGCATCTGGAGGATGGCGGCGTGAATGGCCGCCCCGTGGGCCACGATCTGGTCGGGGGCCGTGGCCATGTTCGGCTTCTTGCCGGAGATCCGTTCCAGCATCTGGTGGATCATGGGCATCCGCGTGGCCCCGCCCACCAGCAGGATCTCGTCGATGCGGTCCCAGGTGAGCATGGAATCCTCGAGCAGCATCTCGGTGGAGAGCTGGGCCCGGGTGAGCAGGTCGGCGCAGAGCTCCTCGAATTGAGCCCGGGTGACGGCCAGGCTGAGCTTGCGGCCCATGTGTTCGGCCACCAGCACGGTCTGCTCCCGCAGGCTCAGGGCCCGCTTGCCCAGCTCCGCCATGGTCCGCACCCGCAGGTTGGTGCCCGGATCGTCCCGCGGGTCGACACCGTGCCGCCGGGCGAACTCGTCGCAGAAGCAGTTCTGCAGCCGCTCGTCGAAGTCCACCCCGCCCAGCCGGACCTCTCCGCCGGTGGCCACCACCTCGAACTGATGGCTGTCGATGCGGATGATGGTGACGTCGAAGGTGCCCCCGCCGAGATCGAAGACCAGGGTGGTGGTCGGCGCCGTGGCCGCCACCGCCAGCAGGTCCAGCCGCACCGCGTCACCCCCGCGAGCCAGGTACTCCCGGAAGGCGTTGGCCAGGGCGGCCGCGGTGGGCTCGTTGAGGATGTCGGCCACCCGCAGCCCGGCGATGCGACCGGCGTCCTCGGTGGTCTGCCGGCGCTTGTCCCCGAAGTAGGCCGGCACGGTGATGACGGCCTCGCGGACATCCCCCAGCACCCGGCGGGCGTCCAGCATGAGTTGCTTGAGCACCAGGGCGGACAGCGCCTCCGGGGCGAAATCCCGGCCGTCGATCTTGCGGCGGTAGAACCGCTCGCCCATGTCCCGCTTGAAGTTGAAGGCCGTCTGCTGGGGATGCTGCGAGGCGTTCAGCATGGCCTCACGACCCACCAGGATGTGGCGGTCCGGACGAACCTGCACCACCGAGGGAGTCACCAGTTCCCCGTCGCGGTTCTCGATGGTGACGGGATGCCCGTCCTGGTCCACGTACGCAACCGCCGAGAAGGTCGTGCCCAGGTCTATGCCAACGATCCTTCCAGCCGGTGGGGCCATAAGCGGCTGCGCTCCAACATCTTGTGGTCGCATAACCAGACCACGGTCAAGTGTAGGGGGGCCGGGAGGAAGTTTCAATTGGACGGTGGGGCGGCCGGTCTGGTCCGCCGCCGCCCGGCGATCGGTAGCTGCGAGTCGGGGGCCGGCCGGACCTCCGCGCGCTTCTGCCAGGCCCGGGTCGCCCGCCGGACGGGGTAACACTTGTGTAACAGCGGTCGTCCCTCGGCGGACCGCGCCGGGCTCTGCCGGGGCGTGTTCGAACGTCGGGCCGGCGCCGGTCATCGAACGGTGATGCCGGCGGAGAGTGCCGTCCTGAGCCAGGAAAAGCCTTTTTCTGAGAAGTGCTCCGCCCGGCGTCCGGGCGTGGAGGTGTGCGGTCGGCGGAGCCGGGCCCCGCTCGGCGGGCCGGGCGGCGGTCCGGCCCCCGCGGATCGACGGTGGACGCCGACCGGCGCGGTTGGTAGAGATAGACTGGAGCGTGACGGCGGTGCGACACCGAGGGGAACGTGCCCCGCAGGCCAACGCGAACCCTGATCTGTGGAGAAGGCCATGAAGGTGAAGAGGATCGAACCGGGCCGCCCCTGCGGACGAATCGGCGCACGGGCGTTCTCGACGATGCAGCGCTCCCTGCCGGCTCTGGTTCTGGGGATTGCCCTGGTGGCCGGTTCGGCCGTTGCCGACGAGAAGCAGCGGCCCGGCAGTGCTTCCTCGCCCGGGGGGCAGACCACGGCGACAGCCCAGCGCACCACGGCCAGCGCCGGCCCCCGCCAGCAGGGCAAGCCCGCCCCCTCCCGGACGCAGCCCGTCTACCAGACCCCCGAGGGAAACGTCACCGGCGCACCCGCCGTCCGCTGTGCAGCGACGGTCAAGGACTTCGGCGAGCAGTGGGGCATGCCCGAACTGGCCCACAGCTACGTGATCCGCAACGCCGGTGACCAGGTGCTGACGCTCGAACGCGTCAAACCCTCCTGCGGTTGCACCCTGGCCGGCAAGTACGACAAGCAGATCGCCCCCGGTGGCGAGGGCAGGATTCCCATCAAGCTCCGCACCCGGGGCATCACCGGGAGCTTCAAGAAGTACATCACCGTCAACACCAACGACCCGGTCACCCCGGCGCTGCGGCTGACCCTCAGGGGGGTCATGCGCAAGCACGTGGAGGCGGACCCGGCCCGGATCAGCTTCAGCCACATCCAGGAGGATTCCACCTTCACCGAGAAGACGACCATCCGGAACAACACCGATAAGCCGCTCGAGCTCAGCTTCCACTCCGATCCGGTGAGCGGACCGTTCAGCGCCGAGCTGATCGAGCAGGAGCCGGGCAAGGTGTTCGAGTTGCAGGTGACGGCCGCTCCGCCCTACCGCCCGCGGCTGAACCGGGCCCAGTTCGTGCTCAAGACCAACCTCGAGGAGCAGAGCGGCGTGAAGGTGATGGTCACCGCCTACGTGCCGCCGCGCTTCGACGTGCGTCCGGACAAGATCATCGTCAACGCGGCGCCCAACGAGGACATGCGGCGACTGGTGCGGCTGAACAACAACGGCAAGAAGCCGGTTTCGATTCTGTCCGCCACCTCCAACGACGAGAACCTGAGGGTGGAGGTGGTCGAGCGGACCGCCGGGAAGACCTTCGAAGTCGGTGTGGTGGTGCCGGCCGGGTACCTCCCGCCCGAGACAGGCAGCGCGGTGACCATCGAGACCGACAGCGAGAGCAAGCCGCGGATCGAGATCCCGGTGAAGGGCCGCAAGCCGCGGGTGGACACGAACGCCGCCCGCAAGCTGGTGGGCCGGAAGCTGCCGGCCGTGACCTTCCACACTCCCGAGGGCGGGGCCGTCTCCATGCAGGACCTCGAGGGCAAGGTGGCGGTGCTGGACTTCTACGCGAGCTGGTGCGGCTACAGCCGCAGGCAGATCCCGCTGCTCGACGAGCTGTACAAGCGCAAGTACGCCGACAACGCGGAGGTCCGGTTCCTGGCGGTGAGCCAGGACACCATCAGGACCGACGAGGAGCAGGCCCGGAATCCGCGGGCCCGCACCAAGGAGCAGGTGGTGGCGGCGTTCGCCCAACTGGCCTCCTTCCCCACCGTGCTGGACACCGCCGGGATGGGCCGGAGCGCGTTCAACGTGATGCGGTTCCCGACGCTGATGCTCTGCGGGAAGGACGGCCGGATCGAGGCCGTCCACATCGGCCTGGGCCGCGGCTTCGACCTGGCCGCCACCGTCGAACAGGAAATCGACCTCCTGCTGGAGGGCAAGACCCGGGCCGACTTCCCCGGCCACGTCCGCTGGGATCAGAACAGCCCCGGCGACGTGCCCGGTCGCCTGAGCCCCGCCCAGGCCGGCGCCAGGGTCAAACCCCGCGTCGAGCGGGCCCCCCAGCAGATCCCCGCCCGAAACACGCAGGCTCCCTCTGACGGGGGGAGCTGAGTTCTGCAACAGACCCTTTCCTCCGAGAGGCTTCGGCCCCGGGTCGGGCGTTCGCCCGGCCCGGGGGCCGTTCGCTTCCAGTGCCGGCCTCTTTGAGCCGGGACTCCGAACGGCCTGAGGTTGCCGCGGTCGCGGCTGTTGGCGCCGGGCGCCCGTCCGGCAGGTCGCAGCTACTCCGGCCTGCCGGGGCCCTTCACGCGCTGGGTGCCGGTTCGTAGGTGCGGGAGAGGGCCAGATCGTGGGCCTGCACGTAGGACCGACCGAGGTTGCCCCAGTCGAGCAGTTCGCTGAGCCGCTCGGTGCGGTTGCGGAGCTGGATGCGCTCCCGCCGGCTCCGCTCGCAGAACTCGATCATGATCTGGGCCAGCTCGTCGATCGACTGGTTGGTGTCCTGGTGACGGCGGTCGACGACGTAGATGCCCCGGCGGTCGTGGTCGGGCACGTGGCTGGCGATGAAGGTCCCGAAGCCCGAGAGGTTCGAGGTCACCGAGGGGACGCCCATCACCGTGCACTCGGCCGGCGTGTACCCCCAGGGCTCGTAGTACGACGGGAAGACGCCCAGGTGGCAGCCCCGGACGAACTCGTCGTAGTCCATGCCGAACAGCGGGTTGGTGGCGGTGATGAACTCGGGGTGGTAGACGACCTTCACCCGGTCTTCCGGGGCGTTGAACATCCGCCGGTGCCGCAGATGGGCCAGGATGGGGTCGTTGTCGTCGAACTCCATGTTGTGGGTGACGATCTGGGCGTGGGCGGTGCGGCCACGGGTGAGCAGCATGCGTTTGAGGTGGATGAGCTCCTGCTCGGTCACCAGCTCGGCGAGGTTGGGCATCTCTCCGGCGGCGGCCACGTCGAACATCCGCCGGCCGATCTGGTGGGATATCTCGTCGCAGACCTTGCGGAGTTCGTCCAGCATGAAGTGGTTATTGAGCACGTCGACGTTGACGCTCTTGGTGGCCGCCTTGGTGATGATGAAGGCGACGATGGTCCGGGCGTCGGGCTGACTCTTGAGGTGGGCGTTGAGCCGCTCGAGGGCCTCGATGAAGAGGTCCACCCCCTTGTTGCGGTACTCGTAGCGGCCGGCCAGGAAGAAATACAGGGTGTTGTCCAGGTCGAAGGCGTGCGAGCCGAAGAAGTGCCCGCGCACGAACTCGTGGATGCGCTCCTTGGACCGGGCGTGCAGGTTCTGGAACTCGTGGAGGGCGGCGAAGCGGTCCACCCGCAGCCCGTTGGGCAGGACCACGTCCGCCTTGCGGCTGAGCAGGTGGGTGGCCTCCGTGGCGGTGACCTCCGACACGGTGGTGAACACCGTGGCCGCGTGGGCCGCCGCCCGCTCCAGAGAGTGCCGGTGGAAGATGTTCAGGTTCCGCGACTCCGTGTCGGCGTCCAGCCAGGGCAGCCGCTCGTAGAAGTCCGCTCGTGACGAGCACAGGTACCGGCCGAGCAGCGTGGCGTGGGTGGTGAACACCGTGGCGATGGGCAGCCGCTGCCGGGCGATGCCCAGCAGGGCGGCGGAGGCCATCCACTCGTGGAAGTGGGCCACCACCCGCCGCTCGGGGTGCTGGTGGGCGTGCTCCGCCAGCAGGTCGGTGACCATGCCGCCGAAGACGGCCGCGTCGTTGGTTTCCACGTCGTCGGGCGGGGTGGAGATCTGGTGGTGTTCCCAGAGCTGATACTTCAGCTCGCCGAGCCGATGGAAGGCCGTCCCCAGGTCCAGCAGCACGACCCGCGGTGATCCGTGGATCAGCCAGCGGCCGAAGTGACAGCCGACCCCTCGCTCCCGCAGGGCGGCCAGCGTCGGACCGAGAAGCTCGCCCGGCTCCAGCGGCTCGAACTCCAGCGCGGCGCTGTCGGCCACGTACGGACCGATGAGGCAGTAGCGGTCACCCCACCGCTCCACCATGCTGGGAGCCTTGGACGCAATGACGGTGTAGATCCCACCGACCTTGCGGCAGACCTCCCAGGCGATCTCGAACAGCAGTGGTCCTTCCGGCGGAGACACAGGCTGGTTTGTACCCATCCGCCGGGCGGAGGTCAAACGTCACCCAGCGGCAGGACAGGCCATGGGGTGCGGCCGCGTTGTCCGGGCGGAGCCCGGCCCTCCGCCGTGCCGGTATTGATGTCGCTCAGTCGCCGACGCCGTCTCCGTCGGTGTCCAAGGTCTCGCCGGGGCGGGGCACGAAGCGGGCATCCGCGTAGGTGCCGCGTCCACCCGCATCCCGCACGACCACGCGCAGGCGGAAGGCGTCGGTCAGCAGCTCGGCGTGGGGCAGTTCGGCGGTCAGCAGGTAGAGGCCGGGTAGCGCAGAATCTGCGCTCATGGCGTGGGAACGGCCCAGCACCTCGATGCCGTCGTCCCGCCGGAAGGGGTTGAGGGCGGGATCGAGGAGGTCGAGGTACTCGTCGCCGGGCCCCGTGAACCAGGCGGTGACCGCCGCGATGTCGGCCAGTCCGTCGGCGTCGGCGACGGTGGCCGTGGCGGTCAGGGTCCCGGTCTGTTCGTCGATCTCCACCGTGATGGCCGTCACCTGGGGGTAGCCGACGGAGCCGATCCGCCCGGGCGACACCGCGCTGAGTACGCCCTCGGGCGTCAGATCGAGGATGGTCTCCAGCGAGTCCGAAGCCTGCACGCCTGCGGGCGACAGCTCGATCGGCAGGGTGAGCGCGGAGGCGAGGTCGCCCGCGACGATCGCCGAACGCCGCACGTCACTGGCGGGCAGGAACCCGGCCAGCAGCCGCGAGCCGTCGCCGGCGATCTTCACCAGATCCATAGCGAGCGTGGAGACCGTCTCGGCCTCGTTCTCGTCACTCGAGCCGCGGACCACATAGCCGGTGGTGCCGAGTGTGCCCTCGGCCATGGCGACGTCGCGGAGGTAGACGGCCGTCCCGTCGTCGGCGATGCCGGTGTGGCCCTCGCCGGCGGCGTCGTGCGTCGTGGTCACCGCCCTGGCGGCGCCGTCCGCCACGCGGTAGACGTCGAGCCAGTCCGCCTCGGGGTTGTAGTCGTCGCGGCGGCGGAGCACGGTCGCCAGCACGGTCCCCTCGGGGGTCACGTCGAACTCGGTGATGGAGTGACCGCTGTACCGGCCGCCGGGTCCGTCCGTCTCGGGCAGCCTCATCGGATCGAACACCAGGGTGGGGCTGCCGCCGGAGGCGCCGAGCCGGTAGAGTTCGAACGGCTGGTCGGCGTCCTGGAACACCAGGCTGGTGCCGTCGGACCCGGCGTGCAGGGCCCCGACCTGCTCGACCGGCACGTCGGTGCTGGTGACCGGGTCGTAGATCAGCGTGGCGGTGGCGTTCTGCACGCGGTAGATGCCGCCGTCCTCGCCGGCCCGCAGGAACGCGGTATCGCCCGCCGCGTCGACGGCCAGGGCAACGGTGGGCTCGCCCGCGAACTCCACCTCGGTGAGGCTGACGCTGGTCACGCTGGTGCCGTCCCGGTCGCTGCGCCAGAGCGTGGGGGCGTCCTCTCCCGTCTGCCGAGCGAGGTAGATCACCTCCCCGTCTCCGCTGACGGCGGCCCCGACCATGCGTCCCTCGCCCGAAAGATCGCCGATCGCCCGGGCGACCGGGTCGAAGGGGGTGTCCAGGGTGCCGCGGTGGACGATCTCCCGCTGCGGTGACTCGGACACCTCGATGACCACGGTAGCCTGGTCGGCGCCCCCTTCATCGTCGGTGACGGTCAGAACGACCTCGTAGGTGCCGGCCGCGGTGTATTCGTGCTCGACCAGAGCGTCGCTGTCGCTGTCTCCGTCGCCGAAATCCCAGGCGTATTCCGTGACCTGGCCGTCGGCATCGCTGCTCCGGGAACCGTCGAAGGAGACCAGCAGGGGGGCGTGCCCGGCGGTCGGGTCGGCCAGGATGTCGGCCGTCGGCGGCGTGTTCTCCGCCGGCTGCTCGTCGGCCGGGGCGGTCCCCTGGCCGAAGCTCAACCCCAGGCGGACGATGCGGATGTCGGCCTCGAAGCCGGCCACCACTTCCACGCAGAGGGCGAACCGCCCGGTGGCCACCAGTGCCACGCCGCTGGCGGTCAGTTCCCGGGCCTCCTCCTCGATGGTGACCTCACCCCCGTCCACCGCCAGGTAGAACGGCCCGACCGTGACCTCCGATGCGCACGGGTCTTCACTCTCCGCAGCAGCCAGGCGGACGACCACCGAGGCGCCGCCCACCGCCGTTGCGGCTCCATCATGGTCGTCGACCAGCACGTCCTCCGCCTCGAGCCGCAAGGTCGCCGACGTCGGTGCTTCCTCGGGGCCGCCGGTGACCGGATCGAACAGCACGACCGGCAGCGCGTTGGTCTGCGTGTCGGCGGGAACCAGGTGAAAAACGCCCGCCTCCTCCAGCTCGATGGGGAAGAGGCTCTGATCGGAGCCCTCGCCCGAGCCCCCGGCGGCGGTCCCCCCGGGATTGACCACCACGGCGCAGCCCGCTGTGCCCACCATGGCCCCCAGGGCGGCGCGCAGCGCCCACCTGCCGCTATGCGATGCGATCATGGTCGAACTCCCTTTCGATGATGAGCTTCCGTTCTGCCGACACCGCATCGCCCCGGTGCCCGCCGGTCATGGTCTGTCGGGGAATTCCCGTGCCCTGGCCGGGGCGCAGCCCCCCGCGTTCAACTGATCCCGCTGCCGGGAGCGATCTCCTCGCTCGGGCTCAGCAGAATCACCTGCGAGTGGTCGGCGGTGCTGGCGGCCAGCAGCATGCCCTGGCTTTCCAGGCCCCGCATCCTGCGGGGGGCGAGGTTGGTCACCACCACGATGTTCCGCCCCACGAGCTGATCGGGCGTGTAGTGGCCTTTGAGCCCCGCCACGATCTGCCGCCGTTCGTCGCCCAGGTCGACCTGGAGGACGAGCAGCTTGTCGGCCTGGGGATGGTCGGCAGCCTCGACCACCCGACCCACGCGCATGTTGACCTTGCAGAAGTCTTCGTAACTGATTTGCTCGGGTTGTTCTGACATAGAAACGTATCCGCGCCGTGTACCGCAGGAGTGTAGCGGAGAGCCAGGAGTCGGACAAGGCGCCGGCGGGAGCGGGTTTGCGTCGGCGGGTCGGCGGGTTACAATGGGCGTCGAAAGGGAGCTTCGGTGCATGGAGGTGCCGCCCGCCGCTGTGCCCCGTCTCGCAGCACCCTCCTCGCGAGGCCTACGGCCGTGAACCTGATCGATCTCAGTCCCGGTTGGCTGCGGGGTATGCGCCGTTTGGCGTACGTGTTTGTCACCGCCGCCGTGCTCGCGGGCCTGGTGTTCACCTGGAGAGCGGCCTTTCGTGCGGACGTGGCCCGGGCGGTGCTCGGTGCCGCGGCCACTCTGGGGATGCTGGTGGCCGGGGTGCTGTGGATGGCCTCCCTGCGTGTGGGCGTGGCTCTGTTCAGAGTCCGGCGGCGCTTTGACCGCCTGGAGCGCCGACTGTCGAGCCTGTTCGCAGAGCGTCTCGAGGACGGGCGGCGAGTGCAGGCCCTGACCGGGCGGCTCGACGAGGTTCGCAGGCAGCTCGATTCTGCGGTGGACGACCTGGCGGCCCGAACGCAGGCCGACACGCGGCGAGTCGTGGAGCGATTGGAGGGGACGGTGGCCCGGGTCGAGACCTTCAGCGGTCTCTACGACGACCAGGCGGAGCGCCTGGAGCGGCGGGTGAGCGTGCTGGAATCGGCGTTGCGGCGTGGGGCGGCGTCCGCGGACGCCGCCGTGATCGAGGATCGCGGCTGGTCGCTTCCGGATGCCCCGCCGGGCGAGCGCACGGTCGCCGCGTACCACCATCTCGTGGGGCAGGAGACCTCGGAGGACAGTCCGGCCGGCGAGGACCACGAGGCGGAGAAACGCAGGCTGCGGGCGGATTTCGCCGCCTTGATTCACCGGCGGGATTATGCGGCGGCCCTGGTCAAGGGTGACGAGTTGACCCGGCGGTTCGCAGACAGCAGCGCGGCCGCCGACTTCCGCCGGGTCCGGCCCCATCTGGTGCGAAGAATTCAACTGGCCGAAGGCAAGGCGGTCGCCCGCGGCGGCGACTGAGCGTGAAACCGGCACCGGCATGCGGGGCGGCCCGGAGCCCGCCCGGAGCCGGCGCAGCCACGGGAGCGACGAGCTTACGGAATGGAACCCGGCCCACTCATCTTCGAGCCCATCCTCAAGCGACGCATCTGGGGCGGGCGCCGGCTGGAGACGCTCGGCAAGCAACTGCCGCCTGAAGAGCCCATCGGTGAATCCTGGGAGCTCGCGGATCTGGAGGAGGATCAGTCGCGGGTGCGGGTCGGGCCCGCCCGGGGTGAGACGCTCGCGGCCCTGATCGAGCAGTGGGGTGAGGGACTGCTCGGCGGCGTCGGGCTGTTCGAGGGCCGTTTTCCCCTGCTGATCAAGTTCCTCGACGCCGCCCGGACGCTCAGCGTCCAGGTGCATCCCGACGAGGGCATGGCCCGGCGGCTGGGGGGGAAGGTGCGGGTCAAGAACGAGGCCTGGTACATCATCGACGCGGCGGAGGACGGGGCCATCTTCTGCGGGCTCAAGGAGGGGGTGGACCGCCGGGCCTTCGAGGCCGCCATCGCCGCGGGGCGGGTGGCCGACACTCTGCGGAGGGTGCCGGTGCGGGCCGGGGACTGCCACTACCTGCCCAGCGGCACCCTGCACGCCCTCGGGGCCGGCGTTCTGGTGGCCGAGGTGCAGACGCCCTCGGACATCACCTACCGGGTTTACGACTGGGATCGGCTGGACCCGGCAACGGGTCGCCCGCGGGAGCTGCACGTCGAGCAGGCTCTGGAGTGCATCCATTTCGGCGAGGAACCGCAGCGCCAGCAGCGCTCGCACGCGGCCTCGGTGTGGACCTCCGTCACCCGGCTGGTGACCTGTGAGTCGTTCCTCATCGAGCGGGTGCGGCTGTGCGAGGGCTTCGAGCAGGAGCTGCCCTACCGGGGCATGGTGGTGTGGCTGGTGCTCGAGGGGCAGGGCGAGCTGGCGGGGCAAAGCGGCGAGCCGCTGTCTTTCGGGCCCGGTGACACGGTGCTTCTGCCGGCCGCCCTGGAGAGCGCCCGCGTCCGCATTCTGCGGGACACGTCGTGGCTGGAGGTGACGGTTCCGGTGCCCGGCGGTTTGGCCGGCCGGCAGGGGCCGGACCGGGCAGGGCTGCGCCGGCAGCCGCCCGGCATGGTGCAGATCAATCCGCCACCGCCCGGAGAGCGAGCGTAATCGTGGCTGGAGTGCGGGCGAATCACTCGGTACCCATCAGAACGACCTCGGCGACCACGCCGTGGCTGCGCTGGGCGCGATGGGCTTCCGTGCTGGCCGCCATCAGTTGGGCGGCGGTGGGCCTGGCCTGGGTGTACAAGTCGGCCATCAGCGGCGACCTGCTGGGTGCCGTGGCCGGGGCCGGGCTCTGCCTGGCGGTCATCATCCTGGATTGCGTCGCGGTGGCCATCCTGCGGCTGGGGGGAATCGTGCTCCGCAGTGCCCGGCGCCTGGAACAGTTGGAGACCCGCGTCGCCGGCATCGAAGCCCTGCTCGACGACTATGCCATGACCGACCTGTCCGCTGAGCGGCAGCCGGGCAGCCCCGACGAACTCGTGGCGGCCAACCTCGAGGACGCCGCCTTCCCCCGCCTGATGCCTGCCGAGGAGGAGGCTGCGGCCCACCACCAGGAGCGGCAGGAATCCGCGCCGGCGGCGGAGTCCGAGCTGGAGGAGCTGGTCCGCGCCGAGATGGAACGCCTGCGGGAGGAGTTCGCCGGCTTCGTGCACAACGGGCAGCTCGCCGCGGCCCTGGAGACCGGCGAGCGCATCAGCCAGCTCTTCCCGGAAAGCCGCCTTGCCGAGCAGTTCCTGGGCATCCGCGAGCACCTCCGGCGGCGCGTGGCCGAGGAGCGCTCCGACGGCCGGGTCTCGGCGGTCTGAGTCTCTGCCACGCCTGCGGCGGCACCCGGAACGATGAGAGACCGGCGCTCTCCCGGCCCGCCGGGAGCGCGGTTCTGAGCGGGGATGGGCCCGCCGGCATCTCCGGACCGCGGCGCCGTTGTTGCTCTTGAGCAGACGACCCCGGGGAGTCGATGCCGCCCGCCCTCACCCGCTCAGTAGGCCCGGGTCAGGTGCATGCCCGGGTAGTAGTACTTGAGGATCTGCCCCGCCAGGCGCCCCTGGAGCGCCTGGCCCTGCATGCCCCACTGACAGAGGCCCATGCCGTGGCCGAACCCGCGCCCGTCCGACAGCACGATGGCCTCGCCCTCATCGGTCAGCCGGCAGTTGGTGCTCCGCATCACCCGGCTGCCGATCGCCAGGCGGAAGTCCTCGGCCAGCAGTTCGTGCGTCTGGCCACTCCGGCCGGTCAGCCGCACGCGGCACAGCCGCCCCGTCCGCGGATGCACCGCCGCCGCCACGCCGCGGATGCCTCCCAGCCCCGCCACCGCCGGGTAGCGCGCCGCCAGCCGGGCGGTGAGGTCGCTCTTGGCGATCCGGACCGGCTGCCAGCGGTAGGCCTCGCCGCGGGCGATCCGGCAGTAGTCGCACTTCACCCCGCCGGACAGCGGGGGAATGGCCGGCTCGCCCGGCTTGCAGGCTGTGACAGACTGTGTCATTCCGCCGCAGGCGGAGCTGTAGTAGGTGCAGAAGATGCGTTCTCCACGGGGCGAGGGCCAGGTGGCCACGATGCCGCGGGTGTAATGCACGGCCTCCAGAGCGCGGTGGGCGCCGCGCCCCTGGGGCAGCCCGCCGTAGACCTGGGAACTCTCGGTGGCGGTGACGTCGTAATCGCGCCCGGCTCTGCGGCTCATCTGGTAGAGGGCGTAGGTGCGGGCCGCCACCGCCTGGGCCCGGAAGGCCTCGGGGTGGAAGTCGGCGTACAGTTCACGGGTGAGCACGCCGGCCACGTAGGTGTCGACGTCGAGGTGGTTGATGGCCAGGAGGGTGCCGTCGGGGCGGACCAGCAGCACCAGGTGGCCCGTGTAGCGGGTGGCGGGCGACCAGCCGCCGTCCGGCGAGCGGCGGGACAGCTCGAAGGTGGCCCCCGGCTGCGGTCTGACCTCGACGCGCCGCAGGCCGCGGTAGGACCGTCCGGCCAGGGCCAGGCCGCTCTCCCGGCCGAGCACCTCCACCCAGCGGGCGGGCGGGCGAGGGGGGTCGAGGGTGCGGCCGCCGGCCTGCAGCAGGTAGCCCCCGGAGACGTTGAACCGCAGCGGCTCGCGTCCGGAGGCAATCAGCACGCGGATGTCCCGCACTTCGACCACCGGGCGAATCCCGCCGGAGTCGCCCATGCCCGGACCCGATCGACCCGGACAGCCGGAGATCGAAAGCAGGAGCACCGCGGAGAGGACCGGGCCGATCACGGTGCGGTGGGGCGCGACAGGACGGCAGCTCGGCATCGACGAGACTCCCTTCTCCTCGCTGCATCGGCCGGGACGGCGGCGGTTGGCTGTGATGGCGACTGCCCGCGACCCGCGGCCAGGCGGCCGGCCGACAGTCTGCCCCTGCGGTGCGGGCCGCCGCCTGCGGCGGCCGCGTCCCTGCGCCCCGCTAGGACGGGCTGCGCAGCGACAGGCCCACCTCTGCCAGCCGCCGTTTGATCTCGGACAGCGACGTTTGCCCGAAGTTCTTGATGGACAGCAGCTCCTGCTCCGTGCGGGCGGCCAGCTCGCCCAGCGTGGAGATGCCCAGCCGCTGGAGGCACTTCCGCGAACGCACCGACAGCTCCAGGTCCGCCACCGTGCGGGCATAGACGCCCGTGTTGCCCAGGGTGGGCTGGCTGGGCACGCCCTCCGGGGTCTTCTCCTCCAGCATCTGGCCCAGCCGCAGCCCCTTCTGGGTGAGCATGGCCTTGATCTCGCTGAGCGAGGTTTCCCCGAAGTTCTTGTACCCCATGAGCTGCGTCTCGGTGACCCGGAGCAGATCGCCCAGCGTGTTGATGTTCATCTGCTTGAGGCAGTTGCGCGAGCGGACGCTGAGCTCGAAGTCGGTGACCGGGATGTCCAGGACGGCGTTGCGCTTCTCGCGGGCCCGTTCCTGGTCCTCGTCGTAGTACATGGTCTTGGAGCTCTCCACGTCCTTGAAGAACAGCCGGGCGCGGGAGTGCTCCGGATACTGATCGAGAACCAGATCCAGGCAGTGGGAGGCCTCGTCGAATCGGCCGGCGTCCTCGTAGAACACCGCCAGGTTGATCAGGGCGTTGACGTGCGGCGGGGAGCGGTCCGCGCACTGCTCGTACAACTGCAGGGCTTGCTCCTCGGCGCCGCGGAGGTCGAGCAGGTAGGCCAGATGAAAGGCGGCCTCCACGTGCTCGCTGTCCAGCTCGAGGGCCTTCCTGAGGTCGGTCACGGCCTCCTCCCACTGCAGGGTGTGCTGATGCAGCAGGCCCTGGCAGTAGGCCACGTCCGCCTCCTCGCCCTCCTCGGGCTGGTACTCGGCCAGCTGGGTTTTCGCCTGTTCGTACTGCTGATCGTTGATGAGCGCTTCAATGTCGTCGAGCGTTGGCATGTGGAATCCGTTGCCCAAACTTCAAGCAGGACAGCCGCCGACCGGCTGTCGGTTCACCCGCGGCGGGGTATCCTCATCCCCTGAAGGGGGGAGAGTTTACGCATAACCTCGCCGTTGGGCAAGACAAAGGAGCGCCAAGCCCGGGGGCACGGCCCGCTCGGGCAGCCTGGCGGGTGGGGGCGGCCGCCGGCTTGACAACCGCGCCGCCGGGCGTAGACTGGCTCCGTTTCGGTCCCTGTAGCTCAGCTGGATAGAGCGTTGGCCTCCGGAGCCAAAGGTCGCAGGTTCGAATCCTGCCGGGGACGATTCCCCTTATCCTGCTTCCCGACAAGAACTTGCGACGCTGAGTCCTGCCGCGACGGATCGCCCCGGCAACCGTCGGTGGCTGGCTGCGTCGGAAAGTGGCGACCGCCCCGGGCACGGCTATCGGCAGGCGACCGCCACCCGCCCTTGGTTCACTCAGGGGATCTTCGCCTGTTGGTCCGCAAGGTCGCGGGGCGCTGGCCCCCGCTCCATTTCGCGGGGGTGCCTGCCCTTGCCCCGGCGATGCCGGGCCGGGCGGAGCCCTGCCGTGCCAGGGTGCCGTCACGCTTTCGACGGGCGGGACGGGGCGCCGCGGCGCCCTGGCGAGTTGCGGGCACAAAAGCGACAACAGCATCCGCCGGTGGGCCCGCTGCCTTCTCCGGGGCCCCGTCCGCCGCAGGCGGGCGGAGCAAGGCGCGTCCCGGCAATCCTGCCGGCCAGGCGGGTGACACAGGGGCGGCATCCGGCGTCGGTTGCCCCGCGCGGTCGGGGGCGCATCCCGCGGGACGAAAACCTGCGTGAGAGCTGCGGCCAACCGTCGCTTAGAACAGAGCAACGCTCCGCACGACGCTGCACAACGGGCGGGAGGTTGCGACGGTTCGGGGCTTCTGGCCGAGTCCGGGCGGCGACGCCGGGGCCGGGCTGAAGACAGGTTTTGTCACGGTTTCTCATGGCACGACGAAGGAGGCAGACATGACCAGAGTGGTATTGCTGTGCGCGGTTCTGGCGGTTTCGGCCGGCGTCACGCTGGCGGATGACATCTTCATTCCCGAGTGGCGGGCGGCCGGCGAGCCGGGGTCGGTCTACTGGGAATGGGACACCTGGCAGGGGTTCCCCGGCCCGATGCCGCCGGACGCCGGCGGTCAGTTCGTCCCCCCGGGCCAGGACCCGGTGGAGCCCGGGGTGGGCTGGGGGCCGATCGCGGAGTTGCTGCCGGAGTACGCGGGGCGAGACGAGGTGATCGGCCAGTTCGGGGATGACGGGCTGGTCTTCGAGATGGACAACTTCGACACCGAGAACCCCTTCAAGTTCGTGCACATCCAGGTGACCTACCTGGCCGGCATGGGCGCCGCCCCCAAGGGCTTTGACGTCATGCTCGACGACGGCACCGACACCTTCCACCCGGCCGATCTGTGGGACACGACCGGACCCGACGCAGCGGGCTGGGTGACGGATGCCTATCGCCTGACCATCGAACCCAACCCCACCTGGGAGAGCTTCGGCCTGAAGTTTGACGGGTACCCGGCTTTCATCGATCAGGTGGTGATCGATACCTGGTGCGTTCCGGAGCCCGGCACCCTGGCGGTGCTCGGCGTGGGCGGTCTGGGCCTGCTGGGCCGGCCGCGCCGGCGGCCCCTCCGGTAAGCCAGGCTGGTGGGGGCCGGCCCGCGGGCCGGCCCCCTGCCGGGTGGCGTGCACCCACCATCCCTGGCAACAACCCTCAGCACATCAAGCCTCTGAATATAGGAACGCATCTTCTGACCGCAGCAGTCCGCCTGGCGGCGGGGGCCACCTGACCTGTGCCGATCCCACCGAAGTGGATTTCATTGCCCCGGTGGACGAGGTCGCGCGTGCCGGGCAATCCATCGCCAGGCAGCGGCGGCACCGGAGTTCGATCCGCAAGGCGGCTCCGGAGCCACCGTGTCAACAGCGGCAACGGCGCCGCCCGGGGGGTTCGCTTCTTCCCGCGAACCGCGGGCGGGTCGTTGCTCCGGCTCGTGTGGGCGGCGGATACGGCTGCCCGGCCCCGGGGCCTCGATTCGCCCGGCGGCTGTGGTAGACTCCGTGTTGCTCGTCCCGGGCTCGCGCGGCTCCGGGGTCCGACGGCCGCGCGGGCCAGCCGGCCGGACCTGCCGCGAGGGCTTACATGTCGATCGACCGATGCACGTGTCCACATTGTTTTCGCCCCTTTCGGTCCCCCGTCGAGTTGTCTCGCCATCTGCAGTCCGCGCAGGAGGCGTCGGAGGCCGCCGGCGGACCGGCCTTCGCCTTCAGCCACCCGGCGGTCGAGACGCTGGAGTTGTGGGCGGGTGGCCAGCGCGGGCGGGACCTGTACCCGGGGACGCGTGAGCACCGCCTGTTTGCGGCCCTCCCGGAGTTCATCGCCGGGCTCGGCCTGCCCGATCTCGCCCCGGCCCTGTGCGGGCTGTACGCCACCGTCGAGGTCCAGGTCAGCCTGGCGCCCTGCTTCGCCCTCTTCGACGCCCGCACCTATCGCTTCGTCGCCCGGGGCTACAACCGCATCGAGATCGCCTACGGCCTGTACCAGGACGTGCTCGACACCGACGACGACGAACAGTTCCACATGCTGCTGCTCTCGCAGTTGCTCGACCGCCTCCGCCCGGCCCCCCCGGACCCGGACACCACCGTGGCACCGCTGGTTCGCCACCCGGCGCTGGCGGGCCATGCCGGCACGCGGGGCCTGCTGGCCACCCAGAGCGCCCTGATCGGGAGGC
>Ga0180432_10003475_pt1 | contig 22404 bp, 14 predicted proteins | sample SS_ome_10_FD_132414 | JGI IMG/M metagenome (GOLD analysis project Ga0180432, IMG submission 132414) | Hypersaline lake sediment archaeal communities from the Salton Sea, California, USA - SS_1_MS_2 metaG | ecosystem: Environmental > Aquatic > Non-marine Saline and Alkaline > Hypersaline >...
CGGTACTCGATCACTCTCCCGTGCTTTGGGCCACCGGCGTGCGTCAAATCGTCGCCGCCCTCATGCTCGTCATCATGGGATTGATCTCGCCCCGGCGTAGGGAGCACTTCGCGGTCTTCCGACCCGCCGCGCACTGGCGCTACATGGTGCCGGCCACGGTCCTCGGTTCCTTCTTCTCGCTCGTTCTGTGGATTGCGGGGATGAAATACGCGCTCGCCAGCGTCGCCGCCATCCTCAACCAATCCTCCACCATTTGGATTCTGCTCCTTTCGGTGCTCCTGCTGCGGGAGCCGATGACCCCGCGCAAGGTTGTGTCGGCGGTTCTGGCCCTGGGCGGCGTCCTCTTGGTGATGCTGAACTGACTGGCAGGTTCCCGCCGCAACCGGCGAAAGCTAGGCTGACTTGACTCAGGTCAAGGCCTCTCCGACGATATCGGCCGATACTCCCTCGCGAGATGCCATCAGGCATCCATTCCCGTACGAAGGAAGGAGGCTCACATGAGCATGTTCTGCTACCAATGCGAGCAAACGGCCAAGGGTACCGGATGTACAGTTCGGGGAGTGTGCGGCAAGGACGAAGACGTCGCCGCCCTGCAGGATCTGTTGGTGCACGTGACCAAGGGGATCGCCCAGTACGCCCACCGGGCCTCGCGGCAGGGGAAGCGCGACCCGGAGGCGGACGTGATGGTCATCCGGGCGCTTTTCACCGCCGTCACCAATGTGAACTTCGACGCCGAGAGGATGGCCGAAGAAATCCGCGTCGCCCGCCGCGTTCGCTCTCGCGCCCGCAAGTTGGCAGGAGATGAAGCGGTGTCTCTGGTGGGGCCGGCCATCTTCGAGGTCGCCGATGACCTGCCCGCCATGATCGAACAGGGGCATCAACTGCACCTGGACGCCCGCATCGGGACCCAGGGAGCCGATGTCACCGGACTGCAAGAGCTGGCCCTTTATGGTCTCAAGGGTGCGGCCGCGTACGCGGATCACGCGCAGATTCTCGGCGTCGAAGATGCGGCGGTCTATGCCGACTTCCATCGCCTGCTCAGCGAGTTGGCGGACGATCCGGCAGATACCGAACGGCTGACGGCGCTGGCGCTGGAGGTGGGTGAGCTGAACCTGCGGGTGATGGAGCTGCTCGATCGGGCCAACACCGAAACCTATGGACATCCGGAACCGACGGCGGTCCGAGTGACACCGATCAAAGGCAAGTGCATCCTCGTCTCCGGTCACGACCTCAAAGACCTGGAAGAACTCCTCAAACAAACCGAGGGAAAGGGCATATGCGTCTACACGCACGGGGAGATGCTTCCCTGCCTGGCCTATCCCGGTCTCAAGAAGTACTCGCATTTGATCGGGAACTACGGCACCGCCTGGCAGAATCAGCGCAAGGAGTTCGATGTCTTCCCGGGCGCGATCCTCATGACCACCAATTGCATTCAACAGCCGACCGATGGTTATCGGGACCGCATCTTCACCTGCGGTCTGGTGGCGTGGCCGGGCGTTCGTCACATTCCTGACCGTGACTTCTCGCCCGTGATCGAAGCCGCGCTGGCGGCCGAGGGGTTTGCCGAGGATGCGCCGGAGAAGACGATCACCATCGGTTTCGGGCGCAACGCCGTGCTGGGCGTCGCTGATCAGGTGATCGAGGCGGTCAAGACGAAGGCGATCCGGCACTTCTTTCTCATCGGTGGCTGCGACGGCGCCAAGCCGGGGCGGAACTACTATACCGAGTTGGCGGAGAAGGTCCCGCCCGACTGTGTCATCCTGACCCTGGCCTGCGGCAAGTATCGACTCAACCACCTGGAGTTGGGTGACATCGGGGGAATCCCTCGCTTGCTCGACATGGGTCAGTGCAACGATGCCTACTCGGCCATCCAGGTTGCGGCGGCGCTGGCGAAGGCGTTCGATTGCGAGGTCAATGACCTGCCGCTCTCACTGGTGCTGAGTTGGTTCGAGCAGAAAGCGGTCGCCATCCTGCTCAGCTTGCTCCATCTGGGGGTACGGGACATTCGGATCGGCCCCAGCTTGCCGGCGTTCGTGGGGCCTAATGTGCTCTCGGCGCTGACTAAGGCATTCGGCCTCAAGCCGATTTCGACGCCGGATCAGGACCTGGCCGAGATCCTAGGCGGCTGATCGTCGTCAACCGGTGACGGAAAGCCAAGCGGGATGCTATCCTCATGGGTGCGGAGGTGCCACCCATGCGCGACTGCATCCGCCCAGGGGCATTGTGGGGTTTGGCGTTGGGGTTCGCCGGGACCGTTGCCGCCGGCGCCGTGACCTGGCGCGTGCCCGAGGACTGCGCCACGATCCAGTATGCTCTCTTTGTTTCCGCACCGGGCGACACCGTGATGGTTGCCCCCGGAACCTACTACGAGACGGTTCTCTGGCCCTCTACACCGGGCCTCTGTCTCGCGAGCGAAGCTGGCGCCACGGTGACGGCGCTCGACGGCATGGACGTGGAGTCGGTCCTTCGCCTGCTGACGCCGGTCGACTCGAGCACCGTGATTCGCGGTTTCACGATCCAACACGGGAACGCCGAGTACGGAGGGGGTGTCCGCTGTGACGGTTCATCCCCCACGCTCGAGCATAACCGGATCGTGGCCAATACGGCCACCTGGTACGGCGGTGGCATCTACTGTGGTGAGGACTGCCGAGCGGTGATTCGCCATAACACCATCGCCCACAATCGGGTGGAAAACGGGAGTGGAGGTGGGATCGCGTGCTACTTCAATTCGGGGCCGATCATCCTGGACAACACGATCACCGGCAACCAAGCTCCTGAGTATTTCGGGGGGGGCATCCACTGCGAGAATCCGGCATCCTCTCCGGGTGCGATCGAGATCGGTGGCAACATCGTGAGGGAGAATCATGCCGGCGGAGGCGGGGGAATGAGCTTCTTCTCGCCCTTCTACCCCACACCGCGCGTCTACGAGAACGAGATCAGCCACAACACATCGGGAGCGGGCGGGGGAGTCTATGCCTACTGGACGCTCGCGGATCTCGTCGGCAATCGTATCGAGGAGAACGAGGTCCCCGGCCGCGGGGGTGGTCTCTTCGCGGAGGAGAGCCATGAGCTGCTCCTCCGCGACAACGACATCTGCCGCAATACGGCCGGTACCGAGGGGGGAGGCATCGCGCTCACCCTGTGGACCACCATCCCTACGATTGATGGAAATCGGATCCTCCACAACACCGCCCAGAGTGGAGGAGGAGTCTTCGGCTACTACATGTGCCGACCGACGTTCACCTCCAACCTGATCGCGTTCAATGCCGCGCTGACTTCCGGTGGCGGCATCTACCTCAGTCACGACTGTGCCCCAACGCTGGATGGGGACCAAATCCTGGAGAACGCGGCCGGGACCGGCGGGGGACTCTACATGACCGGATCGAGTGTGGAAGCCGAAGGGGTCACGATCGCCCGGAACGCCGGATCCGGGGTTTGGATCGATGAAGGGCGCGAGGACCATCCTTCCATCTTCACTCTCAATGCTTTCTTCGACAACGAGGGGTATGGCATGTACAACGCCGATGCCGCGATCGTCCCGGACGCGCGCAGCAATTGGTGGGGAGATGCCTCCGGGCCCTATCACCCCGTGCGCAATCCCGACGGCGCCGGAGATGAGGTGAGTGACAACGTGGAGTTCGACTTCTGGCTCTCCGAGCCGGGCGGTGTCTGCGAGGTCGAGGGCGGCGGGACACCGGACCGATACCGATTATGGTGTGAACCCAATCCCACATCCGGCCGAACATCCATCCGATTCGACGTCCCGGCGGGTTCCTCGGGACCCGTGCGCTTCGAAATCTTCGACGTTGCGGGGCGATGCCTGAAGACCCTCACGGCCTCGGCGGGCGAAGGCAGGATCACCTGGTGGGGGGACGATGGGCGGAACCGGCCCGTGGACGCGGGCATCCACTACGTAAGAGCAACCCTAGGGCCGCACAGGCGGCTTGCTTCGGTGATCATCCTCCACTAGGTCCCCCGGCCTGCTCCTCAAGGAGCCCCAACTCCTACCGATATCTAAGGCTAGAGACCGGGCCCGATTCGGGTCCTGCCGGCACACAGGCCAGGAAAACCCATGGAGAAGAAAGAGCCAGATCCGCAATCGGAGGATATTGAAGACCTTATCGGGATGGTCTGTCCGCGCCCCATCGCCGAGATCGTGCAGGCGGTCCACGGGATGGCGGCCGGAACCTCGCTCCGTTTCCTGGTCGATGATCCACTTGCGCTCAAGGCGATCCCCGAGGAGCTCGAGGAGTACGGAGATCTCGAGATCGAGATCCGGGAGCACTCCGATCACTGGGAAATCGTGGTGACGCGCACCCTCGACTAGAACCACGCTGAAGGATGGGACAGAAGCCATGCCAATCTCGAGTCGTCAGGCCAGGCCCCTGCTCTTCGCCGCGGGCTTCGCGTTGTTGAATGTGGCAATGTACTTCGCGCTGGGGAAGTTCTGGATCGGCGGCAGCAGTTTCTTGCCGATGATCGGGGAGTTGGGTCCCGAGAAGAAGTTTCTCTTCGCCTTTATCGTGAACATGGGCGTGATCGCCGGGGCGTTCCTGGGAGCCACCTCGAGTCGGGAATTCCGATTGCGGTGGCCACGTCCGGCCCTGCTGCCTAAAGCGATCTTGGGGGGCGTGTTGATCGGAGTCGGCGTGACCCTGGCGCCGGGCACCTGTACGACGGCGTTTGTCACCGGCCTGCCGATGCTGTCGGTGTCGTCCTTCTTGTCTGCAGCCGGGATCTTCATCGGCGGATTCATCGTCTTCCAGTTTACGATGCGGAGGGTCGCCAGATGAGCTTCGAAGTCCTCCTCGCACTCGGATTCGCTTTCGGGATCGGATTCGGCTACTTCGTTCAGAGAGCCGGTTTCTGCATTGCGGTCGGGCTGGCCGAAATCTACATGGGCCATGGGAAGCGCATTGCCAAGCTGCTCGCCCTGATCTTCGCGATCACAAGCGTCGGCTTTCTGCTCTCAGGGCATTTCAACCCCTCCCTTGGATTGAAACCGATCGGGCAAATACGGGGATTCGGTTTCTACAATCTGGCGGCGGGCATGCTGTTCGGAGCCGGCATCCTGCTCAATGGCGGATGCATCCTGGGCACCCTGCGTCAGATTGGAGAGGGCAACCTGACGTTTGTCGTCGTTCTTCTGTCCTTCATTCCGGGAATGGCGATCGTTGTCCACGTGCTCGATCCCCTTCTTGTTCACGGGTACCACGTCCAGAAGCCACTCCTATCCGGCCTGTTGGGAGCTCCCGCCTCCTATGTGACCCTCGCGCTCGCCATTGCCGCGACGGCGTGGCTCGTTCGGCTTCACCGGCGATCGACAAAGGGACGACGGGGCGCCAGCCTATCCGATACGGGGACGATGGACGGAGGGGAAGGAACGAGCCGTGAGCGACGGGCAGGATAAACGCGCTCCCGATCGCGATCTCACTCCCGAGGAGTATGCCGCTAGTGTCCTAGAGCGCCGTAATCGGATGTTCCGCGTGCTCTACGACACCGTCGTCGAGGTTGCGGGGCAGAAGGAGTCGAACATCCGTGCCTCGCTATGTCGGAATCTTCTGCGCATCTGCGAGGCTCAGGCGACCGCACTCCTGGTCTATGACGAAGCAACCCGGGGCCTCAGCCTGCACGCCGTTCACCGAGACGACGAGTCACCCCCCACGCTGCACCAGGCCAAGGGTCGACCCTCGCAGATCGTGACCGACGAGCTCTTGACGGAGCTCTGTGCCCAGGTTATCCAACCCGTCCCCAGCAGTGCTCTCCGCCTGACGGACCTTCTTCCATCGGACTTCACCACGACGCCCATCGGGGGACATTCGCCGAACCTCGTGCAGTTGCCGATGATGCAGGACGGTGAGCTCATGGGGCTTGCTTTGGTCAAGCTGGCTCCCGGGGTCAAGCTCCACACTCGGGACATCATCGAAAGCTACCTGAGACTGTCGGCGGTATTCCTCCAGCGGGAGAGTGGGATGCACCGCTTGCGGCGCAGCGAGGAGCGCTTCCGAACGGTGGCCGATTTCACCTATCATTGGGAATACTGGCTCGGCCCGGATGGACGTTACATCTACATTTCCCCTTCGTGTGAGCGGATCACCGGCTATCGTGCCGAAGATTTCATGCAGGATCCGTCCTTGCTGGAATGCATCACGCTACCCGAAGATCGCGATCGCCTTGTTGCCCACTTCCGCGAGGAACCAGAGCTACGGATTCCAAGGAGCCTCGACTTCCGCATCACCACCAAGGGTGGAGAGGAAAGGTGGATCGTTCACAATTGCCAGTCCGTCTACAGTCCGGATGGTCGTTGGTTGGGAACCCGCGGCACGAATCGGGACGAGACCCAGCGCCGGCAAGCCGAGCTCCATCTCCATGAGGCCCTCCGGTTCCGCGAGCGATTGCTCGAGACGGCCGTCACCGCCATCTTCACTGTCGATCCCGATCGCCGGATCACGAATGTCAACCGCGCCTTCTGCGAGATCACAGGTTTCACGGAAGCAGAAGTCGTTGGCCAGCCCTGCACGTGCCTGAGTTGCGCGCAATGTCAGGACAGCTGTCCCCTCTTCGATCCGGCGCGCACCCAGGCGATTCGCAAGAAGGAGACAACCATCCGAACCAAGAACGGCCGTCAACTGACCATCCTCAAGAACGCGGAGGCAACTCGGGATCAGCGCGGCCGACACACCGCGGGAATCGAGTCGTTCGTGGACGTGACCGACCTGGTTCTGGCGCGGGAAGCCGCGCAGGCGGCCAATGTCGCGAAGAGCGCCTTCTTGGCCAACACGAGCCATGAGATCCGCACTCCTCTCAACGGGGTGATCGGCATGCTCAGCCTGCTGGCCGATTCTTCTCTGGACGATCTGCAACGTGAGTATCTGGGCGTGGCCACTACTTCGGCGGAGACGCTCCACAACGTGCTGAATGACATCCTGGATCTCTCGAAGATCGAAGCTGGCAAGTTGGAGATGGAGCAGGTGCCGTTCGAAATCCGAACCACGGTCAAGCAGATCCTGGAGCCCTGGAGACTGCAGGCGGTGCAGAAAGGTCTGGAGTTCAATCTCCACGTCGAAGATGCTGTTCCCAACCAGGCGGCGGGTGATCCCGCTCGCCTGAGGCAGGTCTTGACCAATTTGGTGGGCAATGCGCTCAAATTCACCGATACCGGCTCCATCCAAGTACGAGTGGAACCCTACTGCACCGAGACACAGCCGGCCGCGCAGCTTCTCTTCACGGTTCGAGACACCGGGATCGGGATACCGCCGGAGAAGCGGGATGTGATTTTCGAAGCCTTCGCCCAAGCCGACGGATCGACGACGCGACGCTATGGGGGAACCGGTCTCGGGCTGTGCATCTCGTACCGGTTGGCAACCATGATGGGCGGGCGGATCTGGACCGAGGGGAATCGGGACGGGGGCAGCACGTTCCGCTTCACCGTGAACCTGCGGTTACCGGCCGATTCCCCGTCGGCGGCGGGTGTCGAGGACGCTCTCTACCGCGATCGCAAGTAGATGATCCTCGCCGCCGGGTGATCCCCCCGGGGCATCGGGTGCACGAAGAAGACCCCCGCCGGTACTCGTGAATCAGGCTCCCAAGCGCTCCCCGATCCCTCGAAGACAATCCGACCGTGCACGTCGGTAATCAGAACGCGGGCGTCTTCCGGTGCCCGCAGAGAAACGCGACCCTGGAAAGGGTTGGGGAACGCGAGAACGCCGTTTTCCCGGAGCGACGCCGGAGTGGGGGCTGCCTCCTCGCCGGCATACTCGTAGGCTCCCACATCGATCATCCCGTCGGCGGGGCGCTCGCGAGCCATGGCGTGCCTCACATATTCCATGACCGGAGTGTGTTCAGCCACGATCGCCTCGTCCAGGTCCACGCCGGTGTCTATGCAGATCGACCCCGGTGCCAGTTCGAAGTCCTGAGCGCCCAGATCCCGCAGGCCGGGGTCCTCACCCTCCAAATTCCCGTGATCGATGACCCATCCCGGTGTTGATCCGTGAGACGTGACCCATCCGCTCTTCAGCCAGTTGCCCCGCAGGTGAAGCTCGCCGCCGCTCTCGGCCAGCATGGCGAGCCGATTCCCGGGAGCGGTGGTGTAGATGATGTTGTTGCGGGCGTCACAGACCTCTTCGTTCGTAGAGAGGCGTGCCAGCGTCGTGTTTCCATCGCGGGTGGAGATGATCGTGTTGTGATGCAGATAGAGCGTGCCTTTCCGATAGCGTTCCGTGTGTCCCGAGTCTCCGCCGTAGTGCAGGATCTGGCTGTTCCCCGCGCCGTCGGGTTCAACAAGGATGTTGCCGTAGACGAATGTGCGGCGATAGAGCGAGTCTGCAAAAAGCGATGCGTAGTCGCTGTCCACGAGGTCCAGCTGGCGGTTCCCGCTCTCGATCCAGTTGTATCGGATGATCGTTCCCGCGGATCGGTCCTTGAGGTTGTTGCCGCCGCACCCCTGGCGGAGCGGGCCGAACTGGTTGTACTGGAACAGTATGCCGAACGCCTCCGTGTAGTTGTTGTGCTCGTAGATCTCCCCTTCGATGCCGTTCTCACGGATCGCGTTGGCCTCCACGACCAGATCGGTGGTCTGGTGCCCACAGAACAACCCATTGCCGCAGTCGCGCAGGATGCAGCCGCGGATCAAGATGTGCTCTCCCTTCTCGATATAGATCGCGGCGCAGTTGTCCACGTAGCTGGTGAGTCCATGTCTTCCGGTGAAGGTGTAGGGCGGGCGTCCGCTCCTGATGTCCAGGCTCTCGATGATGATGTGCGCCGGCATCGTATCGGCCGGGGAATTGGCGCCACCGATCTTGATGACGCCCCGCTCCTCGTTCCAGAAGTTGAGCTCGGCGCGGGTGGTGGCACCGATCCCGTTGATCACGGGCAGATCACCTCCCGGGGATGGTATGCCACGAACCACAATTGGTTCATCCGAGGTCCCGACCCGGCATATCACCCACTTCTCGTGGTAGTCTTCCAGGCGGTAGTGGATGTTGACCGTGTCCCCGGCGACCAACGATTCCCAGGGAACCTCACCGATCTGCTCGTAGGATTGATCGTCCCCGACATCGTAGACCATCGAGAGTACCGGGACGGGCAGGAAGATGCCGGCCAAGAACAAGGGGATGTCCGATCGTCCGAAACGCATGTTGATCCTCCCTGGGTGCGCGACGATCGGGATCGGGAGAAGTCTAGATCGAGGGGGAGGAAAGGTCAACCTTGCCGGATGCGGAGCTTCCAGGCATCATCCACCCTGATATCCGCGCCGGAAATATCCGCCATCGTGGGGAAAGAAGGGGGATGCAACCCGATGCCGCACCTGGAGGACCTGGAGCGTTCGTCGCGAACGCAGCTCGAGCTCGACGACGGCCAAGAGGCGCTGCTCGGCCGCGCCCTGGGAAGTATCGTCGACGTGTCGGACATGGGCTGTTCTCGGCGCCAGTGTCTGATTCGGCGGGACGGCGCTGACTACCTTCTCGTTCCTCTCTCGGCCAAGTGTCCCACCCTGCTGAATCTGAATCCGGTGAGAATGCCCACCCCCCTGGCCGGCGGAGATGTCATTGCCTGCGGTTCGCACCGGTGGCGCTTCTGCTCCGACACCGCCACGGGCACGCCGTCTCCTCCTCCGGCCGTTGGTAGCGAAGGGGAGATGCGGACCTCACCGATTCGAACGATCACCCTCCAGGAGACCGACTTCCCGGTCGACCCGTCAAAACTGGAGCAGACCGAGTTCCGCCTGGAGACCCTCACCGAAGTCGGCCGCGATCCAGCGACCGCGACTCTGCGCTTGAAACACCCCCTGGTGTCCCGGCGTCACGCCCTCGTCCGCGAGGAAGACGGTCGGCACATCGTGGAGGATTTGCGCAGCAGCAACGGGACCTTCGTCAACGGCCGCCGTCTGCGACGCCCCCACATCCTCGTCGCGGGAGATTCGCTCGGGATCGGTCCCTACTTCCTCGAATACGATCGGGGGGTCTTGCGGACGCGGGGAGTTACGCCCGCGGGATTTTCGATCGTGGCCCGGAGTCTCTGCCGCGAAGTCGAGGATCGCAATCGCCCGGGCGCCTCCAAGCTCATTCTCGATGACGTCTCGCTCGTGGTGGAGCCCAGGCAATTCCTTTGCATCTTGGGGCCGAGCGGATCGGGCAAAACCACGACGATGGTCTCGACTTCGTCGTCGATCTGGTGTCGAATAGTGGACGGCCTCACCGGCTCGGCCTCGGCGATGTTCTGGAGGATCTCCGCCATGGAACCGGTCACGGTGTAGGGGTACTTCCCGGTCAGCATTTCGTAAAGGATGACGCCGAGGGAGTAGACATCGGTTCGAACGTCGACCGCCCGCGGATCGCCGCTGGTCTGCTCCGGCGACGCGTATGCCGGAGTTCCCATGAACTCCCCCAACACCGTCGCGGGATCACCATCCGGTAGGTCTGAATCAGTCGCCTTGGCCAGCCCGATGTCGAGGATATGGGGTTCACCGGCGGCATCGATGTACTCCATTGCGAAGTAATGGCGACCCTGGGCCAATCCGCTCGAAACGATTTCACCTGAGATCGTATCACGATACCCGCGGGGAGACTCGCGCAAAGATCTGTACTACTCCAACCCGGAGAAGAGGCTGTCCAGTGGGGGGGAGTGGTCCTCTTGGAACAGCTCGAACCGCACCTGGCGGGTGAGGAAGTCCTTGATGCGCGTCTTCTCGATCGTCTCCTGGAACGTCACGTAGCAGTCCAAGGCTCGGAAGGAGCGCTGCAGGTCTTGATCGTCGACCTCAACGATGCAGTCGATTTCCTCGGATGTGGAGCCGCTGAGCGGGAAGTACCCTCCCTTGGCTTCCTCCTGGGAAATCGTGAAGAGGGCCAGACGCTGCGGTTCCGGCATGGCATCCCGAGCCTCGACGAAGGCCCGTTTGACCACCCCGTGGGTGATGAGGTGGTCGTGGAAGCCGCTGATCCCATGGACGGCGTAGGTCACGATCACCTGCGGGCGCAGGCGCTCGATCTCCGCGCCGACGGCCCGCTCGATCTGGCGTGGATCCATCTCCTTGAGCCCGCTGTCGGGGAGGTCGAGCACCGTCATTCCGCTCAAGTCGAGGACGCGAGCGACGTCAATCATCTCCTGATAGCGAACCGCACCCATCTCTTCGATCGAGTATCCGAACTTGTGCCGCTGCCGGGTCGCTCCGCCTCGGGTCAACGTGAGGAGATGGACCTCGTGCCCCTCTCGGCGCTGCTTCGACATCGCATGGGCCGGGCCGAAGGACTCGTCATCGGGGTGGGGGAAGATGTAGAGCGCTTTCATGCCATCGAACCTCCGTTGCAGGACCGGAACCCCTCAATTGGGCGGAGGTTCCGTCTCCTTCCGAAATCGGGTGATGGGGCATTCTACGGTCTCCGGCGGCATCCGGGCAAAGAGGATCGCCTCTCATCTTGTGATCTGGATGTAACCCAGTCTACAGTCGGCACGTCCTACAGAGCGGTGGTCCCCCTGAGCTTCCACCAAACGGTCGATGATGTGTACCGTATCACTCAGGAGGTCAATCGTGAGACCCAGCATTCATCGTCGAGGCGCGCCGATTTTGGCCTTGATGCTCGCCCTGCTCGCCCCCGCGGCCCTGGGTCTCGAGGGATTCGATCCCCATGGCTCGGGACCCGGGTATCCGGATCGCGCCAACGGGCGGCTCACCGAGCCTCCGTCGCTGAACGCACACCGGATCGAGCGGGGTTCCATCCGCATCGACGGCCGTCTCGACGAGCCCGACTGGGTGGCCGCGCCGGCGGCCACCGGGTTCACCCAATTCGAGCCGGAACGCCGCGGAGAGCCCTGCGAAGATACGGTTTTCAAGGTGATCTACGATGATGACGCCATCTACTTCGGCGTCGCCTGCTTTCGGTACAGCGGCGAGCCGGTGACGAGCTGTCTGTCCCGCCGCGACAACATCCGATCCTCCGATCGAATCCGCATCTACATCGATCCCTATCACGATCTGACCACGGGATATCACTTCCGGATCAATCCCGATGGCGTCAAGGAGGACTACTACAACTACGGCGATCTCTACCACGACGGATCCTGGGATGCGGTGTGGGAGGGCGACACGCATGTGGATGACGAGGGATGGTTCGCCGAGGTTCGCATTCCCTTCTCGTCGATCCGCTATCGGGCGGCGGAGTCGATGACCTGGGGCTTCAACGTTTTCCAATACGTTCACAGCCAGGGCCAGCGGATCGCCTGGTCCAACTGGGATCGGGATCAGGGCGGGTTCATGAGCCGGTCGGGGACCATCACGGGCATACGCGGCATCCGTCCGCCCCGGCAGCTGGAGGTGACACCCTATGTCACCAGCCGGCTTACCGATCCGGCGGACCCGAGCGCCAGCGGCTTCCGGGGAGAAGATTGGGACGACTTCAGCAACCTGGGCGCGGACATCAAATACGGTGTGACCGCCGACCTCACCTTGAACGCTACCTGGCAGCCGGACTTCGGACAGGTGGAAGCCGATCCCTCGGTGCTCAACCTCTCTCCCTACGAGACCTACTACGATGAGAAACGGCCGTTCTTCATCGAGGGTGCGCAGTTCTTCTGGCATCCGAATTTCTCCGTCTTCTACTCGCGGCGGATCGGCACCGGGAGTGAGAATTCCCGCATCCGCTTCGCCGGCAAGCTGACCGGCAAGATGACCGGGGATATCTCTACCGCGGTCCTGGTCGCGGCGACGGATGAGACCGGATCCGGGCAGGCGCACAACGCGTTCAAGGGGGGAGACAACCGCGCGTTCTATGCGATCAGTCGATTCGGCAAGCAGTTCCATGATGGGATGCACAGCGTCAACCTCATGCAGACCGCGGTCATCCGCGACCCCGACAGCTCGGAGCAGGCGACCCGGGACGGATACACGACCGGCGCCGACTTCGAATTGAACTTCGGCGACCGCATGTACCAGATGTCGGGGTCCTTCGTCGGCAGCATTGTCGACCGCCACCCGAGCCCCGAGGGGCCTGAAATCGACCCTGATCCCACGTTTGGAACGGGCGGTCGTTTCGAGATCGCCAAGACCTCGGGAGACTGGTTGGGGAGTGCCACGGTGCGCCTGGAGTCGGACGAGCTCGACATCAACGACTTCGGCTACATCACCAGCTCCAACCACTACGCGGTGCAAGCGGTTGCCGAGTATGACCACAACGCCGACGACGAGAACTGCCTCTTCAGCAACTTCCACACCCACTGGCGCTGGTATCGGAGCTGGATCTACGCCGATCGGTCGTTTGAGGACCCCGCGAATCCCGGGAGCGCGCTGTGGTCGTATTCGCGGGGCCACGATCTGGATCACCTCTTTCACGCCTGCTTCAATCTCAACGCCCAGGAGTGTTGGGGGATCAACGGCGGGGCAAACTACTACCCCGAGGGAACCGATCTCCACGCCACCCGCTGGACACCCGACGGCACGCAACGGGGTCCGCTCCTGACCCGGCCCTTTGGGTACGAAGCGTGGCTCGGCTTTGCCTCCGACTATCGGAAGGACTTCAGTTTCGATGTGAATGCGGAGTACGACAACTGGGATCACGGCGCCCACGCGATCAGCTGCGGCGCCGGTGTCGGCTGGATTCAGAGCAGTCGGATCAACCACACCCTCACGGTAGGTTACGAGAGTGAGTTCGAAGACGCGCAATGGGTGGGCAATTACGAGAATCCCGGTGGGGGCATTGGCGGTGTGAGCTATGTCTTCGGCGAGTTGGATCAGCAGACATGGGATCTGACCCTCCGGAGCAGCTTTCTCTTTGATCGTGACAAGTCGTTGGAACTCTATCTTCAGCCCTACCTCACCGTGGGGGACTACACCGATGGGCGGGAGCTGGCGCGGCCCGACAGTTATGAGTTCCGTCCCTACGACGGCCTCGACATCGCGACGAAAGATTTCTCCTACGGCGCGGTCAATCTCAATCTGGTCTATCGGTGGGAATACCGCCCCGGATCGACGATCTATCTGGTCTGGACACATAGTCGCAACAAGTACGAGACCCAAGGTAGCCACCCCGGCCCTGGTGCCTTCAGCAACAACTTCGGGACCGACCCTCTTGTCGACAACGAGGCCGAGAATCGGTTTCAGATCAAGGTCAGCTACTGGTTTCCGATCTAGGAGAACGGAACAGATCATTCCCGGAAAGGAGGGTCTGACCGTGGCTCTGATCGATTGGACGGCCGACCTGAGCGTGGGCATCTCGGAGATCGACGATCAGCATCAGAAGCTGATCGGCATCATCAACCAGCTGCATGATGCCATGCGCAGCGGCAAGGGAAACGAAGCCCTCGAGCAGGTCTTTGCATCACTCGTCGACTACGCCTCGATCCACTTCAACACCGAAGAGCGTCTCATGCAGGAGCATGACTATCCGGAGTTCTTCGCGCACCGCCGCGAACACGATGCTCTGGTGCAGCGGGTCGTCGATCTGAGAGATAAGCTCAAGAGCGGCCAGGTGATGATCTCGATGGAGACGATGACGTTCCTCAAGGAGTGGTTGGCGAATCACATCAAGGGAACGGATAAGAAGTACAGCCCCTTCCTGCGGCAGCGGGGCGTAGCCTGAGCGTCCAAGCCGCCTCCAGTCGCCTCTCTCACCAAACGACGGAACTGTGGTATATTCGTCTTGGCACCGCGCTGCACAGTACCACCTCGCGTGGTCATCCGGCGCGGAGGGATGATCCGTCACGTCGAGGAGGACTGAAGGATGTTCGGGCCCACTCCCTCCGGTAGATTCCTGGTTTTCACCGCTGCCGCCCTGGCGGTCTTCGCTCTGGCGGCCCATCCATCACTTGCCGCCACGACCCTCACCCTCGATCCCGGATCCTCTCCGGGAGAGCGCCCGGCGATCGAGGTGGAATCGTCAAATGCAACCAGTGTGCATTTCGTGTTCGATCTGCCGGTGCTCGAAATCGACACCTATCAGGTCGAAGGGGAGAGCTTCCAGACGCTTTCGATCCCGGGTGGTGAATTGCACGGCAAGGTGGGTGAGCCCTCGCTGCCAACCTTCACACGCTTCGTCGCCATCCCCCCCACGTCCGGCGCGAGGGTCCATGTTCTCTCGGTGGAGGAGGAGGTCTTCGGTGACTACCACCTTCTCCCCATGCAGGACACAAGCGGCGATCACTTCGCTCAGGATCGAGACGCCTACCAGCACGACCGCTTCGAGGGCGGGGAGATCGTCAGCGTGGGGGCTCCCGGCGTCATGCGCGACCTGCGCGTCGTGCCCCTCCGGTTCAGCCCGATCAAGTACAATCCCCGGCGCGGGGAGGTGCGGATCGCACGTCGCGTGGAGTTGGAGCTCTCCTTCATCGGCGCCGATTCACGCGCTCCGAAAACGCGCGACCATGTGCCGCTAACCCGCGAGTTCGATCGCCTCTACCGGTCCCTGGTCGTGAACTACGATTCCGATTCGGATGAGCGGAGGGAGAGCGCGGCAACTCACCTGGGAACCTACGTGGTGATCTCCCGAGACGATTCCGAGGTCACGAGCCGTCTGCAGCCGCTTCTCGAATGGCGGCGCCGGATGGGCTACCAGGTCACCTACGTAACCACGACGGACATCGGGAGCACCAATCCCAGCTACATCCGGGACTGGCTTCGTACCGCCTACAGCGAGTGGGATGATCCGCCCGAATACATCCTCATGGTCGGTGATGCCACCGGGACATTCTCACTGGGGACCTTCTATGAAAACTTCTCCGGCTTCAGCGGCGAGGGGGACCATCCCTACTCGGAACTCGCCGGAGATGACATCATACCCGATGCGTTCATCGGCCGCCTGTCGGCGGGTGACTACACGACGCTGGAGCGCATCGTCAACAAGATCATCGGCTACGAGAGCACACCCTACATCCATGACCCCGAGTGGTTCACGCGTGCGTGCCTAACGGGGGATCCGAGCTATTCGGGGCTCACGTGCGTACAGATCATGCAGTGGCTCAAGGAGAGGCTTCTCGCACTCGGCTACACGCAGGTCGATACCATCTTCACGTCGCCCTTTCGCTCGCGGACCCTCAACCACCTCGATGATGGAAACACGTTCTTCGGCTACCGCGGGTTCGGCGGGATGAGCACCATCAGTGTTGGGGATATCGCGTCTCTGGAAAACGGCTGGATGCTGACATACGCGATCAATCTCACCTGCGGAACCGGTTCCTGGGCCTACGGGACCTCGTACAATGAAGCCTGGCTGCGGGGCGGGACAGGGACCACCAACGTCACCGGGGGGATCGGCAGTATCGCCACCGCCACTAACGGTACCCACACGCGCTATAACAACTGCTTCTTCGCGGGTTCGACCTACGGCATGTTCTGGAACGATCAGCACAAGCTGGGCCTCTCCCAGGCGCGCGGCAAGTTGGAGATGATCCTCAACTACGAAGGGTACCAGTACGGGATCGCCTCCACCTACTGCTATTGGAACACGCTCATGGGAGATCCTGCCACGACCATGTGGACCGCCTATCCGGAAGAGCTCCAGGTCGACTACCCGGCCACGGTTCCGATCGGGTCTCGTCAGGTCGTGATCCACGTGCGGGGCGGCGGGAGTCATCCGGTTGAGGGGGCATGGGTCCACCTCTACCGGTCAGGCGCGCTCTCCGTCGGCGGACGCACCGACGCCAACGGCTACGTGACGCTCCCGATCGATGCGGCCAGTTCCGGGACGGTACTCGTCACCGTCTCCGGACCGAACCTCTACCCCCACCAGGGGAGCTTCGAGATCGAGACGGCCGAGCAGTTCGTGGGAGTCTTCACCCAGATCATCGATGATGATGCGGAACCTCCCAGCCAGGGCAATGACGACGACAACGCCAATCCGGGTGAGATCTTGGGCGTGCGGCTGGCGCTCAAGAATTACGGAACGCAGCGGGCACAGGACGTCACCGTGGAGTTGATTTCGGATGACCCATACGTCTCCATCATCGACAGCGGACCGTTCGATCTCGGCGACATCGCGGCGGGAAGCACGGAGTTGACACCGGGCTACTTCTTCTTCGGGGTCGATCCCGGCTCTCCCGCTGGCCACGAGCTCGATCTCGTCTATGAAGTCCGTTCGGGGTCTCAGTACACCTGGCCGTCCCCCATGCCGCTGACCGTGCAGGGGCCGGAGCTGGTCGGGGAGACCTATGCCCTCGTCGGCGTCGGCGCCACGCTCGATCCGGGCGAGACCGGGGAGCTGCAGGTCGTGCTGAGGAACACCGGCAGCTACGATGCCGCGGGCCGAATCGGCGCATCTCTCCGAACGTCCGGCTACGGAATCCAGGTGACCGACCCCGACGGCCATTACTCGTCGATCGCCGCCGGGGAGACCGGAGCCAACAGCGGCAATCGGTTCGGCATCCTTGCCCCCGTCGACGCCATTCCGGGCCGGACGGTGCGCCTGACCGTGGTATTGGAGACGGCCGATGGTATTCGGGACACCGCCTGGGTGTCGATTCCGGTGGGCGAACGGACGAGCACCGATCCGACCGGCCCCGACGCCTACGGCTATTTCGCCTACGATCAGACCGACACCGATTACCCGGAGGCCCCGGCCTACGATTGGATCGACGTTCCCGCGGTAGGTTCCAGCGTCGGGTTGCAAGACTGGGGGTGGGATCAGGACGATTCCCGCCCGATGGACCTGCCGTTTGATTTCCAGTACTACGGCGAGTCCTTCGACGTCATCACGATCTGCTCCAACGGTTGGATCGCCATGGGCAACACCTATCTCACCAACTACCGAAACTGGCATCTTCCCAGCGCCAATGGTCCGAAAAACATGATCGCCCCCTTCTGGGACAACCTCTACCAGTCCGGGAGCGGCCAGACCTACTACTGGTACGACGAGGACAACCACCGCTACGTTGTATCGTGGGACACCGTCCGGAACCGGAACACGGGATCATACGAGAGCTTCCAGGTGATTTTGCTCGATCCCGACTGGTATCCGACCCCCACCGGGGATGGGGAGATCATCTTCCAGTACGAGATCGTGAACGACAACGACTCTCAGCAGATGTACTGCACGGCCGGTATCCAGGACGAGACCCACAGCAGCGGGCTTACCTACCGGTACTTCCACCAAGGAGAGCCGGGGGCGGCGAACTTCGCGGCCGGCTTGGCGGTGAAGTTTACCACCGGGTCTCCGGAATACGCGGGGGCCGGCTCGGGACCGGGCACCGTTCCCCCGCGGCTCGCGCTGGCGTCCAGCGCACCCAATCCTTGGCGCGACGGGACGATGATCCGCTTCCAGCTCGACCGACCGCGTCCGGTGAAGCTGCAAGTGTTCGACATCGACGGTCGCCTGGTGCGCACCCTCGCCCGCGAGTCGTTCGGCGCCGGGCCCCACACCGTGCCGTGGGAAGGGTGCGACGACTCGGGTCAACCGGTACCATCGGGGATCTACTACTATCGGCTCGATGCCGGCGGCCAAGCCCGGTCGCAGCAGATGATCAGGATTCGCTGAGCGGCTAGCGGGTCCACAGAACCTTGCGAGTGGTCGCGCGATCCCCGGCGCGGATCCGGAGGAAGTAGGTGCCGGACTCCAGTCCGAGGCGTTCAATGGTCAGACTTCGCGCGCCGCGCCGGTTGTACACCTCGCGGACCAGCTTGCCGGTGACATCGTGGATCGCGACGTATCCGGCGGCATCGACTCCATCGCGATAGCGCACGTGGATCACACCGCGGGCCGGATTGGGTTCGATCGTTACCAGGGATACATCTTCGCCCACCGGTTCGCCGGCCGCGCCGGTTTCGGGGCGTAGGATCAGGTGATGGGCGGACAGGGGCGGCAGGCCGACGTCGAAGGTGTGGTCGGGTCCGATGTCGATCGCGGCGCCCGGTTGCAGCAGGGTATCGGACCGCGAGAATCCCCACGAGCCGCCGCGGGCGAGATCCATGTCGCCGATGATGCTCACGTGGCCCGTGATCGGCTCATCGTAAGAGCGATTGATGAGAACGATGTGCAGCGCCCCGTTCCCCGACCGCGCGGCATAGACCGGGCAGTTTTCGATGTCCGATGTCGAGGCCGAGACGGCCTGGTTCCCGAAGGCGGTGCCGTTTCCGTCGCAATCGAGATACAAGCGATAAGCCGAACGGATGTAGGCCGAATGGGGTCCCCATTTGGAGCCGAAGTAGACCCCGTACCGACCGAAGATCCCGAGCGCATCCGCCTGGGCCAGGCCTCCCGAGATGTGATGGGGTGCTCCGTAGTCGTACTCGGTGATCGCCAGCTTGGTGCCGGGGTAGTAGGCGTCGATCGCCCCCTGGAGATAGGGGAGGATGGCGACCGGACTGAACCACTGTCCAATCCAACTGGGCTCGACGTAGGTCGAGTCCCAGAGGGATCGGGTCACCTGCAGGCGGATCTCCGCGACCGCCCTGGAGGTGTCCCCGGCATAGACGCCGTCCGGTTCGGGATACCAGTGCACATCGAGGACATCGAGCAGACGGACGCCGGCGGTGTCCGATGCCGCCCGCATGAGATCGAGGTAGGCCTCGACGAAGCGGTTGTACGTGCCGCTGTATTCATCCCAATCGGGCGCATCCTGCAGATTCAAGTAGGCCGTGAAGCCGTAGAGGCAGGGCCCGAAGGTCTCGGCTGCCGGATCGAGATCCTTGACCGTGTGCGAGAGATCGATCGAGCGTGTGAGGAGCTCGAATACCGTCAGCGGCTGCGTGAAGAGCCTCGGGTGCGTGTAGAACCAGAGGGCGGGTTCGTTGTCGAGCGCGTAGCCTTTGACACCGGTGGGTGATGACGCCGGGCCGTAAGTATCGAGAAGGAAGGCGAGGCACTCGTCGATGTAGACCACGTCGTCGCTGGTGTCCGGGGGAAACGTGATCGTCTCGGGTTTGCGATTGAGCACTGCGGCCCAGCGCGGGGAGGGCGCTGCCTCCGACTCCTCCACGGATGCCCATGATCCAGGGAAGGTAGTTGTCGTTGCTGTGATACCAGTCGACCCCGGCATGAGAGGCGTTGTTCTCCCAGTTGTATCCGGTGAGACGGTTTCCCCCCTGGCGGTGGGCCGGGGCAAGGGTGAAGGTCCTTGAGTTGGAACCGTAGACGAGGGGGCTGATCTCGTACTGTCCGGATTCGGTGTTGACGGTAATGTCGACCTCGATCTCGGACCAGGCCGGCAGGGCCAAGACCATGACGCACCCCAGGATGGCAAGCCTACGCATCGATGCCTCCAGGTTCTCCAGCGGGCGCGATCGGGATAGCCGAAGCCTATCACAACCTCGGCCGAAACTGTGGCCGCAATCTTGCTACACCGTCCGTGGGGAGAGGGCTTGCCCCTGGCGGGGCGGTCCGCGAGTATGACCCCATGGGTACGAGGTTGCACATGGCGTCGAGCCGGCCGATCGAGATTCTGCGCACGGTCTTCGGCTACCCCGACTTCCGAGGCCAGCAGGCCGCCATCATCGACCATGTCCTGGCGGGGCGGGACTGCCTGGTCCTGATGCCGACCGGGGGCGGGAAATCGCTCTGCTATCAGATCCCCGCGCTCGTCCGGCCGGGTGCGGCCGTGGTGGTCTCGCCCCTGATCGCCCTGATGCAGGATCAGGTCGCGGCCCTTCGCCAGCTCAACGTGCGTGCCGCCTTCCTCAACTCGACCCTGGAGCCGCCGCAGGCCCGGCGCGTGGAAGATGAGCTCACCGGCGGAGATCTCGACCTCGTCTACATCGCGCCCGAGCGCCTGCTCCAGGAGAGAACGCTCGACCTGCTCGGGCGATGCCGCTTGGCGCTGTTTGCGATCGATGAAGCGCACTGCGTGTCCCAGTGGGGACACGACTTCCGTCCCGAGTACCTGGAGCTGGGCGTGCTGGGTGAGAGGTTCACCGAGGTTCCCCGCATCGCGTGTACCGCCACGGCCGATGCGCGCACCCGCCGCGAGATCGTATCCAAGCTCGGACTCAAAGGGGGACGGGTCTTCGTCTCGGGATTCGATCGACCCAACATCCGGTACCGCGTCATGCAGAAGCACAATCCGCGCCGGCAGCTCCTCTCCTTCCTCCGTCGGGAGCACCCGAACGATTCGGGGATCGTCTATTGCCTTTCCCGCCGGCGGGTCGATCAGATCGCCGCTTTTCTGACGCAGGAGGGATGGACCGCGTTGCCCTATCACGCCGGCATGGACAAGGCCGACCGGCAACGGCACCAGGAACGGTTTCTGCGGGAAGAGGGTGTGGTGATCGTCGCCACCATCGCCTTCGGCATGGGGATCGACAAGCCCGACGTGCGCTTTGTCGCCCATCTCGATCTCCCCAAAAGCATGGAGGCGTATTATCAGGAGACCGGCCGTGCCGGGCGCGACGGCCTGCCGGCCGATGCCTGGATGATCTACGGGCTCCAGGATGTGGTTCTCCTCTCGCGCCTGCGAGAGGATTCGGGTGCGGAGGAGATGCACAAGCGCGTCGAGCGGCAACGCTTGGAGGCGTTGCTCGGCTACTGCGAGGCCGACACCTGTCGCCGCCAGATCTTGCTGCGCTACTTCGGTGATCACCTCGAGGAGCCCTGCGGGAACTGCGATACGTGTCTCTATCCGATGGAAACCTTCGATGGCACGGTCGCGGCGCAGAAGGTGCTTTCCTGCGTGGCACGGACCGGACAGCGCTTCGGTGCGGTCTACCTGATCGACGTACTCCTGGGCCGCGAGAACGAGCGAGTCCGGCGCCTGGGCCACGATCGTCTGCCTACCTTCGGCGTGGGGGAGGAGTTCGACGAACGTCAATGGCGATCGGTCATCCGCCAGCTCGTCGCGCGCGGGATGCTGCAGGTCGATCCCGAGGGTTTCGGCGGCCTGCGCCTGGGCGAGGCGGCCCGGCCGGTTCTGCGCGGAGAAGAGTCGGTAAGACTGCGTCGGGACCTGTTGCGCGAGCCCGAGCCGCGCCGCGCGGCATCGGCATCGGAGGCGCTCTTCGCCGGCGAGGATGATGCGGTGGACGAGGACCTCTTCGATGCGCTGCGCGAGCTGCGCCGGTCGATTGCCCAGGAGCAAGGGGTACCGGCCTACATCGTTTTCAGTGACAAGACATTGGCGGCGATGGCGGTCCACCGTCCGGAAACCGACACCGAGTTCCTCCGGATCAGCGGCGTAGGGCAGGCCAAGCTGACGCGCTACGGGGAGCGATTCATGGCGTTGATTCGGGAGAAGAAATAAGATTCTTCACTCCCTCCGCCCGATTCCTTGATTTCGATGAGGTTGTACCTCGACTTCTATCATGGCAATGGACCCTATGATCGGCGGCGATCTTGTGACATCATTAACAGCTGAACCCGCGCCCGCATTCGCCCGTTGGCAGAGGGGGAGATGATGAAGCACTTGACGTTCGCCGCAGGCGTGATCGGTTTGCTGCTCTTGGGACTTGGGCCCGCCGGTGCCCAAGACCAGCTCTACGTCACGGAATACAAG
>Ga0180432_10003476_pt1 | contig 22396 bp, 9 predicted proteins | sample SS_ome_10_FD_132414 | JGI IMG/M metagenome (GOLD analysis project Ga0180432, IMG submission 132414) | Hypersaline lake sediment archaeal communities from the Salton Sea, California, USA - SS_1_MS_2 metaG | ecosystem: Environmental > Aquatic > Non-marine Saline and Alkaline > Hypersaline >...
CCCAGGATATCGTCCGGCACACCGACGACGGCGACTTCCACCACCCCCGGCAGTTGGTAGATCGCGCTCTCTACTTCCTTGGGGGCGACCTTTTCGCCCCGGCTCTTGATGATGTCATCTTTGCGGGCGACGAAATACAAAAAGCCCTCGCCATCCATCTTGAACAGATCCCCGCTGTACAGTTTGCGTTCCGCGGGATAGCGTCCCGGCCGGTACCGCTGGGCGGTCTTTTCGGGAGCGTTCCAGTAGCCTTGCATCACGTGGGATCCGCGGATCACCAATTCCCCGACCTCGCCTGGTCCCAGCCGTGTCCCGGATTCGTCCTCGATCCAGACCTCGGTGCCGGGGATGGCGATTCCCACCGAGCCAGGGCGACGGTCGAGTTCCTCTGGCGGCAAGTAGAGGGTGCGCTTGCACTCTGTGAGCCCGTACATCGAGTAGAGACGGGCCCAGGGGAAGGCATCCCGCAGCCGATGGATGTGCTCCACCGGAAGGGCGGCGGCGGTGTTTGTCAGGTAGGTCAAGGATGACAGGTCGAACTGACTCAGATCCATCTGGAGTAACACGGCGAAGAGCGTCGGCACGCCAGGGAATCCAGTCACCCGTTCCTGCGCGATCCGTTGGAGCACCGCCGCCGCATATGTGAAGGAGCGTTCCAGCACCAGCGTGCCGCCGAACTTGAACACCATCATCAACTGATACAGACCATAGTCGAAAGAGAGGGGGAGGACGTTGATGACGATGTCCTCAGGGATGTTCTCCAGATATTGGATGATGGAGGATGCGGCAAAGACCATGTTGGCGTGCGTGGACATGACCCCCTTGGGCTCGCCGGTGCTGCCGGAGGTATAGATCAGGCAGGCCAGGTCGATGTCAATCGTGGGACAGGGTGGGCGGGTTGTGGGATAGGCCTCCAGCAGTTGCGGAAATCCTGCGACTCGGCGATCAGGCGGCGGAGCCTCCCCCTCACCCCGTCGGGTATGTGTGGGAAGCTCAGCAGCCCCCTTGCCACACAGGATCGCAAAGTGGGTGGAGGGGACGGCATCGGATAGACCCTCTACCTGTCGACGCTGCCGTGCCGGGGCGAACAGACCGCAGGCGGCACAGTTGTTCATGACGTAGGCCAGTTTGCCGGGCTTGGTGGTGGCGTTGACGACGGTGAAAGTGGCGCCAGCCTTGAGGATGCCAAAGATGGCGATCACCGTCTCGACCGAGTTGGGCAGCCACACCGCCACCCGATCCCCGCGTTGGACTCCCAAATCCAGCAGCGCGTTCGCTACTCGGTTGGCCTGTTCCTCGATCTGGGCATAGGTAAGTCGATGACCATCGCAGATCAGAGCGACCTTGTCTGGAAATCGGTCCGCACTATCCTGCAGGAAATCGTTTACTAGCATCGGGCATCACATATCTCTTTTCGGCTATTCACGGTGACGGGATCAAGGCGCTCTGGCGAGGTATCCTCGTCTGCCATGCGGGTAACGGGAGTTTCCCCAAAGGGGGCAACACTATCTTACCCCCATTGTATTTTACTTGCAAGGAGTTGGTTTGCAGTGATAAGAATCCTAGAAAAGGGCTAGAGGAGCTGGACAGGGGATGGTTTCGGGTACGGGGATGTAACTCGAGTGCAGTGAGGCGGATCTTTCCTGCCTTCGAGCTCCTTGCGCCTGCCGTGCGCGTCGGCCTTGCGCTGTTCCTCGAGTGCATGCTCCGGTTGGCTTGCCCGGAGGTGGCCGTTGATCGGAAAGGCACTTGGCCTCAAGGGGAACCGTTCTTGACCACCAGGGGTAAGAAGAGCGATAGGTCAGGGTTCAGGACGATGATGTTCGTCAAAGTTATGCTCTCGTTCGTCCCGTTGATCGCCGTGACTGTCACGTCGTAGAGGCCGGGGGCAACGTACGTGTGAGTCAAATGAGCGCCTGTCGCCGCGTGGCCGTCGCCGAGCTTCCAGTTGTAGACGACGTTGGTCCCAGCGGCGATGGTGGCTGTGAGTGCGGTCGGCGCTCCCAGTACGGTGGGAGCGTCGTGGGTGACGCTCAGCCCGCTGATCTGCACATCGTGGACCGAGACGGTCGTCGTCCTCACCAGCTGGCCCAGACTATTGGTCGTCGTCAGGATCACGGTGTACTCCCCCACGGCGGCGTAGGTGTGCACCGGGTTCCGCAGGGTGCTGGTCGTGCCATCTCCCAGGTCCCACAGGTAGGCGATGTTTGTCCCGGCGCTCGTGAGGGCCGCAAAGCTCGTGGAACTCCCCAGCGTGGTCGGGCCGTCGTGCGAGATGGTCAGGCCCTCGATAGGCTCGTCAACGATTGCGACGACATCTGTAGCGACCAGGCTTCCCCTGCCGTTGGTGGCCGTCAGTACCACGGTGTACTGCCCGGTGGCGGGATAGGTATGGATGGGGTTCTTTAGCGTGCTAAAGGCCCCAGCGCTCAGCGCCCAGCGGTAGGAGACGTTGGTGCCTGACGCCGTGGTTGCAGCCAGAGCGGTGGCGTGCCCCAGGGCGGTGGGGCTGTCGTTACTGATCGCCAGCCCGGTGATGGGCACGTCGGTGATCAGTACGGTGCCCTGGCAGGTGTCGCTATAGAAGCTGTTGGAGATGGTGAGCCGGACCGTGTAGATCCCAAGCCCGGCGTAGGTATGCGCAGGATGCCTGGCGGAGCTAGACGTCCCGTCGCCAAAGCTCCAGGAGTAGGTGAGGTTTTCCTCGTCGTCGCCTCCGTCCTCGCTGGTGTTGACAAAGTGGGTCGTCTGGCCGATTTCGTCAGGACTGCTGCTGGCAAAGCTCGCGACTGGCGGGTCGACGTGCGGCAGAATGCGGACCATTCCGGTCGCCGTGCTCGTGCCGACTGTGTTACTGATGGTCAGCGTTACGGTGAAGGTATCCGTGTGCGCATAGGCATGAGTGATGGACGGCAGCTCTCCACTGGTGGGGGGAGTTTCGTCCCCAAAGTCCCAGCGGTAGATCAGGTTGGTGCCGGCGGACGTGCTCTGAAAGGTGGTGGTTTGACCGACCATGTCGGGCGAGGAAGAGGTGAAACTGGCGGCAGGGGGCACGTCGGTGATGGTGACGACCGTGGTCGTCGCGAGACTGCTCGCGCCGTTGGATGCCGTGACCTGGGCGACGTAGGTGCCGACCGCGGGGTAGATGTGCTGTACAGGCGTGCCAGATTGGGAGGGCGCCCCGTCTCTAAAGTCCCAGGTGTAGACAACGTTCGTGCCGGACGCAACCCCGGCCGATAGCGCAGTCGGATTGCCCAGCTCGGTAGTGCTGTCATTGCTGGCTGAAAGGCCGACGATCGGAGCATCATGGAGGGTGGTCTCGATCTGCACAGTCTGATCGCCGCCGGTCGCGTCGTACAGGTGGGCCTGGGTCTGGATTTCCTGGCCGTGGACCAAGCCGGTGGTGCCGACCAGCGTTGTCACCGTAACAGTATTGGTGCCGGCGGGCACGTCTCCCAGGTTCCAGGTCAGCGTCCGCGCGTATATTGAGGAGGGAGGTGGGGAGGCCGACTGGTAGACCAGCGCTGATGGGAGCGTGTCGACCAGCGTAAGGCCACGGGCGCGGGCAGCGCCGGATACGGTATACGCCAGCGTGTAGGTCAGCGGCTCCCCCAACGTGACAGGGTTGGGGTCGGCCTGTCCTCCAAGTTCTAGCATGGCAGGTGCATTCAATTGGATCGCCGGATCACCAAAGTATGTGAACACCTCAAACACACTCAGCGGCTCGTCCGGCCGGCGCGACGAGGCTTGCACCTTAGCGGCGGTCGCTGCCGAACCGAGCGTAAGGTCACCCTCGCTGAAGAGCGCTTGGTAAAGCTCTTCCAGCAGCAGGCCGTTGGTGGTGATGAATCCGTAGCTGGCGGGTGCCCAACTGGCGATCGCGCCCCGGTTGTTGGCCATCAAGAAATCCTCGGCCAGACAATGGGCGTTAGAGTACTCAACGAAGAAGCCGTTCAAGCAGTTGCCCATAGCCACGAATGGCAGCTTTTTCCCATTCTGCAGGCTCGACATCTGACCCTGATCAAAGATCCGATATGAGTTGTTCCATTTTCCCCATACGTGAGTGTATCCGTGCCCTGAGTAGGCTACCGACAATGCGCCTGCGCTGATCTCTTCGCGGACACTGGTGCTGGGGTCATAGTCGTACAACTTGGTTGCTGTGAATCCTGCCGGCAGCAAGCTGGCGAGCGTCTCCATGTCCTGTGGGAAGGCAGGACTGTCATCGTCGGCGGTCAACACCGCGCGCCGGAACCACTCGCCAGGCGGCGGTGCGTTCTCGTACGCCAGGATCTTGGCTGTCACGATGTCAATGTCGGTGCCCCAGCGTGCGGGAATCCGTCCTACGATCAGGTCGGGATAGTCATCATCGCCGTGGACCTTGGCATACCAGGTGTCGTTGGGGGCCTGTCCAAAGAGCGGCGTGTCCACATAGTAGGCCGGCAGCAGGTCGGGATATGAAGATCCCCGGTTGTTCTTGGGATCCAGACTGGCGTCACCGACCAGCAGGACGTAGGTCGGCCGGGGTGACCAGTTCGCGTATGCATATTCCAGGAAGGAACGAATGGCCCGGGGATCGTAGATGCCGTGGTAAAACTCGTCATAGACGTCGTCTGTCTTTACGGTGACGACGGTCTCCCCCTGGCTGGTCCGATGAGTGGCCAGCGTCTGCAAAGGGCCGTAAAAGCTGGGGTGGGTGATGATCACGTACGTCGCGCCGTTGGCGGGCGACTTCCAGGTCGACGGTTCGTCGAGGAGCAGAGCTGGGACAGGCAGTTCATCAACCCGCTGGGCCACGTATTGATGCGCGGCGGTGGCAGCGTCGTCGAAGCGCAACCGGTAGCCGGCCCCGTCTGGCTCGACTGCATAGCCGGTGATCCGCACGGGCGCGGCGGGATCCGTCACGTCGAACAGCCCGATGTTGCTGGTCGAGAAGCCGGTCAGCACGTACGTCCACGGTCCGGCCGAGGGCGTGGAGAAACGGAGATAGTCTGCTTCGGCGACAAACGTGTCCTGGTAAGTGACCTCGAACCAGTTCACGTACACCTGGCTCACCTGTTCGCCGGCCGGAAGGGCGCTTTCCACCTTGAGATGGTTCATCCCGTCCACGAAGAGCGTCTGCGATACAGGCACCGTGTAGAGCTTGGCCTCTTGCCCGCTCCAGGACTGTTCCACCGGCGAGAGTAGGGCGACGCCGTTCAGGGTTAGCTGGGTCAGATGATCACCACTGGTGGCCCCGTGCAGCATCAGGCGCAGTTCCCCGTCGGGGCCGCTGGGCGTGGTATGCCGGAGCTCAAAGTCATACCCTGTCGAGGCCGGGGTGGAGGTGTTGGCCGCCAGCTTTTCCCAGAACCAGTGGTCCTGGGCCACCCCGCCAGGCACCGATTGCCAGTAGAGGGCGTCTTTCTCATAGTACCGGCTGTCGCTGAAGGCGGTGGGTGTGCTGCCTGTGCCCGGCGTGCCATCGCGCTGTGCTACTCGCAGCCCTGGCGTGCCTGCGTCACTCAACCAGTAGACGTTGTACCGGGTGTAGTCGCTTTCGATGGCCTGGCCGTAGAACAGGAAACTGTCGCCAGGGTCAAAGGTGCCGTCCGCTTCGCCTTCAAAGTGTATCGGGATGGATGAACCGCGGTTGCTTAACTCGAGGTTGCGGGGGTCGGCCTGCACCAGGTCGGGCGCAATGGCGAGCACATTGTTGTAGGTGATCTGGTAGAGTCCGGGCCGCTCGACCCGCAGCTTGACCTGCGGGGACGCTTCGAGGGTGTCGAGGAGGACGACGGGCATCCGGGCCGGTTGGGGGACGGGCCGGGGCAGCGTGCTGTAGTTGAGCAACGTCTGCTCCAGGACCTGCTCGAATGCCGGTACCGGTTCCGGGCGGCTGGCCCCCGTCGAGGTCAGCTCATCGGTGGGGAAGGTGACGAGCACCCTGAGGCGGCGGTAGATGCGTAACTCTCGCTGCTGCGGATTGTATTGGAAGGGGTACAGCCTCAACTGGAACATGGGCTGATCGCGCAGCCACCCGACCGATGCGGCTTCGGCCACGGGGCCTGGGACAAAGTCGTCGACCCGGTACGTGGCGGCATCGAATGCGAACGTCTCGACGACCTGCGGGGACACATCCTCTCCCCCAAGCGCCAACGCCGGCGCCGGATAGGCCAGGACCCGTGCGACCGTCTGGCTCTCCGCCGCAATCACCTCGACTTGGGGCACGCCCGGTGCGGACATGCCCAGCGGCACCGCATACATGGGTAGTTGGGGTTGCCCTGGCTGGCCCCAGTTGGGCCAGTCGGCCACGCGCACCCGCTGGTACGTGGTCCCATCGTGGACGACCGTCTCGCTCTCGGTTGCCGAAAAGGTCAGCTCCAGGAGTACGCGACGCTCGTCCGCCTCCAGGATCTGGAGCGACCAGGTGTCCGGTTGTGATCCATCCTGGGCATGGACAGCAGCAGGCGGCCGGCTGCAGAGCGCCGCCGCTCCTGCGATCGCAAGGGCTAACAGCAACCAACGCGCGGGTTTTCTGACCATGTTTCCCGCTCCTTCCAAGCTAGCAGGCCTGTCTCGACGGTCTGGGTGTCATTGGGCGATCACCAGCGGCAGATACGTGCCGTAGTCAGGCGTGGCCGAGCAGATGTAGCCCGCGTAATCGGTGCTTCCGCCTGTTAACAGGATCTCTTGCAGCATGTAATAGTACGTGAAGCCTCCGGTCAGGCCTGTGTCCACAAAGCTGTACTGTGCGCCGCTCATGTCTTCTCCGCGGGCCAGGATCAGGTCGTCGTTTGCCTGCTCCCAGGGGCCATACTGGGACGTGCCGCGCAGCACGTTGAAGCCGGCCGTATCTCGTTCGGAGGTGGTGATCCATCCGAATTCCACCTGTGCGATGCCAGGAGTGGCCCAGACGTTTTCTAGATGGACCTCGGTAGGTCCATCGTCGGCGAAGGTGACTCCCGAGGCGCTCCCGCCAGCGTACAACCCCAGCAACGCCACGATTCCGATCACGATCAATCGTCTTCTGCTCACGTGTGTATCTCCTTTTCGGTTCGATAGGACCGAGCCTACGAGACCTACCGGTTCCTGAGGATGAGCGGGAGGTGGACGAAATATGCCTCCTGCACGGTGAACGACCAGGTCGTGGGGACGGCGCTGGTACCCAGCGGGCTTCCCTGCTCGTCCTGTCCTTCTACAGTGAGGGTGAGCGTCTGGCTGTCGCTCAAGTCCGGGTGGGCGTAGGTGACGACGGTGTTTCCGGTGTTCCAGGTCGGCGTGAATGGCGTGCCGGGCGCGCCTTCCACACTCAGCACAACAGTCGTTGTGCTCATGGGCTTGCTGAAAAATATCTGGACCTCCTGGTCGATGGGCGCGTTGCTAGTCCCATCGGCGGGGACTGTACTTTCCACGTACGGGTAGTAGAGCTGCGTGGCCGGGTCGCCAAAGAGCACAAAGGTCTGGACCAACTCTCCCCAGGCGCTGTTCTGCGTGTATGCCTCGACCTTGGCCGCGCTGGTCGCCGCGCCCAGGGTGTGCCCGGGACTGTGGAAGATGGTCTCGTAGAATTCCGACATCAGCACCCGGTGACCGCTGGCATAACCGAGCCCGGTCGAAGCCCAGACTGCTACTGCACCCCTGTCCTTCAGCCGCAGGAACGCTTCGGCGGTCGAGACCTCGGTCTGGGGTCCGGTAAAGAAGCCGTTCAGACAGTTGGCAATCGTCACGACCGGCAGTTTGTGCGTGTTATCCAGCGCCTGAATATCGGAGCGCTCAAAGATATATTGGCTGCCTGTCCACTGTCCCCAGCCGGATACGTGGCCGTGTCCGGAGTAGTTGACCACGATGGTGCCGGCGTTGATCGCGGCGGCGATGTCGGGCGTGGGGTCCCCTGGTGGGTAGGTATCGGCGTACACCTTGTGGGCGGTATAGTGGGTGGGCAAAAGGCCGGCGATCTGTTCCGAGATGGTTTTGAAACTGGTGTCGCCGTCGTCAGCCACGAGCAGCGCCTGGCTGTTCCAGGAGCGGTCCGGCGGGTGTTGCTCGTAGCGGATGATCTTGTCGACGACGTCGTCTGCCTGCGAGACCGACTGCACGCCCAGGCGGCCGATCCACATGTCGGGCAGGATGTCGTCGCCGCTCACCAGCACAAACCAGTTGTCCGAAGGGGTCTGCCCCAGTTCGTCGGTCTCGATGATCTGGGAGGGCACATAGTTTTGCGTGCCGGTGCCCAGGTTATCCTTGTAGTCGTGGGTCGCGTCGCCGACCAGCACGACAAAAGCCGGGCCCGGGGAGACCCAGTTGTGGTAAGCGTAGGCCAGAAAATCCCGGATCGCCTGCGGGTTAAAGATGCCATAATTGAATTCGTCATAGACGTCGTCGATCTTGACGGTGGCCGCGCGCAGGCCCGATGTATCCTGGCGGTGGAGGGCCAATCTCTGCGCGCTGGCGTAGAAATCCTCGTGCGCGATGATGACATAGTCGGCGCCGTTCGTAGGGGATTTCCACGAGGAGGGTTGGTCCAGCACGATGCGGGCGGGTGACTTGTGCTGCGCCGAGGTCAGCGCCAGGTAGCGAGTGCCTGCGCCGGCGGAATCTTGGAAATGGAGGGTGTAGCGACCCCCATCGGCCACGGTGGTGGTGCCGGTAAGGATCGCTGCGTGGGCTGAATCGGTCACGTCAAAGACCTGCACGTCGCTGTCCGTAAACTGCGAGACCTGGAACTGATAGGTGCCGGCCGCCGGCGGGCCAAAGCACAGTTGGTCGTTCTCGGCTACGTAGGCATCCCAATAGTCCAGTTCTATCCAGTTGACGTGGATCTGATCCACCACAGCGCCGGTATCCCCGACGCTCTCCACCCGGATGACATTGTCCCCCTCGTTCAGGAGATTGTGGGCCACGGTCACCTCGTGGTCGTAGATGGCCTGGTCGTCCCACACCTGGTCGTCGATCTGGGTGCCGTTGAGATAGAGCCGGGTGTGGTGATCGGGGAAGACGGCGCCGATCGACGTGCGTCCCTTTAACCGGGCGCGCACGGTCGCCGTGCTGGCGGTCGTCGAGACGTTGTGCAGCGTCGCAGTGACGCTCTGCGTCGCCGGCGCGGTCAGCCGGTCGCCCCAGAACCAGTGGTCCTGGCCCTCTCCGTCGGGCATGCTCTGCCAGTAGTATGTGTCCTGCTCGGCGTGCATTGTGGCCAGGAAATGGGCCGGAACCGTAGCTCCCCCGGGCGTCCCATTCCGCGCTTCCATCCGTTGGCCGGGCGTTCCGCCGGCGGTCAGCCAATAGACGTTCTCTGAGGTATACAGGTCGTCGATCGCGGTGCCATAAAAGAGGACGGAATCGGCTGCATCAAAGGTGCCATCGTCCTCGCCCGGCACGTAGATGGGGATCTCGACACCGCGATGGCGGACCTTTATCGTGCGGGGGTCTGAGCCGGTCAGGTCCAGGCCGGCACCCACCAGGTCGGCGCGGGTCAGTTGGTATATACCATCCTGGGCGATGGCGATCTTGAGCGTAGGGGTTGCCGCGGTGGTGGCGGCGATTGGGGCGCTGCTGTGAGCGACCGAGGGGGGCAGGGCTGCGGTCCGCTCCGGCGCGTCGTAATTCAGCAGCGTGTCATGCAGCAGGTTGTCAAAGCTCAGGGCTACACCCCGCGTGCCGTCGTTTGCCGTCACGACAGGCCAGTCCCACGTGAGCCGGATGAGGATTCGCCGGTACAGGTGTACCTGGCCGGTGACCGGGTTGACCTGTGCCGGACAGAAGCGCACCTGTGCGACGGCCTGGTCGCGCAGGTAGCCGATCTCGTCGAGTTCGGTGAGCTGGCCCGGGTAGAACGCGTCGGTGGCGTACAAGTCTCGATCCAGTGTAAAGAACTGCTCCACTCTCCCTGCCAAAAGGGTGTTCTCATCCGCTTCGATCAGACGCCGTCCTGGTGCAGGCAGGAGGCGGTATCCGCTCAACGTCTCGTGTTCAGCTTCCAGGATCTCTAGGGAGACACCCTCGGCGGTCGGCAGGCCCAGCAGCGCGCCGCGCGTGGGCACCTGGGGTTCGCCGGGCGTGGCCGTTTGTGCTGTGCCAGGGATCACCAGGCGATGGTAGGTTTGCCCCTCGCGTTCCACCGTCTCGAGGGTAAAGTCGTCGACAGTCAGTTCCAGCAGGATGGCCTTATCATTCGACTCCAGCACGCGTAGGTGGCTCCCAAGGGGGGCTTGGGCCACGGCCGGAGGCGGGTCAACGGTTCCCAGTATGAGCGGTGTGATCAGAAATAGTGCCAGGATGTGCTTGATCGCTGTCCTTGTCCTCGTTCTCATAGGTGTCCGTGTCCTTGACTGTAGGTGCTGTTTTCATGCGCTGGCGCTTGTCGGCGGTGGGTGCTGTCGGCCTGTGAATCGGCGAGAGTGCTTGCCCGTATGAAACGCGCGATTCTCATTATACCATCGAAAGAGGTGACGCGGGTAAATCCCGAGCCAAAAACAGGTGAGAAATCTCCTAACAGGTGGCAGGGGGCCCCGCCGCGTTCGAGACTGGATCATCGCGGGGCCCCCTGGTTGATCAGCTATGTTGTTCAAGCGACGTTGATCTTGTTGCGATACTTACCTCTCCTCAATCCGGCAGCGTCGGGCGGTAGGAGGGGCGGCGTAGGTTGGGCTGTAGCGTGGTTGAAAACGGCCCGTGCAGCGTCGCCACGCCGTTCAGATCCACATCTTCCAGCTTGTAGGTGTAGGTGCCGGGTGCGAGCCCCTCATCCACGAAGGAGTAGCTGGCGCCGGAGGCCGGGCTGCCCTGGGCCGCGATCAGCGCGCTGTTGACCTTGGTATAGGGACCATCGGGCGCAGCGGCGCGGTAGAGGTTGAAGCCTGCGTTGTCGATCTCGGCCGCTGTCTCCCAGGCCAGCGTCACGCCCCCGGCGTCCGGTTCGGCGGTGAAGGAGGCCAGCGTAATCGCGGTAGGCTCCTCGCCAAAGTAGTGGCTGGGGTCTTCATCGGAGACGTCGTCCCCGACGGGAGGCGTGCCCGTGGCCGTGCCCAAGTTGGCGTACTGGCCAGCGGCGGCGACGCCGCTCGCAGTGCAGGTCATCGACTCGTCCGGATCCAGGGTATTCTGGGGGCAACTCACGGTGACGCCCTGGTCATCCGTGACCGTGACGCCGGTCAGCTCGACGTTGCCCGTATTGTGCACCACGTACTGCCAGTTCACCGGGTCGCCGACTGTGATGATGGGGCCGGTGGGTATGTCGGCGTCCTGGCCGTTGGTGGACTTTTCGATGTCGATGGACGGCGTCTCATCCCCCGTATCGTAGCAGAAGGAGATGTGGCTGATGTCCTTATCACCACCAGGGGTTGTCAATCCCGTATCCGATGTCGCCTCGGAGTCTCTGGTGCTGCTGCCAGACGGGCCTACCGTGCCGTCTGCGGGGGAGGTCAGACCGTCGTATACGTAAAAGTCCGCACCATCTACGCCGTCCTTGACCACGATCGCGTCGACGCCGATGTTGGATGCCCAATCGAATATCGTCGTGCCATAGTTCGAGAGGGTGACCTCGATGGTCCCATCTGTGTACGTGCCGTTTGCCAGGTCACCGAGCTCGAGTTTGAACTCCACCCACGTGGTGCCAACGTCTGCGTAGGCATCGTCGAGCTCTGCGCACGTCTTGCCCTGGTTCGAGGCGCCGGCAAGGAGCCAGGAGTTGATGCCCAGGCCGGTTACTGCTAGGACGGGAACGACCGTGCCCAGCAGCAAGACCAATGCGGTAAAGAGTGTCGCGATCCTTTTTGTCCTCATAGTTGTTTCTCCCCTGTTCTGTATCTGAAGATTCGTTTGCTCGTTCCTGTGCTTGCCATTCACGACTTGCTCGAGCCCCATTTGTGATCTATGCTGGGGCGATCGGCTTTGTCCTGTGCCCAGTCGTATTAATCTATTAGTCATCATCTCCTTTCTCGTACACCACATGGTTGACGGTGGAACAGACAGTCCACTTGCATCATGGGTCGTGTAGCGCGCTCAACCTTTCCTCAGCATTAGGTTCGGCTCGAATGAGCTCGCTAACTTGATCAGGAACTTGGTCCTATTGTATCATAGAAATGCCTGCTATAGGTGAAGGGCCAATGAAATTAGCGATAGAAAACTCTGAGAAATGGGCCGGGGGCCTCGCGAATTTTAGGATTTGCCGTCGCGGAGCTCCCTTACGGGTCAGGTTGCGCTAGCGTATTGGTTGTGATCTGATCTTGTACGCTATCTTTCCCTATGGCAGCGTCGGGCGATAGGATGGTCGGCGCAGGCGGGGTGCCACTGGTGCCGACACCGGCCCGTGGAGCGTCGTCACGCCGTTCAGGTCCACGTCCTCCAGCTTGTAGGTGTAGGTGCTGGGTGCGAGGCCTTTATCCACAAAGGAGTAGCTGGCGCCGGAGGCCGGGCTGCCCTGGGCCGCAATCAGCGTGCCGTTAACCCTGGTATAGGGGCCATCGGGCGCGGCGGCGCGGTAGAGATTGAAGCCGGCGTTCTCGATCTCGGCCGCTGTCTCCCAGGCCAGGGCCACGCTGCCCGCACCCGCCTCCGCGGTGAAGGATGCCAGGCAGATGGCAGTCGGTTCGCAAGGTGGCGTGGCGGTCGCCCAGGGATCATAGTCCACGCCGTCGGTTACGCTATCCCCCAGGCCGGTGGGATTGTAGAGCCCGCCCGCCGCCACGTCGTCAGAGTCGTCCAGTGGTCCGCTGGCGTCGCCCCACCAGTTGTCCTCGGCGTCGATCGTCTCGACCACGTTGGCCGTATCGACCTGAACGCCAAAGTTCGTGTTCCCGCTGATGACGTTGCAGTGGATCGCGACTCGCTCGGTATCGATCACGTGGCGTGCGACGTTGATGCCTGCCCCTCCGTTGCCGCTAATCTCGTTGCCCTGGATGGTCACGTCCTGGCCCTTCATATTGATGCCATAGCGCGAGGAATCGGACAGGACGTTGCTTGTGATGTCGACGAAGGTGGTGCCGCCCCAGAAGGAGACCGCATCCTTGTTCCCGGTGAACGTGTTCCCGGAAACTGTCAGGTGGCTCAGGCTACTGCCGCCAAAGCCCCTGCCGTCCACGAATCCGCTGGCCGCGTTTCCGGTGACGCTGCACTGGCTGCACGACGTCATATAGATTGCGGACTCGCCACCGGCGGGACTGCTGCCCAGGCTGAACACGTTGTCGGAGACAGTGACGTTGCTCGCCGGATTGGGCTGGACCGTCACGCCGACCTTGTTGACGATCACGCGGTTGCGATGCACAGTCAGCCCATCGCCGCCCTTGTACAGGACGGCGTACATGCCGTCGATGACGTTGTTGCTGATGGTGACGTCGTCGCCCCAGCAACGCACGACGGACGTATCGGCGGTCGTGTTGGTCTGGTCGCCCGCCAGCGTGAACCCATCCACCGCGACGCCAGTGACCCCGGTGGGGATCTCGATCAGCACGTCCGGGTTGGGGGTGGATAGCCCGGCTTCGGTGATCACCGATTCGGTGTCCGGGTCCGTCCGTGCCCCAGTCGCGGTCGGGTCCACGCCGTATTGCGCGCCGCGCAGGTCGACGGACTTGATGATCGTCAACCGCTCGGCGTACGTACCTGCCGCCACGTGCACGGTGCCGCCAGGGGTCACGGCGTCCAAGCCGTCCTGGACGACGTCGAAGCAGTCGACCTGCCAGGTATGGCCGTCGGCGGTGCAGCCTGCCGCGTCATAGTCGTCGTCCACGTAGACGGTGTCCGGTGGCGGCGGGGGCGGCGTCAGCGTGGCGTAGCCCAGCGCCTTGCCGCCATCAGCGGATCCAAAGTCCGCGTCGTAGACGATCACCCAGTCGGCGTCCGGGTCCGTGTTGGGGACGACCCAGCACTCTCTCAGGTCGTGCTCGCTCGTTGTGGAGAGAATGGGGTTTGCCGCCGGGCCCGTGGTCCCGTCGTGCCAGGTCCAGTTGGCGGGGTTTATAAAGGCCGCTTCCAGGTCGGCGGGAGGCAGGCTGGGCTTGGCGGCGGTGTTCACCGCCAGGTAAAAGTTGTTGTCGCGTGGGTCGACGTGGATCTTGCCGTATCCGCGATCGCGGCCCAGGTCCACGAAACTTCCGGATGGGGTCCAGCCGTAGGATACGCCCGCCGGGAGCTCCAGGGGGCCCCATCCTGGCCGGCCGCCCAGGCTGGCGAAGGCCTCCCATACGTCATCACCGTTGGCGCTGCGGACGATCATCGTCTGGCTCTGGTTCGATTCGGCAAACGCATAGTAGGTGCCGTTCAGTTCGATCACGTCGTGGAAGCCATAGTAGACCCAGCCGTGTGCGTCCGTGAATCCAGGCGCGTTCGGGATGGTGAACGTGGATATCAGCGTCCAGTTGGCCAGGTCATCCGAGACGTAAAAATGATGGTCCATGTTGTTGCCTACCGCGCCCCAGGCGCGATAGGCGTAATCCGTGTCGCCGACGTTGATCGGCCAGTCCTTGACGACAAAGTGAGTGTCTGTGATGTCGGTCGCCGTAACGCTGGCCGGGAAGCCGGTGGGGCCGGTCGTCGTCGAGACGTAAGAGATCGCATTGCCGGCGTCTCGGTCCTCAAAAAACACTGTAAACGAGTCCCCGCTCCCAAAGCCGCTGATGTATCGAGGCTGGAAGGAAGCTGGGTTCGGATTGGCCAGCGGTGCGGTCGGGGTTTGGTCTGTGGCCGTCACCGGCCCAAACGTGCCTGCCATCACCACCGCTGCCGGTGCGGCCAGGAGAGCCAGCAAGGTGGCCATCATGAGCGCAGTGCGGGCGATTCTGAGCCTATGCATTGTCGTACTCCTTTGTTTTTGTCGTGACAGAATCGATTTTCCAAGGAAATCCGAGCGATCCCTGCTTTTCCCTGTGTACCGCAGACGACAGGGACCCATGTCGTTGTCTTTTGGGTTCCCGACTCATCACCTCCTTACGATGACAGATGACAATTACTGGCCCCACCAACCACCATGGGCTCGGCCGGGGCCGGGCCAGGGTGGGGTGGAAGGGAGGCCGGCATAGTCTGGCAGCCGGTCTCCCTTGGGACGGTGATCCCGTTTGGCTCAAGAGTCCAGGTCGTCGTTGCTCTCGAGTTGGCTTGGGGTCGTTTCTGCCAGCGCGACGTTTTCCAGGATTTCTTCGGCGGTGAAGGTAATCACCTGTGGTGGTATATACTCGGGCAGTTTTTGGTCGTCCAATGTGTCATACCTCCTGTGGGTCGCGGTTCTCCAGTTCTGGACCGCGAAATTTCACCCGATGGCAGGCCTAGAACCCCGGCCACGTCGGACGGTAGGCGGGCCGGCGGAAGCGGGGCATGACCGTGGCCGGGACCGGTCCGTGCATGGTCGCCACGCCACCCAGGTCCACGTCCTCCAGCTTGTAGGCGTAGGTTCCAGTTGCGAGCCCCTTGTCGAGAAAGGTGTACCTGGCGCCGGAGGTGGGATCCCCCTGGGCGGAAATGAGCGCGGTGTTGACCTTGACGTAGGATCCGTCCGGCGCGGTGGCGCGGTAGAGGTTGAAGCCGGCGTTGTCGATCTCGGCCGCCGTCTCCCAGATCAGGGTCACGCTACCTGGCCCGTCCTGGGCGGCGAAGGATACCAGCGTCACCGCAGTAGGCTCCTCGAAGAACTCGTAAGCTCCCCGGTCTGGCAAGGTCCCGGCTGGATTGGGACGGCTGCCTTGCTCGATGTCGTCGCTTACCCCCAGATCGGTGCCTGTCTCGATTGCCGGGCTGGCGGATTGCAGGTGCAGGTCTTCGGCACCGGCGGCTGTGCTCACAAAGAGCGGATCGCCAAAGGTGGTGTCAGGTCCAAAGGTGGTGACCGGTCCCTGGGAGGACTCGGTGGCTGTCCCATAGTTGTAGATGAGGTTAAAGTCTTCCCCAGGGAGTGAGGGGGTGTTGGCGCCGATGGCGGCACTGGTGCCGTTGGCATAAATGATGTTGTTCTGGATCACCACGTCCGTTCCCGACACCTTGGTGCGAATCTCCTCTTCGCCGTTGTAAAAGAACGAGTTATGCCAGACGTTGATGTTGGTGCACCCACTGTCGATGTACAGGCCTTGCTGGGTGCTGTGCATGATCACGTTATTTTCCAGGGTCATGTCGCTCGCGCTGATGAACCGCACTGCTTCCTGACTGTTCGTGCCGTCCATCACGTTACGGCGGATGATAAAGCCGCTGGCTGTATGTCCTGACGGGGGATATACCGTGATTTGGCGATAGTTGTTCTGGAAGACGTTATCCTGGATGATGACGTCCGAGAACGACCCATCCGTAAAATCCAGGACTTCGTCGCCGCTGCCTGTGCTGATGTTGATGAACGTGTTGCCCTCGATCAGGGCGGTGGTATGACTCGTTTCAAAGTCGATGCCGTCCTCACCTCCCTCAAAGGTCGAGTTCTGGACGGTCAAGTCCTCAGAGTCACAGACGTGCCAGTTGTCCCATTGCGCGATGGTCTGGTCGGAATCGATGTTGTCGATGGTTAGCCGGTCAGAGTTGATGATAGAGATGGAGACGATGTTCGCCTCTACCGCCGTAACCGGCTGTATCTTGGGCTCGTGTCCTGGGGCTGCCTGGATGGTCAGGTCATCCAGATCTTGAATGACGATCGCGGCGTTGTACCCGTTGCAGCCGGTTTGTCCAGTAACGCCGTACGTGCCATCGTGGACAGTGATCGTATCTCCGGACACGGCGCAGTTGATCGCTGCCTGGAGAGATTTGTACGTGGCACTGTCGGTTGGGGAAGGACAGGCATCGCCAAAGTCGATTGTCCCTGTGGAGGCGTCGACGATCAGCTCTGTCGCTGCCCGTGCCTCCGGTACTGGCTCGATGGCCAGCACCAGTCCCGCGATTAACGCCAGTGCGATGATCAGTCTGATGGGTTTCATTGTTACGGTCCTCCTTGATTATGTATGTAACCAGTTGGTTTGTTTCACGTCGTATGATGGGTCGGCATCTCATTGATGCGCAAGTGCCGGGTGACGAGGGCTAGAGCGGGCGCGAGTGTTTATTTGTCGTACACCACCTCCTTCTGGGATCTCCAATGGGCCTACGAGCACTCTTTGAAATCAAGCTCATTATAGCAGTAAAGTGAACGATGGGGGTGAATTTTCAATGAAGAATGCCCTAAGAAACTATGAAAAAGGACAGGGGTCTCGCAATTTGCGAGACCCCTGTCCAGTTCGGTTGTAAATTGGCGACGCGGAGTATCTATAGTTGGACGGTTCTATGGTTTGACGACGAACGTCGGCAGGTACCCATAGATCGTCAACCGGTAGTCCTGTACGTCCTTGCAGGCCCCAACGCCCCACCAATAGGTATCCGCCGGCATCTGAATTCCGCTGTTTAACGCGCCGTCAAAGGCCACACTTGTGGTGTCCACCATGGCCGACTGCCATACGCGGTTGAGGTCATTCCCTTGCGTCAAGTCCACCCAGTATGTGCCGGCTCCCGGGTAGGGTGTCCATTCGAAGCTAAGGGGATTCTGTGCCGAAACCTCGCCCTCAGAAAACGACGTGCCGCTTGGAGGGGTGACCTGTTCGAAGCCGAGCAGGCTGATCTCCAAGTCCGCCACTTGCACGCGATCCCCTCGTGGGATGGTGATGGGACCCAGCCAGGCCCAGCTTACCACGTCACCGACGTCGTATTGCTCGTTCCATTCCTGGGCGAACAACACGTTGAGTCCCGTGCCCGAGATAGTCACATCGTCAAAAGCGTACGTGCCCTGCGCGTCGGTCGTCGTCGTCGCGACGATGGCGTAGGCACGATCCTCGAGCTTTACGGTCACGCCAGCCTCCACGGGGGTGCCATCCTTGACGAGCCGACCGTTCACGCTGGCCGGGCCGCGCGGCGTGACCACGACCGGTGTTGGCGTCGGTGTGCCTGCGGGTGCGGGTGAAGGAGTTGACGGCTGTGGCGTGCTGGTCGAACTGGAGGCCGATGGCCTCGGCGTGTTTGTCGGGGAGATAGTGGGTGGCGATATCACAACGGTAGATATCGCAGTTGGCGGCACCGGGGTGTGCGGGGGCGTGGGGCTGGGGTCAGGAGGCAACGTAGCAGCATTGGGGGATGGTGTGCCTGTAAGCAGGGGTGTCGGCGGTGGGGCCGCGGCGGGTGGCGTGCCCGTGACCGAAACCGTTGAATCGGCGGGCAGCGACGTCGGCATCGGTGTGCCAGTGGCGCGCGATGTGGCGCGCAGCGGTTCCACCGTCGCGGATGTGCTGCTCCCACCCATCCTCTTGCCCGCCACCACGGTCCCGATCACACACATGAGGCTTCCTGCCACCAGTGTTCCGATGGTCAGGATTGCCAACAGGGGCAATAAGCGTTCGCGTTTCATCTGGCTCCTTTGGAAGTAGGCAATGGTTCGCCAGCGGCGATCGAGTGTTCGCTTTGTTGCAGCAGTCCTTGGGCTGCAAACGTATCCAAGGTCGCCCGGACATCTTTGGCGACGCCCCGGCTGTCTGTCCTGGCATATTGTTCCTTGATGACCGTCACCATATCCTCGATCGTGTGTGCCCCATCGCAGGCTTCCCAAATGAGCATGGCGGTGGAATTGAGGACGTGGAGGCAGCCTGTTTCCAGGTCGTACAAGATAGCCTCTGCCTCATTCAATTGTCTGTAGATCACGTCCTCCCTTCGCACCGGGTTGTCGTTCATAGGCTAGCTCGCGTTTTTCAGCACGATTGGTAGGTAGTTACGGTGGAACCCTGGATAAACGGGACCTGCCACGTTGTTCATCTCGTTGTACTCGGGCACGATTCCATACAGGCGTGTCCAGTGATCGATCCGCTCGCCGTCATATACGGGTTCAGCGTAATTGTCCACTTTGACGTAGAACGCTTTGATTTGCGACCGTATCTGTTCCTCGCTAAAGCCAGGATGTGTGAGGACGACGGTCCGTTCAGCGCCGGGGGCGAGTTTGTCGGTGGCGTCGAATATGTCGACGTAGCGTTGCCATGGATAAGAGGGCACGGAATCGGTAAAGATGTCTACGTAAAAGCCTCCATAGTTATCTGGATTGTGCGCCCATCCAGTGCCCTGGTTCTTAACCACGACGGTAAACGTCACCGGCACGCCTGGCGGCAATGGATCGGGATCGATTGGCTCGACGGTGAACGATGACACGACCAGGTCAGGTACGCCGATGGTGACGACGTCGGTGTTGTCTGCCGGGTAAGCGTCTCCAACCCCCCCGCCACTCTCGGCGATGCTAAAGGGGGTTTCGTACTGGGGAGCACCGACCTGTGGTTGATCTGCGTGCTGGACTGTGAATTGGACCGTGTGGCCTGTGGAGCCAGCGGGCAGATCGCCGGCTTCGTACGTGTAGGTCTGACCATCGGATGAATCCCAGCCCGAGCCAACGTAGACGGTGTCGGTCGGCAGGATCGTCGTGATGATCACGTCCGCGGTGTGCATGTGCTGACCCGCGTTTCCGTAACTGATGGTGTAGGTCATCAGCTCGTCGGGAGAGAAAAGGGGTGGTGCGTGATTGGCCTCGACATGCAGGTCGGGTTTCGTGAGGATAAGGTCTGTGTCCTGGACGTCGATAGGCGTCGCCAGTGATGGAGCGGTCATCCTGGCGTTGTTGATCACATAGAGCGCCCCGGCGGGAAGTGGATCCTGAACTCTGACGACCAACTGGGCCTGCCCGTCGGTCTTGGCGACGACGACGGGTATCTGAAAGACCACCGTATCGGCGCTCACCCGCTGGCAGCTTTCGCCTGGTATCGAGCAGCTCACATAGTTGACATAGCTGGGCAGTGTATCCGTGATCGTCACGTTGTACGTGTTCTCTGTGCCGCTGTTGCCATAGGCCAGCGTGTAGGTGATCCGGTCGCCAGCGTACACGGTGTTGACGCCATCGCTCTTGCTGAGCGATAGGATCACACTGCTAGAGATTGTTGTCTGGGCTGTCACAGGCAGTAGATCACCTTCGTCATCGCTGAGTTGAGCCGCAAAGTCCAGTGTTATGCCATTTGTCAGGGGTAGTGTGACGTCCGCGAGAATGACGATTTCGCCCTGGCCTCCCTCGCCGCTGATCTTGCCGATCTCCCAAAACCATACGTTGTCACTGCCGCCGCTCTCATCGGGCGTGGCATTGGAGAAGGACACGTTGCTGTCGAGCGTAGCCGTGACGACCACGCCGGTTGCATCAGCGTTGCCGGTGTTGGCATATTGCAAGGTGTACGTCAGGGGATCGCCGGGTTCCACTGGGTCCGGAGAGTCGATGACGCTAAAGCTCAGGTCTGTGGTTGAAGAGACGGTCGTGGTATTGGTGTAGCTCTTGGGGAGCGTTCCGAGGCTGTCAATCGTCACTTGATTGGTCAGTATGCTACCGTTGGGAAGCGGCGTGTCTACCCCAACTGTCACCAGGATGGTCCCACCACCACCTACCCCCAGAGGGTCCGGGGTGATGTGCCAGATGTTGTCGGTGCCAGGCTCAGGGTCGGGAGATGCGCTGATGAAACTCACGTTGCTGTCGTAGGTCTCGGTAATAAAGATACCGTGAGCGGGGGCTTCCCCGGAATTCCAGTAGCTGATGGCATAGACGAGCTGTGCGCCGGCCTCGACGGGGTCATCCACTGCTATCTTGGTGATCGTGAGCTCGGACACCGTGGTCACAGACGTGGACTCTGTGGCAGTGATGGGCGCAGTCTGGTCAGAGTCGAGTGTCACTTGGTTGCTCAGGATCGTCCCTGGAGAAAGCGGACTGGCTACCTGGGTGACGATCACGATCTCCTGGTGGGTGTCCACCGGTAGGCTGGCAAAGGTCCACTCCCGGTTCTGGGTCCCCGTTCTGGGTGTGGGTGTGGCGTAGATAAACTGGACGTTCGGATCATAGTCCTCGACGACAGTGACGGATGTGGCGTCTTCATTGCCGCTGTTGGTGATGACGATGGTATAGATCAGATTATCACCCGCAGTGATCGGATCTGTGTGGTCTATTTTCGTGATGGTCAGCACCGGCCTGGATTGGACGGTCGTTTCCGCGGCGGCAGAGATCGGCGCGATCTGATCCGCATCCAGCCAGGCGGTATTGTTGAGGGGGGTGTTGTTGGGCAGTGGACGATGCGCCTGCACGCACAGTGTGATCTGATCGGAATTGCCGGGTTCCAGCGGGGTGTGGTTCCAGTAGGGATCTCCGCTGCTGAAACCGGTGGGCGCCGGCGAGGCGCTGACATAGTCGACGTCGGAATCGAGTGCGTCGGTGATGACGACGCTGGTGGCGTCGGAAGGGCCGTTGTTGGTGAAGGTCAGCGTGTAGGTGAGCTGCTCCCCGGCTTCAACCGTAGCCGGAGCCGACTTGGTGATCTCCAGATTGGCTACCGAGTTCACAACGGTGGGTTCGGTAGCGGTGTTGTCATCGTCGTTGGGATCGGATTCGTTGCCGGATACGTCAACCCTGTTCGAGAGCGTACCGGTTAGCGACGAGTCGACGGTGAAGAGCAGGGTGAGCGTTGCACTGTCGCTGCTGGCAAGGTTCCCCACCGTCCATACGCCGGTGCCGTTATCGTAGCCGCCGTGGGTGTGGCTATCTGACACGAAGATGATCCCGGACGGCAGTGTGTCGGTTACGGTGACGCCGGTGGCATCATCCGGGCCACTGTTGTTGACGGTGAGTGTATAGGTCAGACTGGTGCCTGCGATCACCGGGTCGGGAGAGTCGGACTTGTTTATCTGCAGATCAGCGCTCTTGACAGTGATGGCAGCGCTATCCTGATTGTTGCCGGAGGTCGGGTCGACCTGGTCGGCGCTGAGACCGTCGATGTGGTTGGTGATGGTCGAGCCGCCTGTGCCCAGGTCGACGGTGGCGTCGATCGTCAGCGTGGCGCTGCCGCCGTTGGACAGGCTGCCGACGTCCCACCGACCGGTGCTGCTGTTGTAGGGGCCCTGGGTCGTGCTGGACGTGTTATAGCTCACGCCGGATGGCAGGGCGTCGGTGAGAACGACCGTGGTGGCGGCGTGGGGACCGCCGTTCGTCACGACGATCGTGTATCGGATCGTGTCTCCCTCGTTGGGCGTGGGGTCGTCCACCGACTTGGCGACGGTCAGATCGGCGCTCTGGACGGTGATGGTGGCGCTATCCTGGTTGTTGCCGGGGGTCGGGTCGACCTGGTCGGCGCTGAGGCCATCGGCGTCGTTGGTGATGGTCGTGTTCCCTGTGCCCGCGTCGACGGTGGCGTCGATCGTCAGCGTGGCGTTGCCAGCGTTCGAGATGGGACCTATGGCCCAGCGGCCGGTGGTGCTGGTGTAGGTGCCCTGGCTGGGGTTGTCGGAAACGTAGGTGACGCCGGATGGCAGGGTGTCGGTGAGAACGACCGTGGTGGCGGCGTGGGGACCGTCGTTCGTCACGACGATCGTGTATCGGATCGTGTCTCCCTCGTTGGGCGTGGGGTCGTCCACCGACTTGGCGACGGTCAGATCG
>Ga0180432_10003477_pt1 | contig 22394 bp, 14 predicted proteins | sample SS_ome_10_FD_132414 | JGI IMG/M metagenome (GOLD analysis project Ga0180432, IMG submission 132414) | Hypersaline lake sediment archaeal communities from the Salton Sea, California, USA - SS_1_MS_2 metaG | ecosystem: Environmental > Aquatic > Non-marine Saline and Alkaline > Hypersaline >...
ACGTTGTCGGTCAGCCGGGATATCACTCCCATTCCAGACCGCCTTTCCGCCACACGTACACCAGCCCCACCGTCAGGACGGCCAGGAAGATGACGATCTCGATCAGACCGAAGAGCCCGAGGCGCCGGAAGAGGACGGCCCAGGGGAAGAGGAAGACCGTTTCGACGTCGAAGACGATGAAGACGATCGCGATCAGGTAGAACCTCACATTGGTACGCCGCTGGGCGGCGTCGCGCAGGGGAACGCCGCATTCGAAAACGTCGAGAAGTTTCTCCTGGGAGGAATGCGCTCCGAGCAGGCGGGGCACGATAAGCATGAAGACACCCATCCCGAGGGAGATGAGAACGAGTAGTCCGAGCGCGATGAAATCCTCATGCATGGGCCCTTATTACCACTCGACCACGGACGACTCAAGCCTTTTTCAAAAACAAAATTCAGTTCGTAGTCCGAAGATCAATCCTCGAGTTCGAATAAACCGTGACCGGTCTCGAATCGTTGTGAGGGGTAAGAGCACGCTCCTGAGAAGCGCGCCGGTCCCGATCGGTGGTCGGATCGGAAAGCACCGGAGAGGGAACCCCCGGTGAAAAAGATGAGTATCAGGGAACGTATTCTGCGTGTGGGGCCAAAGGTTCGGACCCCCGGGGGTGTCTAAACGGGTGAGACACTCGATCCGACATCTTCATCGATACATACAGCGAAAGGACGTTTCGGACATGCGCCTGAACCCCAATTCCCGGCCGGCGGCCTCAGGAGCGGTTCTCGCCGCCGTCCTCGTCGGGCTCATCCTTGCCGTGCCCCCGACTCCGGCTGCAGCCCAGGTCACCGACCGCACAGCCGCCCCGCAGGACACCCTCATCATCGAACCGACCGATGTCGACATCTTCGATCGCGAGGATGCCGATCTGGTCATGACCTTGGACGACGTTGTCGACCTGGCTCTGGAGCAATCCTTCCAGGTCTACCGGATGAAGCAGCAGTACCTGCAGAGCGCCTATAGCCTGGAACGGGCCCGGAGCAACCTGCGCACCCAGGTCGATTTCCGTGGGACGTTGCCCAGTATCACTCAGGGCATCAGTCCTCAGCTGACATACGACCAGCAGGGGAACCCCTCCCTGGATTACCTGCGGAACGGTCGCACCAACATGAACATGAACATCGATCTCTCCCAACCCCTGATTACGAACGGGAATGTCACCCTGTCGGGGGGACTGCGGGGATCGGAGTCGTTCAACGAGCTGACCGGTGGGCGTCCTGATGTGGAAAACCGTTCGGTCCAGCCCTCACTAGGGATCAGCTTCACGCAGCCGCTTTTCCAGTACAATGAAATCAAGGCGGCTCTGCGCAGCGCCGAACTCACGTTCGAGTCGCTCGATCGAACCTACACCCAGGACGAGCTGCAGCAGATCAACCAGATCACAACCCGTTTCTACGGGCTCTACCAGCAGCAGCGCTCCCTGGAAAACCAGGCTGAGTCCTTCGCGTTGAGCGAGGAGAACTACATTACCGGTCAGCGCAAGTACGCCGCCGGGTTGATCGCCGAGGTGGACAAGATGCAGCTCGAAGTCCAGCAGGCCAACGACCTCGACCGGCTCGAAGGAGCCATCAATACCCACGAACAGCAGATGTTTTCCTTCAACCGCCTGATCGGTTTGCCCCTCGAGACGAAGGTCTGGGTGGAATACAACGAGGACTTCGTGCCGATTACGGTCAACGTCGACCAGGCTCTGGAACTGGCTTTCGAGAATCGAGCCGACATCCGGTTGCAGGAAATCGCCATCGAACAACAGGAAATGAGTGTGCGCCAGCAGGTCTCAAACGGGCGTCCCAACCTGCAGTTCAATGCAGGGTACGACCTGACCGGCAACTCGACCCTGAGCGGTCTCGGGATAGCCGATCCCTGGAACACCCATATCACCGAGTCAATCAAGAGCGATAATCGCAGCCCGAATACCAATGTCAGCCTGACCTTGCGCATTCCCATATACGATTCGGGTCGGAACCGGTCTTCGGTGGAGCGTTCGAGAGTCTCTCTCGAAATCGCCGAACGCCAACTTTCTGAAACCGAGGAAAATCTGAAACAGCAGGTCATCAACGCCGTCCGGAGTGTGGAGAGTGCCACCCGCCGGCTTCAAATCCAGATCGCCAACCTGGCCGTGGCGGAACAGCAGTTCTCGATCAGCCGGACCCGCTACGATCGGGGAGAGATCACCACCACCGAGCTGATGAACGCTCAAACGCAGTACAGCAGCACCCAGGCCAACTACCTCGGAGCTCTTATCGGGTATGAAGAAGCCAAAGCGAACCTGACCGAGATCACCCTCTGGGACTGGGAGAACAACCGCCAGATCGTGCGGCGCACATCGCCCCCCGTACCCGGTGGTCGATAGCCGGACGAGGTAAACGGACGTAACCGAAACCGACAGGCGCTGCGGATCGAGTGTCTCAGCCCGGCTCCGCGCGCCGGACAGCACAGCAAGGAGAATACCCGTGAGGATGTCATCCTCCTGCGGAGCCCGACCCATCCTTCTCACCACCCTGACCTTCATCGGCGCCGGACTGCTTCTGCTGCCGGCCGGGCCCGTCCCGGCCGGTGCCCAGCAGGTGCCCGCGCTGCAGGCCCAGGAGGTGACGATACCCACCAGGGCCGAGGCCGACCTGGTCCTTTCGCTGAATGAGGCGATCGATGTCTCTCTGGACAAATCGTTCGGCATCTTCCAGCTGCAGCAGGGCTACCTGCAGACTTCGTACTACCTGGAGTACTCCCAGCGGGCCCTGAAGCCCCACATGCAGTTCAACTCCAACGGCCTGCCGGGAATCAGCCAGAGCATCGATCCGCAGTTTTACTACAACCCGATCACCGGCCAGCAGGAACTGGGCTATCTGAAGATGAGCCGCATGACCGGGGATATGGCCCTGTCGCTCTGGAAGCCGCTGATCACCAACGGCAGTGTCGCCGTGAGCATGGGCATGAGCGGCAATGAAGCCGAGAATGATCTGCCGGCGGGGGGCAACACGAAAAATCGATCCTTTCAGCCCTTCGTCGGGGTAAGCTTCAACCAGCCCATGTTTCAGTACAATTCCCGCCGTGGCGACCTGCGCGACAACGAATTGAGGATGGAGAGTCAGGCCCTGCGCTATACCGAGGAGGAAGTGCGCCAGATCAACCAGGTCACCCGGACCTTCTACGATCTGCTGCAGCAACAGCAGGCGGTCGAACTGGCGGCCGAGGATTACGACCAGAGTGTGGCCAACTACCGGACCGGCCTGCGCCGGTACCATTCGGCCCAGCAGAACGAGACCGACGTGCTCAGCCTGCAGGTTGAGATGTCCAACGCCCTGAGCAGCCTGGAACAGGAGAAGGTCAACCTCGAGAGCCAGCAGTTCGCCTTCAACCGCGGGGTCGGACTGCCCCTGGAAACCCGTATCTGGGTCGAGGAGGACCTGCAGTACGAGCCGATCGAGGTGGACGTGGAGCGGGCCCTGGAACTGGCCCTTGAGCAACGTAGCGATATTCGCCGGGCCGAGATCACCCTGGAACAGGACGAACTGACCCTGCGCCAGCAGGTCTCGAACGGTCGTCCCGACCTTCAGCTCAACGCCTCTTACGCCCTGAGCGGCAACTCCAGTCTGAGTGCCACGGCTGACGATCCCTGGTCGACCCATTTCAGTGAGGCGCTCAATGCAGATAACCGCAGTCCCCTGACCAGGGTTTCGCTGACCCTGAGCATCCCCATTTTGGACGGGAAGCAGAACAGGGCTCTGGTCGAACGGCAGATGTCGGTCATCCGGGAACAGGAGCGGCAGATCGAAGAGGCCCGGGCCACCCTGCGGCAGGAGGTCATCAACCGGGTACGGGCGGTCGAGAGCGCCATGCGGCAGATGGAGATCCGGGAGCAGAGCCTGCAGATCGCCCGGACCTCCTACCAGATCACCCGGCAGCAGTACGAACGGGGCGAAACCGACCTGAACACCCTGCTGAGGGCCCAGACAACGCGCCGCAACTCAGAAACGCAGCACTTGCAGGCGCGCATCACATACGAAATGGCCAAGGCCAACCTGAAAGAAATCACCCTCTGGGACTGGGAGACCAACCAGCCGGTCCGGCAGAGGACCACGACGCCCGTTCCCTTCGGCGGCTGAGCATATAAAGGAGAGTAGAACCGATGGCAGATCGCGGCAGAGCGATTGCAACGATAGGCAAGATCCTGGCGGTCATCATCGTCCTCGGCGGGATCGCGTGGCTGGTCATCAACCGGATCAACAAGGAAAAGGCCGAAGAGGAGGCCCAGCAGGCGCCCGAGGCGGCCGCGGCGACCGATGCCGACCGGGCTGAAGCGGTGGAAGGCCTGTTCCACGGACTCGATCCGATCCCGGTCAAGGCCAGCCCGGTGGTGCTGGGGACCCTGGTGCAGACGGTCCATGCCGAGGGCCGGGCCCAGCCCCTGCGCCAGGTCGAGGTCCAGAGCCGGGTCAACGGCGCCCTGAACCGGATCCTGGTCAAGGAGGGGGACTACGTGAGGGCCGGACAGGTCCTGGCCGAGATCGACGACACCAACTACCAGCTCGATCTGCAGGATGCCGAGGCGGCCTACCTGCGGGCCACGGCCGACTATACGGCTCTGCTGGAGGAGCGCGACACCGTACAGCAACAGGGTCTCGAGATCGCCCAGACCTCGATGACCGAGGCCGATCTGGCCGCAGTCGAGCGCCGCTACGAGCAGGCGGTCGCCGACAGGCAGGCCGGCCGGATCACCGAAGATGACTTCCGCTTGATTGAACTGGAGTACCAGACCGCCCGGATCCTGGCCGGCAAGGAACGGGGCAACATCATGCAGGCCTCGCTGACTCAGTCGCGGATCCGGCTCGAGAAGGCCCAGCGCGATCTGGAGAACACGAAGATCAAGGCACCCTTCGGGGGGCGGGTGGCCGACCTGGATGTCTTCGAAGGCCAGTTCCTGGGCACCGGCACGACAGTGCTGACCCTGCTCGACATGAGCCGGATGCGGGTCAGTGTCGACGTGCTCGAATCCGAAATCGCTCCGCTGCGTCCCGACCGCAGGGCCGAGGTCAGGTTCACGGCTCTGCCCGATCAGGTCTTCGAGGGGCACGTCATTTCGGTCAACCCCATGATCAACGCCCAGACCCGGACCGGGAAGGTGGAGCTCGAGCTGGATAATCCCGAGGGCTCGATCACCACCGGTATGTTCGCCCGGGCGCGGATCTTTTCCCGTGACATCGAGAACGTGATGATGGTGCCGCATGAGTCGATCGTGGAGCGGGATGACCGCACCCTGGTCTTTCAGGTGGTCGAATCCGAGGACGAGGAGAGCCCCGACATCGTCAAGTGGCGCTATGTCCAGCTGGCGGAATCGAACGACACCCATGTGGTCGTGCTGCCCACCGACGATCCCCACGCGGGTGTCGCGCCCGGCATGCTGGTCTGCGTCGAGGGCCACGTGAGTCTGCAGCACGACTCGCCGGTGCGTCTGCTCGAGGTCGTGGATTCCAACGTTCTGCGTCCGTAGCCGTGCAGAGCAGGCTTGTTCGGTCGGTCTGAAACCCGTATGAACCGGAGGCACCGTGCATATCTCTGAACTGTCGATCAAGCGGCCGGTTGCCACCTCCATGTTCTACCTGGCGGTGGTCCTGCTCGGGGTGATCAGCTTCAGCCGCCTGGCGGTCGACCTCTTCCCCAGTCTGCAGTTCCCCCGGCTGGTGATCTGGACGACCTACACCAACGTCAGCCCCGAGGAAGTCGAGCACTTCATCTCCGAGCGGATCGAATCGACCATCATGCAGGTACCGGGGATCCGCGAGGTGCACAGCGTGAGCCGGGAGGGCGTGAGCCTGGTCACCCTGGAGTTCAACTGGGACGCTGACATGGAGTACGCCATGCTCAACGTCCGTGAGAAACTGGATATCCTGCGCCAGCAACTGCCCGATCAGGCGGGACGCCCGACCATCCTCAAGGCCGATCCCAACGCCGAACCGATCATGAGCCTGGCCGTATCGGGGCGGGGGGGCATGGCCGAGATCAAGAGCCTGGCCGAGAACGTCGTCAAACGGCGCCTGGAGCAGATCGACGGAGTCGCCCTGGCGGCCGTGACGGGGGGGAGCGACCGGCAGATCCGGGTCGAAGCCGACCGGGAACTCATCGAATCGCTCGGGATCACCCTGCGCGACATCCAGTCCGCTCTGGCGTCGGCCAATGCCGTCTCGACGGGGGGCCATATCAACCGGGGCCGCTTCCAGTGGTACCTGCGCCCGGTGGGGGATTTCCAGTCGATCGAGGACATCAAGCAGGTGGTCGTGGCCCGCCGCGGCGACCGGCTGGTGACGGTGAACGACATCGCCGAGGTCCTCGACGACTACAAGGAAGCCGACAATATCACCCACTTCAACGGCGCCCCCTCGATCGGGATCCTGGTCCAGAAGGAGGCCGGGGCCAACACCAGCCGGGTTTCGGAAAGTGTCTATGAGGTGCTGGGCGAGCTCGAGGAAGAGTACGCCGAGATGGACATCGCCGTGGCCTTCGATCAGGCGGTGTTCGTCAACGATTCGATCTCCAACGTCATCTGGTCGATCATCGTCGGGGGGATCTTCGCCTTCCTGATCCTGTTCTTCTTCCTGCACGACATCCGCAACCCGGTCAATATCGGAATGTCCATTCCCATTTCGATCATCGCCACCTTTGCGCTGCTCTACTTCTCGGGCATCACCCTGAACATGATGAGCCTGGGGGGGCTGGCCCTCGGGGTGGGCCTTCTGGTGGACAACTCGATCGTGGTCCTGGAGAACATCTTCCGGCACCGGGAGATGGGTGAGGACCGTTTCGAAGCCGCCGGAAAGGGAGCCCGCGAGGTGGCCATGGCGGTCACCGCCTCGACCTTTACGACCATCAGCGTCTTTCTCCCCATCGTCTTCGTTGAGGGGGTGGCCGGTCAGCTCTTCCGCGATCAGGCCCTCACGGTCGCCTTCAGCCTGCTCTGCTCGCTGATCGTCTCGCTGACCCTGCTGCCGATGCTGGCCAGCCGGTTCCTGCATCTGGATTCCTTCGTCGAAGCCAAGCAGAACGGCGACCGTGACCGTGCCGAGGCCCGGCGGTCCGAGGCGGCGGAGCATGAAGCGGCCGCGGTACCCGAACCGGTCGTCCCGGTCGGGGAGCGGCGCGGTTTCTTCTACACCCTCTGGCGGGTGGGCTCGTGGCCGGTCCGGGTGCTCCTGTGGCGTTTTCTGCTGCGACCGGTCTGGCGATTCTTCCTGCGTCCGCTCCTGGAGGGTTTCCTCTGGCTCCTGCGGCTCCTCGGACGCATGATCATCTCGGTCCTGGGGGGGCTTGTTGCCCTGATGGGCCGACTCACGGCCCCTCTGTTCAGTGGCTTTGACAGGGGCTTTACCCGATTCGCGCATTTCTACCACAACACCCTGGAATGGTCGCTCGACAACCGCGGCCGGGTCATGCTGATCGTGACGGTTGCAATCGCCCTGGCGGTCTGGGTCGGTTTCGGCCTGGACAAGCGGCTGATACCGGAAGTTGACCAGGGCGAGTTCTCGATCGACATCGTCATGCCGGCGGGCACCAACCTGGCTACCACCACCGATGCCGCCGCCCGGCTCGAGGAGTGGCTGATCGAGATGCCCGAGGTGGAGCACGTCTTTCTCAACGCCGGCCTGGTGCGCAGCGAGAGCGCCCTGGGCAGCCAGGAATCGGATATCAATACCGCCACCCTGCGGGTGCTCCTGCACCGTCGCCGCCACCGCTCCACGGCCGAGGTCATCGAAGAGATGCGGCTGAAGGGCCGCGACGTGCTGGGTGCGGAACTGACCTTCAACGCCGGCGAAACGACCTTCTCGGAGATCCTGGGTACCAGCCAGGCCGATCTGGCCGTGAAGGTGCGCGGCCAGCGTCTGGACACCCTGCAGGCGATCGCCACCGGGGTCGAGACCCAGCTGGTGAACGTGACCGGCCTGGCCGACATCCACACCGATTTCGCCGTCGGCAAGCCCGAGATCCGTTTGAGCGTGCGCCACCGGGTCATCGAACAGTACGGCCTGGCGGTCAATTCGGTGGTCAGTCTGGTGGCGGCCACGATCAAGGGCGAGATAGCAACCGACTTCCAGGACTTCGACCGCAAGGTCGAGATCCTGGTTCGCGAGGAGCAGGCGCGCGAGAGGACCCTGGACGAGATTCTCGACATGGGCGTCCCGGTGCGTCTCCCGGGCGCTGATGAATTCCGGGTTCCCCTGCGCGAGCTGGTCGACTGGCGCTATACCACCGGTCCCAATGAGGTCCGGCGAGAATCCCAGAACCGCCAGATCACGGTCTACGCCAGTGTCGAGGGGCGCCGGCTGGACGACGCCATTCTCGAGGTGGAGCGCCTGATGATCGGCCGCGAGCTGCCCGAAGGCTACGAGATCGTGGTCGGGGGGGTGAACGAGGAGATGCGGCGCTCCTTCCGCAGCCTCTTCTTCGCCCTGGGGCTGGCCATTTTGCTGGTCTACATGATCCTGGCGGCCCAGTTCGAGAGTGCCGTGCACCCCTTCACGATCATGGTCACGGTACCGCTGGCGGCGGTGGGGGTTGTGCTGGGTCTCGAGGTCTTCGGCATGGGCATCAACATCATGAGCCTGGTCGGTTTCGTGGTCCTGACCGGGATCGTGGTGAACGACGCCATCATCAAGGTCGACTTCATCAACCAGATCAGGGCCACCGGGGTGCCCCTGCGACGGGCCATCGTCGAGGCCGGACACTACCGGCTGCGTCCGATCATCATGACCACCGTGACAACCATCATGGGCCTGACCCCGATGGCGATCGGGATCGGAGCCGGCTCGGAGCTGCGCAGCCCGCTGGCGATCGCCGTGATCGGTGGGGAGTTCTCGGCCACCGGCTTGACCCTGATCGTCATCCCGGTGGTCTACTCGCTGATGGAACACCTGCGCGGAAACAAGCTGGGCGATCGTTCGACCTCCTTCGATCCCGTGGTGCACGGCCATCACCAGGAGGTGCGGCTGTGAAAGGCTCTCCTCTCACCGATACCTGTCTCAAACGGCCGGTCATGACCACCATGATCTTCACCGCCCTGGTGGCGGTGGGGGTGGCCAGCCTGATCCAGATTCCTTTGGAAACCTATCCCGAGCTGCAGATTCCCCGCCTCAACATCAGTGGCAGCTGGTCCAACGCCAGCACCGAGGCGGTCGAGGCCTTCGTCACCGCGCCGCTCGAAGCCGAGGCCAGTACCCTGCGGGGGATCGAAGAGGTTTCGAGCACGTCGCGGCGGGGAATATGTACAGTCACCCTCGAATTCGCGCCCGATACCGACATGGACTTCACCCGGCTGGAGCTGAACGAGAAGATCTCCCGGCTCAGGGAGGATCTGCCCCAGAACGTCCATGTCTCGGTACAGCCCTACCGCCCGCCGCAGGTGCAGAGCCAGACCGAGTTCCTGCTCCGGTATACCTACTTCGGACAGTACTCGGTCAACGAGCTGCAGCACTACGCCGAGGAACTGCTCGAGGCTCCCCTGAGCGTGGTCAGCGGTGTGGCGGGGGTGACGGTGAGGGGGGGTGAACAACGCCAGCTCAAGGTCATCCTGGACGAGAGCATCGTCGAATCGCTGGGGCTGGAGCCCCGCTGGGTTTCGATGCAGATCGGCCGGATCGACAACATCGTCGAGACGGTGGGTACGGTCTACCAGACCGACAAGCAGTTCAACCTGGTGGTCAGAGACGACTTCGATGACCTCGAGACCCTGCGCGATGTGACCATCGCCCGGCTGGGAGACCGCTGGATCAAACTGGGCGAGATCGCCCGGATCATGGACGGCTACCATGAGCCCCAGAGCTATGATCGACTCAATGGGGTGGCCCGGGTTTCGGTCACGATCGATGCCGTCTCGGGCTCGAACATCATCGAGGTGGCCGACCGGACCAAGGACCGGATCTCCGAACTCGAAGCCGACCTGCCCGAGGGGAGCAATCTCATCCTCGAGGCCGATGCCAGCGAGACCATCCGCAACGAACTGGGCAACCTGCGCTTCCGCTCGATCATCATCATCTTTCTGATCTTCGCCGTGCTGCTGATGTTCCTGCGCGGCTTCGCCAATCCGCTCATCATCCTCTCTTCGATAGCCACCAGCGTGCTGCTCACCATCAGCATCTTCTACTTCACCGGCGGCTCGCTGAACATGATGACCCTGGCGGGGCTGGCCATGGGCATGGGGATGATGGTCGACAACTCGATCGTGGTGCTGGACAACATTCACCGCCACCGCGAGCGGGGCAGCGGCCGGCTGGCCGCAGCCAGCGTGGGCACGGCCCGCATGATGCTGCCCATCCTGGCCGGGACGGCCACGACCATCGTCGTCTTCCTGCCTTTCCTCTATCTGCAGGGCGATCTGCGGGTGCTCTACGTGCCCTTCGCCCTGGCGGTAGTGGTGAGCCTGGCCTGCTCGCTGCTGGTTTCCTTCACTCTCATCCCCAGTCTGGCCGCAAAAGTCATTGGTCCGGCCAAGAAGTCCAACGGCCGTTTTTCAGGCAAAGCCGCCGGTCGGGTGAAAAACAATGATCCCGTGGATCCCTGGGCCCTCGGCGAACTGGAACGCGAGGAAGCCGAAGCGACGGCGGCCGGAGGCGAAGAGGCCGGAGCCGAACACGTCCTGAAGATCGGCGACAACCTCTACCAGCGGATCCTGCGCTGGATGCTCCACTACCGTCTCTGGATGATCCTGGCTGTTCTAGTCGTCGGTTTCTTCAGTTTCAAGGCCTTCGACAAATATGTCACCAAGGGTCGCATCTGGGGCTCTTACGGCAGCGGCCAGCGCGAAACGTTGGGAGTCACCATCAGCGCTCCCACCGGATCCGATCTCGACGTCATGTCCGACCTGGTCGGACAGTTCGAGTCCAAACTGCGCCCCCTCTATCTGGCCGGGCAGATCGAGAAATTCACCACCAGCGTCTCGGCCGAACACGCCTCTCTGCGGATCACCTTCCCCGAGGCGATCGAACGCCAGGGCCTGCCCTATCTGGTCAAGGATCAGCTCTCCGTTTTCTCCAGTCTCATGGGCGGAGTGCGCATCTCGGTCAGCGGCTTCGGCGATTACTTTTCCACCGGCGGTTTCGGCGGGGTGTCCTATTCGAGCCGGATCGCCCTGCTGGGCTATAACTATCTGCGCCTCAAGGAACTGGCTGAAGAACTGGGTCAGCGCCTGTTGCGCAACGCCCGCATCCGGGACGTCGACACCAACTACGGCCGTTGGTACGGCAGCGGGCGCGAGAAGCAGATCGTGGTGCGTTTCGACCGCGACGCTCTGGCCGACTACGGTCTGACGGCGCAGGATATGGTTTCATTCGTGGGGCAGTACATCAGTGGCACAGCCGGGGGCTCCGTTACCTACCGAGGCGAGGAAGTGCCATTCCTGGTCAAGGTCGAGGGATTCGAGAGCCGCGACATCGTCGAGCTGGAGAACGCCCTGATCCGGACCATGGACGGCACGCACGTGCGGATGCGCGACCTGGCCACGATCAGCGTCGAACGGGTGATGGAGATCATCGAGCGCAAGGACCAGCAGTACACCCGCACGATCGCCTACGAGTTCCGGGGACCATACCGGATGGGGGAGCGGGTCCGGGACGAGATCATGGAGGCCACCATCCTGCCCAACGGCTACGAGTTCGACGAGCAGGAACGCTACTGGCAATCCGAGGAGGAGAAACGCCAGCTCTACCTGGTGCTCGGGTTCGCCATCCTGCTGGTGTACATGCTCACCTCCTCGCTCTACGAATCCTTCTTCCACCCCCTGACCATCATTCTGACGGTTCCCTTCGCCATGATCGGGGTCTTTCTGGGCTACTTCATCTTCGACAAGGGCTTCGATCAGTCGGCCCAGGTGGGGGTGATCCTGATGGGCGGCATTGTGGTCAACAACTCGATCATCCTGGTCGACCATATCAACGCCCTGCGCAAGTTCCTGCCGAGACGGGACGCGGTGGTGCGCGCCGCCCGCGAGCGGGCCCGCCCGATTCTGATGACTACCTTTACGACCGTGATCGGGCTTCTTCCCCTGGTGGTGCTGGCCCGCGAGGGACAGGACATGTGGTTCACCCTAGCCTTCACGATCTGCGTCGCCCTGCCGGTGGCCACCTTCTTCACCCTGACCTTCATCCCGATCATATACGAACTGATGGACGGTCTGCAGAATCGCGCCCGCCGCGGGATCGGGGCGGCGATCCTGAAAGTACAGAGCCGGCGGGGGGATTCCCCGGCCGGTCGAGTTGCCGGTCAATCAGCCCCCGGAACGGCCGCCCTGGCGGAGGATTCATCACCGCCGGGCTGAGCCTGTCGGGACACCGGACGGGACTCTTCCGGATGGGGTGGACCATACCCGGTCTCACCTGTCTCCGAGTATCATTTGCTTGCGGTGCGGCAGCCGGACCGTACCATAATACACCGCGTTGCGCCGTCGACGGTGCAGCGGATCCGTCAGTCGGCGGCCCTGCACGAGATCCGGAACGGCAGACAGGTATATCACCCCGAGCAGGAGAGGTGCTTCCGTGAGAAGACCGTACCCCGCCGCGTGGAGGCTTTACGGCACGGCTGCGCTGGTCGCGCTCGTCGCCGGTGCCCTGGCCGGACGTCAGGTGCGTCCGGTGCCGTCAGTCCGGGCCGAAGGCGTACTCTGGATGAATCCGGCTCTGGCCGGGCAGGGGGCCGATCTGGCAGCCGGGCAGGGGGTCGAGCAGGAACTGGCTCCCGGCGCCAAACCGCTCAAGGTCGGTTTCATCCGCTCCGAACTGATCCTGCAGCTGCACCCGCAGGTGCCCGAGATACGCACCGCCTACGAGCGGCAGATCAGGGAGTGGCAGAACCGGCAGCAGGAAATGCAGAACCGCATCGAGACCCTGCAGACAGAACTGCGCACCCAGCAGCTCACGATCAACGGGCGCCGAACCCGCGAAACCGAACTGGCACAGCTGCTGGAGGACGTGCAGACCTTCCAGGCCGAAGTGTGGTCACCGGGTGGGCGGGCCGAGCAGAAAGAAGCCGAACTGATGCAGCCGATCTTCGACGCCGTGGATCAGGTCATCAGCTCCATCGCCGAGGGAGAACGTTACGATCTGATCTTCGACGGCTCGGCAGGCGGACTGCTGTTCGGGCACATCGAACTCGACCTGACCCGTATCGTCCTGGAACGGTTGGGAATCGAACCACCGTCGGAAGAATAAGAATTGAAGAGGAATATGAGATCTGAACGGGAGTTGACTTCATGAAGGTCACCTTTTACGGGGGTGCCCGGACGGTCACGGGTTCCAAACATCTGCTGTCTGTCAACGGAAAGAGGATCCTGCTGGAGTGCGGGCTCTTTCAGGGACGCAGAGATGAAGCCCGACGGCGCAACATGGAATTTCCCTTCGACACGCTGGGGGTAGACGCCGTCATTCTCTCCCACGCCCACATCGATCATTCGGGGGCCCTGCCGGCCCTGGTGCGGTCAGGGTACGAGGGTCCGATCTGGTGCACCGGCGCCACCGCCGATCTGCTCTCGGTGCTGTTGCGCGATTCGGCCGAGATCCACGAGCGGGATATTTACCTGGTCAACAAGCACCGGCCCGAGGGAACGCCCCCGATCGAGCCCCTCTATACCATGAAGGACGTGGAGCGGACCCTGCCGCTCGTGGTCGGCATGGACTACGACGAGCAATTCAGAGTGGCCGGTGATGTTGGAGTTATCTTTCGAGAAGCTGGACATATACTGGGTTCTTCTCAGGTACAACTTCACATAAGGAACGGCAATGAAGGCGAGCGGGATTTCCGTCTGGGTTTCACCGGCGATCTGGGCCGCGACCACCTGCCGATCCTGCGCGATCCCTACCAGATGGACGGCCTGGACGCCCTGATCATGGAGAGCACCTACGGGGATCGTCTGCACGAGCGTGGTGAAGACCTCAAGACCCGTCTGGCCAACGTGGTGAAAAGGACGGTGGAGCGGGGAGGGAAGATCATCATTCCGGCCTTTGCGGTGGGTCGCACCCAGCGGGTGGTCTATCTGCTGCACGAACTCTTCGACGAGGGGCGGCTGCCGACCATCCCGATCTATGTCGATTCGCCCATGGCCAGCGAAGCCACCGAGGTGTACCGGCGCCATCCCGAGTGTTTCGATACAGACGCCCTCAAACGCCAGGAAGTCGGCGATATCCTCGGTTTCAGGCGCCTGCGGTACGTGGGCAGCGTGGAGGAATCGAAACGTCTGAACGAGATGCACATTCCCTGCGTGATCATCTCCGCATCGGGCATGGCCGAGGCCGGACGCATCCTGCACCATCTCATCCACGGTGTGGATGATCCGCGCAATACAATCCTCATCGTCGGCTACTGCGCCCCGTACACCCTGGGACGCCGGCTCATGGAGCGCCAGCCGGTTGTGCGCATCTTCGGCCGGGAGTACCGCTTGCGGGCCGAGGTCGAGCATATCGGCGGTCTGTCAACCCATGCCGACCGGGACGATCTGCTCGATTATCTGCGGGGAATGTCGTCGCCGCCCCGTACCGTCTATATCGTACACGGGGATGAACCACAAAGCCTGGCCTTCGCCGGCCACGTGCGCGGCGAGGGCTTCGACGGCGTGCAGGTGCCCCGAGAAGGGCAGACCTTCGATCTTGTGACCGGTAAGCCGGATCCGATGCCGCAGAACGAATCCGGCGACGGGTAAACAGGGCCGGGGCAGACACGGGCCGGGAGGCTGGTATGACAGGCGAACAGACTGATCTCTACCACCGCGGCGGCGGCGGCGAACACCCCGACAAAGGGCAGTATATCGAAGAGTTCGTTTCGGGCCGGACCGTGACCGGGCTCTTCGCCGTGGCCATGGTAGGCCGGCGGCTGAAAAAGGACGGTTCTCCCTTCCTGAGACTCGAACTGCAGGATCGCACCGGGCGGATCGCAGCTGTGGCCTGGGAGCACGGCCACCTGGCATCCCGTCTGGAAAACGGGACGATCCTGCGGGTCACCGGACTGGTCGGTACATATCAGGACAAGCCCCAGCTCACCGTCAGCGACATCCAGGTCGTCACCCACCGCGTTCCGGCCGAGTACTTCATGACCGAGAGCCGGGAGGGACGCGAGGAACTGGGGGCGCGTCTGGCGAAGGTGCTCGAGGGGATCGAGGACGAACACCTGATCCGGCTGCTCGATGAGATCTTCGACGGCGAGGGTCTGCGCGAGGCCTGGCTCGAAGCACCGGCGGCCAAGAAAAAGCACCAGGCCTATCTCGGCGGTCTGGCCGAGCACAGCCTGAACATGGCCGAACATGCCCGCTGGTGCGCCGGTTTCTACCCCGAAATCAACGGCGATCTGCTCGTCACCGCGGCTCTGCTGCATGACATCGGAAAGATTTTCGAGTATCGGGTGACGACGGTTATTGATTATTCAGATACGGGCCGTCTCGAAGGTCATGTGGTGATCGGGGACCGCATGGTGCGCCGGGTCGCCGACCGGATTCCCGATTTCCCCGCGGCGCTGAAGATGCATCTCAGCCACCTGATCCTGAGTCATCAGGGGCGGTTGGAATACGGCTCGCCGGTCCTGCCGAAGACACTCGAGGCGCTGGTGCTCTATGCCCTCGATCTGCTCGATTCCCGGGTCGCGGCCTACCGCGACATCCGGGAGAGCCACCGGGGCGAGAAACGGACCTGGAGCGATTACGACCGGCTCGAAGAACGCTTCTGGTTTCTCGGTCTCGATGGCGACGAAGACGCGGACGGGGGCGACTGACACCGGCTCCGGTCCCGGATCGCAGCAGTCCTCAGGCTCCAGAAGAGAGAAGGTTGAGCAGTGGCAGAACCGGCACGGCAGCAGTCTCTTGTGGTGGTCGAATCGCCGGCCAAAGCGCGAACCATCGAAAGGTATCTGGGACCGGGCTTCACCGTCCTGGCCAGTATGGGCCACGTGCGCGATCTGCCGAAGAAGGAGCTGGGCGTCGATCTCGAGGGGGGCACCTTCGAACCGAAGTACGTCTCGTTGCGCTCCAAAGCCAAGGTCGTCAAAGCTCTGCGGACGGCCGCCGAGGCCTCCGATACGATCTTCCTGGCCACCGACCCCGACCGCGAGGGTGAAGCCATTGCCTGGCATGTGGCCGAGTTGCTGGGAGGGAAGGGAACCCCGGCCGGGGAACGCTTCCGCCGCCTGAGTTTCAACGAAATCACCCGTACGGCCGTCACGGAAGCCCTGGAAGCCACCACGGATGTGGACCGGCGGAAGGTCGAGGCCCAGAAGGCGCGGCGGGTTCTCGACCGCCTGGTGGGCTACCAGATCAGCCCCATCCTCTGGAAGGGGCTCTACCGCGGTCTTTCGGCGGGTCGGGTGCAGAGCGTGGCCCTGCGCCTGATCTGCGAGCGCGAGGCCGAGATAGAGGCCTTCGAGTCCGAGGAGTACTGGACCCTCGAAGCGCTCTTCGCTACCACCCCTGCGGATGGAAGCGCAGAGGTCGTGTACTCCGCCACGCTGGAAAAAATCGACGGCACAAAGGCGAAGATCGGCTCCGAGTCTGAAGCCGACACCCTGCTCGAACGGGCCCGTGGGGAGAGCTACGCCATAGCGGCCATCGAGAAGAAAGCCCGCCGGCGCAACCCGCCGCCGCCCTTCATTACCAGCACCCTGCAGCAGGAGGCCGCCCGCAAGCTGGGGTATTCGGCCAAACGCACCATGAGCCTGGCCCAGCAGCTCTACGAGGGAATCGACATTCCCGGTGAGGGACCGACCGGATTGATCACCTATATGCGGACCGACTCGGTCCGGATCGCCGATTCGGCCCTGGAGTCCGCTCGAGCGTACATCGAGGACGAGTACGGGAAAGCTTACCTGCCCGCCAAGCCGCGGCGGTTCCGCAGCGCGAAGGGAGCCCAGGACGCTCATGAGGCGATCCGTCCGACCGGTCTCAACCGCCCGCCGGCTCGCACCCGTGCCTACCTGAACCGCGATCAACTGCGGCTCTACGAACTGATCTGGAAGCGTTTTCTGGCCAGCCAGATGAATCCGGCCGAGATCGAACAGACGGCGGTACTCACCACGGGCGGAGCGTTCGAATTCAAGAGCACCGGTTCGGTGGTGGTCTTTCCCGGGTACCTGGCGGTCTACCGCGAGGGCACCGATGAAGGCGAAGATGGTGAAGGGGAACGCAACGGTTCTGTCGAGAGAGGCAAGGGTTCGGGGGGCGACAGGGAACTCCCGCCCGGTCTCGAGCAGGGGGCGGGGGCCGAGTTGCGCGAGCTGGAGGGCGAACAGCATTTCACCCGGCCGCCGGCCCGTTTCACCGAGGCCAGCCTGGTCAAGGAACTCGAAGCCGACGGGATCGGCCGTCCCTCGACCTATGCCCAGATCATCAGTGTCCTGCTCGATCGGCGCTACGTGGAACGCGAGCGAGCCTCGCTGCTGCCGACCGATCTGGGCCGGATCGTCAACGACCTGCTCAGCGAACTGTTCCCCGACATCATCCAGGTGGAATTCACCGCCGGAATGGAAGCGGAACTCGACCGGATAGAGTCGGGCGAGGACGATTTCCTGGCTGTCATGCGGGATTTCTACGAGCCCTTTGCGGAGGATCTCACAAAGGCCCCCGAACGGGTCGGCGAGATCATGGAGCAGATCCGGGCCGCGCTGATGAAACGCTGCGAGATCGAAGAGATCCCCGACTGCCCGGCCGAGGGTTGCGACGGGATGATGTACCTGCGCTTCGGCCGCAACGGCTGGTTCTGGACCTGCCGGAACTGGCCGAAGTGCAAGGGCACGGCCCCCTTCGAGTGTGCCGACGGATCCGGGGGCGAAGGCGAGGGGCACGGGGAGGAACCGGAGGTCGACGTGGTCTGCCCCGAATGCGGAGCCGCCATGGTCGTCAAACGGGGTCGCTTCGGCCGTTTTCTGGCCTGCAGCCGATACCCCGACTGCAAGGGCTCATTGCCGCTGCTGATCGGCGTCGACTGTCCGGAGTGCGGCCAACCGCTGGCCGAGAAGAGAACCCGCAAGGGGAAGACCTTCTGGGGCTGCAGCGGCTATCCGGAATGCGATTTCGCCACCTGGAACAAGCCGGTTGCCCGGGCCTGTCCGACCTGCGGTCATCCCTTCCTTGAGGAAAAGACCACCAAGAAGGAGGGGCACCACCTCGCCTGCCCGAAGTGCAGGAGTATCTATGACCCCGACCGCCTCGAGGAATAACGTTCCCCTGCGCGAGCTCTGCGGGGCTTTCGGCGAGTATCTGAGCACCGTCCGGGATCTCTCGCCTCACACCGTCACAGCGTACGTGCGCGATGTGCGCCAGTTCGCGGCCTGGGCCAAGTCGGTCAGGGGCGCCGAGCCCCGACCGGTCGAGGTGGATCACATTCTGCTGCGATCCTTTCTGGGCACTCTGCGGCGCCGGGGATACGCGCCGCGCACCGTGGGGCGAAAACTCGCCAGTCTGCGAGCCTTCTGGCGCTGGATGCTCGGGGCGGGGGTGGTGGATGAAGATCCGGCCTCGCTCCTGCACACTCCCCGCACGCCGCGCCGCCTGCCCGTATTCCTCTCCCGGGCCGAGATGGATGCCGCCCTGCGTACCGCCGGGCCCGCCGCCGGGACCGATTTCGCCTCTGTCCGCGCCCGGGCCCTGATCGAGTTTCTCTATTCGACCGGGATCCGGCTCTCCGAACTGACCGGGCTGGACTGCAACGCGGTCGATCCCGAGGAGAGGACGGTCCGGGTCAGCGGTAAGGGCCGCAAGGAGCGGATCGTACCGGTTGGGCAGATGGCTCTGGACGCGCTCGAGACGTGGCTCGGGTCACGAGCCGGACTGTTGAGCCGCACGGGCCGACGTGACGAAACGGCCCTCTGGCTCAACCGCCGCGGTGAGCGCCTGAGCCCGCGGGGGGTGCAGCGTATCGTGCGCGCCGAGCTGCGCCAGGTGAGCGAGCGGGCCCGTCTGAGCCCGCACGTCATCCGGCATTCATTCGCCACACACCTGCTCGATGCCGGAGCCGATCTGCGGGCTGTGCAGGAGCTGCTCGGTCACGAGAGCCTTTCCACAACGCAGATCTACACGCACCTTACCACCGATCGCCTCAAAGAGGTATACCGTCAGGCTCACCCCCGGTCCGAGGGCGAGTACCGCTGCGACCGGCCGGGCGGAGAGCGTGCTGCGGACGAACGCAAAGAACAGCCGGCCGACGGCTGAAAGGATACGGGTCAGAATGCGAGTCAGATCGACCACAATTATCGGCGTCGTTCGCGACGGTCGGGCCGCCCTGGGCGGCGACGGACAGGTCACCTTCGGCGAGACGATCATGAAGCACGGCAGCACCAAGATACGTCGTCTGGGCGACGGCCGGGTACTGGCCGGGTTCGCCGGGGCGGCGGCCGACGCCCTGACCCTGTTCGAACGTTTCGAGGAGAAGCTCGAGAGCTATAAGGGCAACCTGCAGCGGGCGGTGGTCGAACTGGCCAAGGACTGGCGGACCGACCGCTTTCTGCGCCGGCTCGAGGCTCTGCTGGTCTGTCTGGATACCGAGCGGGCTTTCGTCATTTCGGGAACCGGCGATATCGTCGAGCCCGATGACGGTATCGTGGCCATCGGGTCGGGCGGTTCGTACGCTCTGGCGGCGGCCCGCGCCCACTTTGAATGCCGTCCCGACGCCGACCTGGCGGACCTGGTCGAGAGCTCGATGCGGATCGCAGCAGCGATCTGTCCCTATACGAACGACAGCGTGACTGTCATGACCCTGCCCGAGGGAGATGAAGCGTGAATCCAGAATCCGACATTGCGCGAGAAATGACTCCCCGGCAGATCGTCGAGGCCCTCGATCGGTTCGTCATCGGTCAGGATGACGCCAAGCGGGCGGTGGCGATCGCCCTGCGCAACCGCTGGCGGCGCCTGCAGGTGCCCGAGGAACTACGCGAGGAGATCGTACCCAACAACATCATCCTGATCGGCCCCACCGGGGTCGGCAAGACCGAGATCAGCCGTCGTCTGGCCTCGCTGGCGAAAGCCCCCTTCATCAAAGTCGAAGCCAGCAAGTTCACCGAAGTCGGGTACGTCGGCCGGGACGTGGAATCGATGGTCCGCGACCTGACCGATCTGGCCGTCGATATGGTCAAGTCGGAGTTTCTGGCCGAGGTTCAGGAGCCGGCTGCCCGTCATGCCGAAGAACGTATCCTCGACCTGCTCCTGCCCAGACGCCCTCCGGCGAGACCCTCCCCCCCGGCCGGCTTTCAGCTCCCATCCCCCGGCGGCCCGACGAGCGGAACAGAGCCGGGAAGACCGGGACCGGAGACCGCAGCGAGCGGACCGGACGCCGCGGAGAGCGCCGAGGAGTCGTGGGAACGCACCCGCGAGAAACTGCGCCGTCAGCTCGAGAGCGGGGCTCTCGACGCACGAGAAGTCGAGATCGAAATGCCCGCCGATCAGCATCCGATGGTCTCGATCCTGGGACCGGTGGGGCTCGAAGAGATGGGAGTCAACATCTCCGAACTCTTCTCCAATATCATGCCCCAGAAGAGCAAAGCCCGCCGGGTGACGGTGGCCGAAGCCCGCCGCCTGCTCCAGCAGCAGGAGGCGCAGAAGCTGATCGACATGGACAAGGTCGTCACCGAAGCTCTGCGCCGGGTCCAGCAGAGCGGGATCGTCTTCCTGGACGAACTCGACAAGGTGGCCGCGGCCGACCGCGGGAGCGAGTACGGCGGACCCGATGTGAGCCGTGAGGGAGTACAGCGCGACCTGCTGCCGGTGGTCGAGGGCTCGACGGTGGCAACCAAGTACGGCATGGTCAAGACCGATCACATTCTCTTTATCGCCGCCGGTGCTTTTCACATCGCCAAGCCGAGCGATCTGATACCCGAGCTGCAGGGGCGCTTCCCGATCCGGGTAGAGATGAACAGTCTGACGACCGCCGATTTCGTGCGGATCCTCACCGAACCGGAGAACGCTCTGATCAAACAGTACACCGCCCTGCTGGCGACCGAGGGGGTAGCTCTCACCTTCGCCTCCGATGCGATCGAGGAAATCGCCCGGGCCGCCAGCCTGGCCAACGAGCAGGCCGAGGATATCGGTGCCCGGCGCCTGCATACCATTCTGACTCTACTGCTCGAGCAGACTCTCTACGAGGTGCCCGAGAGCGGACAGAAGAAATACACCGTCGCGGCGGACGACGTCCGAGACCGCCTCGATGACATCATCGCCGACGAGGACCTGAGCCGGTACATTCTCTGACGGGGCACATCCACCTCTGACGGGGCACATCCACGACCGGTACCGGCGCGGTTCCGAACCCGGCCGACCGGGGCCCGGTTGCCGAAACGGGATCCGGGACTGCGAAAGGAACGTCCGATGGCTGAGCACAAGGATTTTCTGCATCTGACCGATCGCACCCGCGAGGAAATTCTCGAGACCCTCGAGCTGGCCATCGCGATCAAGACCGATCTGAAGGCCGGGACGCCGAACCGGGCTCTGGCAGGCAAGACCCTGGCCATGGTTTTCCAGAAGCCCTCGGCCAGGACCCGGGTCTCGTTCGAGGTGGGTACCTTCCAGCTCGGCGGTCACGCCCTCTATCTGGGGCCGGCCGACATCGGACTGGGAAAGCGGGAGGCGGTGTCCGATATCGCCCGGGTGCTGGCCCGCTATAACGACGGGATCATGGCCCGCGTCTATGCCCACGAGCACGTCCTCGAACTGGCCGAGTACTCCTCGGTACCGGTCATCAACGGCTTGACGGATCTCAATCACCCCTGCCAGCTCATGGCCGACCTGCAGACGATCCTCGAGCACAAGGGCAGGGTGGAGGACCTGAAGGTGGCCTTCGTCGGCGACGGCAACAATCTCTGCAACTCCTGGCTCAACGCCTCTTCCCGGCTCGATTTTTCCTTCGCCTTCGCAGTACCCGAGGGCTATGAGCCCGACCGGGAGATCTGGGATCGGGCGGCGGGCGCCAACGCAAACGTGACCCGTTTCACCGATCCGAGGGAAGCGGTGGCGGGAGCCGATGTGATCTATACCGACACCTGGACCAGCATGGGGCAGGAAGAGGAAGCCGAGGAGCGACGGCGGGCCTTCCAGGGCTACACCGTGGACAGTTCACTCGTGTCCGGAGCGGCCGGGGATGTGATCGTGCTGCACTGTCTGCCGGCCCACCGCGGCGAGGAGATCACCGACGAGGTGATCGACGGACCGCATTCGGTCGTCTTCGACGAAGCCGAAAACCGTCTGCATGCTCAGAAGGCGATCATGGTCCAGCTCATGGGAGAGTAATTCTGAGAACGCGCCTGCTCGAGTGAGAGTGAGGACACTATCGAGCCTGGTACAAGGGTGTGTTCCTGGCAACGAGGCTGCCTGATTGGCACAGATGAGACAGATTGGCGGAAGGGGGGAGAAGGGGTTCTG
>Ga0180432_10003479_pt1 | contig 22374 bp, 20 predicted proteins | sample SS_ome_10_FD_132414 | JGI IMG/M metagenome (GOLD analysis project Ga0180432, IMG submission 132414) | Hypersaline lake sediment archaeal communities from the Salton Sea, California, USA - SS_1_MS_2 metaG | ecosystem: Environmental > Aquatic > Non-marine Saline and Alkaline > Hypersaline >...
TCCGAAACGATGCCGACATCAGGCAGCGGATTGGCAGCCTTTGTCATGACTCATCGTTACGGGGAATGAGAACCTGGCCGTAGCGCAGAGTTCTCTGATAGTGCTCGTCCGGGAGCTCCTCGCCGCGAATGGCGAAAATACCTTCGGCCTGGGCCAGCGTTTCCACGGCCTCATCGCAGTAGCGCTCCCATACGGCTTTGATCGGATCGGGCGTCTGTTCCCTGGTTTCCAGAATCGCAATCAGCGACGCCAGGAATGTGCCCGTCCGGCCGTGCCCGGCGGTGCAAAACGCCAGGACTTTCTTGCCTTCCTCCAGAAGCGGCAGAACTTTACCGCAGAGGAAGTTTCTCCAGTTCTTCGGAACACCGCCGAAGTCCGGCAGGATTGCCGGCAGTACGTCGTAGCGGTGTCCGTTACGGAGGAGGCGCGCCCACTCATCTGTCAGGGGAACTAGGACATCAGCTCTTTGGAGATCTTGGGACTGAAGGTACATTGTCCCCCCAGCCATAACCTCATACGGTCCGACCGGGACTACTTCTCCGGCATGCCGGCACGAGGTTATCTCGGGCTGCTGATATTGAGTATGCCCTGACAAGACGATGTGGCGCAAAGCATCGTCCTTTCTTTTCAAATTTACCTCCACTTCTTTTCCCTACTAATTATTAGCAGAGAAAAGGGTGGAGGGTAGCACTGCTTCAACAGCGCTACCCCCAGGTGAGAACTAGGCAACCGCCTCACGGGCAGCGGCCCAGATTCCGAGTTTTTCTCCCCGCTCCAGCAGAGCGATGACCTCAGGGGAGAAGGTTTGAGCTGCTTCGCGATGACTGTAGCAGCAGTCGATTTTCCGAATCTCGGCATAGAGGGCGAGGACACCGGAAACCCTCTTTTTGACATCCAGTTGTCGCTGCAGTGCCGTTGCGCACTGAACCTCGATCACTCTCGTGCTCTTGTCGAACACGTGACCGGTGTTGTGCTGCAGATCGAACACATGATCAGCGAACACGGAATGGCTGAGCTCGCCAGACAGGAACTTAAGAGGCGCTCTGGCGATTTGCGCCCACGCCTGACCTCCGTATGCTGAGGCCCAACTGCCTTTGGCAAAGATCTCCTCCGCCAGGCGGAAGAATTCCTGCTGTTCGGCCAGTGTAAGCTGGGAGAGACGGTCAAGTACGGTGTACTTGTCACGCGAGGAGAGCTCGTAGTAAGCCTCCAGGCGCCGCCATGACTCCACAGTCGAAGACTGCAGAGAGAAGGCATCCGTGTGCCGCAGCTCGGAAGCCACAGCTACTCCCAGGTAGGCCGCCAGGCATTCGGCGGTTTCGGCGTGAATCCGATTTCGAAGTTTCACCGCTTCGGATTCCAGCGCGGTGCCTGCTGACTGCCGGGCCATGGCGTCAGACAGGTAGAAGTCATTGAGGAGCCGGTGCAAGGACGTTCGGTTCCCTACCCACTCGAAGCCCATCCGAGGATGAGGCATCGGCGGCGGGCCGAACCGTTCCAGCCAACGCAGGAAGATGTTAACTTCCTTACGCCGGTTGGCATCCGCACGTTCCACTCCGCCGAGCACGACCACACCGTGGCGGCCGTCGACAGAAATGGTGACTCCCGGGTTGATGACAGTGTTCCCTACACGAGCCCGGCCTTCTTCGAAACGAAGGTCGGAGGCGCCGACCACGGCGGGTTTCCCCATACCGCGAGCGACAACTGCCGCGTGAGAAGTTTCTCCTCCAGTCGCAGTCACGACAGCCTCGGCGGCCATCATGCCACCAAGGTCTTCGGGCGAGGTGTCAGGCCGGATCAGGATGATCGGGCGACCCTGCGCCGCGTGGCGGCAAGCGTCCTCGGATGAGAACACCGCCATGCCGACCGCTGCTCCAGGAGATGCGGCAAGGCCTCGCACCAGCAAGCTGGTCTCGATAGCCTCGTCCAGATCGGCCTGGACAAACTGGGGAGAGCGCAGAAACTCTACCTGCTCCGGGTTGACCCTTTCCAGAGCTTCCTGTCGGCTCAAACGCTGGTCCCACACGTAGTGGACAGCGATCGTGGCCGCGGCCTCGGGGGTGCGCTTGGCTACCCGAGACTGCAGGATGTAGAGCCTTCCGGACTCGATGGTGAACTCGACGTCCACTACGTCGCCGTAGTGATCCTCCAGCTTTCGCACCAGCTGGTCGAGCTCGGCGTAGAGGGAAGGACTCCACGCCGCGAGTTTTCCGATTGGCTGCGGGGTGCGAATCCCGGCCACTACGTCTTCACCCTGGGCGTTGACGAGAAACTCGCCATACAGCCCGGGTTCTCCCGTCTTGACGTTGCGGCTAAAGACGACTCCGGTGCCGGAATCGTCGCCACGGTTGCCAAACACCATGGCCTGGACGTTGACGGCGGTGCCCCACCATTCTGGAATTCCGTGCGCTTCCCGGTAAACCCGGGCACGCTCGTTGTTCCAGGACTTTAGGACGGCCATGAACGTCAGATGCAGCTGCTGGCGTGGATCGTCCAAGATGATCTCGGCAATGACGCCAGTGATGATGTCACGAAAGGTGTCGCAGACATCTGCCAGCGCTTCGGCCTCCAGCTGCTGATCCGTCTCCACCCCTTGTCTGACGCGGGCAGTGGCGAGGACCTGTTCGAACGCCTGGCGCGGAATGCCCAGCACGACTTCCCCGAACATGGCGAGGAAGCGGCGGTAGCAATCGTAGGCAAAGCGTTCGCCGGCTTCTCGGGCGAGCCCCTTGACGGTAGCGGGGTTGAGCCCAAGGTTCAGAACCGTATCCATCATGCCGGGCATGGACACGGCAGCTCCAGACCTTACCGAGAGAAGAAGCGGACTATCGGGATTACTGAGCCCCTTGCCCGTTTCCCTCTCGAGAGCTTTGATTCCCCTCTCAATCTGCCAGGCGAGGCGGCGGGGAATCACGCCGTTCTCGCTGAACGCGCGGGCCACCGTCGTAGTAACGGTGAAACCTGGCGGCACCGGCACACCGAGGCGTGCCATCTGAGCCAGTCCCGCACCCTTGCCGCCGCGAACCTGCGGTGACAAGGAGGTCTCGTGACCATTGTCCTCCCGAAAGAGGAAAACGGCCTGTCGACCCCGTCGTCTCTGCGACTTCGCCTTCATCTCGTTCTCCTTCCTTTCGGAATGCAGTTGAGGGTCGCTAGGGTTTTGTCTCTGCCGGATCACCTCTATATCGGAATTTCTTCCGTACCAAGAGGTAAGAATAAACCAAAAGGTCTACTCTCGCCCGGAGTCCCGGGTGAATTTATACCGACAGGCTAGGTTCCCCTAGAGCTGAAAGTTACCTGCCCTTATTCTCGCTCGCCCCAGCGCAGATGAGCTCGTCTGCAACTGATGCGAGACAAAAACCTCGGACCGCCAAGCACGCGTTTGAGTATGTCTTGTTTTAAACAAGACACATCTCTTTTTTAAAATTTTGGTGCATGCTTGGTTTGGCACCCCTTCCCGTCCCAGCCGACGGGTGCGGTCGCTAACCGCGTTTTGTTATGCCCTGCCCAACCGGGGGCAGGACGAAGTGTGGACAGATCAAGCGCAAGCTGGCGCACTGTCTCTGCCGCCGTTCCCCTGGTTATGCAGTGAACGACCCCATCTAGGTCCCGACCTCCGGACTAACTAAGGTGGAGGCCTGCCCGTTGATGGCAGTTTTTTAGCCCTCTGGGAACTCCTCATAACAAGAAATTTTCCAGATCGCTTGTGATACCGGCCAGACGCCCAAGCGGGCCAAAAACGTCTGGTCGCAAACTCGACTACCAGCTGACCAAGCCGGTGGGGCATTTGGACCCCGGTTATTCAACCTCTGGAGCGCGCCTCCAGTATGGTCGCGGGCAGCTAACCCCAGGCGCGCCACCGCCTGTCGGTAATCAGCCTTTATCCATCAGTCTGACTGATACCGAAGCCAAGTCTTTAGTTTTTTTGTTGTTGATCAGAAGCGCCGGATGGAACGGCGGCCAGACTTTTTTAGACTATGGTCGCGCTGACAACGACCCGAATCTCATCCCCTTCACCATCGATCGATCCAACCTTTCTCGGAAAAGGGTTTGCCGCAGGCAGGAAGCTCGTAGCTCAGCTTGTAGCTCTGTCTTTTTCATCCGCTAACCGCGGTAGTTCGGCTTAAGCTAAGCACCAGGGTTCTGCCGGGCCCTGGTGGTAATATAGAAGCTTTCTATACTACCACCAAGCCAGCAAACAAAAACATCTGCCAACATGGTTTTCGCAGGAGAGAACCATACTAACAGATGTTTTCTACATGCCAAAGACGTCGGTTTCCCGCGCTAAAGCATGGCTCTCTCCCACAGTTCTTCAGTTGTCAAAGAACTTGGACCATTTTTACGTCTTAGCATACTATCATACTTTTTTATTTTTGTCAAGGTTTCCGAAAAAATTAAGCCTTTTTTGGCTTATTTTAGGGAAAATATCTAGCCATATTTGCCCTCCTCGCCATTGACTAGCCGAATACGCCATGCTACAATCAGCAATGATTTATACAGAAGAAAGGAGGGTTTTATGTATTATGTTTATATTCTTCGTAGTAGAAGAGATCAGTTGTTGTATACAGGCTACACAGCCAATCTTAAAAAGAGATACTGGCTGCACAGAAATGGTCATGTTAAGGCTACTAGGAATAGACTGCCCCTAGACCTGGTATTCTGTTTGCCTTTCTACACCAGAAAAGAGACTGAACATATGGAATGGTTTCTGAAAAACACTGGTTCGGGCAGAATCTTGAAAAAGAAATTGGCTAAGATTTTTAACCAAGAAGATTTTATAAAATATCTTGCCTGGTTGAAGTATTACAAACCTGAATTAAGAAGAAAGTATTATACGGGGCCCTACGGGCCCCCGTAGGGGGCCGCTATCGTCTAGCCTGGTCTAGGACATCAGGTTTTCATCCTGAAAACCCGGGTTCAAATCCCGGTAGCGGTACCACGTCGTCCTGACATTGCGGCTTACGTGAATGCCCACTATGCGGCCATTCACTCCAGCCTCCATGTCAGTACTCCTTTTCCCCACCCCGCCACAGGCGGGGCGGGGGCCCCATTCTTTTGAAATTATGAAAAAACAGACCATTTCAATCATAGTCGGAATCATTATTGCGATAATGATAATTACCTTTTTCTTCTTTGTTCCCTGGCTGCAGTCTCAAGAAGATGAAACGGAATATAAGACAATAAAGGAAGTACAACAATAAAAGAAATCCGCCTGAAGGCGGATTTTTTGTTTAGTCAAAGAGAAACCCCCTGCACTCGGAAGAGTGAGGGGGTTAGTGATGTCCTGTCAGGACCTAGCTGCTCAGCCAGGCAACAATCCCAGGCATCGCGGCGTCGATGTAGTTCTGATGCAGATCCTGATGGTCCGGTTCCATAACGAGCATGTTGACCACCATGATTGCGATCACCGACATCAATCGCGATATCTGGGTGTCGTTGACATCGCAGTCCACCCAGTCGGGATGGGTGATGTTGAAGGCCAGAATGCCTTCCTGACGATCCAGTCGCCACAGCCGCTGTGATCCAGCGAAATCGTCGAACGCGAACTGGAGTCCGACCGAGTTATTGTGGACCAGCCGGCGCGGTTGTCCCTGAGGACCAATGGAGGTTACCGGCACATGGCCAGGCTTCTCCTTTTGCGGCGGATGGCGCGGCTTCGGATCGCGCTTGTTCGGGTGCGGGCGACCGGGCGCCTTGGCGCCTCGCTCTTGCTCGCCCTCGATCTTGCTGGGATCCGGCGGGGTGTGGCCGATGCCGATCGTTCCCAAGGGGAAGAGACCTTTGATCTGGTCCAGCAGCCCCTGATCACGGAAGATGCCGGACAAACGGTCGAGTACCTTCCGCCCCAGATCCTGGTAGCGAATGGCCTGTCGCTCCGTCTTCTCCGACAGGAGAAGCTCCTTACCAACAGCGTTGTACCAGGCTTCAATCGCGACACAAAGCCCGATCAAGGCATCGTTCGGCTTGAAGCTGGTCCGGTTGGCACGCAGCTCTACTTTCTCGGCCGCGATCTCGCCTTCAAACATGCCGCTACCGAGCGCCGCTGTCGCTTCTTCCGGTATCAGGTGGCGGCGAGCCACGGACCGGGAGAAGTTGGCAAACCCAAAGCGGTAGTTGTTGCCGAGTTCCCCGAAGATGATGTTCACCCTTCGCTTCTTCGTCGCCCGGCGGCTGCCGGGTCTGGTCACGAACATCTGGATCTCGACTTTGCCAGCGGAAGACTCTTCGTACACGAAGAGCGGGAGACGACGTCCGCGAAAGCCCTTGGCTTTGACGACTCGCCTGTCCTTATCCTTCCCCTGGCCGGTGGTCGTGATGATCACCTCAGTGTCCAGGCGCTGCATCACCCGCCCGAACCGAGAGCGAATCTCGTGCTCGAGCTCATCCACATTCCAGCGAGACAGCTCCTTGTCTGCCGTGTAGTCGTGGATGGCGACCTCGGTGCGCCACCAGGTGTTACGCCCGGATTCCACGTGGATCCGATCCGGAGCGAACCTGATCCCGGTGATGGTTTCCATCGGGATCTCGACGTCGGTCTTCTGCGCCTGGATGGCTTCGGTGTTGAAGGTCCAGCGCAGAAACTTCTGTACTCTGGGCTGGGCACAGGAGGTGAATGTGAACTCCCGGCATTTCCCCAGGGGAGAAATCAGCCCCAGCCCGAACCGTCCCAGGGCATCCATCTTCTTGATTCCCTTGGAAACGGAAGTCAGAGCTTGGTGAAATCTCTTCTCCGTCACTCCCCGGCCGTTATCACGCACGGCCAGGAAATGTGTGTCCAGATTGACACGGATCTCGATTTTGGTGGCCCCGACATCCAGTGCATTCTGAACCTGTTCGTATCCGACACACATCAGCGTCGGGTACGTTGCCGCCAGCTTCAGCATGGCCTCGCCTTGATGAAGCCGGACCGGCACCATAGTGGGTGGTGATGATGTCATTGGCTACCTCCATCCTGGTTGGCAACTTCGCGGGCTCTTTCACCGCAGAGCCGCACAAGTTGATTCTTCAAATTGAACACACCTTCCTTTCCGACCAGCTTACGCAAGGTCTCTCGTTCTTCCGAAGTGAACGAATCTGATGCCGCCAGTGTTGCCAGTGGCAGCATTGTCTTGATCATCCCAGCCAAGCAGTCCAGGAGCATTTCCCTGTCCATGCTGATTGTTATCTCAGCTTGGAGTGAATGCTCTTTAATTCGCCGAACAGGGAAAACTGGCGGCTTTACTTTGGCGAAATGCAGAGCCTTTCGCCATACCGTCTGGGCTTGTGCCAAACCTCCCAGCCTTCTCTGATCGATCATGATGTCATGCAGGTGCTTGGCCGTGCGAGGTTTCGTTGCATACCCCTTGGCGATACGCAGGATTGAATCCCGGTTGATTCCCAGCTTTCCGGAAATCTCTGTCATGGACAGAAGGCCGAAGCCAATAATCGTTCGCATATCCCGAGCGGACTGCGGAAGATTCTCTTCTTCCTGTAGTTCGTAACCCAGGAATCCAAGAGCTGTTTGCAAGCGGATCAAGTTAACTCCCACAGGGAGGTGCTTGCCGCTAAGCCAGCGATAAGTAGCATCATATGTGGCTGGAAATAGTTCGGCCAAAGCATGGCCGAGCTTGGTTCGGTCACCATCTCTTCCAGACTCCAATCTGCTGCTTAGATCCGCCAGACATTCCTCAATCGTTTTCAGTTTGGACATCTAGTCCCTCCTTTCAATTTTCGATGTTCAACTTTTAAAACACTTAAACTTTACATAAAAATAGCTCTTTGTCAAGCTTTGAAAAAGCTCGCCAGAGAGTCATTTATATAGTATCCTTTAGACGAAAGCCTAAGACGAAACAAAAATGGAAAACAATAGCCAATCAACCAATCAACCGGGAATGACGCCGCCGGTAGCACAATCTGGCGGGAATATACAAACTCCATCTCAATCAACACCACCGCCAACTTCATCTAAAAAATGGCTTTGGATTGTTATTATTGTCGCGGTAGTGGCTGCCGCCGGCGCCGGCGGCTATTGGTGGTGGCAAAACCAGCAGTCACAAACTGACAGCACTGATACCGAAACGGCCGCTGATTCGGAGGCAGAAGCAACGCCGACTGATGATGACACCGGTTGGAAGGAGCTAGTGAACGAAAAATATTACTATTCACTAGAATATCCCCGTGACTGGAAACTTACAGGACGCGATGCTGATGGCAAAGAAGTAGACCCGACCCAGGCCAAGACAGAATACCTATCGAAACAATATGACGACAAGTTTTCTAATCTGCGAGTTTATGTCCACGACTATGACGTTCCGAAAACAGCCAAAGAGGCTGCGGAGAGAACAAAGAAAACTGCCGATGAGGTTATAGAAGAGAAAGAATTTGAATTAGGAGGCGAAGAAGCGTACTATCTGGCAATACATAATCACAGTACCTACATGGCTTCCGTAGACGGCGGCCAAGATACGGAATACAACGAAGATTACTATTTCCAATACATTTACGCTGTTCGAAACGGCTACTTATATTCGATCGAGATTTTTGAAATTTACGGCGACAGTGAGGAATACGTAATCGAACCTCCGCATATCCCCTTCGAAGAATGGCGAAACCAGGAAACTTTTGACAAGATTGTTGAATCCTTCCGCTTTTTGGAATACGAGCCGCCAACCTTCAGCACCGGCTGTCTAGAATTCCCCTTACAGCTTGGCAATACCTGGAAGTATCAGGTTTCTAGTAGTGGCCCTTTTGGGTTGGAGGCTAGCGCTGTTGACCTAGCCGAACTAACAGGTATTTATGACCATGAGTTCACCATCAGGACAGATACTATAGAAGGTGACACCTCGGGTTCTGTTTATGAAGAAAGGTACGGTGTTGACTCTCCGGGAAATAATCTGTATGCCAACTATCGTATGTCTTATGTTAAGTCATCAGACGGCGATACCCTGGCGAGTGGCTCCGTTTTTTACCACGACTATAAAGTCTTCTCCTGCAATGAAGACTCATGGGAGCTTGAGGTCAAAACCTCTCCGGCAAGATTTACTGCCGACCTTCTCAATGAAATAGCCGGGGAAGGCGCTGGTATCATCGGTTCGGCCAAAGTTTTAGATCGTGATGCCGAGGTAACTGTTCCGGCTGGTGATTTTGAGGCAGTCTTGATTGAATATAATTTGGAAACAAGTGCCGAAACAAATATGGGAGACATTGAGGTTCCCATCAGTCAAAAAATCTGGTTTGTTCCAGAAATCGGAATTGTTAAACATGAAATGTCCGGCATTACTAACGGAACCAAAGAACTCATCGAATATAATTTTGCCAACTAAATTATGGAAACCAGAGAAACCGAGGAAAATTTAGAGGCCGAGGCCGCACGGGAAAAATTCCGAAAAGGATTAGAAAAAATTGTCAAGCCAGCGGACCTAGATGTTTTAAAAGAAGAATGCCCCACAGATCCCAAAATCCCTTTGGCAGAGTCTGCTGAAAATATAGGTAAATAATATGCATACCAATACCAACCTCACCTACCGCGAAAGAGTTCGTCTCTATGTTATTCATGAAGCTGCACCGGTCGGCGACCAACAGCAATGGGCCAAGTTGATTTACTGCGAAAAACTGCCGGAAGAATTTTTCCGGCATATCTACGAACAACTAACTTCCAATCATATCTCCACAATGGATGCCATGAAGGAGCTGGAGAGATTTAACGAAACCGGCGTGAGCCCGATGGAACACCCGGTATAAAAAAACTATGATGAACCCAGAAATAGGAGCAGGTGCTCCTCCCCCTTCCGAAACGGAGCGCTCTCCGGAAACAGAGACCAGGCAAGGTTATATCGCCCGTGAAGACGGTGGAACCGCGGTCCAGGTGCTCGAGAAAAACATTAGCGGCGAAGATAAATTCGTTCTGGTTGTTGAGGGGAAAGTGGAGGAAGCTCCCCGGGAAATTGAAGTTAATCTTGATAACGACACTTTTGAAAGTTTTTGGAGAATGGTCTCCGGTGAAGCCGCCCCGGAAGCGAAGAAAGAGGCCCCCTCTGATTTAGAGATTGAGCAGAAATATCTGATCGATCCCGCAAAGCTTCCCGCCGATCTAGAAAGTTACCCGAAAACCGAAATCAAGCAGGGTTATATTGCCCTCGAGCTCGGCGGCACCGAAGTCCGGGTACGCCAGAAGAAGACCGGTGACAAGGAAAAATTCGTCATGACGGCCAAAAGCAAGGGCGGTGAATCACGACAGGAAGTCGAGTTCGATCTTGACCAGGACACTTTTGAAAACCTCTGGAAGATGACTGCCGGCAGAACGGTAGAAAAAACCCGCTACAAAATACCCTACACCTATACACCCACCAACGCCGAAAAGCCTCAAGAGGTAACGATTGAACTTGATGATTACGCCGGTAAAATGGCCGGTAAATTTTCTGCCGAGGCTGAGTTTACAAGCCAGGAAGCGGCGGATGGTTTCGTGCCCCCGGAATGGTTCGGAAAAAACGTGACTGAAGACAAGAGATACAAAAACCGGAACCTGGCCGTGGAAGGCTGGCCGGAAGAATAGAAATAACGACCGCGCAAAGACCTCCCCCGTTTTGAGGGGAGGTCTTTTTTTAACACTTGACTTTGAGACTAGTTTTGCCTAGAATAAAGTGTTTAAACTAAGACTTATGCGCATCCTGGTAGTAGAAGATGAAGCTCGAATCGGGAAGCTTCTAAAGAAGGGGCTCGAAGCCGAGGGCTACGCGGTTGATTTGGCTGTGGACGGCGCCGAGGGTCTCCGGCAAGGCGCCAAGAAAGTCTACGATCTGATTCTGCTGGATTTGATGCTGCCAAAAGTTGACGGCTTGGATGTGTGCAAGCAGCTACGCCGCCAGAAAATTACTACGCCCATTCTGATGCTGACCGCCCGCGACACTACGCAGAACAAAATTGACGGGCTCGATGTCGGAGCCGATGATTATGTCACCAAGCCGTTCGAATTTGACGAATTACTCGCCCGGGTGCGGGCTCTGCTACGCCGGCCGGCCGATCAAGTTAAATCAAGTCTGCTCAGGGTCGGTGATATCAAAATTAATCTAAAAAGCCGCGAAGTGCATCGTGGCCAGAAAAAAATAGATCTGACGAGCAAAGAATTCAGCTTGCTGGAATACCTCGCCCGCCATCCCGGCGAAGTCATCACCAGAACGAAAATTTCTGAACATGTCTGGGACCAGAATTATGACCCTTTCTCCAATATTGTTGACGTTTATATTAGGTATCTACGTCGCAAACTCGGGCAGAAATCAACTCGCGGTATCATTGAAACCGTGCGCGGAGCCGGGTACCGCTTAAGGAACGACTATGGCCAAAAAGGCTAAAATGGACAATATAGTTTCGGATAAGGATTTTGTGCAACGGATCGTCAATTGTATGAAGGACGGTCTGATTGTTTTTGATAACAAAGGCTATATTACCTTTATAAACCGGCAGATGGAGAAGATGCTGGAATACCAACCCGGCGAACTTCTGGGTAAGCACTGGACTGTTTATTGCGACCGCAAAGCAATTGAAAGAATAAAAAAGGAGATCAAAGAAAAACGCCACCGCGGCGTCAGCTCTACTTACGAAGTATCTTATACCACCAAGACCGGCAAGAAGCTACCGCTCTTCATTGTCGGATCCCCTATCATGAAAGGCGTTCTCTTTAACGGCGCTATTATCATTTGCCGCGATATTCGGGAGCAGCATGCCCTTCAGCGCAGCCTACAACTTTCTTATGACGAATTGCGACAGGCCTACAAGAACCAACTGGAGTTTCTGGGCAATGCTTCTCACAGTCTGCGCACCCCTTTGACAGTTATCCGCGGGATTACGGATGTTTCGCTGCGCAACAGCGCCGATGATCCGGATGAGCTCAGAAAAGCCCTGCAGATTGTTCAGGAGGAATCAGCCCACATGAGTAAGATCATTGATGACTTATTGCTTCTTACCCGGCGACAGCAGAAAAAAACTTCTCTGAAAAAAAGACAGGGCCAACTGGACAAGCTTATCCTCAACTTAGTAAAGCACTACATGGATGTAACAGACCTCACTCTTTTCAAAATAACCAGGCTGGATAGAGTTAAAACCTCATTTGACTCAGAGAAAGTCAAGCAGATGTTGCGCAATATCATAGATAACGCTATCCAAAATGTTCCTACTAAGGGAGGTAAAATACAAATTTCCCTAAAAAAAGACCGCGACCTGGCAATAATTACTATTCGCGACAACGGACGCGGCATCCCCAAAAAACACCTGCCTCATATTTTTGACCGGTTTTACCGGGCTGACAAGTCTGCTTACCCCGGCTCCGGCTTAGGCCTCGCTATCGCCCAGTGGGTTGCCGAAGCTCATGGCGGCACCATTGAAGTCAAAAGCAAATATCGGCAGGGAGCGACATTCACCATAACTTTGCCCCGCAAATGAAAGAACCATCGCTGTGACCAGCCATGGTTCTTACGAGCTCTCTCTGTTTGCTTTGTCCTCGTAGGCCTTGGTGAAGTAAAGTATGACCAGCATCACGCTGACCAACCACACTCCGGTGTTCTGCATCGGGGTGATTTTACTATGGCCCAGGAAGAGTTTGTCCATGATGGAGTTGGCAGCCGGTGTCAGGACGAGAAACGACGAAACGATCAGCGGACTGACACGCCCCAGGACCCAGGTGTAGAGGAAGAAGGCAGCGACAGTCCCTGCTCCCAGACCTATCATCTTCAGGTGAAATTCGGGTCGGACTAGGATTCGGATAAACTCCGGCGAGAAGGAACCGAGTAAGCCCAGAAAACCCATCGCCGTTCCGACCAGGCAATACCAAGCTACAATCGCGTAGCTCGGCGCCTGACGCGGAAGTTTCTCCGCTTTGATGAGGAAAGCTGCCAAAAAGATGCTGGCAACCAGTCCCCAGCCGGTGGCGGCATTGATGGTGCCGCCTTCGCCGGGAATCAGGAAGCTTCCCGTGGCAAAGAGGATTCCGACAGCCAGAGAAAAGGTCAGGGGTGTTTCCTTCACCGATCGGCGGAAGTAAACGAGCAGTATCCAGACGATAGGAATGTTGCCCAGGGAAAGGGCCGGTGCCAGATGAGACGAAAGCCGGAAGGAGACTGTGTAGGCGAAGTAACTGGAGGCGAGGTAGAAACCCGCCACCAGAACGTTCATGCCGTCTTTGCGTCTCAGTAGATTCCGGATTCTCTCTGGGTAGCTGCGGGAATTGATTCTGCCCATGACTTTGGCCCCGACAATCACCACCAGAGCCGCATAGCAGAAGCGGCCAAACAACACCACCCAGTCACTGACGGACGGGTCGATGCTCCTGGTGATCGGTGCTATCCAGACTCCAAACAAACAGATGAGAGCGAGAAGCTGAAGCGTTACCAGAAGGAACGACTTCATAGCTCCGCCCTCCTTTCTATGAAAAGGTGCAGTCTATTAGAAGGGAAGAGCCTGCGCTCTTCGTTGATAGTGAATCAAGAGATTGCAGGCTCATTTCGCTCTCTTTCTTTGCTTGGAGGGTTGGTTGTTGGTACACTTCGTTTCTGATGCAGCCGTCCAGCGAGATAACATACCAGGCTGGTAAGGCCTGATACGTGCCAAGACAGAGCAGGGGGTGTGGCACCTCCGCTCCATCGAATTGTCGTGGGAAAAGCAAAGAGGAGGAGAGCGATTACCGCAACGAGATATGCAGATCTGGTCACGATTTCCTCCTTTCGAACTGGCATGCTTCAGTGCATACCGTTACCTCAAATTAGCAGAAACTGGATACTTTGTCAACTTTTTGGTGTAAAATAGGTTTTTCTTTAAAATAAGCCAAAAATAGATTTATTTTAGTAATTGAGAAAAGTGTTGATTTTAATAATGCTTTAATCTATGGTCTTTTAATATGAGTGAATCCTGATAATATATGCCAAAGAAACGCAAAATCCTGTTAGTCGAGGACGACCTGTTTTTGGCTGATCTCTATCAAACTAATCTAGAAGTTCAGGGATATAAGGTTGACCACGCTCGGGACGGAGCTATCGCGTGTAGAAAGATATCAAGGTCAAAATATGACCTGATTCTATTGGATCTTCTGCTGCCCAAAGTTAACGGATTCAAGGTTCTGGAAAAAATCAGGAAACATCAGTCGCAAAAACCCCGTTGTTGTGTTATAGTTCTCACTAACCTGTCTCAAACTGAGGAAATGAAGAAAGGGGAAAAAATGGGGGCTGATGAATATTTGATCAAAGCTAATTTCACTCCGCAGGAGATTATAGACAAAATAAAAACTAGACTGTCATGACTAATTTCATCACCAAAGAAGGCTTCGCTAAACTCCAGAGTCGTTTGAATTACCTAAAGAACACCAAGCGAGCCGAAATCGGTAAACAGTTAGAGAAAGCTCTGACGACTGCCGGTAACACTGAGGAAAACACCGAGCTGGAACTGGCTCGCCAGGAACAAGCGATGATCGAGAAAGAGATTTCTGATCTGGAAAACAGCCTGGAAAATGCCCAAGTGATAACGAAAAAAGAAGGATCGATGAAGGCTGTCAAAATAGGTTCGGTTGTAAAAGTGAAGTCCGGTGACGGGAAATGGGTTTTCCGCATTGTCGGCACTATGGAAGCCAATCCCAAAGAAGGAAAAATATCTCACGCCTCCCCTATCGGCCAAGCCCTGCTAAACAGACAGCCTGGCGACAAGGTAATGGTAGAACTGCCCGATGGGGTGATGGAATACAAAATTTGCGCAGTCGGTTAAAATAAAAAAAGAAACCGCGTGGTCGAAGCGCCAAGCGGTCTTTTTTATCCCTGAATTTTGCATCAGGGGGCAGCAATTATTTTCCGCGCCTGCTGCGAGCGCCCGTTGTTGGGAAGTGCCAGGATGACTCCGTCGAGATCAATTGTCTCCGGAGTAACGCCCATACAGATGGCAAAGCGGGCGTTGCGGGAAGATACCTCGGGTCGGAAAGCATATTGATAATGCCCCCAATCGCTTCCCAGAATGATTTCGTGCCAGAGACCGTAGTTTTCATACGGCTCAGCATCATTCATAGCCATCAGCCATATCGATCGAGGTGACTCAGCCCGGGCCCATAAGGAAACTAGATACCAGTTTCCTGCTTCGAGGGTTATCCCGGTTTGCTTCAACATCACCTCGTAGAATTCCGGTGATTCCCGGAGCTGCGAGATGCGGGCGTAGCGATTGCCATGCGCCGCTCCCGATTCCGGAAAAGACATCCAGGCGGTACCGTGGTGTGAATCAAGCTGCCAACAGCGCTCACCATCTTCGAAGCTGCCGTTGCAGATCAGATCGGTGAAATCGTTCGGGATATCAGGCCAATCGGGTCCCGTCAGATCATCATCACAACCAACAAAAACCGCTACTACCACCAACAACGAAAACAGGACTAACTTTTTCATAACCTACCCTCCCATGGTTCCAGTCACGGTAGCACCTAAGAACTACTTTGTCAATAGAAAAGCCGCTATGATTTCATCATAGCGGCTTTGGGCTAGCTATCGGACAATACCCGCCAGGGCGAAGATTGTCACTAAATAGTTAGTGTAGAAAAAGTTTGACTTGGTCTAACCAGACACTTTCATCAGTCAGGCCAAGTGCGAAGCTAAGCCTGGTGTCATCACTGGTAGTTACCAGAGACATGAAGTCGTAGACGAACTCTTGCCAATCGGTAGTGAGATCAACGACTTCAAATAGGCCGTAGTTTTCCCAGGGATCTTCGTCGCCAAGTACCATCACCCAGATCTGGCGCGGACTGGCGGCTCCGGCCCAGAAACTGAGGCGATATTCTTCACCTGCAACTAGAGGGAAATCGACCTGTTTGAACTGGACCTGGTAGAACTCGGGAGACGGTTCGGACTGCGTGATCACGACAGAACAATCGCCAGCAGCCGATTCTTCACAATCCGGAAAGACACTACTGTAACCGAGGTGATTCTCGAGCAACCAGAATTCCAGCCCGTCTTCGAAGTTGCCGTTCTCAATCAAGTTGGGATTTTCAAGTGAAGGCTGCCAGGGAGACAGCAGCGGCATCAGGGGCGGAGCCTGGTTCTGGATCAAAATGCCATCTGAAGGCTCTCCCACAGAGCTGACATTTTCCAAGTTGTCGAGTAAGCGAACACGAGCGTACAAGTAGTCACCTGGGGTGCCCGTGAAACGGAAATCACCGGTAACGTTGTTCGTCCAGCCTTCCCAGATGACGTCCGAAAAGCCAGCGTCTCTGGCCACCTGACAGTAGACATTTTGCGCGCCTAAGTAGCTGTCGAAACTGAAAGTGACTATACGATCGGTAGAAACTTCACCTTCATCCGCGACCCAACTTTCGGATGCCACCAGCACCCCGTCCGTAGCCGGTGAGAAGTCACTCCAGTGGCCGTTTTCGCGGCAACGCAGCCGGGCGTAGTACTCAGTGTCTTCTGTCCCGGAAAACTCGTAGTGAGCCCAAAGACCATCCTCATCAACGGTGATGTTGTTGAAGTCGGGATCAGTAGCAATCTGAATGTTCATCAGGTCAATTCCGGGAATGACCTTGAGATCAAAGACAACTTCGTTGTCCGCCGAATAATCCCCGTCATCCCAGGCACCACCGTCACCCCATTCGAGACCGATGGTGATTCCGTCGGTAGGCGATCCCCAACCACCCCAGTGGCCGCCTTCTTCCGCTCTCACGCGTCCGTAGTAAGTTTCACCGTAGGTGCCGTTAAAGGCCTTGTCCCCGGTATAGGGAACAACTCCCTGCCAGAAGATCTGATTGAAATCGGGATCCGTCGCCACCTGCATCTTCACTTGGTCGGTGCCAGCAATCGTTTCGTAGTAGATGTGGAAATTGGTGTCGATTGAGATTTCGCCTTCGTCCCAGCTTTCCGGACGGCGACCGACGGTAATTCCGTTGGTCGGATCACCCCAGCCGCCCCAGTGACCACCGTCATCGAGAACTTTGCCACGGGCGTAGTAGGTTACGCCGTAGTCGCCGTTGTAGGCTAGATCCAGGCCCGCCGGTTCCCCAACGTAGACCACTGCATCCTGATTGAAAGAGAGATTCGTCGCAATTTGGAAACGCCCGCGAACCATTCCGGGAACGTAGTCGATGGAAACATGGAAGCAGGGATCAACAGACAGATCACCGTCATCAAGGCACGGAAAGACCATGCCGATAGTGATGCCGTCAGACGGTTGTCCATATCCACCCCAGTGTCCACCCTCCTGGAGTTTGACCCGAGCGTAGTAGGTTTTGTCGTAGTTTCCGGTGAATGCCTTATCGCCGGTAGGCTGAAGATCGCCCTGCCAGTCAATGTTGTTGAAGTTGGCATCATGTGCAATCTGCATGTGAACCAATTCGATGCCGTCTGGCACAGGATAAGAGAAGTGGACGACGGGATCGTTGGAAAAGACACCTTCATCGTGGCAAGGAACATCACAGCCAACGCGCAGGCCGTTGGAACGCCCGCCCCAGTTGCTAACGACGCCGTTAGCCGCCTGGCGACGTACCCGGGCATAGTAGGTTTTGCCACTCTGACCGACGTATGCCCTGTCACCGGAAGGCGAACCCAACCAGCCTTCCCATTCCACATGGTTGAAATCAGGATCAGTCGCTACCTGGAGATAGAAATCAATCGTCTCCGGCGGGACGGGCCAGGAGACATGGAAGGTGGGATCACAAGATTGATCACCCTCATCGTGGACATTCACTGAATCAGGAACGTAGATGTCATCCGGATCAAGCTCATTGCCATTGTCAGCGTAGACCCTAACCGCTCCGGATTGCTCAACCATATGGTAGCCATCCTGGAAGTTCTGACGTAGCCCGCGATCACCGTTGCCGCTGAACGGATCCGATGAAGGCGGACCGATGAACTCCCCGGGCATTCCCGGGCACCACCGGGCCATGTACTCGGTGAAATGGTTGCCTTTGATGATATGGGCCGTCTTGTTGCTATTGCGGGTACGCGGATCGTAAGTGATGGCGCAAAGACCAAAATTGCCGCCGTTGAAGTACTGGATCTGGAATTCACCCCAAGACTGAACTCCGGGATTACCAGTTACACTAGCTGTGGCATTGCCAAAGTTGGCGCCGGCACCGTTGTCGTTGTAGTAGTCGATGAAGCACTGAGTTCCCCCCATAGAGCCAAAGCCGGGCGAGGCTGAACCGATATCGGAATAGTAAGTGATGTCAGCGTGGCCGTTGTTCCAGACCATGTATCCGAAGGTGAAGTCCTGGCGCGAAGTTCCCTGGTAGCCATATTCATCACCCAGAACCTGACCCAAGGGAGAACGGGGTCCTCCCTCTCCTAGAGTCCGCCAGACTCCCCAGAAACCGGTCCGGATCAGATTGGCCCGATGAGCCCCGCCTAGGGCATCGTACACTAGCGCGCACCAGCCGTAATCGCCGCCGTTGTAGTCCTGCACATAACAACTAGGCGCCGTCATGTGCGGGGTGTACTCGTAGTACCAGTGAATCCCGTTTTGCGGAGAGCCCAGGTTGTTGGCGCCACCGTTGCGATTGAAGGCGTCACAAAAAAGCTGTGAATTTTGGGAAACGTAGGTCCCGCCGGTAACCGGTACCCCGCACTCTTCGAAATCAGACGGAATCGACCAGCCACTGCTGTCCTCGGTCTGATAGTGAATATGCGGACTCCAGCCGCCGGAACCGCCGCAAAGACCGACAATCTGGCTGGCGGTGACGTGTTCTCCGGTTGACACCAGAACCGTGTCAAGGTGAGCCAGTCGGCCGAAAGCATCGCTACCGCCATCGTAATCAATGATGACAACGTTGCCCCAGCCCCCGCCCTTCCAGCCTGCGAATGAGATTCGGCCGGGTGCCGGCGCCGCCACGGGCTTACCGAGGTCGTCCGATCCGGAGCCCCAATTAAAATCCCAGGCATAACGCAGAGATCCTGTGTGAGTCGGGCCCTGGTTGTTACCTTGCGAGCACCACCATTCCTCTCCCTCAAAGAACGGCAGATGCAGATCGGGTGCAGTGGCCGCACCGGCCACCGCGTAGAGATATCCCAGAGTCAGAAGCTCCAGAAAAATGACAGTCCAATAGAGTTTCGTTTTCACTTTCTATCCTCCTAGACATTTGCCCTAACACGCAACTATTTGCGTGCTAGGGATTTTTGGAGTATACAAAAAACACTTGAGGGTTGTTTAACGGATTTCTTTGCCTCCTTTCAGATCCCTCCCGCTCGAAAATGAGCGGGATTCCCTAAACTACCAATAAGTGTTTTCTGTCCTCCGGTTAGTTGTTAAGGTACAATTCTGCGTCATGTACGCAGTTTTTGTTTATTCAAATTTCTCCGAGCAATACTCGGGTTCTAAATGAACCTAAGGGTGCGAACCATTTCTTCAAATGTTTCTGCTTTTTCTACGTCATCAGGGCTGTAGGTCATGTAGATGATTCCTGACTCGGCGAAAACATCATTGGAGTCAAAGCCTTCCATAAACTTGGCGCCCCAGGAAACCATTATGATATTGTTTTCATTACCCATTTCTGGATCCGGTTCGGCCTTGAGCATGTAGAGAGATTGATCGCTGCCGGGAACAGCAATTTCGGTTTCAGTGCCTTGGTCCCATAAGTATCCCTGCCAGCCAACCTCTGGAGGTGGTGTGGCGATAGTAGCAAAGGCTTCACCATTTGCATCTTTGATTCGCACCGTGTCCCGGCCGCCGCCATAATAAGCTTCCGAGCGAAATTCTTCAACGTCAGCCGTATAACCAGCCGGTAGGGTTATTTTGTAGCCAAAGTCTTCGTTCGTATAGACCTGATTGTCCAAAGTGGCGGTTTCTTCAGTGTCGGTGCTAAAAGGTGTCGGTGTCGGGGTGCCGGTTACCGGCAATGGTGTAGTAGTAGGCTCTATCTTGGCTGACTCATCAGTTGTCTCCTCTTGGCAGCCAAAACCGACTGCCAATAGACCGCTAACCAAGACGATGGTTATAAGAAATACAAGTCCCTTCTTCATTGTTTTTTGTTTAAGGCTCTCCTTTTAGAATATCATTCTTACATTGATATCCGCAATCTCTTTCTGTCTCTACTCCCCCCAATAACTCGCGCGGGCGAAGACCGCCAACCCTCCAAAAAAACGGTGTCACCCGCAAAAGCTTATGGAGCTACCGGGGGAAGTAGAAATAGAAAGGTAAGGAACTAAGGCTTGCCGACAGACAACACTCTTATCATGACGGAACTGCCGTCAAATAATGTGTGCGGGAACTCATCTCCCTCACGATGTCCCAGTAATGAACGGCCGAGCAGGCTGTCAGCGGCAATCTGGTCCTGGGAACTATACTCGTCAACTTCCGGAACGATTGTGAAACCGAGACGCCGATTGTCCGCCTGGACATAGACTTTTGATCCGATTTCAACTTCTTTTGTCATTAGACGAAGTGCAATCATTAGTTTATCCACATATTTTACCGACGGCTCTTTTTTTGCGACGGCGGATTGTTTTGGGCTTTGAAATTAACCTCCAGAATTCACCCTCCCAGGAAACCGACGGCGCAATATTCTCCGACGGCTCATCACCTGTTTTAATTATAACAAGGCGGAAAAGTCGGTCAAGGATTTTTGGGGAATTTTCGAACTTGAAATATTTCGGACACTTGCTAAGATACCAAGCTCGGGAAAGGAGGCTCATGATGAACGAAGCTATTCTGTACATGTTTCTGCTGATCGCAGCCGGGATGTACTGCTTGGGAAGTTGGAATACTTTTCGGAAAAAGAATGCCGTTCTGGTTGACTACGGTTTCGGCATCTTCTTTGACCTGCTGACCGTCGCCCTGATGGTCTTCGGTTTTGCTGACACGACCGAAGTTCCGCGGGGCGGGATGTTCCATACCCACATAGTCCTGGCCGGCCTCGGCTTGCTCGGATTCATAACTATCTTTGTCACCATCCTGATTCTGGGCGACAAAGATCCCCATCCCCGAATCGGCAAACTGGCCCTGTTCATCGTTCTGCCGGTCTGGCTTATCGGAGCCGGCCTGGGAATCGCAAATGCGCTTCTCTAAAAGAAACCCCTCTCTCGATAAGAGTGAGGGGTTTTCCTATAAAAGAAATCCCCCTCAATCTTCTTGAGGGGGCCACCCGTATTTCTATGTTCCTAGAGAATGCCGCCGGCAGTCAAAAAGACTAGAGCCAGACAATACGTGGCGAACCCATAGAAACAATAGGAATACAGTTTTTCCATGGTTTTGTGATTAACCCCGCCCACGCTAAGGCTTCGGCGAGGCAGATTAGGCCTAATAGAAAAAACGGGCTTCCACCCGTTTTCTATTACTATTATAGCAAATACACAGATAAAATCAAGCCTTTTGGCGCATTTTGACCGCAGCCTTGATAACTTTTGACTCGTCAATATCCGGCCGCTTGTATTTTTCCGTTTGCTTATTCATTTGTTCGATCAAGAAATCCGGATCATGCCACTCAACAACCGAATTGGTTCCTTCCACTTCTTTGTCGTTTAGATAACGCCCTTTCTCCGAAGGGCCATCGTGTTCCATCAAGAAATAGACCGTGGTTTTTTCAATGTTATGCCAAAGACCATCGAATTTACTTATTACCGAACCAACATAAGAAATCGGCTGCGCCTTAATTCCGAATTCCTCCTGCAAACCCCTAGCCAAGGCTGATTCCAGTGATTCCCCCGGTTCAATGGTCTCGCGCATCATCACATATCCTTCCACCGGCTTGCCATCAAACTCCCGGACATGGTGACAGGCAATTTTGCCTTCATCATTAAAAACAATCGCTCCAACCGAAAGATGAAAGGGACGCTTGGCGTTCCCCTGAAGATAATTTCTAGGCATAGTAAGAACCTTAAGCTGTCTTAGCTAGTTTCTTTTTGGTTTTCTTGGCTTTTTCGAAAGTGAATTCGTCTTTCTTGACGTCAACTTTGACATTGTCTCCGCCCTTGAATTTTCCTTCCAGAATCATTTTCGACAATGGATTTTCTATTTCTTTCTGAATCAGACGCTTAAGCGGACGAGCTCCAAACATCGGGTCGTAACCCTCAGCAGCAACTTTGTCTTTGGCTTTTTCGGTGAGCTCCAGGCTAATATCCTGGGCGTGGAGCAAGCGACAAACATCCGCCACCAAGAGGTCAACTATTTGCTTGATCTCTTTCCTGTCCAGAGCTTCAAAAATGATGATTTCATCAACCCGATTGAGGAATTCAGGGCGAAATGTTTTTTTGAGTTCATCCATCAGCTCAGATCGCAGCTCCTGTTTGCTAAGCTTCTTTTTCCCAGCACCGTTTTCGAAACCAATCTGCCCATCAGTCGCCTGTTGTATTTTCTGGGAGCCGATATTACTGGTGGCAATTATAATCGTGTTTTTGAAATCAACCGTGCGGCCCTTGGAATCTGTGAGGCGACCGTCATCAAGTATCTGCAGCAGCA
>Ga0180432_10003480_pt1 | contig 22373 bp, 22 predicted proteins | sample SS_ome_10_FD_132414 | JGI IMG/M metagenome (GOLD analysis project Ga0180432, IMG submission 132414) | Hypersaline lake sediment archaeal communities from the Salton Sea, California, USA - SS_1_MS_2 metaG | ecosystem: Environmental > Aquatic > Non-marine Saline and Alkaline > Hypersaline >...
ATCTACGTCACCGCCAAGGAGCCTGACAAGGACCTGGCCGGCTCGAAGAGCCTGCTGGTCGTGGCCATCGCCCGCGCCCGCAACACGGGCATGAAGTGGGTGGGCAGCAGCCGCATGGTTGCGGCGGGCAAGGCGCCCATCCTCATGGAGCCCGTCGTGGCGGACATCACCCTTGCCCGCCGGGGAAGCCCCACGGTGCACGTGCTGGACCACGACGGCCACCGCAGCGGCAGAACCGTTCCGGCGAGCAACGGCGCCTTCAGGATAGACGGCGCCGCCCACAAGACCCCCTACTACGAGATCGCCTACGAGTAACCCGGAGGGCGGCAGACCACAGGCGCTGTCCCACCAGGCCACGCCGGTTGACAGGAGCGGAGGCGGGCGATAGTATGCCGCGCAACGGGCCGCCGAGAGCGGCGGCATCCCCGACTGACGGCTTGGTTTCGGAGGGCGAGACAGTGCAGAAGGTACGCATCGGCGTTCTGGGGCTCGTGCACGACCACATCTGGGGCAACCTGAAGCACTTCCCCGACCTGCAAGACGTCGAGCTGGTCGGCGCGGCGGACCTCAACGAGCCGCTGCTGGAGGAGTTCCGCTCGAAGACCGGCTGCGAGACGACCTATACCGACTACGCCGAGCTGCTCGACAACGTGGAGATGGACGCCGTGCTGGCCTACGGCACGAACCGCAGCACGGGCGACCTGGTCGAGATGGCGGCGGCGAAGGGCCTGCACATCATGTGCGAGAAGCCGATGGCCAGCGGCCTCGACGTGGCCGACCGGATGCTGGTCGCCGCGCGGAAGGCCGGCGTCCTGCTGATGATCAACTGGCCGATCGCGTGGTCGCCCGGGATACTCCACGCTCACGACCTGGTCCGGCAGGGGGCCATCGGGCGCGTCTGGCAGCTCAAGTGGCGCGGAGGCCACCGCGGGCCGAAGGAGCTGGGTTGCAGCCCGTACTTCTACGGCTGGCTCTACGACGCGGAAGAGAACGGCGGGGGGGCCATGTTCGATTACCTCGGCTACGGCGCCAGCCTGGCCCGCATGTTCATCGGAATGCCCACCCAGGTCACCGCCATCGCGGGCAGGCTCGTCAAGCAGTACATCCCCGTGGACGACAACGCCGTGGTCGCCCTCCAGTACCAGGACGCCAACGCCGTCATCGAGTGCACCTGGTCGGAGCCGGTCATGCACTGCCCCACCCACGACCCGATCATCTGCGGGACGGAAGGCACGATGGTGGCCGGCGGCAGGCAGGTGACCATCTACAGGCCGGACAACAAGGAAGGCGAAGTTCACGAGCCACCGGCACTGGAGGCGCCGCGCCGGAACGGGCCCGAGTACTTCGTCCACTGCATCCGAACGGGCGAACCCATCGAGGGCGTGTGCAGCCCGGAGAACTCCCACGACGCCCAGGAAATCATGGAGGCCGCCCGACTGTCGGTGCTGACCGGCCAGCACGTCGCGCTGCCGCTGGTGGACCACCTGTACTCGTTCTGACACCGCAGAACATGGGGACGCCGGACCAGATACGCACGCTGGCGGACATCGCACCGTTCTGGGCTCGGGCCGCGCCCGGCCGTACGGCGTTGCAGGAGTTGGGCCCGGACGGGAAGCTGACGGGCTGCTCCTACGGCGAGTTGATGCGCCGGTGCGACGCGCTGGCCGCGTGCCTCCACGAACGGGGGGCGGGCCCGGGCCGGGCCGTCGCCATCCTCCAGCCGAACTCCAGCCGGTGGGTCACGTCCTACCTGAGCATCTTCCGCGTCGGGGCGGTCGCCGTGCCCCTCGAGTACGGAATGCTCGGGACCGAGCCGGAGCGTATCCGATACGCGCTGGAACACTCCGAGGCGGAGATCGTGCTCTGCGAGCCGGGCGAAGCGGACGCCGTGCGGCAGCTCTCGCCGGCGCAGATCATCTCCCCTGGCGGGACCGGCCGGCAGCCGCCGCCTCAGCCCGCCCTCTCGCCGGACGACACGGCCCAGATACTCTACACCTCCGGCACCACCGGTCCCAAGAAGGGGGTCGTGCTGACGCACGGGAACATCATCTTCGACGTGCGCGCGTGCTGCGACCGTTTCGGCGTGCGGGCTAGCGACGCGCTCTGCGCCGTGCTGCCCCTGCATCATGCCTACCCCCTGACGACCACGCTCGTCCTGCCCCTTTACGCCGGGGCGCGGATGGCGATAGGCGACATACGGGATCGCCGCTCGCGGGCGCTGCTGCAGCAGGCACGTCCCACCGTCATGATCGGCGTGCCGCGCATGTACGAGGCCATGCTCGACTCGATAAGGCACGCCGCGGACCGGGCGGGCAAGCTGGACCGGTTGGAGCGCGCAATGCGGCTCAGCGCGCGGGTGAAGCGGCTGTCCGGCGTCAACGTCGGCAGGCTGCTGTTCCGCAAACTGCACGCCGAGCTGTTCGGGGGGCTGCAACTGCGGCTCGCGGCCAGCGGGGGAGCGCGCGTCTCGCCGCGATTGCTGCGGGACTACTTCCTCCTGGGTATCCCGCTGCTGCAGGGATGGGGGATGAGCGAACTGTCGCCCGTGGGCGCGGTGCAGGCGTTCCGGCCGGTCCGTTTCTACGCCACCCGGCACTACGAGCGCAAGGCCGGCTCCATCGGGGCGCCCCTGGACGGCACGCGGGTGACGTTCGGGCAGAGCTCCGTCGCGGAACTCGCTTTCGACCTGGAGCACACGGGCGAGATGCTCGTCAGCGGCCCGCACGTCATGCGCGGCTACCACAAGGACCCGGCCCGCACGGCGGGGCAGATGACAGGCGACGCCCTGCGCACCGGCGACATCGCACGCCGCGACCAGGACGGCGACCTCTACATCGTCGGCCGCGCGAAGCACGTAATCGTGCTGCCCAGCGGCAAGAAGGTCTTCCCCGAGGAGGAGCTGGAAGAGGAGGTGTCCAGCTGTCGGACCATCGAGGAGTTCGCCATCCGGCCCATCGCCGACGAAGACGGTCAGGAAGGGATAGGCATGGTCATCCGGCCGAACCTGGAGGCGCTGGCTGGCGTCCGCACGGTCGGCGAACTCTACGACGCCGTCAAGCGCGACATCGACGAGGCGCTGCGCAGCAAGCCTATCTACCTGAAACACTACGACTTCTGCCTGACGCCCTGGCGCGGCGACGAGTTCGGCGAACTGGTCAAGGGCACCATGGGCGACCCGAGCCCCCTGCGGAACACCTTCGACCCCGAGGCCGCCTACAGCCGGCTCAAGGGGAGTCAGCAGCCCGTGCCCTGGCGCAAGACCGAAGCTTAACCACGACGAACACAACGAACGACAACGGCAAAACGGATAGGACGGCAACGGCTTGAACCACGAAGGGCACGAAGAGCGCGAAGGACAACACACGGAATACGTACCACCGGCCTGTGAGCGGGCTGAACGGCAAGGTCGGGCAGATTGTGTGGTTCGCGCCGTTGTACCTGTTCGCCTGTTGCTGTTCGTCGTGGTGAGTCCGTCCGCCCGCGGGCGCTTGGACTGCCCGACCCCATCCATTAGAATGTAGCCGCAGGTGCCTGCGCAGCCCCCGACTGTCATCACGCTATACTCAGTGCATCGACGAGAGGCAGATGAGCCAGGATTACGACTATGACGTGGCGGTGATAGGCGCCGGACCCGGCGGCTACGTGGCGGCCATCAGGGCGTCGCAGCTCGGCGCCAGGACGTGCGTCGTCGAGAGGGACGCGCTGGGCGGCGTCTGCACGAACGCGGGCTGCATCCCGACGAAGGCCCTCTGGCAGACGGCGCGGCTGGCGCTGCAACTGAAGTCCGCGGGCGACTTCGGGCTCGAAGTCGGGGCTGCCGAACTCGATTACGTCGGCCTCGCCGCCCGCCGCGACGCCGTCGTGGGGAAGCTGCGCAAAGGCGTCGAGGCGCTCCTGTCAGGCAACGGCGTGGAACTCATACGCGCCTCGGCGGCGTTTCGGGACCCGCACACGGTCGCGCTGGACGGCGCCGAAGGTCGCGAGAGCCTGAGCGCCGGCGTCATCATCATCGCCACCGGCTCCAGCCCCGTCGAAGTGCCGGACCTGCCTTTCGACCACGAGCGCGTCATCGACAGCGCGGACGCGCTGCGCGCGGATGAGCTGCCGGAGTCCGTCGTCATCGTCGGGGGCGGATACATAGGCTGCGAGTTCGCCGCCATCTATGGCGCGTTGGGCGCGAAAGTCACGATCGTGGAGATGATGGACACGCTCCTGCCCGGCCTGGACAATGACTGCACCCGTGAGGTCACGAAGGGCTTGAAGAAGCTCGGCGTCACCGTCCACACCGGGACGACCGTCGAGGACGCCGCCGTCGGCGATGCGAGCGTGCTCGCCCGGCTCTCCAACGGCAAGGAGGCGACGGCGGAGCGGATGCTGGTCTGCGTGGGAAGGCGCCCGGACCACTCTGGGCTGGCCATCGGGAACGCCGGCATCGAGGCGGCCGAGCGCGGCGCGATAACCGTCAACGAGCACATGCAGACGAACCTGCCGCACGTTTACGCCATCGGCGACGTGACCGGGCGGGCCATGCTGGCGCACATGGCGAGCCACGAGGGGCTGGTGGCCGCCGCCCACGCCACGGGGACGATCACGGCGGCGATGGACTACCGCCTGGTGCCCGCGTGCGTGTTCGCGTTCCCGGAGGTCGCCACGGTCGGCATGACCGAGCAGGAGGCCGGCGACGCGACGGACCAGGTGGTCGTCAAGAAGTTCCCGTTCCGCGCCCTGGGCAAGGCGCACATCCTGGGCGAGACGGACGGGCTCGTCAAGGCCGTCGCGGACGGGCGCACGGGGGAGCTGCTGGGCGTCCACATCTGCGGCCCGGAGGCCAGTTCGCTGCTGGGCGAGGCATGTGTCGCGCTGCAACTGGAGTGCACGGCCGAGGAACTGGCCGACACGATCCACGCCCATCCCACGCTGCCGGAGTCGCTCTGCGAGGCAGCCCAGGGGGTCGCGGGGTTCCCCGTGAACTGGAGGGGGTGAGCGGCCATGTCGCAGGAAAGTCGCCCGGAGCTGGTCGTCCTACCGCTGCGCCGGATGGGCTTCGAGGAAGCGTTCCGGCTGCAACTGGAGCTGCGGGACCGCTGCATCGAATCGGGCGGAGCGCTCAACTTCCTCATGCTCGTCGAGCATCCGCCGACCATCTCGATCGGCCGTTCGGGCAGCCGCTCGGACGTCCTGGTGTCCGGGGAAGCTCTCGCCGAGATGGGGGTCCACGTCGCCGAGACGAACCGCGGCGGCGAGGTGACCTTCCACGGGCCCGGCCAGCTTGTGGCCTATCCCATCATTCACCTCGGACGGCACGGCCGCGACCTGCACCGTTACCTGCGGAGCCTGGAGGCCTGGCTGGTGCGATTGTGTCACGGCTATGGCCTGGAGGCCCGCGGCAGGGACCCCCAGACGGGCGTCTGGGTCGGCCCGAGAAAGATCGCGTCCATCGGCATCGCCGTGCGCCGGTGGGTCGCCTACCACGGCGTCGCGCTGAACGTGGACGTTGACCTGGATCACTTCCGTCTGATCGTCCCGTGCGGCATGCCGCAGGCGGAGATCACTTCGCTTGCTCAGGAGCTTGGGTCGGCGCCGCCCATGGGCGAGGTGGCGGCGCGAGCGGCGGAGCTATTCGCCGAGGACTTCGGGATGCGCGCAGTCTCGGACGCGAGCGTGGAGGTGGCAGGCCGATGAGAGCGACACGGCGATTGCCGCCCTGGCTGAAGCGGCGCCTGCCGCCGGCCGCGCAGACGGACCGCGTCCGCGCCGTGCTGGCGGAGCTGAACCTGAACACCGTGTGCCGCGAGGCGCACTGCCCGAACCGCGGGGAGTGCTACGCGGCCGGCACAGCGACCTTCATGATACTGGGCCGGGAGTGCACCAGGAACTGCTCGTTCTGCGCCGTGTCGAGCGGCAAGCCCGAGCCCGTGGACCCCGAAGAGCCCCGCCGCGTGGCCGAGGCCGCGCGCAGGCTGGGGCTTCGGCACGTGGTCGTGACAAGCGTCACCCGCGACGACCTGCCCGACGGAGGAAGCAGGCAGTTCGCGGAGACAATACGGGCCCTGCACGAGGACACCGCCGCCACCGTGGAGGTGCTGACGCCCGACTTCCAGGGCCGCACGGAGGACCTGCTCCGCGTGCTCGAATGCGGCCCGGAGGTCCTCAACCACAACGTCGAGACGGTGCCCCGGCTCTATCCCGAGGTGCGGCCCGGCGCCGACTATGCCAGGTCGCTCGGTGTCCTGACGCACGCTGCCGGACACCCGGCCGTGCCGATCGCCAAGAGCGGGCTGATGCTGGGCCTGGGCGAACGTGCGGAGGAGGTGCGCCGGACGCTGGCCGACCTGCTGGCCGCCGGCGTCCTGGCGGTCACGATCGGGCAGTACCTGGCGCCGTCGGAGAGGCACCATCCCGTCGTCGAGTTCGTCCCGCCGGAGCGGTTCCAGGAACTGGAGGAACAGGCCCTGGCCATGGGGTTCGAGTCCGCACTGGCCGGGCCCTTCGTGCGCAGCAGCTACAGGGCCGCCGACACGGCGGCGGCATTGCTAGAGAGGGCGGGCAGACAGGACCGCCCGCAGACCGGAGGCTGACAATGGACATTGAAGTGACACTGCCGGACCTGGGCGACGACGCCCCCGACGAGGCCGAGGTATCCTTCTGGTACGTCGAGGCCGGGGAGACGATCGAGGAAGGCCAGGACATGGTTGAGATGGTCACCGACAAGGCCGCGTTCACGGTCCCGGCCCCCGCCGGCGGCAAGGTGAAGAACATCCTGGCCTCGGAGGGAGACAAGGTGCAGGTCGGACAGACCATGGCCATTCTGGAGGGCTGAAAGAGCGGGAATGGCATTCGAAGAACTCTCAGAGCAGCCCCAGGTCGCCCGCGTGCTTCGCGCGGCCCTGCGAAGCGACAGGATGCCGCACGCCTGCATGTTCCTGGGCGCCGAGGGCATCGGGCGCTGCCGGGCGGCGCGCGAGCTGGCGCGCGTCGTGCTGTGCCTCGGCGACCGGCCGGCGGACGACGCCTGCGGCGCCTGCGAAAGCTGCCGCCGAATGGCCGCAGGGACCCACCCGGATTACTGCGAGGTCGGCGTGCCGGACGGCAAGCAACTCCTGCCCATCGAGTCCGTGCGCCACGTGCAGCACCTAGCCAACCTGAAGCCGCGCCTCTCGGCGAGGCGCTTCTTCGTCATCCGCGAGGCAGATCGGCTGACGCAGGAAGCGGCCAACTGCTTCCTCAAGACGCTCGAAGAGCCGCCGGGCGGCTGCGTGTTCGTGCTGGTCGCCTCCACGCTGCACGACATCCCGCAGACGATCGTGAGCCGCTGCCAGCTCGTCCGCTTCCGGAACACGTCGCCGGAGGCGCTGGCGGAGCGACTCCGCCGGGAGGGCCTGGAGGAAGCGGAGGCGCTCTGGCTCGCCCGCCGGACCAGGGGCAGCCCCGGAGCCGCACGGCGCTTCGCCGAGATGGGCCTCAGGCAGTTCAGTGAGGAGCTCCAGGAGAGAATGGGCCGGCTGTCGTTGCGGGACAACTTCGAGCTGTCCGACTGGCTGAACTCGATGGCGGGCGAGGGCGCCGGGTCGGCCTCTGAGGCCAGGAAGGCCCTTCAGGACCTGCTGGATTGCCTGGTCGTCTATTACTGCGACCGGGCTCTGAGCGCGGGCGACGGCGACCCCGACGCCGACCTGGACCGGGCCGACCTCGTCCTGGAGACCATCGAAAGAGTGGGGGCGAACGCGAACCGGACGCTCGCGCTCGACCACCTGTTCACGGAGCTCGGCAGACGGCAGAAGACCCGAACATGACGACGCCCGTCGAAGGGACGGTCACCCGCATCCAGTCCGTGCTGTGCGAGGTGGACGCGGGCGAGAGGACCTATGAATGCCAGGCCCGCCGGCGGCTGGTTGACAGCGACACGGGCGAGTCGAAGCCGCTGGCCGTCGGGGACCGCGTGACGTTCACGCTGACCGGCGAGGGCAAAGGCGTGATCGAGGACGTATTGCCCCGCCGCACGAAGCTGTCCCGCCGGTCGCCCCGCGACCCCCGCATCGAGCAGATCATCGCGGCCAACGTGGATCAGTTGCTGATCGTGGCATCGGTCCGTAGGCCGCCGCTGAGGCTCGGCCTTATCGACCGCTACGTCATCGCCGGAGAGGCCGGCGGGATCGAGCCGGTCATCTGCATCAACAAGGTGGACCTGGCCGGCGAGAGGACGGAGCACCTCGACGCCGCAGGGACCTACGAGCGGATGGACTACGCCGTGCTCCTGACCAGCGCCCGAACGGGGGAAGGGATCGACCGGCTGCGCGACGTCCTGCGCGGCAAGAGCACGGTGCTGGCCGGGCACAGCGGCGTAGGCAAGTCGGCCCTCCTCAACGCCGTCCAGCCCGGACTGCGGCTGCGCACCGGGCCGGTGGAGAGCAGGGGGCGACACACGACCACGAGCGTGTCCCTGCTGAAGCTGGACATCGGCGGCTACGTGGTGGACACGCCGGGGATACGCGAGTTCACGGTATGGGAGATCGAGAAGGCGGAGGTGGCGCAGTTCTTCCCGCAGATATGGGAGCTGTCCGCCGACTGCCACATGCCGGACTGCATCCACATCCACGAGCCGGGCTGCGCGGTGAAGGAGGCCCTCGACGACGGCAGCCTCCCGGCGGACAGGTACGATAGCTACGTGAGGATCGTCGAGACGCTCGAACTCCCGGACGTGCCGCGGGACACCGACGTGGACCGCCCGCGCCGCCAGATATCCAAGAGCAAGCGCACGGCAAGCCGCCGCACGCGCAAGCAGAACCTGCGTGAGCGCGTCGAGTCCGAGATGGACGAGCAGTCCGAACTGGACGAGCAGCCCTGAGAGGTCGCTCACCTGCCGGGGGCGTACAATCCGCGCTCAACGATGTACCGCCTGACCGCCTCCGGCACCATGTAACGGACGGACCGGCCGGAACGCAGGCGCTGGCGGATGTCGGTGGCGGACACGTCCACCAGGGGCACCTGGACGAGCGACTCGCGCACGCCGTCAACCCAGTCCCGCCCGAACCGCGCCGCCAGGCCGTCCCACGCCTCCCGCAACGCCCACCCGGGCCGGGCGAAGGCGATGATGCGCACCTCTGCAACGAGTTCGTCAGCACGCCACCAGTTGGGCAGGTCCAGAAGGCTGTCCCCTCCCAGCAGCAGGAACATCTCGTTCCCCGCGCCCCGCCGGTCGCGCAACTCGCGCACGGTCAGCAGCGTGTAGGACGGTCCCTCCCGCGCCAGTTCCAGCCGCTCGACGGCGAACCGGGGGGCATCGCCGACGGCGAGTTCAACCATGCGCGCCCTGTCGGCGGCGGGCGCCAGCGGCTCGTCGGTCTTGTGGGGGGGCCAACCGGCGGGGACGAAGAGCACGGTGTCGAGCGCGCGTTCCTCGCACACGGCTTCCGCCACGAGAAGGTGCGCGACGTGCACCGGATTGAAGGTGCCGCCGAAGATGCCTATCCTGGACATGACCCTCTCCCGGAGAGCTCAGCAAGCTTCTTGAGCCTTTCCAGCACCTCCGGCATGTCGTCCAGCGGCACCATGGTCGCGGCGTCGGAGAGGGCCGACGCCGGGTCGGGATGCGTCTCCACAAAGACGCCGTCCGCCCCGACAGCCACGGCGGCGGCTGCCAGTATGGGGCCCAGTTGCCGGTCTCCCCCGCTCACGCTGCCGCCCTGGCTCGGGCGCTGCACGGCGTGCGTGGCGTCAAACAGCACCGGATAGCCCAGGTCCTTCATGCGGACAATCGAACGCATGTCCACGACCAGGTCGTGGTAGCCGAAGGACGTCCCGCGCTCGCAGAACATTATCTGGTTATTACCCATGGAGCTGACCTTCTCGGCGGCGCGCCCCATGTCCTCCGGCGCCATGAACTGGCCCTTCTTGATGTTGACGGGCAGGCCCGTCCGCGCGGCGGCGACCAACAGGTCCGTCTGGCGGCACAGGAACGCGGGGATCTGAAGGACGTCCACCACCTCCGCGGCGGGCTCGGCCTGGTCGGGCCAGTGGATATCCGTCAGGACCGGCACGCCCACCTCCCGCCGGACGTGGGCCAGGACGTCGAGCCCCGCGCGCAGGCCCGGCCCCCGAAACGAACCGATGCTGGTGCGGTTGGCCTTGTCGAAAGACGCCTTGAACACGTAAGGCAGGCCCAGTCCCGAGCAGATCTCGAGGAGGCGCCGGGCGATCCCCACGCAGAGGCGCTTGCCCTCGATCACGCACGGACCGGCAACGACCACGAGCGGCTGGCCGTCCCCGACCAGCACGCTCTCACCTATGCGAACCTCGCCCATGCAATCGCTCCCGGAAGCCCTTAGCACAGTCCACAGAGCCGCAGGATACCAAATACCTTGACAGCGGTCAAACTTTTTGTTACCGTACCGGGGTCGTAATCCTGCGCGTTGTCGGCTTCCCACTGTCGCTCTGATAGTCCTAACTTGTTTTGGCAGGACACATTATGGCAATGACCTCATCGAAGCAGACCCTCGACGAGGCCCTGGCCGGGCCGGTGGACCGTGACACTTATGACCAGGTGGCGGCCCTCATCTACGAGAGCTACACCAGCGTGGATCTTACGTCCAACCGGATGCGACAGATGGAGAGCCGGCTCCAGGAACTCTCAGGCGAGGAAGAGCGCGACCTCACCGAGAAGCTGGGCATCCTGTGCGTGGCCATGGGGCAGTTTGACGAGGGGATCGAGAAGCTCACGCGGGTGCGCACGCGCAAGACGGCCTCGCACTTCCTGGGCAGGGCGTACCTGGGCCAGGAACACGAGGAAGAGGCCCTGGAATGCCTGGAGAACGGCCGCGTGGCGGAGGACGACCTCGGCACAGACGTCCTCATGATCGGGGCGCTCTGTCGCCTGCGCCGGGAGGAGGAAGCCGGCAAGCTGCTGTCGAAGTACCGCGACGTGGAGGCCCCCTCGGCCGACCTGGAGTACGCGCGCGGGCGGGTTGCGGAGGCCCTCGGCGCATACGACGAAGCCATGAAGCACTATGAGGCCACCATTGACAAGGACCCCGAGCACGCCGGGGGCCTGTTCCGGCTCGCACTGAACTGCGATCTGAACGGTGAAGACGTGCGCGCCGTCAGGTTCTACGAGCGGTGCGTCAACCTGCGGCCCACGTTCGTGGGCGCCCTCGTGAACCTCGGCGTGCTGTACGAAGATCACGGCAAGTACGAGAGGGCCATAGACTGCTACAAGCGCGTGCTCGCCATCGACCCGCGTCACCGACAGGCGCAACTCTACCTGAAAGACGCGGAGTCCTCGCTCAACATGCTGATCGACGTGGGAAAGTCACGCCGCATGCAGTTGATGGACGAGCTGTTCAGCCAGCCTCTGAGCGACTTCGAACTGAGCGCCCGCAGCCGGGACTGCCTGGACAGGCTGGACATCAAGACGCTGGGGGGCCTGACGAAGGTCACGCGCGACCAGCTCCTGGGGGAGAGGAACTTCGGGGACACCAGCCTGGACGAGATCGAGAAGCTGCTCGCGCGCTACAACCTCGAAGTGGGAGAGAACCGCGCGTACGAGGACAACACGCCCGAGTTGGACGACGGTGAGCGCCAGGAACTCCTGGACACGCCGCTTGAAGAACTCGACCTGTCCACGCGGGCCCGCAAGTGCATCGAGCGGCTGGCAGTGGACACCGTCGGCGAACTACAGGCGCTTACCGAAGGGCAACTGCTGGCCTGCCCGAACTTCGGCATGACAAGCCTTAACGAGGTCAGCGCCAAGCTGGCCGAGTTAGGGCTTTCGCTCAAGAGCGAATGATTCCGGATGATCGAATTCCTTCAGGGCGAGCTGGTCGCCAAGAGCCCCGCCGTCGTCGTATTGCAGGTAGCCGGTGTCGCCTTCCGCATCCACGTGCCGCTGTCCACCTATGACGCCCTGCCCAGAGAAGGCGCCGAAGTCCGGCTGTTGACCCACCTCCACGTGCGCGAGGACGATCTTTCCCTGTACGGCTTCGCCACGGAGCAGGAACGGTCGCTCTTCCAGATGCTGCTCGGAGTCAGCCAGATCGGCCCGGCGCTCGCCCTCAGGGCGCTGGCCAGTTGCTCGGTCGCCCAGTTCAAGCGATTCATACTGGACGAGGACGTCGATTCGCTCAAGAGCCTCGTGAAGGGCATAGGCACCAAGACGGCGAAGCGGCTCATCGTGGAGCTGCACGGCGCCGTCGAGGGATTGGCCGTTGAGCCCGCGCCGTCGGCAACCAGCCGTGTGGCGGCGGACGCCATCCGCGCGCTGGTCTCACTGGGCGAGACGCGCGGCTCCGCCGAACGCGCCGTGCTGGCCGCCATCGAGAAGCTCGGCCCAGACGCCGACGAACAGCACGTGGTGCAGGAAGCGCTCTCCCAACACTGAGAGCGCGGAACGGAATGAAACGCCGGGAACGCGGAGACGGCTGAACGGACAAGGTTCCTGACAGCCCTGTTGCCTGCTCTGCGGTCTCTGCGCTGAAGGGGTTTGCTGTTTGGCAGTAAGGGTTTCACGCAATCGGGTGAGATGGGCGAAGAGAGTATCTACAGCGGGTTGCCGCAGGCGGACGAGCGCCGATTCGAGACGGTGCTGCGGCCACGCAGCTTCGGCGAGTTCGTCGGGCGCCCCAATACGGTCGGCAACCTGAAGACCTGGCTCGAGGGGGCCAGACTGCGCGACGAGCCGCTCGATCACGTCCTGTTCAGCGGGCCGCCGGGCCTGGGCAAGACAAGCCTGGCCTACATCATCGCCAATGAACTCAAAGTCAACCTGAGGTCCACGAGCGGACCCGCCCTGAGCCGCCCCCGCGACCTGGTGGGGCTGCTGACGAACCTGCAGCGGGGCGACGTCCTGTTCATCGACGAGATACACCGCCTGGACGTCAGCGTCGAAGAGTACCTCTACAGCGCGATGGAGGACTTCTTCATCTCGATCATCATCGACCCCGGCCCGCACGGGCGCTCGATCAGGATGGACCTGAAGCCGTTCACGCTCATCGGCGCGACCACGCGGGAGGGGCTGCTCAGCGCGCCGCTGCGGAGCCGGTTCCAGATACTGGAGCGCCTGGACTTCTACACGCCGGAGGAACTGACCACCATCGTGCAGAACAGTGCGCGGATACTGGAGATCGGCATCGAGAGCGACGCGGCGGCGCTGATAGGCGCTCGAGCCAGGGGCACGCCGCGCGTGGCGAACCGACTGCTGCGACGCATCCGGGACGTCGCACAGGCCAACGGCAGCGACGTGATCAGCACGGCCCTCGCCCACGAAGGACTCCGGAGGCTCGGAGTGGACGAGATGGGCCTGTGCGACCTGGACCGGAAGATCCTCTCCGCCCTCGCCCACAACCGAACGGCCGCCGTGGGGCTGAAGACCATTGCCGCAATCGTCGGCGAGGAAGAGGATACCATCCAGGACGTCTATGAGCCGTTCCTGATCCGACAGGGTTTGTTGGAGCGGACGGCACGCGGCCGCGTCCTGACGGAGAAGGGCTTCGGCGTCGTGAGCGACGGTATCGTCGGGGACGGGGCCGCCCAGGACGGCCTGTTTTGAGGGAGCGAGACTCCCTCCTGCCGAGCCACACGCCTATGAGAGTGCTGCTTCACGTCTGTTGCGGGCCGTGCACCATCGAGCCATACGAGGACCTCGTGGGCCGGGGGCACGAGGTGACGGGCTACTTCTGCAACCCCAACATCCACCCGTTCATCGAGTTCCGCCGGCGCATGAAGGCCCAGAAGGTGCTCGCGGAGCGCATGGCCATCCCGACGGAATACGAGGAGCGCTACGGCCTGCGCGAGTTCCTGGAGAACGTCCGCTGGTCCGGCGACGAGCGATGCGGCGACTGCTACCGCCTCCGGCTCTCGCGCGCCGCCCGGGAAGCCGCCCGGCGGGGCTTCGACGCCGTGACGACCACGCTGCTGAGCAGCCGGCACCAGGACCATGACCTCGTTCGGGCCGTCGCGCAGGAGTGCTGCCGCGAGTGCGGCGTCGAGTTCCTTTACGAGGACTGGCGCCCGCGGGCCGACGAGAGCTACCGCCGGGCCAGAGCCATGAACCTCTACATGCAGAACTACTGCGGGTGCATGTTCAGCGAATGGGAGCGGTTCCGGAACACCTCGCGCCACCTCTACCGCGAGCCCGGCGCCGAGGGAGGATAGGCAGCGATGGACACGCCGCAAGCGCAGACGGACCGGGACGCGCGCCCGAGCCATCACAGGACGCTGAGGCAGCGATTGTGCATCGGGCTGGCCGCGCTCGCCCTTGTCTGCGGGTCCGCGATACTGATTGTTTCGTGCTGCCGGATCCGCACCCGGATCCCGCCGGTCCCCCCGATGCCGCAGGCCCCGAAGGCCATAGCCGAGCCGGCGGTCGTGCGCGTTGTGCTCCGCAAGTCCGCCGAGGTCACGGCCGCAGCCCCGGGCGCGGGAACGTGGCGGGCAGTCGGCCCGGGCGGGGCCGAACTCGCCGCCGGCGAGGGGCCCTGGCACGTCGGGGCGGCGGACGGGGTCCTCACGCTCGACGGCCGCCCGCTCGCGGCCCCCGATGCCGAGCTGCACCCTCACAACCGACTGTTCAGACTGGGCGATCGCACGTACCGGGGCTACCTGGCGGTCAGCGCCGCAGGCGACGTCGTGAAGGCCGTCAACGTCATCGAGCCCGAGCTGTACCTGAAGAGCGTGGTCGGCAGCGAGATGTACGCCAGTTGGCCCATGGACGCCCTGATGGCCCAGGCGGTCACCGCCCGCACCTACATGCTCTACGTGTACCGGGCGCAGGGCTACCTGGCGCCCAGGGACATGGCCTACAAGGGCGTGTCGGGGGAGGCGCGGGACCCGAGCCTGGCCGTCGAACTGACCCGGGCCCTCGTGCTCACTTACCGGGACGACCTGTTCTGCGCCTACTTCCACAGCACGTGCGGAGGACACACGGTGGCGGCGGCGCGGGCCTTCGGCGAAGAGGCGATCCCGCCCCTGAGCGGCGTGCCGTGCGACTGGTGCCGGCGCAGTTCCGCCTATAGCTGGCGCGTGGTGATGCGCGCCGAACAGGTGGCCCGGGCGCTGAAGGCGATGGGAATCGACGCCGTCCGTTCCATCGCGCCCTCGGGCGTCGGTCCCGAAGGATACGCCCGGTTCGTGCTCGTCAACGGGGCTTCCCAGCTGGACGCCTACGACTTCCGCCTGGCGCTGGGCGCGGGCGAGCTGAAGAGCACGCAGTTCACGGTGGCGAAACAGGGGGACGCTTTCGTCTTCGAGGGACGGGGCTACGGCCACGGGGTGGGGCTGTGCCAATGGGGCGCCTGCGGCATGGCCCGGGAGGGGCACGACTGGCAGAGAATCCTGAAGTACTACTACCCGGGCGTGGAGATCCGGCAGATAGACGGGCGCATCACGGGCCAGGCCGCGCAGTGACGACCTCTACTTCTCTTCGTCCGTCCCGCGCAGGGATGCCTCGACGCCGCCCTCGGTGTCGCCCCCGATGGCGCCGACCTCGATGTCCAGGTCTTCGCGGCGCTCGATCTTGGCCAGCTGGCCGTCGCGGATCCATATAATCCGGTCCGACGCCGCCAGCATCTTGATGTCGTGGGTGGCCGTGATGATCGTGACGTGCTCGTGCCTGTTCATCTCGCCCAGGAGCTGGATGATCTCCTTGCCCGTGGCCAGGTCCAGGTTGCCGGTGGGTTCGTCGGCCAGGATGATGCTGGGGCTGTTGGCCATGGCGCGGGCGATGGCGACGCGCTGCTGCTGGCCGCCGGACAGCTCGAACGGCTTGTGATCGTAGCGCTCCGCCAGGCCCACCTCGTCCAGAAGCCCCATCCCCTTGTCGCGCGCCTCGTCCGTGGTCATGCCGGCGAAGGTCATGGGCAGGGTGACGTTCTCCAGGGCGGACATGACGGGGATCAGGTTGAACGTCTGGAAGATGTAGCCGACCTTGCGGCAGCGCAGCCAGGCCAGCTCGTACGCGTCGAGTTGCGCCACGTCCACCTCGTCGATGTAAACCTGGCCTTCGCTGGGCTTGTCCAGCGCGCCGATCATGTTGAACAGCGTGGTCTTGCCGCTGCCGCTGGGGCCCATGATGCTGATGTACTCGCCGGAGGCGATCTCCACGGAGATGCCCTTGAGGGCGTGGACTTCGACGCTGCCCATCCTGTAGATCTTACGGACGTTCTTGGTCCGCACGACGACGGGCTGCTCACCATAGTCTGAGACTTCAGCTGTTTGCGTTGCTGCTTCGGACAATTGCGGGGCCTCCTTGTATTGTCACGCTTCGGCGCGCATCGCCTGGACCGGTTCCATCCGGGCGGCGCGGATGGCCGGATAGATTGCCGCGACGATCGTGAGGGCAACTCCCGTAACCAGCGCGATCCCCCACCACCCGAGCAAGGCCGTCCCGGGGAAGAACCTGATCGCCAGCCAGTATCCCTTCCCCGTCTCCGGGTCCTTGACGTGGAACGTGAACAGGGCGCGCAGGAACGCCAGCGCGAACCCTATCACGGCCCCGACCAAGGATCCGGCCACACCTTGAAGGGAGGATTCTATGAGGAATAACTTCACGATGAACCTGTCCAGCGCGCCCAGGCACTTCATCGTGCCGATCTCGCGGAACCGCTCCGTCACGCTCATCAGCATGGCGTTCGTGATGCCGACGACACACACCATCAGGCTCAGGCCGACCAGCCAGGTGCCCCGCACGTCCGTCTGCTCCCCGGCGAACCTCTCCCGGCAGCCGTATGCCACCAGCCTGACCAGCAGGCTCCGGCGCTTGTCGGCCCCCTCCGTGCTCTCGATGCCCTGCGAGCGCAGGAACCAGGACAACTGATCCGGCTCAGCCGCAGACTCCGCCGTCACGGGATACCACGCCACGCGCCCCTTGCCCAACCGCAGTCCCCAGACCACCGCCCGCCCGCCCTGCGAAGCCAGGGCCTCGGCGCCCGCCACGCCCGACGTGACGGGCAACGTCGTCTCGGGAAAGTTCCCCCAGAGGGCGCCGAGCTGTCCCGAGCTCTCTACCTCCGCCCCGCGGACGGCGAAGGACCCGCCCTCGACAGCGCCCGGCAGAAGCCCCCCGAACGCCTCCCCGGTGCCCGCCTTGTCCAGGCCCGCCGCCCCGTAAACCAGCAGGAACCCTCCGTCCTCAACGAAGCGTCGCAGGGCCGCAACCACTTCCTGGCCCGCCAGGGACGCGGGCACGCCTTCCGTAATCATGACGTCCGGCCGGACGTCCTCGCCCGCGGCGACCAGGTCGATGACGGCTTGAGCATCCGGCGGCGCGAGTTCGGCGCGGAACCCGGGCATGCTGTTCAGCGAATCCCGTATGCTCGCGCTTGCGGTTATGGCGCCGCTGTCCGCCGACGAACCCCCCTCCACGACGACGAAGTGCAGGCCGACGCTCCCGCTGGCAAGCGCCTCGGATTCCAGAACGCCCTGCACCAGCGGATAGAGTTCGTCCTCGGGCTTCACGCGCCGCATGGCGCCCGTGAAGCCGCCCGCCGTCCAGACGGACATCAGGAAGGCAATCGCCAGGATAATGCCGCTCATCGTGATCAACGAGCGCCAGATGCGGATCCTGATGCCCTTCCACGCTATCTCGAATGCCTTGCTGGACGGCAGGACGATCTGCCTGCCGATCCTGCTGCGCGCGGGGACTCCGACGCGGTCGTCCACACCTGCCTCCGCAACCCAGAGAAGCACGGCCTCCTACGCACCCTTCTTCTCAACCACCAGGCCAATGACGGAACGCCGGGCCAGACCCCGAATGAACTCCAGCATGGCAAGCTCGGCTTCCCGCCGGCTCAGTCTAAACTCTTCGGCAAACTTGTCAACTATCTCGTCAACCGTGTGTCGGCCATCGCACAGTTGTATTACGAACGTGCCGAGTTCGTCAAGTGTAATCCGGCGGTACGGCCTCATCTTGAAGACGCGCGCCACCGTGCGGGTCATCACCGTGTCGCGGCGCGGCACCTGGAGAATGACGTGGCCGTCGGCGTCGCGTTCTTCCCTGACGAGGCTGTTGAGCACGGGCTTTGCCGAGAGGGACTCCTCCCGGCTCAGCTCGGGCTTGCCACGCCTTTTCTCGCCGATGCCGAACATGCCTCACCGTCCCCCGCAGCAGACAAAACCCTCCAGGACGCGCGGGAACTCCTCCGCCTCGCGCCGGCGTCCCTCGAGGGCACAGATCATGAGCCGATTCGTCTCCTCGCAGTGCCAGCAGGCGGCCCGAAGCCGGCCGGTGCGCCTGAGGACGCGCAGCGGGCTGGCAAGTATCTTCGCCCTGCCCTCGACGGAGACCCCCGGGTGGCCTTTGATGCGCTCGCCGCCGGCCCGGAAGGCATACTTGCGCAGGCGCGCGTCGTAGAAACCCCTGAACCAGTTCCCGACGTCCTTGTCCGCCAGGAGCACCTGGGCAAGGCTGGCGCGCACGAACTCCAGCCGTGCGCCCCGTCCGGCGAAGATCATGCGGATGCAGCCGGCCCGAAGGATGCGCCGCTTCAGCGGGAGGCCGACGGGCGCTCTGAACTCCACGTCGAAGAACTGCCACAGCTCCGTGCCGTCGTCGGAATGATCCCGCAGGGAGGCGAAGACCGTGCGGGCCAGGGCCTTCAGTTGCTCCTCCCGCTCCCCCAGCAGGTGGACGTGGACGGTGCGGCCGCACTCGGCGCAGTTGCTCAGCATGGCCACGGCCTGGCGCTCTCCGAGCCAGCGGTAGCACTCGACGTCCTTGCCGGCCGGCGACGCCAGGTGGAGTTGACGCTGGCTGGAGAACTCGAAGCCCTTCTTGCGGGCGCTTTTCCCCACCTTCTTCAGGTAGGCGTTGACCGTCTGGAACGGGGGTGCGGGGCGGTCAACGGTCTCCCAGCGCAGTTCCAGGCGGGCCCTCTCTTTGTCGGCCAGCCGCACGTACCCGGCGCGGTGGTCGCCCCGGGTGGAGGCAAGGTCCCAGTCGGCGGGAATCGTCACGGTGATGCCGTGCCACCCGAAAGTCTTCAGGGCTCGCCTTGCGGACACGGCGTGGTCTGAGCCCATGCGATCAGCCCATGAGCGCTACGACGGCTTCGTCTTCGGTCTTGGAGATCTTGAACATCTTGTCGAATCGCATGATCTCGAATATCTCGTAGATGCTCTCTTCGATATTGCACAGCCTGAGCTGGCCCCCGCTGCCCTGGACTTTCTTCAGCAGGCTGACCAGCTTACCCATGACGGCGCTGCTCATGTAACCGACGTTCTCGAAGTTGACGACGATCTTCTTCAGGTTGTGCTTTTCGACCAGGTCGTCGAACTCGTCCCCAAGCTGCTGGACGTTGGACTGGTCAAGGATGCGGGAGGTGGCAAATTTGACGACGGCCACGTCGTTCTGCTTGACGATCCTGAGCAGCGCGTCCTGGTCCGTCTGTATCTCGTCCACCTCAACGACCTGCTGCTCGCTGCCGTCCTGCCCGCCTTCGTCGGCTCGCTGCAGGCGGATGACAGCACCGCAACTGGGGCAACGCCCCTTGCGCCCCATGAACTTGGCGTCCGTGACGAGCTTCTTCCCGCAGTGCTGACACTTGATGACGATTTCGCCTGCCATTTGCCGTTCTCTCCCGCAGAGCACCTGCGCGTGATCCCGCGCTCTTTATTCTACATGCCCGCCGATGATTATGTCCAGTCTGTCTCTGGCCTCCTGCGGCATCTGCGATGGCTGCGTGACCAGCGCCTCCCGCAGCGCCTGGCCGCACCCGCACGAGCGCCCCACCGGCAGAACCGACATGAGCGCGCTCAAGATGCCCTGTGCAGTGTCAACGTTCTTCTTCAGGTTCTCCAGCACCATCTGCCCGGTGACGGCCTCCTCGGTCTCGTGCCAGCAGTCGTAATCCGTCACCAGGGCGACGGTAGCGTAGCACATCTCAGCCTCCCGGGCAAGCTTCGCCTCGGGCAGGTTTGTCATCCCGATCACGCTCACTCCCCAGGACCGGTAGAGCTCCGACTCGGCCCGCGTGGAGAAGGTCGGCCCTTCGATGCAGACGTAGGTGCCCCCGGGCCAGACCTTGACGCCGCAAGAGCGCGTGGTCTCGACCAGCGCGGCGTGCAGCTGGGGGCAGACCGGGTCCGCCAGCGACACGTGGGCCACGACGCCGTCGCCGAAGAACGTCTCCACGCGCCCGCGCGTCCGGTCGATGAACTGGTCGGGCAGCACGATGTGCAGCGGCTCGATCTCCTTCTTCATGCTGCCCACGGCCGAGACGGACACGATGCGCTCCGCTCCCAGTTTTTTGAAACCCCAGACGTTGGCACGGAAGTTGAGCTCGCCCGGCAGGAACCTGTGGCCTCGCCCGTGCCGCGGCAGGAAGGCCACCGGGCGCCCGCCCAGCTCTCCCAGGACGTAGCTGTCCGACGGCGGCCCGAACGGCGTCTCCAGGACGACCTCCTCCGTGACGTTCAGGCCGTCCATCTGATACAGGCCGCTGCCGCCTATGATGCCCGTCAAGCCCTGCTCCGGCATAGGATCCTCCTTCTTCGCGAGCGCGGCGTCACGCGCCACACCGGAGGCATTGTAACGGCTGACCCTCGACAGTCAAGGCCCTTGCAGCCGGTTAGGGCCGCCCTGGCGCGGACGGCGTTTTTTGGTTGACACGGCCCGCACGGGGCAATACACTCTTGGTTGTGACGGAGAGCCTTTGCGTTCAAAGGGAGAACGATCCGATGACCAGGTGGCGCCCCAGGCTCTTTTTGTGCCTCCTCGCGGTTGTGGCTGTCGCCATGACGGCGGGCTGCGGGATGTTTAGCCCGGAGAGAAATCAACGACGCGCGGACATCATGGGAGCGGACCTCAGACGCATCCCTGACGAGGTGGACTGGATCCTCGGCTTCGACCAGGCGAGCACGCTGAGCGAGAAAAGCTTCCCGCCGTACGCGTACTGAGGCCGGCGGCCGGTTTGTCCCACCGAAGTTGCGCCGGCGACGCGGGCCGCCCGCGCGCCAGGCAAGGCACGGTCCGTGTGTCCTCGGGCCGTCCTTTTTTGTGCACTGCGCAACTCCCTTGACGCGGCGGCGCGACTCAGCAATGATATCGCCCGCCGGCAAGCGGCGCGGCGCACTACACAGCGCACCGTGGAAGAACCCACGCCGAGGAGGCGCAACGCGTCATGAAGGTAGTCGTGTTCGAGCAGGACGGCTTTGAGTCCCTCTATCCCCTGACCTACCTGAAGGCGGCCTTCGAACTGCGGTGCGGCGCACTGACGCTCCTGGAGAAGGTCCGCAGGAAATTCCCCGACACCGGACTGCGCCTGGAAGTGCGCGATGCACTTGCCGGGGTCACCCGGGAGACATACGGCGCGGCGGTCCTGAGCGGCTCCCAGCCGGCCCTGCCCGACGACGACCTGCTTCTCATCAGCGCCGGCGCCATCCTTACGGCGGCCCCGGAGACTTACAGGCAGGCGGAAAGGGCGGCGGCAACGCAGGACGGCGACTTCATCTGGGCCTATCTGAAGGCGGACACGGTGCGCGGACTCGGCGCTGGGTCGGCGCGCGAACTGGCCGCGCTGGCGGCCGACCGCCTGCCCGCCGAGGCCACCGACGACATCCTGATAAAGTACCCGTGGGACCTGGTCGACCGCAATCCGGCGCAGATCACGGCGGACTTCGAGGCGTCCTACGCCGCCGGCGCGGGCGCGGACCCGGGACCGGGCGTGGCCGTCTTCGGCGAGCCGGAGCAACTGTTCGTCGGCCAGGACGTCGAGGTGCAGCCCTGCACCTTCATCGATTGCAGGGAGGGGCCCGTCGTGATAGACGACGGCGCCGTGGTTCACGCGCACTCGAGCATACACGGGCCGGCCTACATCGGTCGCCAGGCGCGCCTCATGGAGGCCCGCGTGCGCGAGGGCACCACCGTCGGCCCGGTCTGCCGCGTCGGCGGGGAGATCGAGGAGAGCATCATCCACGGATATGCCAACAAGTACCACACGGGATTCCTCGGCCACAGCTACGTGGGCGAGTGGGTCAACCTCGGCGCCATGACGACCAACAGCGACCTGAAGAACGATTACAGCAACGTCAGCGTTTACGTGAACGGCCAGCCCCGCGACACGGGGTCAATGAAGGTCGGCTCGTTCATCGGCGACCACACCAAGACCAGCATCGGAACCCTCTTGAACACGGGCTCCTTTGTCGGCATAATGTGCAACCTCGTTGCGGGGTCCAGCGTGCTGCCGAAGTACATCCCGTCCTTCTGCTGGTACCTGAACGACAGGATCGGCAAGGGACTGGGGCTGAGTTACGCGCTGGAGACCGCGCGGGCCGCCATGGCAAGGCGAGGCGTCACGCTGACGGACGCCATGGCGAAGCTCATCGAGTACACCGAGGAGTTGACACGCCCTGAGAAGATGGAAAAAGTCAAGAGAGACAGGCGGAAA
>Ga0180432_10003481_pt1 | contig 22372 bp, 12 predicted proteins | sample SS_ome_10_FD_132414 | JGI IMG/M metagenome (GOLD analysis project Ga0180432, IMG submission 132414) | Hypersaline lake sediment archaeal communities from the Salton Sea, California, USA - SS_1_MS_2 metaG | ecosystem: Environmental > Aquatic > Non-marine Saline and Alkaline > Hypersaline >...
TCTCCTGCAGCCGCGTGTCGAACAGCCGGACACGCTGGTCGAGGAGCTCCACCTCCTCGATGGGCGTGGGCCACCGGAACTTGAGTCCCGGCTCTTCATGCGTGCGCTTGTACTCGCCAAACCAGTACACCACGCCCCAGGTGGCCGCCGGGACCTGGAAGGTGAACAGATACGCCACGAGAACCCCAAGAAAGATCCCCGCGACCACGACGCTCCACAGGTTCTCTCGAATCTTGCCCATCGTGTCTCCTTTCGTCCCCGCCAGGTAGTCCCATAGCTGGAACCGTGCGGCGGCGTTCCTTACATCTCGCGCTCCACTTCCTGCGCCAGGGCGCGGGTGACAATGCCTTCGGTGATGTCCTGCTTGTCGTCGATGACTGCCTGCACCTCCGGGGGTACCACCAGAAGGCGCGCATCCTTGAGGCCCTCTTCGATCGTGCGCAGGCGCTCGCGGTGCAGGTAGACGCGCGGCGCCGCGGCGTAGGCCTTCTGCTGATCGGCGAACCGCTGGGCGGTAGCTCCGCTCACCAGGACCCGCTTCGCATAGTAGCCCTCTGCGCTGTTAAGCAGCTGCGCGGCTTCGCCGTCGGCCAGCTCCATGATCTCCACCGCGACTGTTTGGCCCTCCAGGATGCGGGCCTCTCGTTGTTGGCGAGCGCCGACAACATCTTGATAGGCCTTGCCTACGTCGCCCACCGGCGGGTGGATGTTGGACAGGCTTACGAACAGGATCCGGACCCCGAGGCCAACGCGGTCGGCCGCGTCTTGGATGCGCCGCTGGAGCCGCTCTTCGGTCTCGCGCGTCTCTTCCACCAGCACGTCCCAGAAATTCGCGCCCGCCATGAAGCTGGTGATCTTGCGTTCGGTGAGCGTGATCATCAGCGACTCGGGATCCTGGTGGCGATACAGATACCGGTACACATCCGCGCTGCGAGGGCCTCCGTCCTCGCCACGGCGGCCCACCGAGTACTGGACCGCGATGGCGCCGCTGACGAACATCGCGTCCGGCGTCTCTTGCTGGTCTTCCTGTCGGATCAGCTGGCGAGTCTTTCCTTCAAGTCGAGCCTCTTCGGCCAGTGGCATGAGGTATTTGTATTCCTTTTCGATATGTTCTTCGGCCCAACCGACCACGTCACCGCGCTTCGCGATGGCTTCGGGGGTGTACTGCTCCTGCGGAGCGCCGACCAGGATCTCCTGGACTTGATCGCGAGGAACCCGGCGTACGATCTCCACCGGCCAGGGCCACTTGACGTGGAATCCGGGCTCGAGCGGGGGCTCGAGGGCGTCCCAGGCGGCGGCGTCATCGACCGGGGGCAGGATGCTCACTCCGCGCGGGCGGCCCCAGCGCTCGACCACGGCCACGTCGCCGGGGTCGACCACCACGACGCATGTGAGTGCGTAGAGCGCGGCGAGCTGGAACAGGATGAGGGGCGCGATGGCCTTGTTCAAGAATCGGAAGAACCAGGTCTCAGAGACCTTGAAGCCGAACTGGTAGTCGAGCGTGTGGGCGAAGGTGCGGAACAGTCCCTGCGGCTCGGCCAGCAGGCCGGTGAGGCGGCTGTCGTAGATCGGACGGCTGAGCTCTCCCGGCGCGCGGGGGCGGTAGAACCCGAGCACCAAGCTGACGAGCATCTCCAGCGCAATCGCGACCAGGACCACGGGAATGGCCCAAGCCAGGATCGTCTCCCCGAGAAGCGCGCCTGTGTACGCAAAGGCGTAGGAGATGGTCAGAAAGAAGCTGATGAACGCGCACCCGATCGTGTATCCGGCGCCCGCTCGCAACAGCTCGAAGTGCTTGTGGGTGCGGGCCAGACCGGATGCATACTTCCCGAGCACGAAGCAGGGAAAGGCCACGAGGAAGGAAAGGACCGCTGCGAGCTTGGCTCGCGCGAGCGCTCCTTGGCCGAGGTCGTAGATGCCCTGGGTCACGTCTTCCGCGCTGTCCAGCACGAAGTAGGAGTACAGCCCGATGAGGTTCGGGATGGCCACGGCCAGCAGCAAGAGCGCGATCAGCACACCGGCGATGGGGGCGCCGTAACGCTCCATCTGTCGCAAGCGGGCCTGCGCGACGGCCGCCTGGATTTCCTCTCCTTCGAACAGCCGGTCGCGGCCCATCTCAGCGCGGGTCCGCTCGGCCTCCTCGATGGCAGTGCGCTCCTCGTCGGCCAAGCGGCGAGCGCGCAGATGCAGGTAGGAGATGAACCAGATGGCCGTGGCGCCCAACAGGTGCCAGGCCTGCAAACCGGCCGGCATGGAGTTGCACACGCGGGACACGACCAGCATGATGGTCATGCCCAACAGGGTCAGGACCACGCCGCCAAGGGCCAGTGCCTCCGCGCGCTTTCGAGGGACTCGCGTCATGGACTCGGCCTTTCCTGTCGGGGTCCGCCTTTGTGGCTGGGCCCGGTCACTCGCGCACCTCTCTCCGCGCGAACAACACCATTCCAAGGGCAAGAACCGCAGCTAGATACAGAACCGTGTACAGGGCTGTGGATCCGACATACTCCCACGGAATCTGCTTGAATTCGTGCTCCCAGGGGCGGGGGCCCCGCTCGGCCATGGCCTCCTGAACCCAATAGAGCTGGAGGTTAGGAAGCACCGCGTACAAGGCCTCGGCCGGCCAACGGGCCAGCGCGCCCAACTGCAGGATCTGATCGTACATGAATTTCGACAGCAACCCGGCCAGGAACGCCGCGGTCGTGATCGTCAGGGACGCGACGATGCGAACGCGCGTGCTCGCCACCAAGGCTACCGCCACCAGCACGAGCACCGCCTGCAGGACGAGCAAAACCGAGACGGCCACCTGCCAGTTCAGCCCGGCACCGAATCCGGACCACTGGTACTCCTTGTCATAGATGGCGAAGTAGATGAGGCAAAGAGTCATCGTCGCTGCGAGGGCCCAGACCATCACGGTGATGAAGGGACGGGCGAAGAAGTAGTTCTGGAACAGGCCGATGAGCAAGGCTCCCAGGACGGCCAGAGACATGCCCGCGACCACGCCCCAGTCGAGCTCAATCCACACGGCGTCTTTGACCCCGAAGCGGTAGGTCAACATGAGCACGATGCCCAGGATGTAGACCGCTACGGTCACGGCGAGGGCCAGGCCGAGGAACTTCCCAAGCACGAACGACTCGCGGCTCACAGGCTTGGAGAGCACGGTAAGTGCGGTGCGCCCCTCGATCTCTCGGTTGACGACCGTGGCCGAGCAAAGCACGCCCAGGAACAGTCCCGCGAGGAGAATGGTAGCAAGCCCCATGTCGAGCACGAGCTTGGTGCTGTCCACGAAAGTGAACATGGCGATGTGCGGACTGAACACGATCAGCAGCCCGGCCAGTGCAAGTACAAGGCCGTATACGTTCTGCCGCAAGGTTTCGGAGAGCGTGTTGCGTGCTATCGCTAAGATCGCGGTCACTCCAGCGACCTCCTTCGCCCTGTCAGCTTGAGGCCGGCGGTCGAAGGCCGACCTCAATACGCCTCTGTACCGCGGGCCCGGTCGATCCCGCGCTCAATCAAATGGTCGTGGAAGGCAACTCGGCGTTGGCCGAGCCCTCCCTGCACCGCCCCGCAACGGACTCGGCACATGACCGTCCTACGCACGGATGACCTGATATCCGGTCCATGCGTGGCGCGGCGAGGGCATAACGGGTATGAGTCCGAATACGTTACTGAACCCGCCACAGCACGCACGCGTGCGAAGTCCGCTGACCGGGGCCGTCGCGACGCCCCGCGTCGGCACTGGAGCTCCCTTTCATACCCGCCCCGAGGCCGGCTGTCAAGCACAAACTGCCTGTTCCAGAGCTGATAGACAAACCCTGCATATGCCGCGCTGCACAGAGGTTCCAGGCTTTCGCGCGGTGCCGCGCCAGCCAGCCTGCCGTAGCGCGGCGCGGGTGGTGTCAGTCCACGGCCCCAAGCTGCTCACGGAAGTACTGGATCGTGCGCAATAAGCCTTCGCGCCGGCTCACTCGGGGCTGCCAGCCGAGTCGCGCTTTCGCGCGGGAGATGTCCGGTTGGCGCACCTTTGGATCGTCGACGGGTAGCGGCCGGTGCACGATCCGGCTGGAGGATCCGGTGAGCTCGAGGAGCTCGTGTGCAAAGGCAAGCATGGTAATCTCTTGCGGATTGCCCAGATTCACCGGCTCGGTCTCGTCGCTCAGCAGCAACCGATAGATGCCGTCAATCAGGTCGTTGACATAACAGAAACTCCGTGTCTGGGAGCCCTCCCCGAACACGGTGACGTCCTCTCCGCGAAGCATTTGGGACAAAAAGGTGGGCAGGGCCCGCCCGTCGTCGAGACGCATCCGTGGCCCGTAGGTGTTGAAGATCCGAGCGATACGGGTCTCCATGTCGTGCGTGCGATGGTAGGCCATGGTCAGGGCCTCGGCGAAACGCTTGGCCTCGTCGTAGACCCCTCGGGGGCCGATCGGATTCACGTTGCCCCAATAGTCCTCGCGCTGGGGATGGACCTGCGGATCTCCGTAGACCTCGCTGGTGCTCGCCAGTAGAAAGCGTGCTCTCTTGGCCTTGGCCAGTCCCAGCGCGTTGTGGGTGCCCAGGGACCCGACCTTGAGCGTCTGGATGGGCAAGCGCAGGTAGTCGATGGGACTGGCCGGACTGGCGAAGTGAAGCACATGGTCCACGGTGCCGCGCACGAGGATGTAGTTGGATACATTGTGGCGTACGAATCGGAAGTTGGGACGCTCCGACAGGTGCTCGATGTTCTCCAGCCTGCCGGTGCACAGGTCGTCGATGCAGATGACCTGGTGGCCCTGGTCGAGCAAATGCGCGCACAGATGGCTGCCCAGGAAGCCGGCGCCTCCGGTCACTACGGTGATCGGCATGGGTCCCCTCCGTTCAGATCGGACTGCGCCTTGCACGGGATCCGGACATCCTCATGATCGGCACGCCTGTTACCAGAAGAACTTCACCGTCCACAAGCCGTGCCAGCACACCCGCAGCATGATCAGGCCATTGCGCGCGCGCTTGGTCATCTTGCTCACGCCCGCGACGCGCTCGAAGTATCGGACCGGCAGTTGGGCGATCTTAAGGCCGTACCGTGCCGCGCCGAAAATGAGGTTGTAGTCTCCCCACAGATCCTTTCCCTCCAGGTTCGTGCGCATCGCCTCAAACAGGGGCCAGTCCCGGCGCCAGTAGACCTTGGTCCCGCACAGCGTGTCCGTGGTGCGAGCGTCGACAATATAGCTGAAAAGGACCGAGAAGAATACATTGCCCAGTAGGTTGGCAAACCGCATGGCGCCTTGCTCCTGGGGGTACACGAACCGAGTGCCGTGAATGAAGTCCGCCCGCCGCGCGCGCATGGCCTCGTAGAATTGCGGCAAGTCCTCCGGTACCACAGTGAGGTCCGCGTCCAGGATCATGCATAGGTCGCCGGTGGCGGCGGCCATGCCCGCGCGCACGGCCTCGGCCTTGCCGCGTCCTGGACCTCGGGCCAGCCGGATCGTCCGCTCGGGGTGTTGGGCCTGAGCCTGGCGGATTCGATCCTCGGTGGCATCCGTGCTCTGATCGTTGATGAGTACGAGCTCGACCTGTCGCCCGAAGTCCGGCACGCGACGTACAGCGGCCTCCACGTTGTCCTCTTCATTCTTGCACGGGATGAGCACGGACGTTGTGCAGTGCTCGCCGGGCTGTTCGGGGCGCATGCGTGCCACAAACAGGGTATTGAGCGCGAAAAGCCGAAATACGGGCAAGCGCGCCAGGATCCCGTCCAGCAGCCACGAAGCTACGGGCACATGCACGGGCAGGAGGAATCGTTGATACCGGCGGATGTTCTCCCATCCGGCCATTTCTACGAACGCGTCGATGTCGTCGTTGCGGAAGAAGTTGCCGAACGGACGATTGCGGGACAGGCCTAACAGCCCTCCGATCCGGAACAGGGGCATCAGCAGCCAATTGAAGTTCGAGTATGCCACCCTGGCGCGGGGGGGAAGCCGTCGGCGCATGCGCGCGAAGAACTCGATGACGTCGTACACGTCCACCATGGCCTCGGTGACGCATACGTACTCCACGTCGCCAAAGTCCTTGGCGGGGTCGTCCAGGTCCTGGTAGAACCGGTCGATGGCTTCCGGACTGTCGAGCCACACCTGGCGTTCGTGCGGCAAGCCCGGAGGGACGATTCGTTGCATGAAGCGGCGCAATCGCGCGCGCCATCGTGCAGTGAGCCGACCTTCCGGCACCCCACGCCTCGCCGAGGCGGCATGACCGTCCTTGGGGTTGACCAGCACATCTTGGGCCATGACTATGCGCTCCGGGCTGAACATTCCACAAGCCTACCCCAAGACCGCAGCAAGCTCAAGACCCGCCAATCCACGTCGCTACGGGGTCTGCCGGCCCGCGACGCGGTCGACGCGAGCGAAGACCACGAGGCTGCCGACGTGCGCGGGGTACTCGTCGACCTTTACATAGGGCCCATGCCGATAGCGCGGCGGGACATCCAACTTGCCTCCGTTTCGTACGATCACCCAGGTGGCGCCCACCTGCTGGGCTATGCGCAAAGACGAGTGCAGCCGCTCGAGTCTGGTCTCTCCCGGCGTGGGGCGAATCTGGTTTATCGGCGGGTCCCATCCGATATGCATAAGCGGCACGCGCACCCCGTAGGCCACGGGCATGTTCGTGAGGAGCAGGTTTGCTTGCGGGTCTACGGAGCGAATGTCCCGGAACACCTGGGCATAGGGATACCAATACTCGCCGGAGCCGCCCCACGGGTCCCGTTCACCCGTTTGCGTAACCGGGGTCAGCAGAGCGTTGCCTACCAACACCATTGCCACGACACCGGCGGCCATCAGGGTTCGGCCGCGAGCCAGACGCGTGAGGCCCTCCCAGGCATACACCAGGACCGGCGGCAGGAGCATGAGATGGAACCGCGCGAATCCGATCCAGCTCGGGTCCTCCAGGAAGTGGAACGCCCACAGCCCCAGGAACAGGAGGCTGGCGAGGAACGCGCGTCCGCGTTCTCCAGAGCGGAGCTGCGCGACCAGCCCCGCAATCGCCACGACCCACAGAACCCCGAACTGGATGGCCAGGGACGAACCGCTCTTCATCCACAATGCGGCACTGAGTATATTCTCCGGGTGGAATGCGTACGGTCGGGCCCCGGCCACGATCCGGACCACGAGGTATAGGATACCGGGCAAGAGCAGGGCAAAGGCCAGCCACAGTGTATCGCGCCAGCGCACGCGCCTACGCTCCGGGCACTCCGCTCCGAGCGGCCACCGGAGGGCAACCTCGCGTCCCAGCCACAGGAGGACCACGGCCACAATGGCCGTATCCTTCATGAAGGGAAGCAATATCGCAGCGGCAAAGGAGGGTCGCCGCATCAGTCTGTGCAAGGGCAGTCGCGTCCAGGCCTTGCCGTCTGCGAGCACCACCCACAGGAACAGGACCGCAGGAAGCTCCAGGTACAGGATCGTGCCATGATAGTGGAGGTCCGGCACGGTCAAGAGCGCCAATGCGCCGAGCGCGGCGAGCCAGGCGGGTTGTCTGCGCCAGCGCGGGTCTCCCATCAAAAACAGCCCCAAGACCGCGAGGCACAGCATGGGCAGTACGCGCAAGAGGGTCAGATCATACACGTACTCTGCGCCCCAGGTCTCCATGCACATTGCGGCCAACAGGGCCGAGTACCACGGCTGGGCACCGGGATATCGGCTCACGCGTCCTCGGGTAAAGGATGCGTCGAGTTCCGGGGCCGAATACACGAGCCAGGTCAAGCCGATGGCCAGGGCCAGGGCGGCAATCGCCCATACCAAGAGAAGGCTCCGGCGTGCCTTGTGACCACTCTGGGCTCGCAACCACAGCGCCAGTCCGATGAGCGCCCACAGGCAGATCCCGACCGCCGCGGGGGTGTACCCGAGCAGTTCGCTGCCCAGAATGCGCGCCATCTGCGCGCTGACAACGTGGTAGCACTCGTCCCCCGCATAGGCCAGTTCAGCCAGCCACGTGCGCAAATAGGCCGCGAGCAGCAGGGGGACCCAGATTGCGACCGCCATCCCCCTCGGCAAGAAACGCCGCAGCCCCAAAGGGCCCAGCCCCGCGAGCACACTCGCCAGCCATAGCCCCCCCAGGAGGATCAGGCCCCCCTGCGCGATGAGCGTAGACAGAGAAGGGGCATCGCTCCCTTCCTCGGTAAACAGGCAATGTGCTACCGGGGTGAGAACAAAGGCCGTCGTGAAGGTAAAAGCGGCGAGCCCGGTGAACGCGACCATGTTCGCCCGCCCCTTAGAAGTGCGGCCAGTGAGCCAGAGGGCTACGACCAGGAAGGCGAACCGCGCAGGAATGTACGGCACCAGGACATATCCGGCCGCGGCCGCCAGGACGACCGCCCAGCTCAGACATGGCCGCTGGCGTCTGTGCAGCGGAAGCACGGGCCGGGGTCTCCGAAGTGCGTCGAGCCGGCCGAGGGCCGGACGGGAATTCGTGGTGGGCGATGCTGGACTCGAACCAGCGGCCTCATCCTTGTAAGGGATGCGCTCTAGCCGGCTGAGCTAATCGCCCAGGCGAAGTGCAAGTTACCCGTGCCCATGCTGGATGTCAAGGAGACAGAGGCGAGCGGAGCCGTGCAGGTGCCCTTCTTGCTTGAATATGCGGCAAGCTTCCCTACAATGGGGGCAAGCGGGCCCTCGCCCGGGGACGGGGGCGGGCGCCCCGCCGGCGCTTCGGAAGGAGGTCGAACCCATGAGGGCGATACGTGCTGCCTTGGTGATTGTGTCCGGTTGCCTGCTTGTTGAGACAGCGGCTGGCGGCAGCTTCTTGGAGCGGCTGGGGTTGGGGCGCGACCGAGCCGAGGACGCGTACGAATACCACTTCGTCATTGAGGTTGGTGGTCGACTTCGGACCACAGGACATACGATCCAGCGGCCCATCTCGTACCGGGGGCTCGATTGCCTGGAGTCAGTGAGTACTCAGAAGACCGTCACGGTACGCGAGGAACGCGAGTATGTGCGCCGAACCGAGCATCGGGTCATCACGGGCCCGGACGGGGAGGGCCTGTACAGCAAGCAAGTCACCTTGGAGGGAGACAGCCGCGTCGAGGAGACGGTGCTTATTGAGGATGGGGTGGCCCGATTCACGGTTCGGGGCTCGGCAGACAAGGACGGCACCGAGGAGATCGACGTGCCCGAGGGCGTGCTCCTGGATACCATCGACGTCCAATGGCTCGCGGACCGCGACCTGGAACCCGGTGCGACCTATCAGGCGCCGGTCCTGAACCGTCGCCGTCGCGAGGTACTCACGGAGACCGCCAAGGTCGTGCGCCTGACCAAGGTGGAGTTCCTGGGCGACATAGAGAACGCCTGGGTTGTGGAGACCACGAACCCCGCCATGGGGCAACGGACCGTGACCAAGACATTCACGCCCGACGGCCGACTTGTACGCCTGGACGCAGGCGAGGCAAGCCTGCGCGTGCTCTCACCCGAGGCCGCCGAAGAGGCGGAGAGCGAACCCGCGTACGAGGTGAGGACAGGCGTCCCCGTAGACTTCGAGCTGCCGGCCTGGGACAGCTTCGACGCGATCACCGTGCAGCCGCAACCGGAAACCGCTTGGGACAAGCTGCGGGAGCTGCCTGAGAACCGCTACTCGCAACTCGTCGCCGAGCCCGCGGGCCTGTCGGTACGATTGCGCAAGGTGTCGCCTGCGGTGCCGGCACAGGCGTCCTTTCCTGTGGAACCGGGCAGCTTGCCTGCGCAGCTCGAACCGTTCCTGGGGACCTCGGAGCGGATCACGCCCGACGCAGAAGAGATCCGGCAACGGGCCGAGGACATCACCGAAGGGGAGACCGAGGCTCTGTACGCGGTCGCCTACTTGGCGGGCTGGATCCACGAGAACATCAAGTGGAACGCCAAGGGCCGCATGAACACCCGTCCGGCGGAGACGCTGGAGCGCCGTCGAGGCGACTGCAGCGAGCACGCGGATCTGTTCGCCAGTATGGCGCGGGCGGTGAACATCCCCACGCGCCATTGCGCCGGGCTCCTGTTGCGGCGCGAGCGAGCGGTGTACCACACCTGGGTCGAGGCGTATGTGGGCGAGACCTGGGTGCCCGTGGATACCACGGTGAACCGGGTGAACCTGCCGGCGGGGTACCTCCTCACGGTGCGGGACGAGGTCGGCGACGGTGAGCTCGTTGACTGGCTTCCAATCAAGCTCCAGACCGAGGACCTGTCCCTGAGTATTGTGGAGGCCACGAAGCTCGTCGGGCAATCCGTGGACGACCGGCGTTCCGTGCGAGCCTACACGCTGGTCCCCAACAACAAGAAGAGCTATGTGGCGTTCCGCGACGACTGGCTCGCGAATCTGTTGTGGGGGTTTGCATTGACCAAGCCCCCGGACTGGGACGGGCGCATTGCCATGCGCAGCGTAGTGCTGACGAGCCCGCCGCCGCAACAAGAGGCCACCTTCCGATGCGAGGCGAACGCGATCGAGTACCGCGCCAACAAGATCGAACTCGACACCCTGGTCCGGGCGCTCGAGGAACGCATGACCGGCTTCCGCAAGCAGAAGGCCGAGGTGGTGCAGTTGCACCATCGGCCCGCGCTGTACGTGGACTTCACCTGCACGGTCGGCAATGGAGAGGAACGCAAGGCAATGCGCTGCCGCCAGTACGTCGTCCCTCGTCGGGACCGCTCGTATCGGATCAGCTGCTGGGCGCCCGAGGACACCTTCGGCCAATACGAGGACGCCTTCGGCCGCGTGCTGGCGAGCCTCGAGCTCTGACGGACATCAACGAACGTATGCCTAGATCGCAATCTCAATTGGACGACAAGGACTTGCGCGACGCTGACGACGGCAAGGGATTCCGCGGCCTGGGGCTCAGTGACCGCGCGCTCGCGGCCGTGCGCCGCGCAGGGTTTGAGCACCCTACGGATATTCAGCGGGAGTTCATTCCGGCCGCGCTGACCGGGCGCGACTGCATCGGCCGAGCCAAGACCGGCACGGGCAAGACCGCCGCGTACCTCTTGCCCATCTTCGAACATTTTTTCGCGGGCGAGCGCGAGCATGCGCTCATCTTGGCGCCGACCCGGGAGCTCGCGCAGCAGATCGTGCGAGACTGCGCCCAGCTCGCGGGCAAGCATCCCCCCACGCCTCTCGCGGTATACGGCGGCCAGCCCATTCATCGTCAGACGGAACGGCTGCGCCAGAAGCCGGACATCATCGCGGCTACGCCTGGGCGGATCATCGACCACTCGAAGCGGAAGAATATCGCGTTCCATCGGTTCTCGATCCTGGTGATCGACGAGGTGGACCGGATGTTCGACATGGGCTTCCGTCGAGACATCTCTTACATTGTGGGACGGTGCACCAACCGACGGCAGACCATGTTCCTGTCGGCCACGTTGCCCGAGGACATCATGCGATTCGCGGAGCGATTCGCGGAGGATCCCATTCGCATTTCGGTGGTTGACGAGGCCCGTCCCAGCGTGGAGACGCTCGACCAGCGATATTTCACGGTTACCAAGCGCAAGAAGTTCCAGCTTCTGACCAAGCTGCTTGAACGAGAGCGGCCGGAGCGTGCGCTCGTGTTCACGCGCACGAAGCGCGCCGCGGACCGCGTGGGCCACGCGTTGCGCAAGCAGAACGTGTCGGTCGGCTGGATCCACGGAGACCTGCCGCAGACCAAGCGCGACGCGGCCCTCGACTCCTTCCGCAAGGGCCGGGTGCATGTGCTGGTGGCCACGGACGTGATGGGGCGCGGAATCGATGTGCCCGCCATCTCCCACGTGATCAACTACGATATTCCGGAGAATTGCGAGGACTACCTGCACCGCACCGGCCGCTCCGCGCGGATGAACGCGCCGGGCATGGCCTTCACGTTCGTCACGCCGGACGAGGGAGACGAGCTTACGCGCATCGAGATGCTCTGCAACCGCCTGCTGGAGCCGGACAAGATTGCGGACTTCGACAGCGGTATGCGCAAGCGATAGGTCCTCGAGGGCCGGCCATGGGCCTCAAGCGCCCGGACGTCTATCACAACCTGGCCACCCTGCTGGAAGCCGGAATCTCGGTGGCGCAGGGGCTGCGAAGTGCTGTCTCCGGAGAGAGCGGGCGGCTGCCTGACGCGATGCGCAGGATCGCCGATGGCGTGGACCAGGGCGAGGGCCTCGCCAGCCAGATGGCGCAGCACCGACGGGCGTTTCCCGAATTCGACATCCTGATCGCGGGCGTGGGGGAGCAGTCCGGCCGGTTGCCGCAGTGCTTTGAGATGCTCTCGGAGTGGCATGGCTTCCGAGCGCGCCTGCGCAATATCGTGTTTTCTGGGCTGGCATACCCGATGCTGATCGTTTTTGTGGCGGCATTCATCATCCCGCTCCCGCCATTTGTCCTGGGACAGATTACGGACGCAGAGTACCTGTGGCGCGCTGCGTGGTACTTGGCGATCTTCTTTGTGCCCGTGGGCCTGATCGTGTTCGTAGTGTTTTTCTTGCGGCCCGAGCATCCAATCCGCCGCGTGGTCGACCACGTGGCCATTCGCCTACCGCTCATGGGGTCGGCGCTCAAGGATTTGGCCCTCAGTCGGTACGCGAGCACGGTCCGCGGCATGTACGAGGCGGGCCTCGGGCTCGCGGACGCCACGGAACTGGGCGGGCGAACCTGCGGGAACGCCGTGGTCGCGCACTGGCTGAAGGGCGGGCAGGAGGCCGCGCGCTACGGGGCGCCGGTGTCCACGGGGTTCGGTCGGCAGGTTCCGGCCGATTTCCGGGTGGTCTGGGAGTCCGGAGAGGAAAGCGGCACGATCTCGGGCGCGCTCGATCGATTGGCCACCGACCGAGCCGAGCGAGCCGAACGCACATTCAAGGAACTCGCCGTGTGGCTTCCCAGGCTCGTGTACTTCGCGGTGATGATCTTCTTGGCCTACCAGATCTTCAAGCTCTACCGGCAAGTCTACGGACCGGCCTTCGACATGCTCGACGGCATGGGTCTCTGACGCTTGCGCCTGGTCCGTTTACCTTGATCCAGGAACGCCAGCAGCCGCCCGGCCAGGTACAGGCTGCCGGTTGCGCACACGAGGCCCGTCGGGCCCGTTTGTCCTTGGGCGCGGATAAGCGCCTCCTCCGGTGACGAGCAGACAGATACGCACCGCGTGCGGGTCTCTCGGAGCAAAGCGGCGAGCTCGGAGGCGGGGCAGGTGCGCGGGTGTCCAGTCTCGGTCGCGATCGCCTCCCAGGCGCATGGGCCGATCAGCCGCGCCATGCCCTGCACGTCCTTGTCTCGGGCCGCTGCAAATACGACTACCAGTCGCGTGAGGTCGAACCGCTCCTTCAACGTGTCGATGAGCGCCTGTACGCTCGCCGGATTGTGCGCACCGTCGATTAGGGTCCAAGGCTGCTTGTCCACCACCTGTACGCGCGCGCGAAGCGGCAGACTGGCCCATGCGCGGCGCAGCTCGTCGGTGCGCAGAGGAGCGCGCCCGACGCGCTCAAAATAGGCCTCCACGAGTCCGGCGGCCTCTGCGGCGTTATCCACCTGATGGCGCCCGAGCAGAGCCAAGGGCACGTCGCGATGCGCAGAGCGCCAGGTGCGCAGGTCCAGGCGCTCGGGCTCGTCGTGGCGGGGCGGGGGATCGGTCCGGCACGTGACCTGCAGGCCGTCGCACCCGACCACGCGGACCGGGGCCCTGCGTTCAGCCGCCACGCGCTCCAAGATCCGCATCGCAGCCGGGCGTTGCGGGGCCACAATCACCGGCGTAGCCCGCTTGATGATGCCCGCCTTCTCGCGGGCAATCGATGCCAAGGTGTTGCCGAGCTGGCGAACGTGGTCGATGCTCACCGGGGTGATGCCCGCAACCACGGGGCGCACCACGTTGGTGGCGTCCAGGCGACCGCCGAGACCCACCTCCACAATTGCCACGTCGACGCGCGCGTTACAAAAGGCGACGAACGCCATGGCCGTCAGCGTCTCGAAATAGGTCGGCGGCAGCCACCGGGCGTCTGCGCGGGCCGCCTGCAAGGCGGGCTCGATCGCGCGGAACGCCCGGCAGAACGCGCGTTTGCCGATCGGCACGCCGTTGACCGCGATGCGTTCGCGAACGCACACAAGGTGGGGCGAGGTGTAGATGCCTACGCGCAGGCCGCGTGCGCCAAGGACTGCGGCTGCAAGGGCCGCTGTGGAGCCCTTGCCCTTGGTGCCCGCAATATGAATCGTGTCATAGGACTGATGCGGATTGCTTACTCGAGAGAGGAGGCGCAGAATGCGCCCCAGCCCGAGAGACTTCGGGCCCGCGCGGAAGTCCGTGTCGCGCTCGTAGTTGGTGAAGCTGTCGAGGTAGCGAACCACCTCGGCGTAGGGACGCAAGCCTGCGCGCAGAGGCGCCATGAAGCGTGCCTCGTCAGCAAGGGGGCAGGGGCCCGACGGCGCGCGGCCTGCTATTCCTCGGCGTTCGTCTCCGCGTCTGTCCCGGGCCGCTTGCCGGGCGGGGGCGGATAAAGCTCCTCGGACGCCTCCTCTTGGGCCTGGGCGAGGCGGCGCTCGACCTCCCTCTCCGCCCAGGCGTACACGGGGATGTCTTCCCGGTTGTCCTCCAACTGCTCGCGCAGGTGCAGAACCGCGCGTTGCAGAGGCAGGTTCTCCTCCAGGTCGACAAGCACCTCTTCCCCGCGCTCGGATTCGAGATAGGTCATCAGGGCCCGTCGCAGCTCCAGGCGCACGTCCTCCGGGTCGACCTCAATGCCGACTTCGTGAATTCCGTCCAGAAGCTGTTCGAATTCTGGATAGGCGTACGGATCCTCGTGGTCGAAGGCCAGCAACTGGCGCATCTTGTCTTCGTACTTGGGAAACGCGCGGCGCACGTAGTCCGTGAGCCGTTGGCTGCTGCGCAGCTTCAGGCGTGCTTCCACACTGCGCATGGGAATCTCGGGCATCGATTCCTCGATGTCCGGCGCGATGCCCTGGTTGTGGATGCAGTCGCCGTTGGGCAGGTAGTACTTGGCGATGGTGAGCTTGAGCGCGGTGCGCCGGTTCGTGGTGTTGAGCCACAAGAGCTGCTGCACGGATCCCTTGCCGTACGTCTTCTCGCCCACCAGCGTCGCGCGGTCATGGTCGCGCAGGGCCCCTGCCACGATCTCGCTGGCTGAGGCCGATGAGCCATTGACGAGCACGGCCATGGGCAACCCGGGATGGGTGCCGCGACCGTGCGAGTAGTAGTCCTTGCGGTCATGCACCCCGGGCCTGCCCTGACTGTACACGATGAGCTTGCGGCCTTCGAGGAACTTGTCGGCCACCTGTACGGCGGTGGATAGCATGCCCCCCGGGTTGTTGGTGAGGTCCAGGACGAGCGCGCGCATGCCTTCGTCTTCGAGGCGGTCGAGCGTCTCTTCGAGCTCGACGGGAGTCGTCTCCTCGCTGCCGAAGCGCTGAATGCGCACGTATCCGATCTTGTCGGGCAGCATGCGTCCCTGCACGCTGGGAATGGTGATCTTGCGCCGGGTGACGGTGAAGGTCTGCGGCTTGGTCCAACCGCGGCGCCACACGAGCATCTCCACGGTGGTGCCGGGCTGGCCCTTGAGCATCTTGACGATCTCTTCCTGGGACATGCCGGACAGGGGCTTGCCTTCGATCTTTTCGATCCAGTCCATGGCCCGCAGCCCGGCCTCGAACGCGGGCTGACCATACATGGGCAACAAAATCGTGAACCGTTGGTTGCGCATGCCCACCCAGGCTCCGATGCCGCCGTACTCGCCCTCCATCTGTTCGGCCATTTGGGTGATGTCGGCCGTATTCAAGTAGTCGCTGAACGGGTCGACTTCATTGGCGATGGCTTTTGCAGCGGTGGTGGCCAGATTGCGGCTGTCCAACCGATCTTGTTCGCGGCGCTGCTCTCGGTCTGTGGCGGACTCGTCCGGCGCGTAGTTCTCGCGAATCTTGTCGATGACTTCGTTGACCAGCTCGCTGGCAAACTGGTCCTCGGTCTCCGTGGTGTCCACTCCGCCCCAGTGACTCACGTCCAGCAGCAGGCCCGCAGTGCCGAGGTCCAGGCTAGGATACTGGGAAAGCTCCCGGAGAAGCGGGGCGACTTCTTCGAAATTCCCTGCGATCAGCGCCGCCCGCGCGCGGTACTTGAGCGCGTTGCGCGCCTCTTCGCCAAGGTCGCCCGGCAGGAATACGAGGTCCTTGAGCAGGGCCACCGATTCGCCCAGCGGCGCGAACGTGGCCAGGGCCACGGCGGCCTCATGCCGTGCGCGTGTGCTGTCCGCCTTGAGCAGAGCACGCAGGCGGTCCTGTGCGGTCTGGGCTCGGGTGAGCCGCCACAGGCTCTTGGCGAGCTCGACCTGAATGCGCTCGTGCAAGGTCCGGTCGGTCAGCAGTACGCGCACCCGGCTGGAGGCGTATTCCCCGCCCTCCACGCCCAGGGCCGCGGCCGCAGCAGTGCGGCGGTCCAGGGGCGCCTCGCGGTTGCGCACGAGCGCCTCCAGGGCGCGCGCGCCCTCGCGCTGCTCGCCAAGGCGCAGGAGCGCGTATCCTGCGGCAAGGGCTACCTGAGGCTGCGGGCTGTCCGCTGCGTCGAGCAGGGCCTTTCTCGTGGCTTCGCCATCTTGGCTGGCGATGGCCGCGGCCCGATCCCAGACAGGCTCGCCGTCCGGAAGATTCTCAAGCTCCTGGAGCAGGGCGGCCGCGTCCATCGGCGCCTCTTCAGCGGCATGGACGATGACCGGGGCGAGGAGTACGGCGATGCCGAAGAGGATCCGCGTCAAAACCGGAAGGATAGAAGCATTGCGAAGCATATGCACCTCCATTTGTATGTCGCGCCATTCGCGCCGTGCGCCCGACCGTGACCAGGGCGGCCGGGCGCACGTCTCAATACCTAGAGTATCAGCCAAAGCGCGCCCGTGCAACGGATTTCTTGCGGACGGTCGGGAACAGGCCCTGGGCTCCGCGAGAGGCAGTTTCAGCAGCGTCGGAGGCCCGCCATGGCACACGGGCGGTGCACCTGCCACAAGCCTTGTTCGTCAGCCGCCATGCCTGATTGGCTTGACGGAGGCCTCGGCTATTCCACAACACGGACTCGCGTCCACTTGCGTACTGAGTTGACCATCCACACGGTATCGGCTCGGGAAAGGTCCGCTGACGTGAGCGCTCGTTCCTCGATGAGCCCTTCGCGAAGGAGATGGTCGCGAAACACACCGGGCAGCAGTCCGCAGTCGAGAGGTGGAGTGAATCGCTCTCCGTCCAGTTCGAGCACCAAATTGGCAATGCTGGTCTCTGTGATCTCGCCGCGATCGTTGCGCAGAACAACGTCGTTGCAGTCTGGCCGTTCGGCGCGCGCCCGGTCGTAGACCTCTCGGTTGGTGGTCTTGTGATAGAGAAAGACGTCGCGCGGGTCCACCGGCGTGGCCGCGAGTCCCACGCGCGGCTCCCCCAGGGATGCGAGCGGCGCGGCCTCGATTTGCGTTGTGCCGTCGGCACGAACCAGCACGCGCACCTTCAGGCGCCGGTCGTGCGAGGTCGGCGGTCGGGTCCATGGGCGGCTGAGCAACGCCTCGCGCAGAGCGCCTCGGTCCAGCGGTCGGCCGAAATAGGAAGCGCTAGCGGCCAACCGGCTTAGGTGTTCTTCGAGCAGAAAATACGCGCCCTGTTCGAAGAGGAGGGACTCCAGAAGGTTAAACCGGGGTGCGGGAACGCGCGAGAGCACCGCTGCCTTGGCCAGGCATTCGCGGTACTCGTCCTCAGGGGAGGAGTCCCATGTGATTCCTCCACCCACGGGATATCGAGCGCGGCCGGCCTCTCGATCGATGGTGAGTGTGCGGATCGCCACATTGAAGCGAGCCTGTCTCTCCGGCCCCCATCGGCCGATCGCACCGCAGTAGACGCCGCGCGGGAAGAGCTCCAGGTCGCGGATGATCTCCATGGTGCGGACCTTGGGGGCTCCCGTGACCGAACCACAAGGAAAGAGCGCCCGCAAGAGCTCGGGCACACTTGCTTTGGTGCGTGAAGTGATGGTGGAGGTGAGCTGCCACACCGTCGGATACTGTTCAAGGGTTGCGAACCGACGAACCCTCACAGACCCCGGGGCGCTCAGTCGGCCCATGTCATTGCGCAACAGGTCCACGATCATCGCGTTCTCGGACCGGTCCTTTGGCGAGTTCGTCAGCTCATCGGCGAGCAACCGGTCCTCGCCGGACCATCGTCCGCGGGGGCGAGTGCCCTTCATGGGGCGCGTGGTGAGGCGGTTGCCTTGCAGGTCGAAGAAGAGCTCCGGGGATATGGACACGATCACGTGCCGGCCCGTATCCACATAGGCAGCGTACTCGGACGGTTGGACTGCACAGAGTCGATAGAAGGTCGCGCGAGGATCGCCGCAAAAGGGCGCCTCCAAAGGGAACGTGTAGTTGACTTGGTAGGTGTGGCCCGCAGCGATCCACTCTCGTATCCGTGTCACGGCGTCCAGGTAGTCCCGTCTGCCAAGCAGCGGGTGCCAGTCCCCGGAGACGACGCTCGACGCAGCGTGCTCATCTCGGGGCAGGGGGGGCGGGCGCTCTTCGGACGCATCGTAGAAGCCGAGCCACAGGACGGGCAGGCCCGCCTGGGGGGCATGGGTGCATAACGCACGGTCGAGCGCTGTGGCGGCCTCATACCCGATAAATCCGATCGCACAAAGACCCTGGCGCACGAAGTGCTCAGCCCGAGACAGCGCACGCGGCACATCGTTGGGCGCGTAGGCAGACACAACTTCGACAGGCTCGCGGAAGATCGTCTCGGCGCTCGTAGAGACCAAACGGACCTCGCCCGTGGATTCCATGCAGCCGCTCCCATGGGCTCGAGTTGACTTTCGGCAACTCAGGCGCACAACTATGCGCAACAAGCCCGCGGAGCGCAAGCGGGAGAATGCCGCCGGACGCTTTTCAGCCCTCCTACGCCGTTGACAATTGTGGACGACGGCCTAGGCTAGCGGACGCTCTCCGCAGCGCGACCGTGAGCGATACAGAAGCACAGAAAGGATCCTGCCGTGATTCTGCGCAGCGAGTCCTCTAGGCTACGAGGCACCGCACGCATGCCTAGTTCCAAAAGCCATACCGTGCGCGCGGTTATGTTCGGGCTGTTGGCCGAGGGCACGAGTACGATACGCGACCCCCTCGACAGCGGCGACACGCGGGCCGCGGTCGACGCGGCACAGGGCCTGGGGGCCACGGTGGAGATCGGGGACGTGTGGCACGTCCAGGGCGTAGCGGGAAAGGTGCAGGCGCCAGGAGACGTGATCGACGTGCGCAACAGCGGCACCACGCTCTATATCGCCATGAGCGCGGCGGCATTGTGCAATGCGGGATGGACCGTGTTCACGGGCGACGCGCAGATCCGCCGGCGGCCTGCGGACCGCCTGATTGAGGCGCTCAAGGAGCTGGGCGCGCAGGCCTTCTCCACTCGCGGCAACGGATGCGCGCCGCTTGTGGTGGGTGGGCCCTTGCGCGGCGGCCGGACCATGATCGAATGCCCTACGAGCCAGTACCTCACCAGCCTGCTCATGAGCACCCCGTTGGCGGAGGCGGACACGGACATCGCTGTGCCGCTCCTGCATGAGCATCCCTACGTGCGCATGACCCTGCGCTGGCTTGACGAGCTCGGCATCCAATACGAGGCCTCCGAGAGCCTGGATCGGTTCCGCATCCCGGCGGGGCAGGGGTACCGGGCCTTTGACCGGCAGGTGCCAGCGGACTTTTCCAGCGCCACGTTCTTTTTGTGCGCAGCCGCGATCACGGACAGCGACGTGCTGCTCCAGGGGCTCGACATGCAGGACACCCAGGGCGATAAGGCAGTGATCGACTACCTGCGGGCCATGGGCGCCTCGATCGAGGAGACCCCGGAGGGCCTGCGCGTGCGCGGAGGCGCGCTGCACGGCGCGGACCTGGACCTCAACGCCACGCCGGACGCGCTGCCCGCCATGGCGGCTGCGGCGTGTTACGCGAAAGGAGTCACGCGGCTCCAGAACGTGCCCCAGGCGCGCCAGAAGGAAACGGACAGAATCGCGGTTATGTGCCAGGAGTTGGGGAAGCTGGGCGCGAGGGTGCGCGAGCTTCCCGACGGCCTGGAGATCGAAGAGTCGCCGCTGCAGGGTGGAACGGCCCGCGGGCACGACGACCACCGGGTGGTCATGGCCCTGAGCCTGGCGGGATTCGCCGCTCGGAGAGCGGTCGTTGTGGACTCGGCCGAGGCGATCGCTGTCACTGTGCCGGACTTCGCGGACAAGATGGCCGCGCTCGGCGCGCGGATTCAGATGCGCGAAGCCACGGCTTGACCTGGGACTGGCAAAGGAGCGGACCATGGTTGGGACGTTGAACGAGACCCGATTCTTTGGGGGATTCGCGTCAGCATGTGTCAGTGCACTTGTCCTGCTCCTCGGCCTGGGCGCTTTAGCGACAGCGGGGCAGGGCGCCCCCGCGACCGCTGAGCGGCCGGCTGTGGAGTCGAGCGGCTCGAGTCTGCTGAGTGGGGTGGACGTACCCTCGCTGACCGCCCAAGACTTGGCGCACTACATGCGCCCCGACCATCCACGCCTGTTCCTGAACAGCGACTTGTGGCCGGCTATGCGAGAGCGCGCTTTCGGCGAGGGCAGGGACGCCTATGAGAGGATGGCAACCGTCGTCGACGCACTCGACCCCACGGACGCCATGCAGACCAAGAACTGGGGCACGGACCTACCCGCCGCGGCCTTTGTGTATCGCATGACCGGCGAGCGAGAGTTGCTGGACAAGATCCGGAGGATGCTGGAGGCGAGCCTCGACTACTACGAGAACATATTCGCTGAGTGCGAGGACCAACAAGACCTGTGGGCCTACGGGGACATGCGGTATTCGCACACGCGCATCGCCTGGTTGGCGGCTCTGGACTGGGTGTGGAACGACCTCGCGCCGGATGAGCGCCGCGCGTTCGCCTCGCGCATGGTCGACCACGTGTACGAGCAATTGACGCGCTGGCCGGATTTCAGAAACTGGCAAGGATCGTTCTACCTGATGGACAACTTGTACTGGTATGCCGGCGTGGTCCTGGCGGACAAGGAGCTGGAAGAAGAGCAGTACCACCGCGCGCTCGAAATCCTAGAGAAAGGCTACAGCACGCACATGAACATGATGCGCGCTCGCGAGGACCAGCGCACGGACGACGGCAACGTGCGCGTGCGCTTCGCATACAGCGCGCCGAACTACCCCCACGCCGATTGGAGCTTCCTGCACACCTGGCGGGCCGCGATCAGCCCGGACATCCCACAGCCCTGGCATCACACCGCGCTCATGCCCAATCACCTGTATTGGAACCTGCTCCCGGGCATCCGGTATTTTGGCTTGGGCTTCGCCTGGCATAAGGACAATCACGTGGGCAACGCGGGCGTCCTGGGCGGCAATCTGGCCCAACATGTGTATTTCTACGAAGACTCTCATCCGGACATGGTCCGTCTTGCGCGCTACCTGTGGCAGCGGTTCGACATGGGGCGAGGCGGCAAGTACGGCTCAGTGCCGATCTGGAGCGCCATCTGGTCGCCTGCCGACATGGATGCGCCTCAGGTGCAGCTGCCGGACAATCTGCCCCTGGCGCGGCACTTCGCGAGCAACGGGACCGTGCTGATGCGCACGGGCGGCGGGCCGGAGGATACCTATGCGCTCTTCAACATGTCGGGCACGGAGTACAGCTCCAATCAGTTCGATGCCACGCACTTCGGCATCTACAAGCAGGGATTCCTGGCCTTGGACACCGGTACGCGCAACTCCTGGCCTCACCAGACCGACTACGCCTCACAGACCGTGGCGCACAACTGTGTGCTGATCCGGATGCCCGGGGAGCAGTTCGTGGGTATGTTCGGCGGCCGCGAAGCCCAGAGCAACGCCGGCGGGCAGCGGGAGCGATTCGAGGCCATTGACCCGGTTGCGTTCGAGACGAACCAATACTTCGCGTATGCGGCCACGGATGCGACCGGCGCATACCATCCGGACAAGTGCGCGGAGATGGTTCGGCAGTTCCTGTTTCTGCCGCCGGATCACTTCGTGGTCTTTGACCGCGTGACCTCGACCAGGGCGGAGTACCCGAAGAAATGGCTCCTGCATACGGCCAACGAGCCGGTGGTCTCGGGCCAGGAGTTCCATGCCGATCAGGAAGAGGGCCGCGTCTTCTGCCGCACGGTCTATCCTGCGGACGCGCAGCTCGTCAAGATCGGCGGCCCGGGCAAGGAGTTCTGGGCGCACGGACAGAACTGGCCCCTGTCCGACGAGTGGTGGCGCCGATGGGGAAAGAAGTATGACAGACAGGTGCCGGAGACCATGGGCCAATGGCGCGTGGAGGTGAAGCCCGGCGCGGCGCGCGAGCAGGACGTTTTCCTGCATCTCATCCAGGTCTCGGATCAATCCGTGGAGCAGATGGTCGACAGTGACGTCAGCGAGGATGAGGACCA
>Ga0180432_10003482_pt1 | contig 22369 bp, 15 predicted proteins | sample SS_ome_10_FD_132414 | JGI IMG/M metagenome (GOLD analysis project Ga0180432, IMG submission 132414) | Hypersaline lake sediment archaeal communities from the Salton Sea, California, USA - SS_1_MS_2 metaG | ecosystem: Environmental > Aquatic > Non-marine Saline and Alkaline > Hypersaline >...
CCACGCAAACCACCAACCCCCTCAATCCCCCGAAAGACAAAAATCTCGTATCCGTAAAAGGCTAAATCTCATCAATATCCTTCCGAAAAAACATTACCATGCCATTAACCGGGAATCAGGGTATGCATGGAATCCTTTTCGGGGCGGGTTTACAAAGCATGTCTGCGGGACTACTATCGCACTCCATGGCCGCCCAAAACGAAGCGCTCGAATTCCTGATCGAAGCGGGAGGTAACCTCTTGGAAGCGTCGCGGCGAAGAGCCGAAGGACGCCGTGCCGTGGGTCATGTTATCACCGATGTGCCGGTTGAATTACTGCACGCGGTGGACCTGTACCCCGTGGCTATTCTCGGCCATCGCGGGCCGGCGGGATCGGGAAGGGAACATCTTCAAAGTTTCACCTGTTCGTACAGCCGTGGAGTACTCGACTTGTTACTGGACGGCTCGATGAGTTTTCTCGAAGGTGTGATTACGCCCTTTGTTTGCGACACCACTCGAGCGATTGACATCGTGTTGCGACACATGAGGCCGGTTCCGTACGTTGAATGCTACCGCCCACCGAAATCACTCACCGGCCCGGGTTCGAGGAAATATCTCGCCGGAGAAATCACTCGGCTGAAAGAAAGTATCGAAAAATTCGCCGAGGTGGAATTAACCGACGATAAGATCAACGCGAGTATCAGGCTATACAACCGCGCCCGGGGGGAATTGAGGCGTCTCGAGCCCATGCGCGAGGTCGATCCGGACGCATTTTACAAGATATGCCGCGCTTTCATGGTTTTGCCGGTCGAGGAGTTTATCGAATTGGCCGAAAAGGTCGAGCCACCGGGCGAAGTTGATAAAACCGGATCGACGCCGCTGTTATTGGCGGGAAAAATCCCGGAGCCGGGCGATTTGCCTCGACTGCTTTCCAACCTCGGCGCGCGAATCGTCGCAGACGATTTCGCTACCGGATCGAGGCTTTTTGCGATGGACATCGATGAAGAAAAGGGCCCGATAGAGGCTATTTTAGATCGGCAAATAAACAACATACCCTTCGTCGGGCTTCTGCAAGGCCCTGAGGATCGCCCGGACTTCCTGGTTCGCAGAATAAAGGAGACTCAAGCTGTAGGAGCGATATTGATGGTCCACAAGTTTTGCGAGCCGTTCGAGATCGATGCGCCGGAGGTCAGGGAGCGACTGAAACGAGAGGATATACCGGTACTTGTGATCGAGACGGATTTCGAGCCGGAAACCGGGGGCGCGCTACGCACCCGAATCGAGGCTTTTCTGGAGATGATCGGACATGGCTGATATACCCAAACCGAATGTTATCGAAACGCTGAAAGAACTGAAGGAGATAATGTTCACATACTATGTGGGCATAATGAAGGATAAACAAGAAGGCAAGAAACTGACTTTTATCAATGCGCTCGGGCCTCTTGAGATATTACTGAGTTTTGAAAGCCTCGTTCCTGCGTATCCCGAAAATCATGCCGCCGCCATACAGGCGAGGCACATGGCCGTCCAGACCGCCGAGGCTGCCGAGGGATTCGGATATACGCCGGACGTCTGCTCGTACGCCAGGTGCGATCTCGGCAGTTACCTGACCGGCGTAAGCCCGGTAGGCGGCATGCCTCAGCCCGACCTTTTGGTTTTTTGCAGCAACCAGTGCTGGACGATCATGAAGTGGTGGGAAACCATGGCCCGGCGATGGGGCGTTCCGTACTACATTATCGACGTTCCTTCGCAGGGAAGAGGTATGAAGACGCCGATGGACGCTAACAGCGTCGTATATATCGAGGAGCAGCTATGGGGCCTGATCGAGTTTCTCGAGAAGCATACCGGGGAAAAGTTCAATCGAGACCGATATAATCACATCCTGAAGGTTGGCAAACGAACGTGCGGGCTGTGGCGGAATATTATCGAGTCGGGCAGGAACGTTCCGAGCCCTATATCGATGTTCGACCAGTACGTCTCAATGGCGCCCATCGTAGGCCAACGCGGTCTTGAAGTTGCCTTGGGATTTTATGAACGCCTGTGGGACGAAATTCAGGATCGCGTGGCGAGAGGTATCGGCAGCATGCCCGATGAAAAGTTCCGGCTGTATTGGGACGGATTGCCGCTGTGGCACAATATGAAAGATTTCTACAACATACTCGCTGAAAAACGCGCGGTGCTCAACGCAAATAATTACACCATAGCATGGGCCGACCTCGAGGTTGATCCCGAAAATCCGTTCAGAGATATGGCGCTTAAGTATTTACGGTATTACGATACCCAGATCGAGGACCGCGCCCAGGACATCATGAGGTATTATCACTCGTACGGCCTGGACGGATTTATACTTCACTCCGATCATTCATGCCGTTTTCTATCACTTGGGTTGATGGGTGCTGCGCAGCGCGTGCAGGAGGAGACGGGCGTGCCGTCGCTTCTGTTGGACACCGACCACGGCGACCCGCGCCTGTACCAGTCGGAAACCATAAAGACACGCGTGCATGCTTATATCGAAACACTTGAAACCGATCCGAAAAGGGGGAACGGTGAAGATCAACCCGACCCGAGACGGATGCTTGTGTTGGAAAAAGCTGAGTTGGATACTGGCGCCTAACCCCGCGCAAGCCGCGGGGTAGTTTTCACCCGTACCCCGCACCTTGCGCGGGGTGACAATTTTAACGATTGAAGTTTGTTTGCAATGTCGTTCTATCAGGGGGATAAAATCATGTCTCGAATCCGTATAACTTCTCTATGTTTCATGTTTGTGGTTTCAGTGCTTACCGCAGGAGCCATTGATGCGACGGCGTCAACCGGGCGGCCGTTGGTTAATCGTCCGGATCCTGTGGTGCTCGAAGGTCGCAAGCTGCCGAAAGTAAAAGGCGCGGATATTGCGAGAATAAGAGTTTTCGCTTATAGGGAAGGCGGTTGGGAGGCGATACCCTTCCAGGTGGACGAGAGGTTTGTGAAGCGAGGATGCAGTGCGCCGCGATACGTCATCGCGCCGGAGGCCGACCCCGATCCCACATTCGACGACGACGATGAGCTGGTGTTTTTGGCCCGGGATATGGGCACAAAAGCTCCTGCGGGGGATATATCTGTCGGTTCGGGCCTCAGACCGAAGGCGATTACCGCAATATCGGCAGCCGGTTTGGGCGGTGAGCGAGGTTACGCATACGTGATGATTTTCGACTCCCCACCTTCGCCCCGCGCAAAACGCGGGGGATACATGGAGTGGAACTCGGAATCAAGGACGGTCCGTTCCCACCGGGGATATGAGGTCGGCTATCCGGAAAGTGATTCTTTCTTTTTTAACAGTTTGATAATACCCGGCAGTAACGGTGGCAACGGCAGAGATTTCGTCGACACGCTTAAAATGAGGGCCAATGGACGTATAATAGCACAACTGTTCGTTTATGATATAGATAATTCCGATTGGTACAATACCTTGAAGGGCGCCAAAGCCGGGCCGGTGCGAGTGATACGCCGGGTAAGGTTGAGATTTAACAGCACGGCTTTCAGGATACACCGGAGCACGGTTGATGTCGTTTATTATCCCCACTTTTTCTTTATGGAAGTGCCCATCCCGATGGGTACCTACAAGGCTTCGTTATACTACCAAGCCGATTTGAGCCTATCGCTCGACCTGGCGGACGATGCGCCGCCGATGACCTTTTTTAATGAGCGGAATGCACCTTCGGCCGGCGTAACGACGGACGGTAAGATGAGCGAAACGGAAAAGAAGCTCGATTACCGGCCTGCAAAGTGGCAGTGCCTTTCCGGAGATGCCGGCACCGTCCTGATTCGCATGGATCAAAGGCCCGGCTCACCGCTTAATCAGGACTTATTCTATCTTGACGATTCCACTCGCGCCGACCCGCCGGAGAACTACCCCGGCCATAGGGGTGAGACGGGATTCTTTATTGAACACATGGAGAAGGCCAGGAGAGCCGACCGTGTATTCAGATTAACTTTCTCTTTCCCCCTTTCTCACTCACGAGAGGAGCTTGATGTTTTTCATTCGATGTGGAATTCGCCGCTGGATGTGGATATTGCCGGTGTAGAGGAAATATCATCCAGGATACCACCGTCTCTAGCCCCCGACCGCCGTAAGGAGCCTCCCCGACCCAGTTACATGCCGCCTCCGATATCCACTCGCACGCGCGGTTATCTACCGCAGATACTCGCCGACCCGAACCTGGGCTATGGATCGGGTTTCCAGATAGTGGAAAGAAAGACTTTCGGCGCCGACTTGTCCAGCGACCTTCTCTTTCTTATATCCCACCGCCTCTTTCAAGTCTATCGCATTGAGGAAATTTACAAGGATTTGGGACCTATCAGCGAAATAAAGCTGAATGTGCGCTACCTGAAACATCCTAATCGCTTTTTCTACGGCATTGGTAATGACCGGACTCCCGACGATCTGGCCGTTTACCTCGAGGAACGAGTCGTCGCATGGCTCCTGCTGCAACGTAACATTACCGATTGGCTCAAGGCCGGCGTTCGCTTCGAGTTTATGCATGCCTATATCGGTCATGGAGAGATGTTTACTCAAGACGAGTGGAGTATCGAGGAGAAGTACGGTCCTTCCGACCGGATAATCGGGGAAGCTTATGGCCCTGAAGTGTATGGTCTTGAGGGCGGCTATAGCAACAGCATCGAGTTGTTATTGGCTCTGGATTTCCGCGATGACGAAAAATATCCGACTCGTGGAACTTATAATATTTTCTCCATGAAGCACACCCCCAAGTGGCTGGGCAGCGATTACGAATACACTCAATACCGCGTCGATCTCAGGTTTTACTATGGCGGAAAGTTGATCAACCCCGAAACCAGGGTGCCCGCCAAGCTGTTGCGCAGAGCCATAATCGGCTCGCAAACCAAGCGCGTACTGGCCTTTCGGATTGTGGGTCAGAGGACGGATGCGCATCTTATTGAATTTGCCGGTAGAACGATCAAAGACGTGCCTTTCTATTGCCTGAGTTACTTCGGGGACGTACACAGTTCCCGGGGTCATTACTGGGCGCAGTGGAAAGATAACGACGTTACGTACGCAATGGTTGAATTCAGGTGGCACATGCTTAAGATAATCGACGCTACTCTGTTTTATGACGTCGGTCGCGTGTGGGAGAACGTCAACTCACGCTCGCAATGGCGTTCGGCGGACTGGTCCGACCTGCACTCGAGCTACGGTTGGGGAATGCGCTTTCAGATGGTGCCCGATATGGTAATGCGCGTAGATTGGGGGTACAGCAAGGAAAACCCGGGAGGGCTGATGTATATTGCAGGTCAGCATACCTTCTAGTAACCTGCAATGTTCGATAGATACGATTTTAACGACTCTTTGCGAATAACCTTATTCAGGCGCTATAAAATTGAAGAGTCTTATTCCTTCCGCCTTAAGCCTTCTTCCTCCATCAATCGAAGTATTTGAAAAATTCCCGCTTATAGTGTTATAATTTAAGGTATTATGGATAGCTTAGCTCGATATTTCGGGTTTGAAAATGCCGGAACCGACTACCGCACCGAGATAATGGCCGGTCTTACCACTTTCATGACGATGGCCTATATCATTTTTGTTAATCCGAGCATATTGGCCAATTCCCATGGCTCGGGCATGCCTTTCGAAGCGGTGCTGATAGCGACATGTATCGCGAGCTTTTTAACCACCTTGTTGATGGGCATTTACGCGAAGTATCCGATAGCCGCAGCGCCGGGTATGGGATTAAACGCTTATTTCAGTTTTTTCATTTGCGGCAAAATGGGAGTCCCGTGGCAGGTGGCGCTTGGGATGGTGTTTCTTTCAGGGTTTGTTTTTGCGCTTCTCACGGTCGCGGGTGTTTGGGAGAAAGTAATCGACGCGGTGCCGCAAACACTGAAATACGCCACGGCATGCGGTATCGGAGCGTTCATCGCCTTCATAGGTTTACAACATGCGGGGCTGGTGGTGAGCGACCCTGCCACTTACGTCAGCTTCGGTGGGTTGAGTTCGCGAGAAACGCTCCTGGCACTGGGAGGACTGATACTCACGGCCGCCCTTATGTCCAGAGGGGTGAGAGGCGCGATACTGTTAGGACTGTTGGCGACGGGTCTTGTGGGGGTTCTTATCGGATTGGTGAAGTTTGTTCCCATCCAGGAATCGGAAACCGGCGCCGTCTTTCAACTTGATATAATCAATGCATTGAATTTTGTCGCTCATCCCGAGTACATAGCGCCGATAGTTATCCTGCTTTTCTTCGATATGTTCGACACTGTCGGCACACTTATCGGTGTGGGCGAGCAGGCGGGATTCATGGTCGAAGGTCATCTTCCCCGTTCGAAGCAGGCGCTTCTGAGCGATTCGTTCGGCACATGCGTCGGGGCGGCCTTTGGGACAAGCACTGTAACGAGCTATATCGAGAGCGCAGCAGGGGTAAGCGAAGGAGGACGTACGGGATTTGCGAACGTTGTGACGGCGGTACTTTTCATACTGGCCATGGGCTTGATGATTCTGGCGAGAGTCCTGGGTCTGGGAACGCTTGCCGAGGGCGGCTCGGAACTCGAGCCGATAACCGCTCCGGCCCTGATCGTGGTCGGAACGCTCATGATGACCAATATCGCCAAGATACCCTGGGAGGATTTCACAGAGGCTTTACCGGGATTTCTGGTGATTATTCTTATGCCCCTGACATTCAATATTTCCACCGGACTCGCCGCAGGTTTCATCACGTATCCATTATTGAAATTATTCCGTGGAGAAGGCAGGAAAGTTCATCCGCTTCTATACGTATTGGCGGGATTGATAATCTTAGGGTACATTCTAGTAGTATTATACAAACACGCTTCGGGCGTGTGAGGGGGGAAGGAACCGGTTCGATGGAAAAGAACTGCCGCAGTGATAGATTGCCGCTGCGCTTGAGGGTAAGATATGTAACATTGGATCAGTTTCTCATAGATTACAATGAGAATATCAGAAAGGGTGGAAGTTTCGTTTGTACCGAAAAGCCGCTTCAGCCCGGGGCGAGACTTCACCTCGAGCTCGAAGTCGCCGGGGTGCCGGTATTTATAAAGCTGAGGGGGCGAGTGGCCTGGGTAAACGACCCGAACGGTAAATGGCATAGGCGGGATCTACCGCCCGGAATGGGGGTGCTTTTCATCTTTCCGGACGAGACGTCGAGATTGCTGTTGGAGAAACTCGTGGAACGGCTCGAGTTGACGCCGCAATCTCGACAGAGGGCTATAAGCCCCGAATATCTCGAAGAGTTGGTTGATAAGCTCAGGCCGGATATTCAAAAGCTGGTGAAGGAAAAGAGTTCGAAAAGCACACTGCTTGACCCACATATCCGAAAGATATTTTCCGACAAGGAAAGTTATTCGGTGTAGAGGGAACGTTTATGAGCAAAGGGCGAATATTGGTGGTGGATGATACCGCCACCTTCCGTGAAATGCTTGGCGATATGCTGACCCAAAAGGGGTACGAGGTCATTTATGCCGCCGAGGGAATAGAAGCGGTAAAAATAGTAAAGGAAGAAATGCCGAAAATAGACCTGGTGCTTTTGGATCTTCTGATGCCCAAAATGCTGGGATTTGACGTTTTGAAGAATATTCGTCATATGGAAGGTGGTTGGGATGTTCCCGTGATAGTAATCACCGGGCTTTTTAAAAGCATTGATGATATCAGGCGCGTGCGAGAGCTCGGGGCCGTCGGCTTTATAGATAAATCGCATAGTATGGAGGAGATCGTGTCGAGGGTGGATGATTTCCTTCATCCCCAATGGGAAGACAAAACCGAGCAGCAGGTTTCGGCCCAACTGCTGATTACATATAAGGTGGGCGAGAAACCATACAGCGCTTACACGCATACCCTCGGGCCTAACGGTATGTATCTGCGAACAAGCAACGTAGCGCCGCCGGGCGGGGAAGTGAAGGCGCGATTTCGACTCGAAGAGGAAGGCGAAACCATAGTGGTCGGGGGGAAGGTGGATTTTATTGTAGCAGGCTCGGAAACCGCCGGCCATAGGAATTTACCGCCGGGTATTGGCATAGAATTTACGGAAATATCACCGGCGCATAAAGCGTTAATCGAGAAATGGGTAAAGGAAAAGTCGAATACTTTTAAAGTCGCCCCGCAAAATCAACAGCCCGCCGATAAATAACAACAGGTCGAAACGGAAAACGTTTTTGCCTGGAATTTCCCGATTTTGAATTTCCCGTAAGTTTTAAATGCGGCGTTGTTCTTTTCTTGTAATCGGTATCTTTTTGATCGTTCCTAATTGTCGGATTTTAATTTTTCCCGGACTCGTTTTACCATCGGTGGCAAAATGTCGGTGACTTGGGCATTGATTACGATGTCCGCCAGTTGGTCGAGTGTTGTGGATGAGAGGTTTATTATCACCAGGGTCGCCCCTGCTTGCTTTGCGTACACCGGCATGGATGCGGCGGGCTGCACTGCAAGGCTAGACCCCAAAACCAAGAAAAGATCGGAACTTTGGCTGCATTCGAACGCTTCCCGTGTTTCCTTTTCCGGCATAGCCTGGCCGAAGGATATGGTGGCGCTTTTCAGCATGCCTCCGCAGGCCGAGCATTCGGGTATCTCCTCTCCTGCTTCGAGGCGTTTTTGTATCTCGTCGCGCTCGAACAGGGCGCTGCAATCCAGGCATTTTACCCACATGGCGTTTCCGTGAAGCTCGATCACCTTCGAATTGCCGGCGCTTCGGTGAAGGTTGTCGATATTTTGAGTTATAACGCATTCGAGTTTGTTAAGTTGCTCGAGGTCGTTAAGAGCAATGTGGGCTGCGTTGGGAGAAGCGCGGAACGTTTTGGTGCTTTCCTTGAACATTCTCCAGCGCAAGCGCCGATGTTCTTCGTTCGATATGAAATTTTGATATGTGAATTCCGAAGGGTCGAAACGATCCCATATACCGCCGGGGCTGCGGAAATCGGGAATGCCGCTCGCCGTGCTTATACCGGCGCCGGTAAACGCCACGCAACGCTTGCTCCGAACTATACAGTCTGCAACATTGTTTATTGCCTTCGTCAAATCTTTATCGGACATCTTTCCCGTTCCCTTCAAAATCAAGTAATACAAGATACGGCCTGATAAATCAAGCAGTATCCAAACCGTTAAGATTGAAAGTCAAGGGTGAATGAAAAAAGCGCCGATCTTATCAAGTGAGCGCAGGCCAAAAAATTTCACCGTACCTGGTTTAACCGCCGATACATTGCTTTGTTATTTTTATATATTTGCAGGAATTCCCTGAATAATTCGTCGTAAATTTTTCTATTTTCCGGATTTGGGTGGAATGTATTCGAGTATTGAATCAATTCCGGGATGTCGTCAAATGTGATATAACCCAGTGCCACCGATGCAATGAACGCCGCGCCGCGCGCGTTAGCCTGAATAGGGTTTCTCACCTGCCGGATCGTCCTGTCCAGCACGTCGGCGAAAATCCGACACCATAATTCGGACTTACCGCCGCCGCCTACCATGTTTAACGTATCCATTCTCCTTCCGATGAATTTCTCGACGTACTTCAAGGTCCACCGGTTGTTATACGCCACTCCCTCCATGAACGCTCTAACGATATTGTTGAGATCGGTGGTGACGGAGATATTGTATAATCCTCCTCGAATGGTGGTATTATCCACCGGAGTTCTTTCCCCGTTCAGCCACGGAGTGAAAATCAGATTCTCGCTTCCGGGAGGCGCTTGGGCGGCGATTTCATCGAGATATTCAAATACGTCCGCAGGAGGATCGTCCGATCTCAGTTTGTTTTTATGGTACAAGATGTTATCGACGAGAAACGATAGAACTCCGCCGGCAATATCCTGTTCGTTGACGCAATAGTATTTCCCCGGGATCGTGGTGGGGAAGGATGCGATCGAGTGTAGCGGATCCGTTTTTTTGAATGGGATGATGCATTGTATCCAGGAGGAGGTGCCGATGTATATGTGCCCTTCAAAATCCCCGACCGCCCCGGAGCCGATACAGGCGGATTGATGATCCGGCGAGCCCATAATGACCTTAACGTCACGGTTCAGCCCGATTTCATCGGCCACATCGGGGAGGATGTTCCCAAGTACATCGATGGAGGATTTCATGGGAGGCAATTTGTTTTTATCGATTTTCAGTTTCTTTATCAGCCTGTCGTCATAGAACATATTATCTATGTCTCTTGTGTTCGTAACCCAGAAGAGCGTCATTGAATCGTAAGAAGCGGCTAATTTCCCGGAAAATTTCAGGTTCAGGTAATCCTTGCTGCCTAAAAACATATACGTCTTTTCATATATCTCAGGATATTCGTATTTGGTGAGCAATACGTGCGCGATGTCATCCTTACCCGATAATTGCGGCCCTCCCGCGGTTCGGTATATCCAATCGATTATCGTAAACAGGTTGTATCCTTCAAAACCGGGGAATCCCGAAATAATTTCCTTGACGTAAGGAGCGCCTCGCGAATCCATCCAGGTAAGGGAATTCATAAGGTGATTGCCTTCGGCGTCCACCGCGACGGTGCTTGAAAAGGTGCTTGAACAGCATACCGCGACAATATCATCGACCGGGACAAGCCCCTTGCCGATAAGCCGCTTTGATGTGTTGATTACGGCGTTCCACCAATCGTCCGGGTCTTGTTCCGCGCCGCCTTTTGGGAAAAAACAGATCGGAGTTTTTTCGTATTCGAAATCAACCAGTTCCCCGCGAGTGGAGAATAATGCGGTTTTGGCCCCCGAAGTCCCGTGATCTATCGCCAGTATATATTTACCCTTACCGTCCCCCGTACCGGACAATTTATTTACCTCCGGTCTCCGGCCTTTTTATAATGATAACCTTTGGACGTTGCCGTCTTTGTCTATGCTTTCGATAATTACCTCGAAGGAGTCCTCGTCCTTGTCCCTTTTGGCGACCGACTGAATCATACCGATGAAATCTAGCGGATTCACGCATCCCTCGGGAGGCAATACTCCCTTTTCGGTGATTTTCCCCCGGTTCATCAGTATCGCGCCTATCGCCGCCGGAATACCCGTGCCTTCTCCAAGCGCCTGGCTTTTGGAAGCCAACTGAAAGACGAATTGGCGATATTCTCCATCTTTTGTACCGGTAGCGACGATTTTTACGCAACCGCGCTGTGAACCAAAACCGGTTTCTTTGAGAATTTTTTCCCGCTGCTTGATAATGTATGCCGTGGCGAAGTCGTATGGGGATATTTCACATTCTTTAACTGCTATCGGTTCTTTGTCTCCCATACCCAGCCTGCAAATGTCCTTTATCAGTTCGTAATATTCGTCCGGCAGGACGGTGCCTTTATTGGTGACCCGGTCGGCCTTGATGTAATTGGGTAAAGTAACCTGCTCGGGGTGCGGATATGGGTACACCCTTATTTTATCGCCCAGAAGGTGGAAGTCCACATCTTCCTGCAGAGCAATGCCGTCTTCTTCAAAAAATTTTACCGTCGTCATCTTTCCATCCAGGAACATCGGAATATCTATCGACATGCAGTGAAATCGATGGCCGATAACTCCTTCTCCTTCGGTAGGTTCACCGCCGTGGGCGTGGTATATGTCGATAGCGTCGATCTCGTCGAGCATATCGTCCGCTGCGAATTTAGCGAGCAGGTTGGTTATGCCCGGAGAGTTTCCCATTCCGATCAATGCGGTGATGCCGGCGTCTTTGGCTTCCTGATCCATCTCGAGAATCTCAAGAGTTACATCCACGTCATCGCAAATGTCCAGGTAATTTATACCGGATTCTATAACTGCTTTAAGGATCGGTTTTACGAACTTGTAGAACGGGCCGGTGCAGTTGAGAATAACGTTGCTACCTTCGAAGGACTTTTTTAAGCTCTTCGGATCCATCACGTCGACTTTCATCGCACGCACCTTTTCCGATCCGATATCCGATACGATCTCGCGGGCCTTCTCCTCGTCGATGTCGGCGAGTATTATCTCGGAATATTCGTCGTTGTTTGCGAGAGCTTTAACTGCGATACTGCCGACTGCGCCGCAACCGCCTAGAATGGTAATTTGTGCCATTATAAACCTACTCCTTATTGCCGGGTGTGATAGCTTCCGTTGAATTTAGCATCAATAACCTGACTCGTGCAAGATAATGTTCACGCACATTTTTTACAAGCGGAAAGATAAAAAAATGAAGTGTCAGGCACCTAGCATGTCTTCATCCGTCTGGACTGAGAACCCCAGACGGGTCTCCACTCCATACGGACTTATGCTTTGCTCCAGTACGCTCCGATTCGCACTGAGAACTTCTTATTATGTTTAAGTCAGATGGGCGGATATTTCGTTTATCAATTCGGGCTTGAGCGTTTTTTCCGCCGTCCATTTTATCTGCGGCAAGCCGCCCCACAATTTCGCGGCGTACGCAATAGTCGGATCGGTGGCCGCTCGATCAAGGTTGAACTTCGCCAAATCGGCCGTTTTTGAAGCCTCTTCTTTTCCCCATCCCATCCTGACGACGTACTTGTTAATTCTTGATGTGGATGAGCGCCTCGGGTCTATCAACTTCTTAGTTTTTGGCGTTATATTTTCATAAGTCCACAGGTACCACGCCATCGCCGCCATATCATGCGCCAAGAGGTTGGTGGAGGCGATTACCAGCCCCGGATCGGGAGTGGCCACATAGCCATTATCCGGGCCGAAAGTCGCCAGAACCCGGTTGGCGACCGATAACGTCAGTTTAAGCTTTTTCTTGAAGATGGGAGCGGAATGTATCTCGGCGATTTTCTCGAAGAAGGTATCCGCGTCGCGGTGGAGTTCGAGGCGTGAATCGTGTCTCAGCCATCCGACGGCGGCCTTGAATCCGAGGCTCGCTCCCGCCAGCACGTGGCTGCCGACTCGCGGGAGAAGCACAATATGATCCGCTTCTTTCAGCACATTGGGTAACCGGACGCCCTGCTTCCAATGCGAACCCGGCCCGGTTCTCTCCAAGAAGTAATCTTCATACGATCCTTCCTCGGGGTATATCACTTCCGCGCCGGCGTCACGGGCGGCCTGATCGAGGTTGTTGTTTTCCATAAGCTTGCGGCTCGATCCCTTTAGTTCTTTTTCGTTACGGCGAATATGTTCGATACCGGACTGTTCCGTCATAATGACTCTGCCGGCTCCCTTTTTTTTGAGAAGCTTCACCATCGCCCGGACGCCTGCCGGAGATGTTACGGCAGGGTAGGGGTTGCCCGAATTCGATGCGGGCTTGATTATCACCGTCTCGCCTTTGCCGAGCCAACTGAAGTCGGTGACCGAAAACGCCGCTCTCCATACCGCCGCCTCGATAATGTCGTCATCTGCTTTGGGGCCGAGCGCCGCAAGAGCGACGTCAACCGGAGGGGATCCCGAAGCAACCAGCTTACTGCCGGAAAACATTGTTAAAGCCGCCGCGGCCGTTGCGGACGTACCGATGAAGCGGCGTCGCGACACTTCGTTTTTAGTGAATCCCTTTTTCATCGTTTCTCCTAACTCGCCGTTTTTATTGGTAATTACTAATAAATGTTATCATCTTTCCCGTTTACCATCAACCACAATTTGCAATATACCTTTTGCATATCTCCGATTAAATGTACTTATATGATGAATGCTTTGTTGATAGGGTTTCATTAGAGTGCTACTTTTTCAAGTTAGTTACAAGAACAACGAGGAGGAATTGAATCATGTCATTTTTTGAATACATGCTCGATAGTGAAGCTCAAGCCGTTGCCGAAGAGGCGCGTGAGTTCGTCAAGAACGAGATCGATCCTGAATATCTCAAGGCAATGGATCGTGACGAGATAACGTTTCCGAGGGAGCTTTACGAAAAGTACGCCGAGCACAATCTGCTTGGGTTGAGATTTCCCAAGGAATACGGCGGTCGAGGGCTCAACTGGGTCGGAGACGTGGCCGCCCAGGCGGAAATAGGCTGCCTGGGCACTTCTTGTGGTTGCGCTTACGTTATGCCCAGCATCGTCGGCGAGGCTTTGGATAAGTTCGGCACCGAAGAGCAGAAGGAAAGGTACCTCAAACCGATGCTCGAGGGTAAACTCGTAAGCGCCGAAGCTCTCACCGAGCCGCGCGGCGGTTCGGATTTCTTCGGCGCCACGAGCAAGGCCGAAGACAAGGGCGACTACTTCCTGGTGAACGGCCAGAAACGCTTCGTCGTAGGCGCCGAGGGAGCGGATTTCTTCCTTGTATACGTTCGCACCAACTTCGAGCCGGACGCCGATCCTTATCAGAAGATCAGCACACTCCTGATAGACCGGTCTCCCGGCGTTGAAGTCGAGTACCTTTATGGTCTCATGGGCACAAGGGGCGGAGGTACGGGCCGGTTGAGTTTCCGCAACGTCGAGGTGCCTAGGGAAAACCTCGTCGGTCCGCTCAACGGGGGCGCTCTGGTGTTCAACCGCATGATGGTTCCCGAGCGACTTTGCAGTGCTGCGCCATGCATCGGTGGAATGCGCGCCGTTCTGGATATGGCCGCTCGGTATTCCGACCGAAGGGTTGCTTTCGGGAGGAAAATACGGAAATTCCAGGCGGTTAATTTCATGATCGCTCAAGGAGTTACGCTTTTGGACGCCGCCGCCGCGATGGTTTATCAGGCCGCACGGGCCGTGGATGTTGACGATCCCAGGTTGAGGAGGATCGTCAGTGAGGCCAAGAAATTCGTTACCGATGCGAATTGGGAGGTTGCAAACATCGCCATGCAGGTAATGGGCGGTATAGGCTATACGGACGTATATCCCATTGAGCGCGCGGTGAGAGACTCTCGCCTTACACAGATATGGACCGGCACCAATCAAATAATGGACGCGCTTATTCAGCATGAATATTACCGGGAAGTTCTTGCAGATTCCGGGAAATACAGGGAATATGAGAAAGATGCGCTCAATGCGGGTGACGAGCAGGAAAAGATATTCGATGACGAAGACATGTGGAGAGTACACGAGGAAAAAGATTAAAGGAACGCATAGGAGGAAATAAAATGCGCGACGTTTACGTAATAGGAGCACATACGACGAAGTTCGGAAAGCACCTTGATAAAACCCACAAACAGCTTGCGGCCATTACGGTTCCGGAGTGCTTGAAGGATGCGGGTCTCGAAACAAAAGACATACAGGCCGCCTGGTTCTCGAACTCCGGCTGGGGAATGACCAATTATCAACATAGCATCCGGGGGCAAGTGGCGTTCAGGCCCATTGGAATCGAGAGTATTCCCATTACCAACGTCGAAAACGCTTGCGCCGGCGGCTCGACCGCCTTCAACCATGCGTGGATGACCATAGCGGGTGGGTTATACGACATAGCGCTTGCCGTTGGAGTCGAAAAGATATATCACCCCAACAAGTTTGCCGTTTTCGCCGGTTTTCTCAGCGGCCTCGATACCGAGGCGCTTGCTGGCATGCTCCAGTTTTTACAAGAACGCCCTACCGATAAGGACGCACGGTCTCAACCATCGTCCACACCCAAACCACGACCGAAAACCACAAAAAAAAGTGGTAAAAAGCTTTCATTGATGGAAAGACTTCGCAAGCGCCGCAAGGACATGTGGGACGCTTTTGTCGTTTATATAACTCTGGGCGAAGCGCTCGGCTACGATACCGTCAACAAGATGAGGAAAATAGGTGGAGGCGGTGTCGGTGGTGGTGGCGGCGGTGGCGGCGGCGGCGGACGGTCGCCATTCATGGATGTGTATGCTTTCGGCGCGCGACATCACATAAAAACGTACGGCAGCACTCAAAGACAGCTCGCGGTAATCGCCAGTAAAAACCATTGGCACAGCACTATGAACCCCAACGCGCAATATACTTTCCCCGTGAGCGTCGAGCAGGTGCTTGAGGATCGCGAGGTTTCGTGGCCGCTCACAAGGGCCATGTGCGCTCCCATCGGAGACGGTGCGGCAAGCGCCATACTTGCGGACGAAAAAACCGTCAAACGACTCGGTTTAATGAGTCGAGCGGTCAAAATCCGCGCCAGCATCCTCGGCTCGGGCCGAAATCGAGCGGCAGAGGAACCGGACATAGGAGCAAGGCTCTCGAAAATAGCGTACGAGCAATCGGGACTTGGGCCTGAAGATATAGACGTTTGCGAAGTGCACGACGCTACGGCTTACGGCGAGCTTCATCAGAGCGAGGCGCTCGGGTTTTGCCCGGAGGGCGATGGTGGAATATTCGCAGAAAGCGGCGCCACCACGGTGGGCGGAAAGCTGCCCATCAACCCCAGCGGCGGTCTCGAATGCAGGGGCCATCCCATAGGCGCAAGCGGGTTGTCGCAGATTCACGAACTCATTACGCACCTGCGCGGCGAAGCCGGCGAAAGACAGGTCGAGGGAGCGCGTATTGCACTGGGCGAAAACGGAGGTGGAGCACTCGGCAACGAAGAGGCCGCCATGTGCATTCATATATTCGAGGCGCCGTCGAAATAACGAAAATTGTGGTTTGTTGCGACTCTCGAATTGTGTACTCCATACGGATAATCACCCCCGGGTGTAAGACATATTCGGTGGTGGACAGAGGGTTGGGTGCCACGGATACGCCGAAGGTTTATCCGTGTATGCCCTCTGAATATGTCGTTGGCAGAGCAAGGGCAAGCTACGCGTGTCCGTGGCACCCCGGCCGGCCATACGGCCCGTCTGGGACGCCCGTACAAAAGGCGTTTCTCGTTTTACTAAATATACCGGCTAATCACCTGCATGCCTTGACCGCAGTGGGCTTCTTCATTATCCTTTCCATCCTATGCGCATTCAAAGATTGAAAATGAAGGCCGCTGTTTTTATTGCAGTGGTATTTCTCTTTGCGGTCTCCGTGACGATTCATGGCGAATCGCCTCCCGCTGCATCATCGAGCAGAACGACGATAACCGCACTTAGCGCCGGTTGGTTGCACACATGCGCGTTGACCGCCTCCGGCGGGGTGATCTGCTGGGGAAGAAACAGGTACGGGCGGCTCGGAAACGGCACAAGAAAGAACAGTCGCGTACCGGTGCATGTGATCGGGTTGCATCGAGGTGTTAAGGCCATCGAAGTCGGCGGCGAGTACTCTTGTGCTGTGACGCATACGGGTGGGGTGAAATGCTGGGGAAGAAACTCATACGGAATGCTCGGGGACGGCACCACCGAGAATCGTTTCAAGCCGGTTAACGTGTGGGGGCTTAGTAAAGGAGTAGTGGCGATTTCATCGAGCGCTTATCACGCTTGCGCGCTGATGGAAACCGGTGGAGTGAAATGCTGGGGACATAATCAATATGGCAAACTGGGCGACGGCACGGCTTTGGACAGGCACAAGCCGGTGGACGTCAAGGGATTGGACGGTCCGGTGGCGGCAATAGCCGCCGGGTTGAACCACACCTGCGTGTTGATGACATCCGGTGCTGTGAAATGCTGGGGCGATAATTATTCCGGCCAGCTCGGAGTCGGCACTTCGGGATGGGGCCGAAGAAGTTATAAACCCATTACCGTTATAGGACTGGGCAGCAGTGTGAAGGCTATAGAATCGGGATGGCTTCATACATGCGTCATTTTGAAAACCGGCGGCGTGAGGTGCTGGGGAAGAAATTTCAAAGGCCAACTCGGCAACGGAACCATTATAAACAGCAGCAGACCGATAAGGGTATCGGGCCTGTCCGGCAAGGTTGTGTCGTTGCAGGCATGGGAGGAGCATAATTGCGCCTTGATGGAATCGGGCGATTTGAAATGCTGGGGCGGGAACGAGTACGGCCAGTTCGGTACCCTGGCTAAATCCAAATATTTGACTCCCATATCCGTGAAAAATTTCGGGGAAAAAGCGGTGCTGTTTTCCACGGGATGCAGGCACACATGCGTACTCACTTCTTCGGGTAAGGTGAAGTGCTGGGGATATAACAGGTACGGCTTACTCGGCGAAGCCGGAAAATGCGGTAAAATGTGTGTCAAGGCGATAGAGGTTAAGCTGTAATATGTCGGTCATTCGGTCCGTACGAGTAGTACGACCGGCCCGGATCGTCCTTATCTTTCGATAAATCTTTCCGGTTCAGTCCTTCACGATATTCAACATCAATCGGGAAGGATATGGTTTTGAATGATATACCTTTTGGTGCGCGATTTCCGTCCGGGTACCAGTGGCCTGATTTTCGCCGGTGTTTAAGTTACGGTCGAACCGTGGGAAATTGCTCGAGCTGACCTCCAGCCTTATTCGATGGCCCGGTTTGAATCTCAGTGCAGTATAACCCAAGTCGATGTTCCATTCGTATATTTTTTCCGGAGTAAGCATTTTCGCAGTACCGCCTTGGCGGTATCTTCCGCGCAATATTCCTTCGAGTATAATTATCGCTTTTCCGTCGGGGTGTACGTCCACGAGCTTTGCGGTGAAGTCGGTGTCCGGGGCGCTTGTCGCGGCCGATAGTTTTACCGTGACCGGCCCGATGGCGGTAAGCGGCTCTTCGAGCGGCTCGGTCGAGTACACGAGCACATCCGCTCGTTCTTCGATTTTGCCCTGATCCGCCGGCCCGGCGCCCCACGGCATCAACCCTGGCCCGCCTTTCGTGGGTACCGGGTTCAGGGGATCGTAATCGAATTTATCGGGCGGTTCTTCGGATGATGGGGGATCGACAGTCAAAGTGCCGTCGCCGCTTGACGTGTTCGCGCCGCCGGAACTATGCAGATACAGACTGAGCATTTTTATCCCCATCGGCGGCCACATATCGAATTCACGCCATTTGCCTTCGCCCATCACGTAAATTTTCACCGGCGGCGATTCTTCGACGCCGTTGCGCTTGCCTTTTAGCCAACGGTCAAACCACATCCGGCACGGTTTGAGGATAAGTTGTGCGGCGTCTTTCCAACCCCATTCGACGTTTTTTAAGTGAGGGTTATAGAAAACGTGATTCCATGGCCCGACGATTATTTTTGCAGGCGGAGCGGCAGCGCCTCTTTCCTGCCATTTCTCGAAGTCGCGCAACTGGTCGGTGTTAAAGAGGTCGTACCAGCCGCTTATCATGAGCGCCGGCGCCGCAACCCGATCTATTCGGCCCGAGAAATCCAGAGGTCTCCAGAATTCGTCCCTGGTGGGATGAGTCACTACGTCGTTCCACCACGGCCAATCGTCACGGGCCACGTCGTCCGCCTTGATAATGGGCAGGTGCCGGAGGCCTTCCCCGGGGTTTCCTGCGAACAATTTATTCTTACGGTAAAGGTTCTTGCAGCCCCAGTTGAGCCACATTTCGAGCCGGAATGCGCCGCCGATATAGTGAAATCGGTACAAGTCGGTGGTGGTGAGCAAGGGCGCCATGGCGTCGAGGTTTGGGTTGGATGCCGCCGGCGCCCATTGGGTGTATCCGTGATAGCTTCCGCCCCATGTGCCTATCTTTGAATTGCACCAGGGTTGCTTTTTTACCCATTCGAGCGTATCGCGACCGTCGGCTTCCTCCGTGATAAAAGGATAGAACTTCTCCGAACCGCCTTCGGAATTGTATCTGCCACGGGTGTCCTGGATAAGGAAAGCATATCCCTTGCCTGCGAAATACTTTGCAAACGACTCGGCTTGAGAGGAACCGTAAGGAAGGCGGTTGACGATGACCGGCCAGGGGCCTTCTCCGGGAGGATGGTAAAGGTAAGCGGCAAGTTTGACGCCGTCACGCATAGGGACGGTTATACCTTTCTCGATTACCACTTCCCCTTCCGGTTTGGGTATGTCGGCGAAATCCATGGGGCTGCAACCGGGCGAGATAAGCAAGAGTGAAGAAAGCAGAATTGTAACTATCGGTAATCTGGTCATTTTTTACTCCTTCGTCTCGATGGTGGGCGGATTCAGTCTTACATTCGGGTTTTTTATATAATCGTGATCGTAAAACCATCTAACGGCTTTGACAACGGCCACTTTCCAGTCGCCGGGTTCGTAGCCCAATTCATCGCGCGCCTTTCGGATACTTGCCGCCATATTTTTCCTGAGCATTCTCGCGTTTCCGATGGTCATCAGGGGGTATTTGCGGGTGATAAAGTCGGATGTCCACTGGATGGGCCGCGAAACGACTTCGACAACCCAAGTGGGTACTTTGACTTTGGGAGCGGGCAGGCCTGATATTTCGGCAATAAAATCGAGGAACTCCTTGATGGATACCGGCTCCGGCCCGGCGAGTATATACCGATGCCCCTTTCGTCCCTTTTCGGCCATCAATATTTGACCTTTTGCCACATCATCGACATCCACGAACTGGCTGCTTGCGTCGATATATGCCGGTATTCGCCCGTGCAGGAAGTCCAGTACTATCCGGCCGGGGGTGCTGGGGCCTGTGTCCCAGTCGCCGAGTATCTGGTGCGGGCATGCAACCACGAGGTCCAGGCCTTGCGCGCCCCATTCGAAGGCTTCTTTTTCGCCCAAGAACTTCGAGCGGGAATAAAGGCCGGTGTCCCATAAGTCCCACATGCGGTCTTCGTCCGTCAGTTCTCCCGCCGGCGCGGAACCGATGGCCGAAGCGGTGGATGTATGCACAAGCCTCCCGACGCCCGCTTCCATACACGCCCGGCAGACATTGCGCACTCCACGAAAATTTAATTCCCACACCGGATTCTCGGGCCGGGCCCACTCGAGGATGCTGCCTGCCGTGTGAAATACCACGTCCACACCGCGAACGGCTTCCAGAATCGAATCGTAGTCGAGCACATCGCCATAAATTTTCTCGCCGCCCCGGATCATTTCGTCCATAACGGCTTCCCCGGTACCGGGCAACACAAGCAGTCGAACATCCCAACCTTTCTCGTGAATCGCGATGCGAGCTATATGGCTTCCAAGGAAACCGTTTCCACCCGTTACCAGAATTTTCATCTTCTCTCTGCTAAGTCAGTATTATCAGAATTTGGAAGAAAATCAACCTTAAATATCTCACCAAAATATATGACAAGACCCACTCCAAAATTTGACATTTAGATTTCAGCGTGTTAGCATATGCAAAAGTTGCTTTTCCGGTACCAATAACCTGAAAGCTGAAGAAATCCGGCGATATAATTTCACGGTGGCATGTCATATTCGGGCGACAGATGACGTCTAACTCTATTCATCTGCTCGAATAAACATTTCATAAAGTACTAAGGAAGCTGAATGGATAACAACGGGCATCCCGTCAAATACCCAGATATTGATTTACCTAAACTGAAAATAAGATGGGCCGCCATTCTCTTCGCGTCCGGACTATCCGCCGGTTTGTTCTCCATAGTTATTTTTTATATATTCAATTTTTTTGATATCTCCTGGTTGCTTTTTGCCAACCTCCTGTTCATTGGATTTCCTCTTGGAGGATATTTATTCATTCGTTATTTAGAGGATAAACCCAACTCGTTCAGCATTGGCATAATTTGGCTGTTTACGTGGATGCTCATCAGTTGTCTCTTTTTCACGTTGTTAAAGTATCCCACTTTGTGGTGGTTACAAGACATGTGGCCGGGAGGATTTTTCCCACAGTCCTTTGCCAAACAATCGATAGTGTCGGTTATTCCCTTTTTAGGTTTTTTCGTTTCTTATGGGATCATGGAAGTAGCCGGCTATCGAGAGGGACAAAAATATTTCAACAATCCCACCTACCTGGTGTATGCATTATATCTATTCGGCTTGGCGCTGGGTTACATATTTGTCTCCCTCACCATTGGGCAATTGGGACTTTTTCGCATTTTGGTTATTTCTTTTGTTGTATGGGGTTTCGCCCGGTTTCTTTTGCCGGGTGTTCCGAAAAAAATGGCAGTTCTCCTCATCTCGGCAGGGCTGATCCTGGTTGTGATTCCGGGCACGGGAAGATCATTTTTCAAACTAATCAGCACTCCCGGGTTTGTTTTTGCCGGAGGTTCTTTGGAAATAGGTGAAAAAAACAAGTTGGTATATGAAGGATGGGATCGTGCTTCACACTTCACAGTGCTGGATAACGGCACGAATTTGTACGGATCTTATGATTCCTCAGTAGTCGCTTGGAGAATGCCCCGTAATCCGCCTTATTATTTTAAGGGTGACACTCGTTTCGCAGCTTTTCATATGTTACCGGAGCAAGCGGATATCTTGATTATAGGAACCGGTGGTGGACTTGATGTGGCTCAGGCGCTTGAGTCCCACCCCGGAAGTATAATTGCAGTGGATATGCGCGAAACCGTTATCGAAACATTGAAGGGACCATTAAAAGATAGGGTTCGGGATGTATATAACCATCCTAACGTTACGCCGGTGATCATGAACGGCCGACAATACGTTGAAAAAACAGACCGATTTTTCGATTTGATATTTTTACCCAGCACCGACACACTATTGATGAATACAAGAACCTTGCTTGATGCCGCCGAATTTCTACATACTTTTGAATCTTTCAGTGAGATGAAGAAGCGCCTTAAACCGGGGGGGATTCTTGCGATTTCACGTGTGAAGTTTTTAGATCCGGAACTCCGACTTTTTTACCAGATGATAAACGGGATGAAGGAGATAGGATTA
>Ga0180432_10003483_pt1 | contig 22363 bp, 20 predicted proteins | sample SS_ome_10_FD_132414 | JGI IMG/M metagenome (GOLD analysis project Ga0180432, IMG submission 132414) | Hypersaline lake sediment archaeal communities from the Salton Sea, California, USA - SS_1_MS_2 metaG | ecosystem: Environmental > Aquatic > Non-marine Saline and Alkaline > Hypersaline >...
AAACATTAGCATTAGGATTTGGTGAAGCATTACTTACATCAGGGGCAAGTCCTATGACAGCGTTTGTTCTCACTGTTTGTCTTTCGCCATCTTGCAAGATATTAGGTGGAAGAATTTGAGGGGTAGGATTTTTTCTCCTAGCGAGAAATTCTTTCCTCGAATCGCTTACTTTAAATTTCCTCTGCTCTTGTGAATCTCTAAATTTAGTATTTGGGTTCTTGTTTGACTCGTCACGCAAGGTCTTCTTATTGGAAAACATACTTTCAACAGACTTTGGAGTTGGTATAGCAAAAACATCACCCTCCCCGATGGCGAAGGGGTTTGAGATTGCATTTATTTTTAGCAAACTGCCAGTATAATTCATATCTCCGAAGGATCTATATGCTAATAAATCAGGTCTCATCTGATCATCACTTTTGGTTACAACATATTTCTTAAACCTTACATCAACACCAGCGTATGTTATACTAGATCTAGTTAGATCCCAAATCCCGTAGTTTCTTTCCAAATCTTCAGCATTCGGATTAAATATGCCTTTATTTTTATTTAGAATATCAATCTTTAACATACCTTAAAAATTATTTTATTCCTGGATTGCTCCAGATCTTGTGGCAAGTTCATTCGGATCTGTCGCAGTAGCAGTTCCATTTTGGAAAGTAGAGACTGTAGATCCATCACTTAGTCCTTGGTTGAATATGGATTGATTACTAGAATACGTAGGAAGAGTGCTTTGGTAAAGCCTACCATCACCTCTGTTGAACATACTTTCAATTTCACCTCTTTCTCTGTCTCTTCCGTGCCTAAGAGTAAAGGTAGCAACAAGTTCTGTTGGAAAATCGTCAGGCCCCAAAACTTCACCAAATTTAATATCCACACCCTCACAAACGATATTACCGATCATGGCAATAGGATTCATCGGGTTACCAACCACTAAGTGCCATTCTCCGGTTGGAGCACCGGTTTGAATAGCAACCGGTAGTTGGATGTTTTCTACGAAATCATCAGCCAAAGCAAAGGCGAGTATGTTTCCTACTGCTGCATCCTTCTCAATAAGCTCAGCTAAATCGTTACTATCAAGTTGCTTAATAACACTCTGTAATTCCGATATTGATTTTTCGATAGTGTTAGCAGTTTCTTTAAAAGCCTGAGCCTGCGGATTATTCATAGTTTCGGCATCGGGATTGCCCAGAAATCTGATCGCTGTCTTTGTCCAACCAATAGGATCTGAATAAAAAGCTTTAAGACCATCATCGCCACCCGGGAATCCAATTGCAGGGAAAGTATTATCATACCTAATATCAGGGGTTAAAAAGTTGCCATAATTAGTACCTAGGGCGAGTAAATTACCCAGAATATCAATCATAGCTGCTTTTGTATTAACCTCACCAACTGAAGTAAGCTCGTAGTGAAAATCAAGTTTAAAAGGTTTTTCCCCAAATTTTAATCCTCTTCCTCTTACCCAGGTTTTATCAACGGTATCAACAGAAACAAAAATAAAGTCGGATAGAGGCCCTCCGTCGGTTAACATTTTATCCCTAAGAGCAAAGTTTATTTTTGGGATAGTTACCTCTTCTCTTCCACCCTCAGTAGCTGCAACGGCCAAGTTTGCAACGTCTCCAGCTCTGGCTAGTAGATCTCCAGCTCCGGCTCCAGCTGCGGCACCAGCAAAAGCTCGACCAAGAACACTTTTGAAAAATCCCTGGTCGAATCCCTTCTGGTAAGCAACATCATCCTGTGTTTTTTCCTCCCAAATAAGGACGGCTTCAAATCCAATTACATCATCTAGGGTATTTCCTGTATCTCCACCCCACCAAGTTACTGCTTGAGCAACAGGTCTACCTGCACCTTGATTTTTATAAAGATCGCTTGCTAAGAGTTGATCTGGAATTGAGAGATTATCCCTCATAGGAGCAGGGAATCTTCTTAGAGTTATCATGTAATTATTTGGAATGGTTCCATAATATTTACAGTAAAGAAAATCTTTCCAAAAATAAGGAGCTGAAGCACCTCCAATAATTAAAGATTTATTTCCACGCGTTCCTAAACTGGCGTCGCTGTCGCTAGTTTCGGGATCAGAATTGATTTGATTAAGAGTAGTTTGTGTTATGTTGACTAATTGTCCAGCAGAAGGATTTTTACTAGCACCTCTACCTGTTACACTTAAAACCGAAGAGATATTCGAATTGAACTCTCTATTTTCCGACTTATAATACTCCTGGATAAAATTGTTTTGGTTATTACCAAAAGAGTAAAGTAAAAACTGTCCATACTTGGCATCCTCTGTACTATAGAAACCTCCGTTATAAAAAAGGGTTCTTGCAGTAGGTCCTTTATTGGGATTCACAGATCCCAAATTGGACATCCTGCCAGTTAGTTGAGCGGAAGCAGCATCTCTTTGGGTCTCCCTTGAACCATATATAGGGCTGTTTGCAGCATTTGATGCCCCATAATTGTACCCAAATCCTCTACTAGAAAAAGATTCGCTCTGTGATACAGAACCAGTTTGAGAATTCCTGTTATTGGAAGTTGACATTTATATAGTCAAGATTTTTTTATTCAACCGTGATGGTGAACTCAAAATCTTCTTCCATATCCTCAATCAGAAAATGTTCTAAATTTTCTGCGAATCTTTGGGAGACATTTTTGTACACCACCAAGATGTCATTGCATCTTGTACTATATATTCCTTGTGTAATTTTCTTCTGAACAGCGTAGTTAATGACGAATTCGGATTCTGGAGACAGATCGTCCATATCATAGCCTAGCTCCCTTATGATTTTACCTATATCTACAATGTAGTAAGTTTTATCCGAACAGTATTTTCTTTTGGCCTCTTTTAGAGACCTTGAGGTAAGCAAAAAAGTTGTATTTGGTATTTCTTTAGGCATTATCCTCGTTCACATTTTCATCTGAAGCTTGAGGACCATCCTTTACGTCATTTAAAAAGTCGAAGGACCCAGTATTTAACTCAATTTCAGGTTCCTCGTTTGGATTGCTACTGGAAATCTCTTTTGCCAAAGAATTTTGGATCTCCCTTTCGCGATTTCGATCAGCTTCAATTTGATTATTCTTAGCCTCCTCTAGATTTTTAAGATGAATTTGTTTACCCATCTTTTGTGCCCTTCTAATCCTTTCTCTCATTTCAGAAAAGGATTCTTTTTTACCTAAAAGGCCAAATTGTTTGGCTAACTGTCTTCTTTGTCTTCTTGATTGACTCATTCTTTAGAAAATTTAAAAACCTCATCGTCAGATGTTTGAGACGAACCCTGAATATCAATACCCAGAACATACTTGAATAACTTAAGGAAAAGACCAGGAATAAAGATGTCCTTTGCCTTCACAACATCGTTGGCTGGGATAAATTTGAATTCCATCTCTTTTTCTTCTTCTGTACCGTCGGTAGTTGCTTCCCCTTTTTGTAATCCGGTTACGTCAACAGCAAAACATGGCTGTTCGTGATCTACAAATTTAGAAGAAGTAACAGATCCTAAATAATACCATCTATCATTTTCTGGTGCATCAAATCCGCTTTCCTCCAACAGTTCTCTTTTTGCGGTCGTCAAAAGATCCGGATCCTCGTCATCGCTAGTTCCTGTTATTAAGGAAATTGTTAGTCCACCTTCCCTAAAAGGGTTTGGTTCTTTGAGAACTCCTATAGCAAGAGGAAGTCCCTGTTCATCAGAAACAAAGGGCATAACAACCACATTCATGAATGTTGGAACAACTCCAATCCTGCCATCCCTTTCAACAAGGTTCAATCCCTTAGTTTCATACAATATTTTATTCGTCATCTTCTGCCGGTTTGGTTTCTCGCTCTTTCTTGATCCTTTGACTTGTTGGTTTTTGAGTAGATCCGTAGTATGCTGTTATGGATTCTGCTAAAGCAGATCTAATATCATCAATATCAACTCCCTCGGTTACGTAATTAATTATCTCCTCGTTTGCACCATCAAAAGAACTAATAAGAACATTATATAAATTCTTTGAAGGCAGATTTAGCTTGAGCGTGATGTTTACGTTTACCCAATTTTCATTCTGCTGCTTCAACAACTTATATATCGGGGATTCTTCAAGCTCAATCGAAGAAACGGTGTTCCTAACGGGTTTAGATTTGCTCTCCTGTACGAGCTGCTTTTGCTGGTGGAGATCTGGTTGGGTCAAATCTACATTTCCAGCGGTGTTATTGAAGTCAACTTTCGAAGCAGGAAAAGTTTCTAAATACTCTTCCAAAAGTTCTATGTTAATTCTTCCACCGCCAGTAAATTCAACAAAAGTCATCCCAGTGGCATCATCCTGGGTAACTCCCTCAAACTTCTCAACATTTCCCATTCTATCTCCCTTAATCCATTGGAAATCAACCTGGGATAGTTCTTCCTTCAGTTCTTCTAAAGTTTTTTCCTTAAGATCCATTTTCTTTTTCTTGAATATTCGACTCAGCCATCCCATCTTCTTCAAATGTTAAGAATTTAATTGGAAACCCAAGGGCATACAAAATAACAATTCACAGGACAGCATTGCTGGATTTAAGAATTATATGGAAAACTGGGTAAAGTGTTCCGCCCTTTATGGTTTTGTAAGAAACTTTGATCGAGCATCCGAGTACATCTCTTCAATGTGCTCTTCTGGTATAGAATTTTTTAGAATCTCCATGATTCTTTTTATCTCCTTTCTCTCCTGGATGTTTTTAGAATTTTTTTCGTCTGAATTTGTCCAAGAATGGTACTTAAAAATTTTCATCAGGTGGTCAACCAGCTCCCTTTGAGAGGGTTCGATCTCACTACCAATACAAACGCAAAGCAAATATTTATCAATTGGATTTTCTAACATCTCTGAGATAGAATCGTGCTTACACTCATAATTTCCCTTGGGGGTTCTATATTGACAATTAAATCTATTACCCTTTCTTTTGATGGAGATAAATGGATGTATGGAATCAGAATTTTTATAAAGAAAAAGTTTTTTGAACATGTCTTTTTCATTCTCCCGGACAAGCTCAAGTTCCATACCATTTGAAATTTCTGCATCCAATTTAAGCGGAGTTGTGTGACTATAAGACTTAACATCTTCTTCTATACCCAAAAGATCTAGCAAAATGTTCGCATCTTCTTCAAATTTATTAAAAGACTTCCCAAGATTAGAAAATTTTGAAGATATGAATTCCTCCATTACATCTTCGAACCTATCCATATTGTGTTCTTGTTTAAACCAGTTCGTGTTGGTATCGAAAGAAACTATTTCATATCCGGGTTGGGTAGAGATAGTTACATATTTTTTAGGTATTGAACAAGACTTTTCACCAATTCTAAAAACTTGATTGTCCCCCTCCTCAACTCTCTTTAAGACAAGCCCAGGATTTTCCAATCTCAGTTTAATTTCTCCATTAAGATCGGGTCCAATAACTCCTATATCTTTTTTAGATATGGACTTGGATTCCTGAATTTTCTCAAATAAATGGAATGAAAGGGCCTTACTCATTTGTACCAAAAAGGATTTGTACTTTAAAGTCTTTGGGGTTCATAGATTTTCTCATATCAACTCTTAAGAAAGTCGGATCTGTTGGAATTAGTCTAGTTCCCTTCTGGATCATAATGGATGCAATCGGGATTGTTGCATCAGGAACTATGTCAAACTCAAACTCTTTTTGGTCGTTTGGATAATCATCAACCTTAATTTCCAACTCTATGCTTTCAACATAAAAGCTAATATCAAGTATGCCTTCTTTTCTTCTCTCTATCCCAGCTTTGTACTCTATCTCGCATTCTAAAGAATCTACATCACTAATTTCTGGTGGTCTATTTACAACCTGCACGTCAAGCAATCCAAGCTCTGCTGAAAATGAAAATTCATTAGAAACCTTGTTTTTCTTATTTGAACTGAAAGAAATATAATCGTCTATTCTTGGCATTGTGGAACCACTTTTTTTATGTATTATATATCAAGATTCAAAATGGGTTCTTTAAAGGTCTAGAAGAATGCCGGGGGGTTAATATATAGAGTATCAAACATAATTCTTCTTACCATGAAAGACATAAAACCCACATGGTTCCTCGAACACCCAATCGATCAAGAATACAAACAATACACTTTATTAGATTTTTTATCCACGGTTAATAAGGATATAGCGGATGAAGATATCTACTATCCTATTAAGAGAATTTTTTCCATGATAAAGGAACTAACCTCCATTAAAGTATGGATAGAAAATGAATTCAAGGAGGTACCTAAGGATCTTCCTAAAAAAATCCACGATCTAATAGTTTATTTCGATAGAAGCGAATTTACAGAGGACGAAACAGAAGAAATTTTAATGATAGTTGATAATTCTTTAAATATTCTCTATAAATACGCAGATCTAGGAATGGAGCTTTGGAAAAACCTAGAAAGCAGAATTAGAGCTTTCAGTTTAGATAGGTTTGGGAAAAAAGATAATAGAGACTGTGGGATCTTGATATTCAGGAACATGTCCACAGATAACGTGTTGGCTTATTGGTGGCAGTGCGGGAGAACCCACAAGGGATCAGATGCGACAATGCTTAAAAAAATCCCACTCAGGAATTCTTATTTCTCTATGTCCTACGAATTTATTGCACACGAAGCAATCGAATCATTAAGTCTAAAAGGAGACATCGATCCAGAGATAAGCGTTATGGAAATCTACGAGGACTTTACTGAGGAATCTGTGATCTTAAAAATAGCAAAGGAGATATTCATAAGGGAGATCAATAACGAGGAAAGAGAAAAAAAGTAATTATTGGGATTCCTTCCAAACGTTGTCAATAAGAGAAACGCCTTCGTGCTGTCTTGCAAGTCTTTCTTTTACTATTCCGAAACGATTTAGGCCACTTCTCCACAGAACTTCGTTGAACCATATATCAGGACTATCCCAGCTGAACCGGTCAATGCAATCTAAAATTATTTCTCTGGACAAAGCAGGTAATACAACACAGTGAGCCAATATCACTTTATTAGTTATGTAAAAGTCTGGGAACTTTGGATCGTTGTCAGTCTCTGGGGACTGTAAAACACCATTTACAAATCTTGAGCCTAATGAAAGGTATTTTAAATCATTCTCGTTACAAAATTCTATACCCCTCTTAAGAGTTTGCATAAAGGTTTCGTGTGAGGTTTCCAATACACAATCGCACTCGCAGAGAACTAAAGCATCCAAGCCCTCACTAAAATTTTCAAGCATTGCTTTTTTGAAAGACTGGAAAGCACCATAGTGTCCAGCACCATGATTAGTTGCTGGGGATTGAGAGAGGGCTGGTACTTCCCTCCATGCATCTCCTCTGTACCTTTCGTTAACCTGCTGATGGTAGGTTATCCCCATTTCACCAAGGGGAGATAAAGAACTAATAGAAGCTTGCTCCCTCTTGGTATCTGGTTCTGTAAGTATGTGCACTAATTTGATATTCATTATAGGAGGATATGTTTGTTCTCTTTATATCAAACAAAAAAAGACAAGTTTCGCTAGAAACTTGTCTTTCATATCAGTAGAAGAAATAATTTTAGAAATCTTCTAATCTTTTAATTGAAAATGATTCATTAACTGTGGTTTCAGATTCACCCAATCCAGAGATAGCAGAATTTGGGGCATTTACAATAGATGGTCCAGCATTAGCAATGTTATACTCTCTATCACCATCAGCATTATAACCAGGAATCTCGATACCAGCTTTCTCTGGACTAAATACTGCATCAGCATACCCAACCCAATCATAAGCAGGTTCTCTTTTTATTTTATGTAACCCTGTTTTACCTTCCCCACCTTCTTGATTTTCAGCAGCAAAAGGCTTGTATGTTTCATCGTGAACTTTTTTCTTAAATTGGTCGAAGTCTAAAACTTCTCTTTTTGCAACGTCGTTTATATTCATGATCTAATTTTTATTGTATAGTTCTGCCAGAGCTTAATCCCCTGGATTGTAAAGATTGTCCATTTCCAGCTAATCCAGAAAGAAAATCTGATACGAAATCTCCTGCTGGATTGCCGTCCATAATTTCATTACCCCCAACATCAACAATTTTACCTATACCAGTTTGTATTGTTCTTTCTTCCGAAGGGGAAAGAGATTTCATAAAATCCTCTCCACCCGCAGCACCCTCAAATCCGTTAAAAGCCTGAAGATAAAATTGCTCTAAGTAATCTCTAAAATTTTCCCGCCTTACTTGGTTGGTTAGCATTTCAGAGATTGTTCTATAAATCCATCCGTCTGGCTCGATACCCAGATCTTCTGCAATACCATCCAATCCTTTTTCAGTCAGGAATTCAATTGTTGCATCAGCCATCTTAGGAGCAAGGTAGGCTGAGTTAGCCCTTCCTGCAAAGATAATTCTAGTTAAATCAGCAACTGGAATTTGCTCGACAAAGTTTTGCACAAGCTTACTAAAAATAGATTGTTCTCCAATCCCAAAGAAATTCAAAAGATAAGCAGAGGCCTTTCCCTTAAGGACGTCGGAGAAAGCACTTCCCGCAGATCCAATTAGTCTGCTCAAACCATCACTTAACCAATTTTCGTTGACAGAGTCGGATCTAAAATCTTCAAAGGACTTAATATTATTTGCCATCTGGAGCTTTTTTCTTTATATATCGCTCCTTAGACCAATTTATCTATTCCTCAGAAAAAGATCTACCGCTTTATATCGATAAGCAATTTTGTCCTCCTTGATCTTAGGATTTTTGAGAGGAGCCTTTTTTCGATTTACTATTTCGTCTGGAAGTAGAGGAGAAAAAGTGTCCTTAAGAATCTTCTTATCTGTTCTCCACTCTATGGGTAAGTGCAAAGCAAATCTTACAAGGTCCAAATTTAAGAAGGGACTCCGGAGTTCCAATGTATGAGCCATAGACATCTTATCGAGTCTTGGTAAGTGATAGTAAGTTAGTTCGTCGAACACATCAGACTTTTGAGAGTCGTATTCGTGGATTCTTTTATATCCACCAAAAAGTTCATCTGCTCCATCCCCAGAAAGGACTATTCTATAACCTCCAAATCTTTTAACAGCATCAAATAAATGATATTGTGGGATAACAGAACCAAGGTCTATAGGGGATTCGTTCCATTTTTTATAAATCTCTTCGTTCATGGATTCATCCATACTATAATCCAAGAAAGAAACCTCCTTACCAAGTCTTTTGGAAAGTATGTCTACAAACTCTTTCTCTCCATTTTCAATGCTAAACCACCTAACATCAGCTCCAATTTCATTTAAAACAGATGCGATAATAGAAGAGTCTAATCCACCAGATATAAGAAGGGATATCGGGTAATCCTTAGAAACCAATCTATTTCTTACAGACTCAAACATTTTAGACCAAAGCCACTCCATGTGTTCTTCATAGCTTTTACCGACTAATTCTTGAATCGGGAAATCAAAGCCCTTATAATAAGTACTATACACATTCTTAAATTCGGGAGAATCTAAATTGAAACTGTATATGTTATTGGGAAGTATTCTTTTGATATCACTATAAGACGTTCTTTCATCTGTGTTATATCCCCACTTTCTCACAGTACTGATAAAAGTATCATCTATCTGTGAATTCTCGTAAACGAGAGGTTTGATTTCTGAAGCAATCTCTCCAATGGAATTATAATAAAGACATTTACGACCAAGGGGATCGGTAAAAGCGATAACATCGTTAGTGTTTGCATCATATACCGTTATTGCCCAGAATCCGTCCCAAGTCTGGATTTCTGGTATGAACAAAGAGCAAAACATCTCGAAACTTCCGCCTTGGTATCTGCCAAAAAGATTTGTCAGATATTCTATATCAGATTCAAACCTATCACGGTCATAGTTGAATATCTCGCCGTTAAACAGCAAATAAATGCCGTCTGCTACCTCTATTGGCTGATTCCAATCATCACCATCCACTGTCTGGATAGGAAGCCTGTGGTGGCAAATATTAAGTTCGTTCCTTTGCACAACGGTTTTTTCAATTCCACGGTGTTTTATGGTATCCAGTATCTCCTCTCCTGGATTTTTTGTAATTACTATTCCGCACATTTAGATATGACTTAAGTCGTTTACTGTTTTATTATCAAAGCTGTTGAATATCCGGTGGACATAAACATTGTATGGTTGATTCATAACATAGTCTCTCAGATTTTCCATAATTTCTTGCTCCTTTGAATCACCATCTCGAAAATCCCAGTTATCTTTGTTTCTATCTTCCTGGTTTGGATTGTCTCCAGTTACAAAATAAATTTCACAATCTTTAAGCAATCCCTCTTCAGCAATCATTTTCAATTGGTTCATTGCCTCCTCTTCGGTAACACGGCCAGAAAGTATCCCCCAAGTGAGAACTGTTAGGAATCCACGATCTAGTATAAACGAAGGAAGTAATCCATCACGGCACAATTGCAATAACATTAATTCCTTGCCCAAAGCAAAGCTGTGGGTCTCATGAGATTGATCATCCAAAGAAAGTCTGTTGAACCATCCAACAAAATCGAACTTAAAGATCGGAATGTTGTGTATCTCAGAATACTTACGTGCTAAAAAGGTCTTGCCTGAATTCCTTGGTCCCTCGAATATCTTGATCTTTGATCCCATTAATTGATTTTCTTCTTTCAAACTCTTTTATTGACTTAGTTTGCATATATTTCGACAATTCAGAGTTTACCCTTACTTCAACGTCGGAATTTAAGACAAATTTTCTGTTTGGGAAAGAAAACTTGGGAAAACTAGGATCGAGCTTTCCGTCTAAAATGTATTTGTAAATTAAGCAATTTAGAACATGCTGTTCAGGACAACTATGAGTAAATTGTGGATATGGATTAGGATTTGGATATTTCATAAGTAGGTCTTTTCTTTCACAAAGCTTTTTATACTCAGCAAAGAAATCCCTGGAGAATTGACTATTCCTTATAACCATTCTATTCGAAGCTATCTCCCAACACCTGGAGACTATATCAGATTCAATCGGATCCTTTATAATTGCATCGGTTGTATACCTTTTTCCATGCAACCTGACCTTTGGGATTTCACCAAAAGCTTCGCTTTCAAAGGGGATAAAAATATCGGACTTATTTTCACTCAATAAAAAATCTATTGAATCTCTAATAAACCTCCAATCTGTCTGCCAATACTGTGGATATTTTTGAAAGTTACAGTCATGGTAGAAAAGTATGTCATTTTCTTCCATCTGGGACAGAGTTCTATCTATAATAAAAGACTTGAAATCACCACAGCCATTAGAGTTTATGCCAGGATTTAATGGGAAAAATCCATCCAGGACATTACAAAAATCTTCGCTTCCTTCACAATCTTTTAATGAAGATGGGCTGTAAACAATAATATCATCGAAGTATGGTGAAAGAAGGGACTTAAGGTTAGAGATATTGCTACTTAAGTCATTTCCCGAGTCATGGGGAGGTCCTAGACTACAAAAGGTCAGAAAATAAAACTTAAAGCTTCGATCCACATAGATAATATTTCAGTGAATTATAGGGAAAAAGAGGGGATAAGTTTCTAGCTTATCCCTCCTTAGTAATAACGATCATGGAGTCTGAAATATCTGGCGTGATGTCGTCAATCACATCCACCCCAATTCTCTTGCAGTGTTTTGAAAGGCTCTTGATGATCGGACTAACTTTCCCAAGGCTTTCCTTCATGGCATTAACCTTCTCCGGATCCTCTGTGCTTCCAATAATCGTAGATTTTAGTATTTCGTTGTCACCAGAATTTGTATCAAACAAAGCTATCTTCTCCGTTGACATTTTACCTCTCTTTCCGAGAGATCCATTCTTTCTAATGCCTGATATAAGCTCATCCTCCGTAATATCGAGTGAGTTGCACAGCATTTTTATTGCCGGGACCCATTCATCTTTATCTCTATTATAGGTAATCAAGGGTGAACAAACAATTACAGTATTGTAAAGGGATCTGAGCTCCCCAGGATTAAGATTGGATATACCATCGTTGCCAACCATTCCCTTTATACTAGATGCCAACGATCTCATCGAACTAGGTCTAATATATCCACCGGAAACCTCCTCTTTATTCGGAACAAATGCACTTTCTAACTCCTCATAAATAGCAGCAACGTCACTTAATCCCTCTTCCTTTGCTAATTTACAATTGGAAGACATCACTTCATCCAAAACTTTAGCCTTTATATCAGATCCAACTCCTCCGAAGTTTTTCCAGTAAGAAGTATACCAGTTTCCGAATTTGTGGACATCATCAATATCATCACCAGCAATAGCTTTATATCTTTTCCAATTACAAGGCTTATTCACGCTTCCGGAAATTCTCTTGGTTGGGTAAAGTGAGCAATTATCGTTATCGTCTACCATTACAAAGAAAGAAACCGGTTTATCTCCCGAAACCGCCTTTGTCCAACAATCAATATACTCATGAGGGCAAGATCCCTTCAAAGTTCCATCTTCTTTTAAGAAATCCTCAGCTTCGGCATTCTTATTATAGTCTTTGGTTCTCAAAAGCTTGGCGAGAGCCTCAGCCATTGAATAATCGGAAGTTGTAGGTTCTGCTATTGCATCATTATCTTCGTCCAATTCCTGGCTATAGTTTTTGATACTTATTTCAATCTCATTTGGGTCAATGTAAGTCATTGCCTCCATCAGCCTCATGAAATCCGCTGCTGACAAAGCATTGCTGGATTCCCTTACAGAGGAATAAGAACCTCTAAGTTGGCTAATAGCATCTTTAATAGAATCTTTGTTCTCTTTTGACACCTGATCCAATTTAAGAATTATGTCAAGCAAAGGTTTATCCAATTTACCGCTTACATCCTTATTACCCAGGGTAGATTGTATAGACTTTACAGCAACCTCAGTTGCAGTTTCATACTTACCGTTAGCTCCACCTCTAGGGTCCATTAAATTCTTAATAGGAACAAAAGCATCCATAAGAGCTTTTTGGATAGCAGAAATAAGACCAGATCCCTTTAGTTTAGTATCATTGTCTCTATCTCCAATTTTTAAGGGAAATACCCTATCGTTCATTTTTGTTTCCTTGTCATCCAAGTCTTCCCTTACCTTTACTTCTATAATTCCTTCTTCAGTATTGGCTTTGGTAACCTTATCTAACGCATTCGTCATCATCTCAAAGAAATCAGCAAACTTGGATTCCAAGTCATCGTCCTTCATGAGTTTTCCCATTAAAGACTCTACCGCTCTAACTTTATACTGAGCGTATTCTTGTGAGAGATTGTCAGTTTTCTTTTCGAGTTCTGAAAGGTTCTTTCTGTCATTATCAGAGAAAGTAGCTTTAGTACTATTAATAGAAGAAAGCCTTTGTGCTAGAGTAGTAAACAGCCTATGCCAATCTCTTCCATATCCAGATTTTGCATCCTTTCCCTTGGAGTCTACAATATGATTGATTAGGATTTTCTTCAACCTATGAACTCTACCAGGTACACCAATTTCATTAGACTCGTTAAGTTTTTCTTGGTATTCATCTGCTGTTCTTTTTACACTCTCGACAAGTTTTTTTCCAGCAGATTTGAAATTCTGGATAGCTTTTGATTCTAGGGAAGGATCAAGCTCTATCATTCTCTTTATAGCATCGCCTATCATGTCAATGGAGTCAAGATAAGCCTTCTTAAGCGGGGCAAGAACCGAATCGTGTAATTCAGTATCCTCACAAACATCTTTAATGTTAGCAATTAATCCCTTGACAGTAGAAGTATCCCCAATGGATTCTATTTTCTTCGCAAAAGATTCATAGGTCCTGTTCCGATCAGAAGCAAGGTCAAATATAATCTTTTTGCATGCTGCTAAAAGTGTGTCGATTGATATTTTTAATGCATCGTCAACATCCTTGTTCTCATAGAGCTTGAACGTATCTATGGATAATTGATTTGCTACCGGGTTATTTCTGAGATAATTGTTTGGCATCCTTTAGTAAATATTTGTTGTATCACCTGAATCAGCTTTTGCATCCATAGCATTAGCTAAAGCATTTAAAAGTGCTGGCATTTGGCCTACTAGTCTTGCCTGGTTCCTTATGCTAGCTGCTTTTTCCTTAAGATCAGTTGTTTCCTTCTGTTTAGCTATTTCATCAGCTATCTCTGCTTGTTTAGCATTAACATCTGCCTTGGCCTTAACCAGGTCTTCATTAACCCCCTCAAAAATTGGGAATTCACCAAGTTTCTTAATGTGTTTAGGCATACCTTCTTGCAATTGTTATTTTAGTTCTTAAATCTCTTATCTGCCTCATGAGGGTTTCCCTCAAATCGGACATGTCTTTTTTAACGCTATCCGCAGATAATCCTTTCTTTTTAGCCTGAGCTTCGAGTCTATCCCTCTCGGTATCAAGGGTAGCATATCTTTCATTTCTTTCAGATTGCATGGCTTTAATCAATGCACCAACCTGACTCTTCTCCAAATCCTGAACAAATTTTGTAAACTGTGGAGCATTCATAGAAAAGATAGGATCCATAGAAAAATTAGCATTAGCAATTACTCTATTCTCTGCATCAGACTTTAAAGTAGATGGCTTGGCAAGATCTAGCTTTCCAAATTTCTCCCTGAACTCCTCATCTTTTTTCTTAGCATCCAAAGCTGCTTTCTTATACTTGTCATAGAGGTCGTCAGCAATCGATTCGTCAGTAAGATCCTTTGCCATTTTATATAGTTTTTCAGCTAGATCAGCCTCAAGCTCAGACTTTTTCAAATTCCAATAAGAAATAAGTCTTTGCTTGCCTTTAGTAAGCTTTTCAACCTTAGAATCAATCTTATCAATGTCAGCTTTTCTTTTCTTGCCTAATGCTGTAAGAAGTTTTTGGTTTCTATCAATCATCCTTTCAAGCTTTTTAGCCTCAGCAGGATCGCTTTTAGTCTGTGCTTTTTTAACTTCTAACGCATCTATATCGGTTTGGATATCATTCCACTCTTTAGAGTATTTTGTTTCAATGGAATTAATGTCAGAAAGCAAAGCATCTATCTTAGATATGCTTCCACCGAAATTAGAACTCAACCAATTGATGATCTTATCTAGGCCTCCGTCTTTTTCATTGATATTTTGAGATTCCCACTCTTTAAAACTTAAAAGCATTTTAGGATAGTTTTTTTAATAGTTTACCAATCTCCTTTAGATTAATATCAGTCTTAAGGTCTATTACTTCCTTAGTAACACCAGACCCAGCATCATTCCCATCATTAATCGCGTTATTAATTTTAGAAAAAAGAGCTGTTAATGAGGATTCTTTAGAAAGGTCCTTACCTTTATTGGAAATAACTTCACCGTATACAGAAACCAAATTTTCCAAAGAATCCAGCTCGTTAGCCCTTTCCTCTAAATCCTTTATACCGTTAGATATCTTTCCCGATTTTTTAACCTCATCGTAGCTTGGGGACTTAGCCATAAACGACTTCATTTCAGAAAGAACCTTAGCCATTTGTGATTTGATCTCGCTTATTTTCTTTTTTGACTTTTCCCTAAGGGAAACAACAACACTAAGATCTTTTGTTCCCACATTTTTTCTAATCTGAGAAAGATCGCCTAAATCTTGGTCCTTAATAGAAGCACCTTTTTTTGAAGATTCTTTAGTTTTAGAAACAAAAGCTTCCGCTTTCTTTGAGGTTGCATCTAAATCATCTTTTAGCTTTTTAACCACCGACTCATCACTAGATTTTTTCTTGGCAAGTTCATATTCAAATTTAGCAAGTTCGTACTTATCATCTATAAAGCCAGCTTCGTAGTATTCTTTCCTTCTTGGGTTTTTACCAATTGTTTTTTCGAGGAGTTTCATTCCCTTGTTCATTTGTTCTCTTTTCATCTTAACAAACGATCGGAATTCCTTGTTCTTTCTCTCGATCTGGGTACGTATCCTAGCAATCTCGTTCCTAGATGCACCTTTGCCTCTAAGTTCACCTATCTTGCCTTCCAGGTCAAGTATCTCATCCTCTAAGTCATATTCCTTAGTTATGATTTCCTTTTGTATATCTAAATTACCCTTCCTTATGGTGTCAATAACAGACAATCTAGAAAAGGGTCCTAACAAAGCTTTTGAAACACTGTTTTTCAAAGTATCCAAAGCCTTGCCTTCACTGATGTTGTAATACTCGAGGAGCATTTCAGCAAGAATAACCTGGTCAACCTCCTGAGAAAGGTCTCTTTCAAGCAAAAACTGACTGTGAGATTTAATTCTACTCATTATACAATGGCCACATTTATACTATATATCCCCTGACAATAAAAAAAACCCCAGGCAAAAACCTGGGGTTTAGTATTAGTGTGTACTAACTACTGATTAGGATAGACCTCCAGTAGGAACGTTCACGTGGAAGCAGAAGTACATAGTTTCTGGGTGGAAACCAGCTTCTACTAGAGCGTAACGAGATTTAACCGCAATCTTAGGTGACATAGTACCTTCAGAGATTGTTTGGATAGACTCAGCCATCATGTAAGGCATGAACTTAAGTCCTGGTTCGTCGTCACCACCTTTTCTTCCAACTAGTACTCTGTTATCACCGAACTTCATGTTCTGATCAACATAAACGGTCATACCTGCAAGCGAACCTACTGGGTAAAGTGTTCCGTTGTTTTGAGTAAGAGTGTTAGAGAAAGGAGCAAAAGTGAACTGAGAGATGTCTTGCAATGCACTTGCAACGTTAGCGTTAGTAACGATGAAGTTAGCAGGACCTCTTCTTCCTCTGTTAGCTACTACGTTAGCAGCTGCTAGAATTCTAGAGAATAGCCTTCTCTGTAGAGTTGACAAGTTCTCGTAAGTTCCTGATGCAGGACCTGCAACAGAAGCGATAGTGATACCCGAGTCAGACTTACCTACGTAAGAAGGAATAGTGTAAGAACCTGCAGTACCACCGATAACGAGGTTTAGGTTCAAGTTCTGACCTTCTGTAGTTAAGAATTCGTCGTGGTTAGACCATCCAAGAGCAAATGCTCTAGAAAGGATGTGCTTGTTAATAGCTTGAGATACTTCGTTAACCAATGCATTTTCGATCATTGAGATAACGTCGATACCAAATTGCTTGTTCAAGTCTTGGATTTGCTCAGTAGTTACTGAAGCAGCTACTTGGAAAGTATCAGCTTCAACGAACTTAGTGAACGTTGAAAGACCCATTGATTGGTAGTAGTTACTTTCACCTACACCTCTTAACATTGGGTTGTAAGTCTTAGTACCATCTACGAATGGTCCTTGCCAGTCATCGGTGTTATTGAAACCAGCGCCAGAGAATCCTTGGATGTGATCCTCAAGAGCTTTAACCAATTCTGCTCTTGCAGTTGTAGTACCAGCTTGGTTACCGTTAATTGAAGTACCTACGTTAGCTGCAGCACCATCAAGAACGTCAGAAACAGTCTCACCTGCGGTTAGACCAGTGATTCTGAAGATTGGATAACCATCAATTCTTGAAAGTCCAACGAACTCAGTAGTGATATAAGCACTAGCTGAACCGTTTTTAGTGATGTAGTAAGTAGTACCTACTGCAAAGTTAGCAGGATATCCCGCAGCGTAAGAAGTGATCTCTACCTTGATCATCGATGGAGCAGTTGCAAGAGCATCTGCAGCAGTTGAACCAGCTGAAGCCGGAGAAATTTTACCACCTGAGTATACGTAATCTAGGTAAGAAAGTACGCCAGTAGGACCTGACATAGGGATTACAGGAACGATGTCGAATCCAACAGTCTTCGCAGCAACCTGAATTGCCAAAGGAAGAAGTGAAGGAAACTTATCTCCTGAACCTTGATTAGCAGTATTATAGAAAGCTGAATTAGCTTGCGTTCCTACTGCTGCACCAGTTGAGTTATACCCACCTGGGTATGCGGGTGGTTGTACGGCACCCATACCGTTTACGGTTGCTAGAGACTGGTAAGCTCCAGCAGACTCGTTTAATGAATGGTAGTGGCAGTACTTGCTCAACCATCCTTTTTTTTCAGCATCTTGAATTCCAGCCTTCTGCTCGATGATAGGAGACCAGGTTTCGAAGATTTCTGCTTCGTTGATTAGTTTCATATTACTAATTTTTTTTAGAATTTTTAAAACTTACCTTCGAGCGACTTAGCGACCCAATTAAGGTAATCATTTGAATACCCCTGAGGGGCTGTAGCCGTCTTAGGCTCTGGTGTTTCTTGGCTCTCTTGAAGTTTCTGTAAACCTACTGGCTTAGCACCAAGCTGACGAGTTGACCAGAAGTTTTTGATCTGATATTGAGTCTCTAAGTTATAGAAAGCAGATTGAGCAATGATTGATTGCTTTTGACTTTCATTTAGTGACTCCCAAATCGGAGCGTAATCTTCTGGCATTTCATCAATAAATTTGTGACCTGATGATTCTACCACGGTTTCTTCGGCTTCGTTGATCGCCTCATCTGCTTTTTGTGTTTGAGCAGTTGGCTGTACTTTCGTATTAGCCTCGTTTATGTTTTCCTCAGTCTTCTGTGTTTTGACCGATTCAATTAGAGAATCAATTTTGCTTCCGAGATTTTCATAATCTCCAGCAAACCCTGATTCGACCAATTCAGTTTGTGAAGCACTTTCAGCATTTTCTCTTGCACTCTCATTTAGAGAAGGAGCAACTTGCGCTTTAGCACTTTCGTGAATAGCTTCGGTTTGAGCTATATTTCCATTTAGCTTTTCAGCTAAATAATCAGAGTAAGCAATTCCTTTATTTAGGTTTTCTGCGATGTACTCTGTGTAATTGATATCTTGATCGAGCTTTTCTGCGATATACTCAGAATAAGCAATACCTTTGTCGAGGTTTTCTGCAAGATATTCAGAATAAGAAATTCCTTTATCAAGATTCTCAGCCAAATACTCAGAGTAAGCAATGTTCTTATCAACATTCTCTGCTAGATACTCCGAATAAGCGATGTTCTTATCAAGATTCTCGGCAACATACTCTGTGTATTGAATTCCATCGTCTAGCTTTTCAGCAAGATATTTGGAATAATCGATTGCCTTATCAACATTTTCAGCCACGTACTCTGAATATGAAATACCCTTATCAACATTTTCAGCCAAATACTTAGAATAAGAAATAGTCTTATCTAGATTTTCAGCTAAATATTTTGAATAAGTGATGCTACTGTCTAGATTTTCTGCTAGGTACTCTCCGTACTTGATAGCACTCTCTAGGTTTTCAGCAAGATATTCTGAATACTTTTCAAGTTTAGCAACTCTTTCCTCTAGAGCTTTACAGTCTACACTGTCAGTTTCACTCTCAGATACCTGAGCTTCTTGTTGTTTCATTTCAGAAATCTGCGTTTCCAGCTCATCCATCTTATTTTTCAAAAAGATAGAATACTTGTTAAGCTCGTCAGCAGTAACATATTCTTTGTTGGCCTCCATAGTGTTGGATTTATTTTTGTCTTGATTAAGGATTTTTTCGAATTCTTCGCTATTTTCAACTTTATATATCTTTACACCAGATTCATTTTCTAACCCTAGAGATTCGTTTACACACTCTAAGTTGTTTACCACAGACTTTTTTGATCTTTCTTCGAATTCAAAAGCATCAAAACCAGCACTCTCATAAACTCTCTCGAGTTGAGCATCCTGAAAACCAGGATCAGCTACTAGGTCGTATGTAAAGATTTTTTTGATCTGGACTTTCTTATCCGGACCAACATTTCCAGCTGCTCTAGATGAAATAGAAAGTGGTATACCAGCATCAACAAGCTTTTTAGCGATCTGTCCTGCTGGAGTGTCAAGCAAACGAACTTTAATGTTTAATACCCTTCCGTCTTTATCATAAACTAGATCCTCTACAACATGAGAAATGTTCTTAAGCGAAACATCGAATTTTTCTGGGTGGTCCAATTCACCAACCAATCTCTTTTGTCCTATCTTATCCTTTAGATATTCAAGGTGAGGTAGATATTCTCCCTCCTCGTATATTCTATTGTTATTGTTCTCCTTGCCAAATTGAGCTGCTATACCTTTCAGTACGTAGCCGTTTTCAGCACCATCCTTTGAAACAGAAAGACTATTGTCTTGCTTTTCAAGAATAAAAAGGAGGTTTTCATTCAATAAAGACTCGTTCATTTCTTGACTTTACTATTATTTAACTTTATATATCGATTTTCTTTTTCAGAAAAATTGACGTTTTTTTATCCGGAGAAAGATATACCATCCTCAACATCATTAGCAAACTTGAGTGCAACATCAAACCCTTCCTCTCCTTTTCTTAGAGTCCTTCTCCTATTGCCAGATTCTGCAAACCTATTCTTAAGTACTACCTTTATTGGGTTACCCTCACTATCTTCTCTAACTTTGACGCTAGTTATTTCCTCCCAGTCCTCGATATTAAGCTTTCTTATAAGTTCCTCAGTTCCAAATTCATCCAAGATACTGATGCCACCTTCGATATCCCTATCTTTAATAGAAAGTGATCTCGATCCGCTTTTTATTTGAACATCGGCTCGGTCAGCTTGGATCCTAGTTTCTTCCCCATCGACATCTTCAATATCGATAACATCATCTTCTTCAGGCTCCTCAACAATATCAACCTCTCTCTCCTCAGTAGGAGGAACGTAGGTTTTTAAGCCGTATCTAGGTTCGTCTATTAAATCCTCAGATGCGGATTCTACCAAAATTGGTTGATTTTGTTTGGGGCTAATACTTTGGTCACCAACTAAGAAGTAGGTAAAACTAGCAGTAGATCCATCTTCATTAGGATCAACAAAACTTATAGTGTCAACAGAATAAGCAATAATTGGAATTCTAGAATACTCTGGTTCAGAAAAGGTAACACCAGAATCTATGACATCCTCAAGCTCTTGCTCATAACTAGAGGTCTCTTTATCTTCAGGATCATCATTCTGCTCAGGATCAGGAATTTCCTCGTCTTCCTCATTAATACTAATCGGAGATCTTGAAGAAAAGTCTGAGAAAGATAAAACCCTGCTTTCATTCAGAAGATCCTCAAATTCTTTAGTTCCCTCAAAAGATTCGGAAACCGAATTACCTTCGCCAGGAACAAGGTTTTGTAAAACGCTACCTTCAAGTTCACTCTCGTTTACTAATGTTCCAGTTACATTTACATCCCTACCCTCTGAATCAACGTAATGGAATTCGTAAGTCTTCTTAGCTTCTGTTGGTACGAAAACCGGGTTAGAAGGTGCATCGCTATATGCTTTTTCCATTTCTTCCCATGTTGAGTAACCCACAAAAGAGGTTGCTATAGATAAATCAGCAATATCGGGGATTAGGATTGTTTGGAACTCCAGATCATCGTTATCTAGGTATCCTCTTTCAAAAACATCGTTATTATCAAAAGAAATGAGCATAAGGTCGTTATCGGCCATGGCTTTTTCAAACATTTTTGAATTAACCTGAAGTACCATGAAAATAGATCTTCCTTCCATTTCTCCAATTTTCACTAGCTCCATAGTAGTTCTTGTATCGTCCTTACTAAATGTAAGAAGATCTACAACGAAGCCCCAACCACCTCCTCCGCCGTCACTTGTCCAACAGATAGTGATCGCTTTTCCAATAGGGATATTCTTAGGTCTGAATGTACCATAAGCAAAGTTGTCAACTTCGCTGTATCTAGGGGCTTGTTTATCGCTGAGCCAATTCCAAACCTGGTTTACTCCAGATCCAACTACAGATGCTACTGCAATGATCCACCCAATCGGATTGGATGCCTCCGCAGCAAGTAATCCACTTGCTCCTGCAGCAGCTGCTGCTCCTCTTGCTCCTACTGTCGCTGCTGCCCGTGCTCCCCCCTGTGCAACTGCTCTAGCTGCTGCAGCTTTTACAGATTGTGAAGCTGCTCCTTTCAGAAGTACATGTCCAGTTGCTCGTGTTGAATAAGCAAGGCCACCTTCCACAAAAGCACCAGAAGGCAAAGTTACCCTCGCTGCATTAGCTACCGCTCCTTGAGCTGCCCTTTTTCCGAAAGCTTTCATTGCAAAATTCTTAGCTGCTTGGAATCCACCTCTAACAGTGGCACTTGTACCTCTTGCTGATTGGATTGCCCCGTGGATTCTTTTAGCTCTTGTAAAAGTTTTATAAATTCCCCTTGCGGTTTTACCAAGTACCCAGGTAGATAGAATTCCGCCTCCGATATAAGCAGCAGCATAAAGTCCTGCAAATCCTGCACCCGCAATTGCAACGTCCTTTGCAAAATCAGAAACCTTATCTAAATAACTTTCTGTGTCTTTAACCTCTCCCAGTGGAATACTATAATCAAAATCAGCAAGAATAAAACCAGCGGATTCGTTAAGTTTTTTAATTCTTAGAGCTTGTCTTGCTTCCTGGACAGGATCTCCATCCTCTGTCATAGGATCTATAACAATGGAATACTCTTCACCCTCTTCAAGATCTTCCATCTTGAGTTTGTCTTTTAATGTTCCATCTTTAGCAAGCTTCTCTAAAGCAAATCCTAGCTTGACAAACTTTTTGAAAGATTCAGAAGATCCAGACTGTCCTT
>Ga0180432_10003484_pt1 | contig 22357 bp, 16 predicted proteins | sample SS_ome_10_FD_132414 | JGI IMG/M metagenome (GOLD analysis project Ga0180432, IMG submission 132414) | Hypersaline lake sediment archaeal communities from the Salton Sea, California, USA - SS_1_MS_2 metaG | ecosystem: Environmental > Aquatic > Non-marine Saline and Alkaline > Hypersaline >...
AATTTAATGTACGGTTTAAAAAAGGATGGTCTGATAAATTCCAAGGGGGAGATATTGACATTGATAAGTATCTAAACAGCTTAGGCTGAATATATACAAAAAATAGTCTCCCTATATGTCATCATATAAGACCGAAATTTTAAGTAATAGCAGTGTAAATGCAAATACTCCACCTAATCCTAATTCACCTAGTGCGGTTAGATTAGGCGTCTTTGGTGGTGAGTCAGTTGGTATGGCTCGTGAAATAGAGCTAGAAACTGCTAAGACGTTTTTTTCAGGTAGGGCACTCCCTGACCAGTTTGGTGTTTCTGAAGGTATGCAAAACATTGAAATACCTAGATCTATATTTAATAGGTTTGCTCTATTTAATTTTAGAGGTATGTATGGTGGTTTAACTGGCGATGTTAGTAGAGACTTTTTTGATAGCCCTAATAATTCATTAATGGGTGGAACTGATGCAAAGAATATATCCATTGCAAAGATGATGGAATTCTATAATGAAAACTACCCAAGAATATCATATAAGCCACAGGACTTTTTATACAATAAATACTATAAGCAGATTCCTGTAAATCATTTAGTTACTCTAAGAAGATTCCCAGTTCCTGTAGAAGACAATATTTTTGACTTAAGTAAAACACCAGGTTCTAAGGACGGTAATACTGCCACTACTACTGAGGGTGTTGATGCAACTCAAACTGCAGGTGTAACTGCGGTTACTTATATGGGAGAAAAGGCCGGTAATAAATTAGAAGACCTCTTAACCATGTCTTATGGTTTAACCTATAAAGAAATTACCAGTGAGATGGAGTCTATAGATAGTGGAGATGGTGGATATACACAACAGCCTTTTTACAGTAAGATAGGAGGTATTGGTAGAGCAACTGCTGATGCATTCAAAGGAATTACTTCGAGGCAAAAATTTGCAAGCCAATTAAACTCCACAGGTGATCAGCTAGGAACTACTTATGCTAACTTTGTAATTGGTCCAGTTAATGTTGTGAATAAGACTAACATTAGAGATAGGGGATTAAATTTTAGTCAAGATATGAAGCTTAATTTTGAATATGAGCTTAAATCTCTTAACTATGTTAATCCTAAAATTGCCATGATTGATATTATAAGTAATATGTTAACAATGACCTATAATAATGGTCAGTTCTTCGGTGGAGGCCAAAGGTATTATGGTAGTGCTGGTGCAGTCGCTAGTCAGTTTGGTGATATTAATAAACTTAAGCAAGGTGACTTTAGTGGTTATATCGGAAGCGTTGTTACTGATGTAGAAACTGGTTTTAAAAATGTATTTGGTGGAGGTACCGGTGAATTTAATTTAGAAAATGGATTAGATGGTTTACTTAAGGTTGGTAAAACATTATTAGGTAATATGTTAGGTGGATTCTTAAGTGAAAATGTGGGGGCAGTTTCAGGTACACAAGCTACTAAAGCTTTTATAAGTGGGGAACCTACTGGTGATTGGCATGTAACTGTAGGAAATCCTCTTAACCCAATTGTTATGATGGGTAATATGTTTTGTGACAACGCTACTATGACACTAGGGCACGGTTTAGGATATGATGATTTTCCAATGGAAGTTAAATTTGAAGTAACTCTTAAACACGGTAAGCCTAGAGATAAAGGTGATATAGAAAATATGTTTAATGCTGGGCGCGGTAGAATATATGCATCTGCTGCAGGTGAGGAAGATATTCTTAACTTAGCAGGACAAGATATAGCAACATACGGATCAGTTAAGACTGGTAGAGTTAGTCTATCACCTACGCAAGGGACTCAGGCCACTGATGTAGAAAGTGATAAAATATCTAACATTAGGACGCAATCAAATGCAAACATTTTCACTAATGATGATGCTGCATATACTTCTAATTTGGTTAGTATGATAATAGACTCGTAATATGAATATTAAATCGTTAGCATTAAAGAATAAATTAATAGAGGAAAGAACTGGTGAGTTTTATTATGACCTAACTGCACCATCATTTACGTATGATGCAGACTTAGGTGTTAAGGCATTGCATTATGTACAGATTGACCAAGTAGGTAGAATTGATAAGATATCGGATCTCTATTTTGGTAGCGGTGAATTCATAGATGCTATTTGTGTAGTTAACAATATCTTTAACCCTTTTACTATTGCTGAAGGTGATATTCTTGTCATACCTAATTTATCTAGACAAGATCTTGTTTACTCTAGACCTAATCCTGCATCCAGACCTAATTCAACACAAGAAGCTTATATTGATACAGGTAGACAGAGCGAAAAGGATCAAGGAAGAATGCAGAGACTTATTGAAAAAGCAAAGACTAGTAAAGCTGGTGTTAAACAACCTATGCCTCCTAATATGTTACAGCCTGGTCAAGAAACCAAACAGTATGAAGGTGATAAGATTAAGTTAGGAACTAACCTAAACAGTAGAAACACTAAAGCAAACTAATATGTCAGCAGTAGAAAGAAACATATTAACGGTCATAGAACCGACAATAGAACTTGATGAATTAGAAGTTATTGATGTAGAGAGTGGTACTGAAAATTCACAGAACACTTCAATGAAAGAAAAACCTACTAAGTTTACCTCAATGATACCTATCATTAGAGTAAATGGTTATGATGTACAGGGTGATAGATTAGAAATGTTTGAACTTAGCTGTACTGGGTTTTATCCTACATGTAGATTTTCTTTTTACGATAGGGACGGTATGTTTACTGCAAGGTATTATCCAAAGGATGGTGATATTATTCAGGTATACATTAGATCACAGGGTAATGAAACCACATTTAAACCAATAAGAATTGATTTTACGGTTGAAGATATTAAGCCATTAGGCGGTGGGGGATCTACAAACACGGCATCCCAGTTAATGATTGAAGGGAGAATGCATGTACCTAACCTATTTACAGAGAAGGTTCAGTTTCAAGATAACACAAGCTGGAATTCTTTACTTTCCGTAGCAGAAGAACTGCAATTAGGTTTTGCATCAAATGAAGAAGATACTGCAGATCAACAAATCTGGACAAACCCATATGATACTGCTGAAACTTTCATACAAGATATTACATCTAATTCATATCTTAATGATGATTCTTTTTTTACATCATACATTGATCCTTATTATTACTTAACCTTTGTTAATGCTAATAAGTTATTTGACCAAGAAGATGATTTAGAAACTAGTCAAATGTTTAGTCAAAATGCAATGGATACGATGGGAAGTGGTGATGAATCTGAAAGTGATTATGAATTCCCTAATATGCTTAGTAACATGATACAGTTTCAGGGAACTGCTAGATACATTTCAAAATATCAGCAAGTAAATAAGAGCGGTCAGATCAGTAAAAATAATGGCTATAAAAGATATACTCAGTATTGGGATTTAGAAGCAAAGGAATTTGTTAGTGAATTTGTTGATCCCCTAACAAACGATACACCTGGTATGATACCTGCAACAAAAGGTAGAACTATAAACGGTGAAGTAGAAGGACCAAGAAATGATCAAGTTAAGTTTAAGTATTTAGGTACACAAGGAGATAATGTACATGAAAACTATTACTATGCATCTATCTTAAATTTTCAAAACTTAGCAGAAATGAATAAGTTTGGAATGGTCTTAGAATTAGATACAATCAATCCTGCTATGTTAAGGTATAGTAGAATTTATTGCCAAATCTTAGAGTTTGCTTCAAATGTTAAAAGTACTCTTACCGCCCCAGAGAATGACGAGAATGTACCTAATGGTTCGCAAAGAAGGGCCGAATCACCTGATAATGTAGCAAGTGATAAGACTAGCCAAAACGGAATTATTAATGAATATCTTACTGGTTTTTATGTTATAACAGGAATTGAGTATATACTTACAAGGCCAGGTGGCCTTAGACAGAGATTGCATTTACGTAGGAGAGAGGTGGTTCCTTCTACTTAATGAATAAATAAAATAAATCTTATATGCCTATATTAGAGTTATATAACCCATTGAATCCACAGGGAGTACCGCAGGATTACCTCAATGCCGATAGGTTAGGTAACATTACTGGGCAATTTCCTAGTTCTTATGATTTTGCAAAAACTTTTGTTACTCCTGCAACTAATTCACAAGGTGGAGGAAATGGTGTTACTACATTAGATGATCCAACATACTTAGGTTTTAATATAAGATTTGATGCACATAGTCCGTTATTCAATGGTGCGGAAGAAGGTAGCCCATCGGTACCTAATACCGCTGGTTCAGGTGGTGCACCAGAAGCCGGTCAAATTAATACGCCTAATAGGGAATCAGCTGTTGGGTATTTAGAAACTGTTGGTGAAACTACTAGAGCAACCTATCTTAGAGGATTTATTCAAGGCATGAGAGAAATTGAAAAGAAGAGACCTTATTACTTTCAAACTATAGAAGGTATTACCGAGGCTTGGAATAAGACGGTTACAATGACACCGTTTGTAGGTTCTGCTGATGGTGAAGGCATCACGGTAGGTTTACTTGAAGCGATAGATTTAAAAATGTCTGCACTATTCAGTTTATATAAAGCTGCATGTTATGATGTTAAATACAGAAGAACGGTATTGCCTATAAACTTGATGTATTTTAATGTTTATGTAGATGTATTAGAGATTAGAAAATTTCATAAAGTTAGAAAGGCTGCTACTGCAGGTAATCCTAATTCGCCAGAAAATGACCTAAGCAAATTTGTAAATGAAAATACATCAATGATAACATTTAAGTTTACAGAATGTAAATGGGATGCTACTGCAAGCGGTACTGTATTTGCAAATGTTACCAATGTTAGCGGAGGTGGTGCTGCTTTTGCTACGTCTTCGATGAAATGGTCTTATGGAAATGTTGAAATAGAATCACAGTTCTCTGGTTATGACTCTGCGTTAAAAGATACTGCAAATCTTCAACCTAAAACTTTAGATGGTCAAATAAGTACTAAGAATAAGCTATTAGAAAAACAGTCACTAGGAGATTTGGCAGAATCTAAATTTGAAAGTCTTAAAGATAATGCAGTTAAAGGATTTAAGAATTTTGCAGAAAGAACAGTTAATTCATTTACACAAGGGCTAGCTTTAGGTAATGTCTTTGGTTTACGAAATGATTTAGTTAATACCGTTAGCAATCCACAAGCTTTAATTAATTCATTAAACGGTGCTGCGATACAAACTTTTGCCGGCCAATCTGCGCAAGGCATTAATCAAAGTATTGGTGATAATATTTTTGCTGGACAAACCCCTTCATTTAGTGGAGGGCTAAATTCAACAACATTATTTTCACCACAACCTTCTGGACCACCACTTAATTCAACTAATATATTTGGATAACATATGGGTAAATTAACCACAAGGGATTTAAAGACTGATAATCTTAAAGGGAGCAATTGGGTTGGTATCGTTGAGGATACTAACGATGATCTATTTGAAGGGAGGATTAAGATTAGAGTCTTTGGTAAAATGGATCAACGCCAAGACCCAGAAGATCCACAGAGCGCTTACATTATGCCAACTGCAGCTCTGCCTTGGGCTAGGCCATCTGTTGCATCTTCAGGTGGAAGTAATTCGGGTAGTGGTACATTCTCAGTACCTAAACTCGGCACCATATTAAGGGTAACTTTTGATAACGGTAATTACTATTCACCTGTGTATCATGAGTCCCTATACCCTTCTGATGAGACGAAGGCGGAGATAGAGGCTGCTTATCCTAACTCTCATGTATTAATATACGATACTGCATTTGGATTAACAGGAGATCTTCAGTCCGGTAATCCCGAGGTTACAAATGAAAGGGAGGGTGAACATATAAAGGTTTTCTTTACTGAGGAAAAGGGTCTTATGATGGACTATACAACCACAGAAGGACCTACTACCGTTAACATTAAGCCTGATAACTCAGTTGAAATTATTAATGCAAATGGTGACTCTATTGTAATGCTTAATGATGGTAACATTACGTTTACACACTCTGCTCAATTCACAATCAATAGTGGAGCGGATACTGTTATTAATGCTGATACAAATACGGTTGTTAATTGCATTGATGCTAAGATTAATGCATCTGGTGAAACTCATGTTAATTCACCTAGAATTAAGTTGGGTGAAGCCGCAGCTGAGTCTGTCATTAAGGGTGATACATTTAGGGCATGGGTTGATAGCCACACTCATGTTGGTAATTTAGGTGCACCGACTAGTCCACCAATCGTACCATCAACTGCATCCGCATATAGCTCAAAAAATACTACTGACTGACTAATATATAAAAAAAATGAAAAATATGTATATCAAAAAATTTGATCAATTTAACAGGTTGAATGAAAATGCCATGTATGAGCTTCCGCCCGAGGCTTTTAATGTACGTGATATGTTAACTCTCCAAGATGTGATAGATGATCGGGAAGCTGATGTTAGCGAGGTCTTAAAATACTTGGGTGCTAGGTCCGCTGACGATGTTGTTTTAATTCTTGACGAGTACGATGGAGCAGAGGCATGGGCTGAAGATGTTTCAGGTTCTATGAAAATTCTTAATCAGAGTCTATACGATGAAGCAACCGGGGTTGTTTCTGATGGTATTAAATATGTACTTTGTGAAAATACAGTTCAAGATTACGGTATTTGGGTTTATACCAATAAGAAAAGTGTTAATAAGATTAAAGCTCTTGCTAAAAAATATATGGGTTAAAATAAATAAAATATGTTTATTAAAAATTATAAACTAATAAACAATAGAATATGGCATTAGTACCACCAACTTTACAAACCGCATTGACTGCAGCGTATGCCGCTGCACTAACTGACTTTATTGCTGTTGTTAAAGCTAACCCATTAGGTTTAGATTCAGGGGCAGCAAACCTAACAGCGGCAGTTACTTCTTCATCTGTTGTGTTTGGTGAATTAGCTACACCTGCTATTGATGCATATATAAGATCCCAAACAATTACTATACCACCAGGTCAAACTGTAGCTACTGCGGGTAGTCCTACTGCTCAGACCGGTGCCACAACAGCACCATCACCACCTGCTATCATCGTTTAAACAATTAGGATACTTAGGTGTATAACTATTATAAGTCAACAGAGTAATATATAATCTATAATCACGCTTAAAAAAAAATAAATGATTGAACAAGAAATCACGATCCAGCTCAGCGACGATCCATTTGACACAAAGACCGTAAAGGTACAGGTACCTAAAGGCACAAAACTATTAAGTAACAAAACATATACAGCTGAGGATATTGAGGCTTTTAAAATGTATCAATTAGCCGATGATGAAGCTGATAGCCTCCAAAAAGCAGAAAAAGCAAACAATTACATAACACAAGGTGAAATAGTCCACATTAAAAAGATTAAACAAATCATAGATGATGTGGAAGTTGAAACTAAAGTTGAAGCACTCATTGACATTTCACAAAAGAATACTGCCGTTTGCCTATTAACAAAAGAGCCTAAAGAAATTGTAGACCAATTAGAAGTTGGGATGTCTGTTGATATAAAAGTAAAGAGACAATCTAAAGGAGTTCTTTATGCTTCAATTGCAGATGCATTAGAGGAAGTTAAGAGAAATGAAATCTATGCTGCAATAGGAGATAAGACGGTAGGATTTAAAGGTTATGTTAAGGAACTAATACATGGTGGTTACTGGGTTGAAGTTGGTGGAATCCAGTGTTTTATGCCAGGATCTTTAGGTGGATTAAACAAACTTTATGACTTTAATGCATTGGTTGGTAAAGAACTTATTGTAATGCCTATCACATACTCTAATGAAAAACAGACTATCGTAGTTTCCCATAGAGAATATTTAAGAACTATGATACCTTCTACTATTGAGTCGTTAAGAGAAAATATTAAAGAACATATTACTGGTTTTGTTACTGGTACTACTAAGTTTGGTATCTTTGCTGAATTTAACGAGTGTCTTACTGGATTAATTCCTAAGAATGAAATAGACGAAGAGACATTAGCTAAATTTGAAAATCGTGAAATCAAACCGGGTGATGAAATTAGTTTTTGGACTAAAGAGATTATTTCAGAAAAGAAAATTATTTTAAGTCAACAAGGACCTAAGATTGATCTATGGGATGGCGCTGAAGAAAAGTATAAACCAATGATGGTCGCTGAAGGAAAAGTTACTAAGGTTACCAAGTACGGTGCATTCGTTGAATTGGAAAAAGGTATCAGCGGACTTATACACAGAACCAAACTTAAAGATACTAATGTTGCTAAAGGTGATAGACTTCAGGTTAAGATCCAAAGTATCAATACAGCAGATCGTAAGATTACAATGAACTTAGTATAACCTTTATCCTGGTTTGGAATATATAAACAAATCAGGATAAATATGTATTCTAACGAAGAACTTAATGCTATTCATTCCTCTAAGATTGGATTTGAATTTGAATTTTTTGCAAATGAAAGTTTAGATTCAGCCAAAGAGAGTCTTTCTAGAACTCTTAATAAGAAAATTAGAATAGAGGAAAAAGCCCATAGTGATTTTGCCCCAACCGAGGATGTCTTTAAAATGGAGCCGGATAACTCTGGCGGTACAGGGATGATTGAATTGGTCACAGGACCTCTACCTTTCGTTGAGGCAAAATTGATAATGGCCAAAACATTGAAGTGGATAAGAGAAAACGGTTATACTAATGAAAGGTGCTCTATCCATGTCAATCTTGCATTTGATGGTAAAAAATTAGGACCTATTACCAATATGACCAAATTAGATATTGGTAAATTTGTACTTAATTTTGACGAGGACCGAGTTTATGAAGCTTTCCCAAATAGAAAAGATTCCGTTTATGCTAAATCAATAAAGTTTATTGTACCGTTAAGTGGCATGACACAATCATCACCAGGTAAAAATATCTGGAGAAATTACGCGTTTGTTAATGATAAGTATTATGGTATAAACTTTACTAAGATACCTAAAGGGTATATTGAGTTTAGGTATTTAGGTGGAAAGGATTATGAAAAGAAGTATTCCACTATACTTTCAATGACTGAGCATTTTATCACCTCACTTTACGAAACGCTTGTTAATCCTAATTACACCGAGGATGATTTAAAGCTTTTGGATTCTGTATTAGAAAAACACAGACACGTAATAGAATCCTATAAGACGCATAAGTCATTTAAAGAAAGGTTTCCAAATATTCACCTAATGGTTGATCTTAAAACAGAAGACCAAATAGTGGAAATGTTTTATCCTCGTATTAGAGAAAAAATATTTGAACTATTGACTAAAGCTGATATGAAAGAAGGGTTAATCAATTATGACGCCGATAGTGGTAGAATGCAAATTAAGGATGCCAAGCTCATGAGATGTTTTGAGGTTAAAGGAATTGATATAGTAGATTCTGTTATTCAAGGTAATATAATTAATTGTGATATCTTTGGGTGTGACCTTAAAAATAGTTCAGTATTTGAATCTAACCTATTTGGGGCTTCAGTAGTAGAAGATTGTAAAATTGAAGAATCTTATGTTAGCAAAAATGTAGTATGTAAAGATAGTTATGTTTTTGGTAAAAGAGGTGTATTTAGTGGAGAGATGGTTGGTGGAATATTTAGAAAAGGTAGGGCTACAGACTTTGCGAGATTTAGTAAAGATACTGAAGTAATAGAAATAGAAAAAATTAAATAAAGATGGCAAACAAAAGTTGGTGTAACCCGGATGCAGCTGAATGTTTAGATGCTTTAATCAAACAGATCAATGATGACTTAACGGTAGGTTGTCAAATACCTTTTACAGTTCCTAAAAAAGAATTAGCCAGAATTGTAGATAGGGCAAAGGATTACTTTTATAAAATCTATGAAGATAGTGTGGAAGAAATGTTTATTGCTTTACCTGCATCTGCTTGGGCTGAAACGGATTTTAGACAAGGGATCAGCCACAATAGTGGAGGTAATACTTTGTCAGAAGCAGATGTAAATAGCTCAAGAGGCGTGGTCAAAATGCCAGATACCGTATGGGCAGTTAATAATGTATTTGAATTAAATGGTTTTTCTGGTGAAGATGGTGGCTTTGGTGATTATTCTTTTTCTGGTGTGGATCCAGATTTTTCACTGGACAAATTTATTTACTCTGATGTTTATGGTGCAGGTATTGGTTCAGAAGAACTTATGTATTATGTAATTAATTCTAAGTTTATTGATAATGCAAGACAGGTATTACAGCCACAAATTTCTTATAACTATAATAGATTAACAAAGAAGCTTAGATTTATGGGAAAATTACCAGACCGAGGTGCTTGTGTTTTCCAAGTTTACAATACTATTCCTGATTGTAATTTATTTCAGGATGAGGCCTTTATCCGTTACTGCATCGGTATGGCCAAAATACAGCTATCTAGAATACTAGGAACTTTCCAATTTAACTTACCTGGTAACATTACTATAAACTATGATTTAATAGCTGGCGAGGGACGTGAAGAGATTGATAGGATTGTTGAAGAGATTAAAGGTGATGAAGGTGTTGACTACTTCTTCACTGGTTAATATAATCTAAGACCCTCAAAAAATGTAGAGAATATATAATAAAAGAATATTCTCCATGATTAAGGAAATTTATAGTAGAGACATAGATGCACCTAAGTATAATGATGACATTATTGAAGTGACTGATAAGCTACAGCAACTTATCCTTAAAATAGAGAATGTATTATTTACTAGGAAAGGTGATGTATTAGGTGCCCCTAATGTAGGGTGTAATCTTGATGATCTTATCTTTTCTTTAGTGCTAAATGAATCTGTTATTGCTCAACGAATCAATACACAGATCCAAACCTATTGCTTAAACAGTAGCGATGGGAGTTTTGGAGTAGATACTAGAGTACAGTTTTATAGCACAGTTGAAAGAAATGGTGCTTTAGTAGATATTTTCATTAATGAACAAAGAGTAATTGGTGCTCTATTTTAAAAATATGATAGTGAATGTCATTCTTCAGTAAAACAAGAATAAAAGCAACGGAGTTATTTTATGACGCATTTGAATATCTCCAAAGACAATACGACCAGGCCAGTGAAGTGTTTACGCCTGCATCCCCGTTTGGTCAAATACTTACTGTAGTTGCTAACTTAGGCGAACTTATAATGTTTTACATTGAAGCTGTTGCAACAGAGCTTAATATATCAAGAGCACGTAACATTGAATCAATTTATGGCCTTTCTAGGTTAACTGGGCACGATCCTACTAGAGGGATATCTGCACAAGGAATAATTGGTTTAAGACTAAACACATCAGCATCAACTCTCGTAGAAGGAAATTATGTACAGATATTAAATATGGCTCCTCTTGAAATTTCTCAGAATGGCCTTTCTTATTTTATAAAATTTGACAGTGATTATATTAGATTAGAAAAGACCACTCGGCAGTTTACTAATGTTCAGCTAATACAAGGAGAGCTAGAAGACCAAACCTTTACTGGTACCGGATTGGCATTACAGAGTTATAACTTAACTACAAAGGAGCCTACTGATCAATACATGGTTGAGGTTTATGTAGATGGTAAAAAATGGAAAAAGGTAGATTCTCTTTATGATATGAATAATGGTGAAGAAGCTGCTATGGTTAAAACTAGTGTAAATGGTGGCTTAACTGTTTTCTTTGGTAATAATCAATTTGGTCAACCACCTGCGTTAGGTTCAATAATTAAGGTAACGTATATAAAGACAAGAGGTACTGCAGGTAACATTGGAGGTAAAAATTTAGATATTAAGTTTAAAGAACCTGGTACCGATCCACAAGGTAACGACGTAGACCTTAATGAAGTCCTATCATTGAACATTGTAAGAAATCCAATGTTTGGTTCAGATAGTGAAGATCCTGCATTTACCAGACTAATAGCCCCATACCAAAGTAATTCTTTTGTATTGGCTAACCCTAATAATTACATTTACTATTTAAGTAAGTATGATTACTTTTCTTTCATAGATGCATATAATACTAAAGATGATCAGTATTTAGATGATGACAATATTGTTTACCTTTTCTTAATCCCTGATATTGCTAAAAAGATAACAAGTGACACAGATTACTTTAGTGTACCTGAGGATGAATTTGTTATGACAGCCGATGAAAAGGAAATGGTATATGATATTCTTAACCAAAGTGGTAGACAGATTGTTACTGCTGAGGTTAGAATAAATGATCCTATAATTAAAAAGTATGCTCTTAATATTGTATTAAGATATGTGGATGGTTTTGATAAAGAAGATATTCACGCGGAGATTAGGGAAAATCTTAGTACTTACTTTATGACAATTAACAGAAGAGATCGCATTCCTAGATCTGATATAATCTCAATCATAGAGAATGTAGACGGGGTTGACTCTGTTAATGTATTCTTTATATCAGCAGAAAATGAAAAGGCAATTGCCAATGGATTTTATGAAGTTCCGGTTTATGGAACAGATCCTGTAACTGATCAAAAGGTACTTATTGAAAATAAAAAGGTACCATTAGCAGAAGGCGAAGATCCTCAGTTAGGATTAGATGAGTTTGGCGATGTGGTTATAGGCCCTGATGATTTAGCAATAATTAGAGGTGGCTGGGAAGATCGTAATGGAACTTATTATGAGCCTACACCACAAAAGAATACAATAAGTTCACTTAACATATTCTTTAAAGGGTCTATTCCAAATAACCTATACAACAAAACCCAACAGAGTAAATTTAATGATCTTAAGAGAACTCGTGGAACAACTATTGCAACTTCCCGTAATGCAAGAAGTACAAATACAGGTAGACTACAGGATAGTCCAACATTAAAAGCTATTAGAGGAGAGTAATATGAATAAGTTTACAGAAAGGAGAAAGGGTATGCCTAGCGTTTATAAAGCTACTTACGAAGAAGGTTGGGAGCTAAAAAATCTAGGGAATGATTATAATGAAAACTTAATGAAGAATTCTTTTTCTAACTATATGTTTAGAAACCATAGATTATCTGCATTCTTAAATGATTACTTAGGACCTATTATGCTGTTTTGGATAAACAAAGTAAAGTATCTTAGAATCTATTATAACTTTGGGGTACCTAAAGACTATCAAAAAATAAATTAAGATGGCTAATAGGTGGCAACATTTAAATTTCTTTGATAAGAATGGGAAGTATTATAATTTTGATTATGATGCTTCTTCCGATAAATGGACTGGTACCGTTTACCTTCCTGAGGTATCTATTGGGTTATTTGAAGTGGGTCAATTATTTATACTTGAAGAATTTATAGATTCAAATACAAGCACTAAGAAATTTGGTTTCCCTCATGGTATTGAAGTACCTAGTGGAACTACAGGTGCAACTAATGGTGTTTGTGAATGGGTAGCCGAATGGCAAACATCAGATCCAACGGAAATCTTTTTATTCCAGTTTGATATGGATTTTGATACTGGAACCCAGACATCATTAGAGATGGAACAGGATGGACCACCCCTAGAGATCATAAGTGCATTAGATATTCCATTAGATTACGATCCTACAGAAACAGTAGACCCAAGCGGATTAACTATCACAGATAAGATTACGTCAGAAGCACTTCAGATTAATTTTGCAATTAGATCTGAAACTGAAAATACTTTTAAGAGAACACTTTTAATTAAAGATAAATGTACTGATGCAGTTATTGCAGAAATTCTAGTATGGGGTGAAACGGTTAGTGAAGATGAGCGTTTAAAAGTTATGACACAGAACATGGGTTATAACATATTGGAATCTGATAGTAGTGTATTTAGGGATACTAACATTAAAGAACTGTTACCTGATTATGTGGAGGTTAACCTAAAGAGAAAGGAGATAATGTTAGAAGGTTCTAATATATACCCTTTCATAGGTTCATATAAAGGTTTGGTTAATGCTATTAAGTTCTTTGGGTATGATACATTACAAGTAAAGGAATTCTGGAAAAATGTAGATGCAAATTCTCCGCAGTTTGGAAAATATATCCAAGGGAATAACATTAGTATATTTGACCCAACAGTTAATTATAATGACAGGAGTATAACTTTACCTAATAAAAGGTTTAGAAAGACTAGCTTATTTAGTCTTGTTTATAGAATTAATAACATTGTACCTGGTAAATATGACATTGAAGATTTACCGGTGACTGAAGAAAACTTTGACTTTACTATTGAAGAAATTTTAATTAAATTATTTGGTCTTAAGAAAAAATTAGAAAAAGAATTTTTGCCACTTAATGCACATATTAAGGATATTACTGGTGAGGCGGATTTCTTTGGTTTATTAGAAGTAGTAAATACAGTAAGCAGAAATGATAAGAGCGAAATTGTTGCAGGTATAGATGCAAACTTTAGATTGTCTACTGATGATTGTATTTACATGGAAGACCTTAGGAATTTTTCTTCTTTCTGTTCAGGAAGTGAAGCAATAGTAGATGAAGCTATTGTTAATTTCTGTAATGCTTATGTAGCACCGTTTACCACAGGTATTGGGCGAAATATTATAGCAGGCCCGGTTAATACTGGAACCGTGTACCCACCATCGCCTATAGGACCTGATTTTAATGATCCTATGGGAGCACCGTTTGATGGGGCCAATGTAACAGTACTAGCATTGGCCGATGCCTTCGTTGGATACTTTACTAGGTATGCCCCTAAGTTAAATAAAATAGGTGCATGGCCCGATGGCGAATCTTCTTGGTATCTACCTGACAAACCTGGAATTCCTGTTGGTGCATTAACAACATTAGAGAATACTTCATTTAATACATTAACATGGAACAATATTGACTTAACATGGAACCAATTAAATGATGCCAATAAATTCTTTTCATTTGATATAGACCCACAAGGTATAGCAGCAGGTGACATATTTACAATCAATGATCCTGACACTAATACAGGTGCAACATATACTGCTGTTGGTGGTGATACTGATACTGATGTAGTTAATAATTTGTATAACCAATTGATTGCTCTTAAAACTTCATTTGTTGATCCTTGGGTATTTTGGGATATAAGTAAAGAGAATACTGTTACTGGTGATGTGGTTAGGGTATTCGGCCAAAACGTAGATAGATTAAAAGTAACATGTCAATCTGTTGTTGGATCACAATTATTATTTAAGCAATTACCAGGGGAGACACTATTTACATGGGATGCTATTGAAAGAGGGAATTTTGATGAAATAGAATGGACTATATTTAAAGACGAGACTGATATATCTCCTGCATATTTTGAAGTCGTAAGAGGACCTATTGCAGACTATAGCAAATTACCTGTAATCTTACCTTATGTAGGAACCTATACAGTTGAAATGAAACTATATGATTTGTATAATAATATATCTTCTAAGGTTAAGACTGATTTTATTTGTGTTGAAAATAGGGAAGTTGAATACTCAGGTTGGTATCAATCACGTAAAGAAAATTATACATGGTCAAGCGAAGGGCAATTTAAGTGGAATGATTATGGTTCATACTGGAATTTGCCTATAGAACCTGCAATTACTTGGGAAGAAGAAACTCCTAGCTTATATGAATCGTTAGATCGTGTTAATGCTATACTGAATAATTTTGGATTAGGATCATCTCCTGACTTCCAATTACTTAATTACCAAGATGATGGTAAGGCTAGTTTTTCAGGACCGTATTTCTGGGATAACTTAGATATAGGAGGTTGGAATGATACCTATCACTTATGGTGGGATATGACTAGTACAACCGGGGATACACCGGCGTTTTTCCAATTTTCTGAAGTAGTACCTGATACTTATCTTAAGATCACTGACACTAAAGGTAATACTGCCGAGCATTATTTTGATTTAAGTACTACTACATTGGCACAAGCTGCATCAAGTTTAAATGTTAGTAAAGATCCTATTATTAATAAGTATGTTTATAATGTAGTATATGATGCAAGTAGTAATCAAAAATTTATACAAGCTGTTTGTAGATATTTTGGAGTACATGGTGATTGGACATACATTGATATTGTATATGCAGATGGTAGTAGAGTATGCCCATCGACTGGATCAACTGGATCAACTGGATCAACTGGATCAACTGGATCAACTGGATCAACCGGATCAACCGGATCAACCGGATGTCCTAGTTTAATTTATAGAAAAGGTTTACATAAAGCAAGTAACCCAACCTGGAATACTGCTAAGTTTATAAATAACGGAAAGACATTACCTAAGATGACTTGGTTGATGTTTGTTTATGATAAATGTAAGATACCTGGTAAAGCTAATCCTAGATGGACAATTAAGAATACAACTGACTCTAGAGTGGCCGATATATATTTTGAGAGTAAATACTTGACTTATCTGTTTAAGCATCCAGGTAAATATGAGATCACTCTTGAACTTACAGACACGAACGGGAATAAATATAAAAAGGGTAGGAATATCCTGGTAATAAAATAACAAAAATAACAAAGACATGTCAATATCTGTAACAGAAATTTTAGGAACAGATTCATTATCCGGATCTAGACTGGTATTAAACGATAACTTTAATATCTTGACAAGTGAGATTAATGCAATGGAGGTTTACTTTAATCCAACTGCTGGTACTATTACTAATCTTAATGATCTTAAGACAGAATCATTGAGAGTTGGCTTAAGCACAATCTACTTAGACATTAATGCATCCACCTTTGATGTTTTAACCAATGTTAATATGACAGGAAATCTTAACCTTAACGGTGGAGGTTTGGTTAGAAACGATGTGGATCCACAAACATTAAACGATACCTTTGCTGGAGGATCACCTATTAATGTTGGAACAAGTACAGCAGTTCCACCGTATACTATCGAAAGAGTAGGTAATTCTACCAGTACAGCACCTATTACGATTTTACTTAATGATGGTGTCATTGGTCAAGAAATATTCTTTGTTTATTCTGAAGCACAAACTGGAGCAGTAGATATTAAAGGTGCAGTTAATCCTTTAGTTCTTCCTGGTGCAGGTGGTACACCAACTTTAACATTAGATGCTCAAGGTCAATCGGTTCACTTGGTATGTGTTGATGATGGAACAGGAAATGGTGATTGGTACTTAGTTGGTGGAGTAGGATATACAATTAGTTAATAAAAAGAAAGTAATACATGGCAACCACGCCTTTAATTAAAACGCCGCAGGCTGAAGGAGGTACTTTTTACACCTTCTCTTCTTCTGCACGAGATTTATCAAAGACACTTAATAATGACAACCTTAAGTTAGTCTTTTCTAAGTTTGTGCTTTTGAATTTGCCTGACTTTGACAGGCTTGATCCTAATACATTTAGTAATTATGAAAACTATATGCAGTTTGATACCATAGACGGTATGATTGCAAGCGGTGGTTTAAAGGGAGATCCTAATGTTAACTTTACAGAAAGCCTTCAAAATTATGCGCTAAATTTAGAAGAGTTAATTATAAGTGATGCAGGATATGATAATACTATCCAAAGATCTGTTGCCGAACGTGTTTTCTTTAAGTGGCTAAAAGAAACTGGTGCTATCCGATTTAGAGAAGCGACCAATCTTGAAAAAACACCAAGCATTACAAGACCTTTATTTGTTGAAGAAGATCAGCAGTTAACAGGGCCTAGACAATATAGAAGGGTTGTACAGTACATAGGAGATATTGATATTGTTAATAATGTTGATAAAGCAGGAGAAGCTTACACTGAACTTTATATTAATGTTCCTACCGAGGTTGGTAAAACTCCAACTATTTTGTTTGATTCAATTTCGGATTCAAATTACCAGCCTAGCTTAAGAATACAAGGTGAAGATGAATTTATATTAGGTAGAAATGCTAGTACAATCCATCCACAGGGATTAAGCATTAATGCATTCTATGATTATGATCAACCGCTATTAGGACCAGGGGCTAATGGTGGATATACTGATCCTAATGCAAACTGGATGAATGAGCCTAATCCGCCTACATCAACTGACTCTTACTTTACTGAGCCAGGTTCGTTTATTAGTGCTAATAATGCTAACATTAGAAAATACCCAGCAGACTATGGAAGCCCTGCAGGTTATAGTGGATCTGCTTATGTTAGATCCGAGCTTGATGGTATTTCAGTAGACTTCACGCCTGGTGATTATGAACAGATTGCATCAGATCCTACAATATCTACCATTGCACAGTTTAATGGTACTGATCTTGCAGGTACATTTGAATTTAATGCAGTGTTAGTTTATTATGACTTGGTCGATACAAGTAATACATCAAACACAGTTACTAACTTATACGGTATTCTTCTTGTTGATAATATCACACCAACGACAGATGGTGGCTTTATCCAAAGATACCCTAAATTTAAACCAAATAAAGTTACCGGTCAAAACGGAAACAGCTATGGATTTAAAATCAATTTACGATTTGATGCTTCGCCAGGAACGGCAGGTATCGACACAATCGTTAATGACTATAATACATTTTCAATGCAGCTCTTCAGTGAAGCGACTGCACAGTTGCAAGAATCTGCAAAAATATTCCAGACACAGCAATTAGAAATATCAAAGATTGACCAAAAAGTTCAATCCCTGGAGAATCAAATTGCCAATGTATCTGATGTGACTTCATTACAGGCTCAGATTAACAGCGTACAAGATCAATTAGATGCAGCTAACATTGCATTTGCTAATGATACAGTTTTACTGGATCTTATTGCTAAAAACTCAGATGAAATACAGGCATTGGCTACAGGTAATGTACCAATTACTCTACAGTATAACACTGATGTAATCAGACAAGGTACTGGTATTAAAGTTGATACAAACACACCTAACCTTGTTACTATTTCATTAGCTACCCAGGAATATAATTTTATGGTACCTTACAATGCAGATGAGGTTACTATAACAACTGCTAATCCTCTTGACCTTAATCAAGCAACACCACAAGCATTTGCAGATTTAGTTACTTATACTAATATGTTAAGATTAGATACAGTGAACCAAGCAGGCGGTGATTTAAATATTTACATTGATGATACTGATATACAGTGGAAGACTGGGCAAACACTTAGATTAACGTTTAACAATAATCTTAATATAGGTTCTAGGAATATTCGCGTTTGGACTGATGCACCAAGTAGACTAAATAATGGTTCATTTGGAGTATCCATGGGAGTCATTGCAAATTCTGATATTACAGAAAAACCTATAATTGAATTTATATGTACCGAACAGGGAACTTTGGATTTCGTATATGATATCATTAAATAAATAATAAAAGAACGTAAAGATAATAATGGCTGAAAATAATTCTATATCAACTCTCTTACCTGAACTTTTAAGGTTATTCAATAATTCCTTAGAAAGTTTTGAGAAGGTTAATCAGGCCATTACTTCTAGTAATGAATCGGTTACTATTAATATTCAGAATAATGATGGCACAAACTCCAGGGTTACTATTCCTAGTTTTGGTTTTCTTAAGAACTCTGTAGATAGGCTTCAATCTAATATTGATACAATTACCAATGTTAACGGTTCAAATAGTTCAATTAGACTTTCTGATGGTACATTCAGAAAATTAGTTTTAGCAAAGTTACCGACCGAAGCAAATAGCTTAACCTCTATTAATTCAATTGAAAACTTTAACATTAAACCTAATTGGTTTTTTGAAGAATTAATTAACCCACTCTTATACATTTCATTTGATTTAACTGGGCAGGTACCTATTGATACTGAGAGAGCAATTATACAAAGATTTATTCTTAATACCAATACACAAGCTAAAGTTAATTATTTTACTAATAACTTTGAAGGTCGTGCAGACATTAATTATGATACCTTTTTACAGCAAATTGTAGAGAGAAATATTTCATATGTATTAGATGAAGCTGTTGTTGATTTACCACCTAGAGTTAAAAGATATACTGGCAACTTCAGTGTTGTTAGAATATCAGATGCCACGGTTACAGAGGAAATTAACGGTGTTACGGTCACTTCTCAAAAGAAACAGTATAAATTAAATAAACTTTTTTATACTGATGCAGAGGCCGATTTTGACGACACAGTACAACTTGCAGTAGGAGATAGTCTTGAGGTTATTACCGATCCTATTAATACAAGATATAAGATTACTAAAATTGACTCCAGTACCAACACGGTTATATTGGAATTAGTTGAAGGATCCGAACCTATTAGAATTGGTGCTGATATTTTAAAGATATCTTCTGCATTAGAGGATAACGTACAAGTTGATGTTACCGTAGGATTTAACGAAAGGTGTGTTACTTTTGTTAAGCCTATAGACCCTGATTCAAAAATCCCATCAGTTAATTGGTCACCGGGTAGCGCATTCTATACGAACACATTAACCACCATAAATGCAGCAGGCACGGAACAGACTTTAGCCGAATACTATCAGCAGAGTGCAATTGATTTTGGTGCAATGCTATTATCTTTTGCTGATGATAAGATTCCAACAACAAGAGAAGGTGTTATTCCAAATGCACCTGAATTAACCGCTGATGATTTTAGTGTTAAATTAATCAATGGACAGGTTAGCGATTCTCCAGCAATTGTAGAACTAACTGATTTAAATAATCAAAAGAATACTATTGAAGCTACTCTTAAAGAATTAGATGGTGCTATAGCACAGAGTAGAACAAAGATACAAACAACCAATTATTCTACTGAGGTTGAAAGAGATGCTGATAAGAATGCTTTACAAGGTCTAATTACAGAGAGATCTTCACAGGCACAGTTATATTCATCTGTCGTAAAAGAAATAGATGCTAAGTCTAAAGATAATTCAGTATCAAGTATAACGCCTAAATACAGGGTTAGGGGTTTTTGGCCAATGCCAAAAGAAAAATCTACCCCAGCCACAGGTACGCAGTCAATTATTAAGTTTAAGATAAGATATCGATATCTATCAAGTGACGGTGCAGCCAACCCAGTAGATCAGTTTACTTTTACCGATGGGTCTGGTAAAAGCCAAGGCGCGTTTTCTAATTATAATATAGTTGAAAGTACTCTTAGACCTAGAGAAAAAAATCCTATCACAGGTACATATGAATGGGTTGCAATTGATGCAGATAATGCAGATTCAGTAAACATCAATCAATTAGACATTCCAATTAGAAAGGGTGAACAGGTAGAAGTACAGGTTAAATCAATATGTGAAGCAGGATGGCCATCAAACCCATTAGAGAGTTCTTGGTCTGATGCCGTTATAATCCAATTCCCAGCTGATTTGAGTTCGGATAATGCAACTGAAGCGATATTAAACCAAAACCAACAGGATTTGGCTAAGGTAAATCTTGAAGAAGATCTAAATGCAAAAGGTATTGACCAGCACTTAAGTAGTTCATTTACTGCAAATGAAACTTATTTTGCCCACTCAGCACCAGTTATTGCGTCAGGGTTCTTATCCGAGAATCAAACCCCAATTGATTTATTTACTAAGTTACAGGAAATGCAAAATCGTTTAGATGAGTTTGCTGAAATACTTAGAAATGCTAAAGGTAATTTGGTTGTTACTTTAATTGATGACCAGGGTAATGTAACTAACCTTAAGAGAAATTCTTTAACTAAGGTTTTTGCTGGTTTTTATTCTCAGGAAGTATCTAACCTAGATGATCCTAGAGGGGCTATTATATCTAAAACGTTCTTTATTAATTTAGCCAATAATGAACAAACTGGACTAAGATTAATTTCTAGGGTTGCCGGTAACAGAGGCCGCATGGTTAAACAATCAGAAAATCCTAATTACACGATAAGTGAGGTAACTGGGGGTAGTACTATTTTACCTGCTACTTATTCATGGTTAGATAACAGTTCAGCAAATCAAAGTAGCGGTGTGGCAACATTTACATCAGATGATGCTGACTACAACACGGTAAGAAAGTATGACCTAACGCCGGTTCTTTTGACTAATCCTACTGTGGATAGTAACTGGAGTTACGGTCAGACTACATCTTTAGCACCTTTCCAATCAACACAGAATAAAAATCAATTTATTAATAGTAGATACAGCGACGTTTCTTCTGAAGAGAATTTTTACAATTACCGCAATCCTAATAATGACTTTACATTTAATCTGGATTCTGCTGAAAACTTTTATGGTAGAGACACAGGTTCTACTACAGTTAACCCCGCTGAATTTATCTGGGGTGGGGGTTTTGATGCTACCGGTGCACCAACAACTGCAAGTTCTTATCCAATTACTACAGGTGATGAAACTTTAGAGGTTCATATTACTCACCCTTACATACAGAGTTTAGATGCATTTAGAGCTGCATACATTCAATTCACAGGAGATTCTACAACTCTAGGAAATGTAGGTGACCCTATACCAGGTATTGTAGATTGTACATCTGCTGGTAATGGCACTGCTAATGTTGTATTTAGACATTCAAAGTTTATTCCATTACAATCTGATCAGGCAAAAGGT
>Ga0180432_10003485_pt1 | contig 22355 bp, 25 predicted proteins | sample SS_ome_10_FD_132414 | JGI IMG/M metagenome (GOLD analysis project Ga0180432, IMG submission 132414) | Hypersaline lake sediment archaeal communities from the Salton Sea, California, USA - SS_1_MS_2 metaG | ecosystem: Environmental > Aquatic > Non-marine Saline and Alkaline > Hypersaline >...
CACTTGGCCAGTACATAAGAGCCTCAATCCATTCCTTATCAGGAGCTTCGTATGTTTTTAATACTCTAACCATTTTGTTTTCTCTCCTCCTTATTCAAAGTTACTCAAAAACATTTTTTAGTTGGTAATAGCCCTCTTCAGGGAATTGTATCTCCGAACCAAAGTTTCGATATATTAACGAATAACGTTTATCTTTGCCTTGCTGAGAAATAACTTCCATACCATCAAATTTTACGTCATTTAAGGATGAAAATTCAATCCTGAAACGTTCAACATCGTGGGTCCAGAGATCGATCTCTATTACCTTCGATTCGCTTGACATTTAACTGCTTCCCTCCAAAGCTGTTTGATTTTGTTTTTGATCATTTTCTTTAGGAAGGTATCTACGATTCTTTTTTACGAACTCGATCAAGGCTTCACGAGTTGCCTCAGCATAAGAGTTAATATTCCTTAGGGGGAATTTATTCCTCGCAATTTCCTTAATCTTTTCAATTAAATCTCTTTCAAGTTGAAGTGTGATATATGACATTTTATTTTTCACGCAAATTTTTATTAAATTTAATTTAAATTTTATTAAGATCTTTGTGACATTTTTCATATTTAAATCTTACTGAAATTTCAGTGAAAAGATAATGGGATCACTATCAAATTTATACCAAAAATTAATACTATAAGCTTAAAAGCATAAAGAGAGAGTATTTTATTAAGATAATTCAAATTTAAGTGAAATTTGAAGAATTATGGCAAAGAAGAGTAGAAAGGATTATGATTATTATACAATGAATTTCCCAAATGAATTAAGAATTTTATTTGAAGCTTACATTAAAAAATACCCCAATCTAGGATATAAAAATGTGTCCCAATTGGCGCTCCATTTATTGCAAAAAAAGGCAGAGGAGATCTTGAGAGATAACCCAGATTTGAGAAAGATTAAAGAGATTAAGATTGATGAAGTTGTTTATATCCTTCAAGATGACGGTACGTATAAAAAAATAAAGAAAAATGATTAAAAAATGTGAAGATCCTGATTTCTACTCTCGATCTCTCCTCTGATTATATTTCTGAGATACTTTTCCTTTGATATCTTAAAATATTTCTGGATATAATCAAAGAATTCTTCATATCTATCAGGAATATCAATTTCAATTTTCATTTTATTTTATTTATTTTTTTCTTAATTGTCAATTTATTTCAATAATCTATTTATATGAACCTTTATAAATGCCATGGAGTATGGGTTTTCCCGTTTGTCCTATGACAGAATGGATTGTGTGTATAAATTAGGAGATTTACACCCTTTTATTATGCGATTGACGCTTCATTTAGTGATATTTTTGTCAGTATTTAAGGGTTCACTAAATCAGAAATTCAATACTTAGGAAGGGTATATTTAGGACTCGGGGAGGGATTGTTGGAAGTAGAAATGAAATAGATCGGTTCTATTGGGGATTATAAATCAATATCTCAAAAATAATATAAAAAATAATGCAAAAAGATTAATAATTTAAATAGTTATATTTAAATATAATATATAAAAAATGGTCAGTAGAATTAGTTGGTAAGTGGGTGATAAAAGAATGGCTACAGATAAAGAACTTCTGGAGGATATCTCTTTTGATAGGGAGGTTGTTCCTAAGGATCAAGAGGGGGACTTATTAGTGGGTTTGTTAAAGAAAAAAGCCTATGATGAAAAGTCTGCGATTGACTTAGCAAGATTTCCGATTCGGGAGGAGTTTATAGATAGATTAATTAAGGAGAATAGGATACAGGTTTTTGCAAATAGCCCTATGAAAGTTTTTCTTACACCAATGGGTAAAATAATTGCTATGGGGGAATTTGCTCTACGAAGACGAGAAACCAGACATAATATCTAAGGAATGTGAGTATCAATGAGCAATCTTAAATTTAAGGATTGGGAGATTGACCTCTATCGGGAGGCTACTGAAGATATAAAGAAGGGTTTTAAACCTTATGAGATCGATGTTATGATTAAGATATATCGTTGGACTAAAAGCGAACATAACAGTTATTTTTTCTCTACCGTTTGTAAGCGAGAATATAATTACAAAAAAGCATTAAAGAAACTTCGAACAAGAAATCTAATTAGATTGGTGAAAGGGAATGACCCTCATAAGATTACCAAGGACGGGATAAGAATGGGATATCTTATGCTTCTTTGTAGGGATTTGGGTTTTCTTTAATTAATATGTTTTTGTTAAACTTTTTTTTCTATTTTTTTGTAAAAATTTATATAATTCTTAGGAGATAGTTTAATTACCAAAAATTCAAATTATAAATTCCAGTTGAAGAAATGTCGTATCAAAACTATCTTAACCAAGGGGAAGATCCGATCTATCTCTGGAGAATCATTGGAACGGATGAGTCGGTGATAAAGAATGTGTTAGGTGTGACAGAAAAGAGAGTCTTTCATTATAGGTCTTATAAGAAGAGGGAGCGTTTTTATAGGGATATCCCGTTATTCAAGATAAAACACTTGGAGAATGTGTGGAAGGATATGAATCTCGCTCTGGTGATCGTTGGGGCAATAGTATGTCTTTTAGGGGGGCTCTTTGTATTATTATTTATGTTTAATCTTATATATGTTAATATCTTGCCTCTCTTCTTTGCCGTCCCTCTTATTATTTTAGGGATCATTCTCGTGATAAAAGGCCTAAAACAGCATGGATATTTATTGATTAATGATGAAAAATGGAAATTTGAGTTCCGAAAGCAATCAGATATAAATAAAATTGAGGATTTTATCCGACAAGTATATATTTTAATCAAATAGTTTTTTTTTTATTTTTTGTCCTCAGGCCATAAGACATTCCTACTCACATGGGGAGGATATGCTTTGGTCCGGGGAAATGTTTTTTCTCTATGGGGATCGTCTCGTAATTCGATCTTTAAGTTCTTAACCATAGGATAAGCCCGTACTCCCGTACGTCGAAAGAATGCGTCTCGACCGTATTTCGAATCCACCGTACCTGCCCTTGTATGTTTATTTTCTCGATATGAATGAGCTGCTTTCCATTCTCGCCACCGATCGAAATCCTCAATATTTAGAATTATGGTCTTCCCCGTTTTTTGGGCGACAATGAATTCAGGGTGCATTAATTGCATAGAATGAAGATCAGCAATAGAGGGATGGGGATATGACATATTAGGATGAGTATGACCAAACATTTCGAAATCTCCCACCTTGATCGTGCTATGGGGGCCTCCCTTCATTACAAGCATTTGTTCTGGTGTGTCCAACGTGCGTTCGAAATCAATATCAACCGAATATTCATGATCTTGATCCTTACATAACGTCTTAATGCCTTCAATGAGATTATCGGGGACTTTCTTTGTCATAGTTCGGGGGCTTCCTAATCGTGCCTTCATAGAGGTTGGGATTGTTATGCCCTTCAAATGTTTGATAGTACGTTTATGTTTCTTAATATATTTGCGTTTTTGTTTGTACCCTCCCTTCCCGTCAGTTACATAATAGGTTCGATAATGCCCTTTAACCGAGATCGATCTTGATTTATGTTGTCCTGGCATGATTACGTCTCCCAGCTATTATTTAGTTGATAATAGGTTTGTTTAGGATATTTTAATTTTCCTCCAAAATTTCGATAGAAGATTGCATATCGTTTCCCTTGCTCGTCACCTTGATTTATAATCTGGGTTTCATCCATTTTTACATCATTCATTTTCGAGAAGTCCTCTTCAAACCTATCTAAATCATTAGTCCAAATATCGATCTCAACAAGACGTACGGTTTGAGGGGTATTCTTTTTCCTAATATAGAAGGCTAATTGCCGTCTAAATCGAGAGCTTTCTTTATCGATTTGGGAAGGGGATGCTCCCATAAGAGCCATAGCATGTATATGTTCCCAGTAACAAGTTGGGCATTTACCATCAGTTAGAATTCGTTTATCAAATAATTTACCACAACGAGAGCATTTCTTACGAGGTGCTTTCTCTCTATGTGGTATCCCTAGTTTTTTATAGGTCCATTGCTCTACATATTCTTTATAGGAAGGAAAAGCATATCTCAATGTGGAATTTCGAAATTGAAGGTCGGATACTGGGTGTTGTTGTTCTAATGCAAAGTTTTGGACTTGGGAGATAAATACCTTTTTCTTGGGATCTCGTGCTGCTTCCATGGTTCTTTGAATATTCTCTGCGGTCTTCCAATCTTTTTCCCAGGATAATTGTTTGGTATCTATGCCTTTTACGTCCGATTTATCGATATTCTCACTCCATTTTTCATTGGGATTCTCAAATACTTTCTTTGACGTGGTTTTTAAGTCCATCGTTCTAGCCCTCTGTGATCTCTGGTTAAATAGAATTTGGGCTCGTGTTTTGGAAATGGACCCATAATCTCTAAAACGTTGATTCCGTTGGTATGAACGTACATTAACCCGTTTCTTGGACCTTGGATCTCGTCGTGTATGTCCCTTAACCTTGATCTTTTTCTTGATAAATTGATTCGTCATTGAGATTGCTGTTTTATATTTACATAATAATTGTTTTGGAGATTATATAAACATAGGGGAGCTATATTGAAGGATTAACAATTTCATATCCTTAGAGTAGACAATGATTTGTCGGGAGGATTTGATAGTTGCGAAGTTGGTACCGTCCCCTCCCAGGGCACCATCTGGTGCAGGCTTTTCCTCAAGGTGATTTTACGGGGTATTTTTCACTTTGGACCAAAAAAAAGATTAGTATACTTCTCAACAGTAACATATAAGTGTTAGGTATTATAGAGAAAAAGCATATTTCGAGTGTTTTCAAAGGGTTTTGATGAGATCTGCGTCTATTTTCAAAAAAGCTCGTGATTTTTGCATCTCATAGCTTTTGAAGGAGTATATCCCAATTTTGAAAAAGAGAGAGGAGGAAGGATCCCAAAAGTATAATCATTCATTATATAAGAAGAATGAATGATAGTAATGAATATGGAAGGATGGGATTTTTTCAATAGCTTTCATATTATAGAGGGAAAAGAAGAAATATGGGGTAAAATTGCTTAGAAAGGCAAAATATTATAAAAGAAGTGATTTTCAAAAATAAGAGTATGGGATCATTTTATATATTTACTAAGTTCAATATGTTGGGGGTTATGAAAATCATAGACGATTTGAATAACCTTATTATGATAATTATCGAAAATTAAGAGGATCATATTTGTTTTGTAGTCATGTTCGTAGAAAAGAGCATCTTTTATTTCTGGTTTCAGTTCCGCAAGGCTCAACCAAAAAGGAGATTTGTTAATGGAAAGATTTTTAAGACTATAGATAAAGAGTTCGGTATCATCTTTTGAATAGGCAAAAATATCAGACTCTCCTGGATTCCCTTGTTTTAGTACTTTACTGAAACGTCTGCTTTTTTTTAATCTCTTTTCCACAAAAGCTTCGAAATCCTTTCCTTTATACTCGTTTAGAGCTCCTTGGACTTTTTTTACTTGACATGAAATAGTAGAAAAGTCTATCTTGAAGATCTTACCTATTTGGGTTTGAGATTTAGTTGAATCTTTATTCATACGATATATTTCAATATCTCGATCAGGTTGATGCCAGCGTTTATTTTTCTTAATAAGCTCAAAAAGTTTATCCTCGGAGCAAACATAATCAATAAATTCAAGAGGGGGAGGAATGTGTAGGTCTTCTGTTTTTGTTAAGGACATGTCCTTAGCTTGTTCTTGTTCTAATCGATCGAATTCCTCATAGGATAAAGGAAGACTATCCTCCTCGTCTTCAGATATATTGGGTTCTTGGGAGTTTTGAATATATTCTTTTAGAGGGTTCCCTAAGAGATTCCCCTTTAACGCATTAAAGACATTTCGAACAATATCTTCAATATAATTAGTGCTCCCCGCAATGATTTGTTCGGGGTCGGAGAGGGTATCAAATTGAAGATTAAAATTGGCTAATAGTGTTTTTACATCGGCTAGACTACTAGCTCCACATTCGGTACAGAAGTCATATAGTTTTATAAGATCCGCCATAAATCGTTCCTTATCATAATGGCTGTGGACTTCCCCTCCATGTAATACGGTACTTTTAATATTGGAAATCTTTTTCTTATGATATTCCTCTGCAAATTGCTCATCATCATCTAACGCAAGATAGATAAAACCCATAAGAATCCCTCGCCTATCATACCAGATACACCGGGTTTTACTTTTTTTATAGACGAGCTCTAGAGGTATGCGACATTCAGGACATTTCTCTAAATTAATATATTCCTTATGACATTTAGGACAGATATAAATTCCCTTCTTCCCCGCAACCTCTAAATAATAATCGATCCCGGAAAGATTATTTATTTTCTCAGGATTTACGAATATTGACGAGGTCTGATATTCCCTTGTTTGATTAATGAAATTCTGGAGGGCATTAATATCCGTTCGGGTTCCCACACCAGCAGCCACAGGAGATTCGTCTCGACCAAGAATATCCCCCTCTTTGGCTATTCGAATGATAGATCGTAATTGACTATCTGAAAATGCAATATAATTGATAAGTCCGTGTTTATTTACCATTGCATGCTTTAAGACAAAGAACCGTTCTTGCCAATATTTCATAAGCTTTCGTAAAATACTAGATTTACCCATCCCTTTTGGGCCATATATCATAATAACTTCATTAGATTGAATGAGAATCTGACGATCAATATCATAAAAGAAGTCTTGTGTCCTATCCCACTCTAAGAATTGCCGTATAAAAGGATCATTAAAACGCTCATTGAAATTCTCTTCATCCCCTAACTTATCGAATTGATATTCCTTACAGAAATTCTCTGTCTTTAATTTGTCTAATTCCGCTTCAATGCTGTTTCGATACAGTTCCTGTCTTTTTTGCATCATTTCTTTTTAAACCACTCTTTAAATTTCTCGGGTAAGGTAAGGTCCTTTTTCGCATCCTCGGGTCGTTGAGAAAGCATCATACGAGCTAAGTTTTGATATTGACTATCCCATACCTGATTATGTTTAGAGATTGCCCGCCTAAAAGCTTTTTTATAATTGGAAAATCGTTTATCTATAAGATTGGTGTCTATAAAGTTATAAGGATATTGAGGTTCTAATGCATCTTGAAGTTTATCTGCCATTATCCGAAGGATATCATTAGAGATTGCATCCCCTGCCGTGTTCATTAGAGCTATGACTTGGGAAGTCTCCCTGCGGGTTTCATCCCTAATAGAACCCCCTTTTTCAACCTCCACCAAGATTTCTGTTCGGAGCCCATCTAAATGTTCCATAATAGAGAGTCCAAACTTCATCTGGTACATTTGATTCCAGTTCACATCACTTTGCGACATTATTATTTCTCAACCTCGAATAAAGTATAAGGATAGCTAGTAATTTAAGGTGTGGATATGGTAGTATTACCTGGAATAGGAAGATTAGCTAAATTGGTATTTATTATCATAGCAATAAGCACAATCAGTCCTATGAAGATCCCTCCATAAAGTAGCACAAGACCCCAATTTCGTTTCTTAGGGTTGGCTTGGGCATGGGTTTGACGATTCTGGAGTTCCTCCTCTAATGCATCTAGATCTTCGTCTCTCATAATATCGGCTTTGTTCTTTAACTTGGTATATCGTTCCCTCCAATGAGCATTTTCTCGTTCAGCCTCATCCAATCGTCCTAGAACGGGCTCCTCTATTGTTCGAAGATTATGGATAATGGTTTGCATAAGATCCTTGATCTCACCGTCAATACTTTTAGCATCCACAATGGCTTGTTCCAAAATTTCATCCTTTCCATGAGCATGGAGTAATAATACTGCGGGTTTTTGCCAATCAGACCAACCAATTTGAGCAAAATGTCCATGCCCAACCGTACAAGGGGTTTTATACCCATCAATGGGCCAAGGTGTTCGATATTGCCAATAAAACGCATCCTCAAAATCTCGGGACGTATATAAGGTTACTCGAGAAAAAGGTTGTCCTGGAAAATTGTCAAACTCATGGGGCCTTCGTAAGAGCAATTCCGATTTGTAATAAGTTTCTATAAGAATCGGCTCTGCTAATTTCAGTAATTCGGGAGTGAAAAACCGTTGAGCATATAAGCAGGCTAAATCTATTACATTCTCCGAGATGAGATGCATATAATTGCGATATTTTCGATGAAGGTATGCATGAACAGGATTATTAATATCTGGGTTCCGAGCACTTACTAGATCACTATAGCCGAATTTTCTATATAAATCAAATCCTACCATGGAAAGAAATACATCGCTTTTCTTATGTAAATCCTCCTTTTCTCCAAGGAGAGCATGACCTCCGGGTGCTGCTTTTCGCAGTCTCATAAGAATATAGTTTCGTAGCTTATAATAGATCTGTTTCATAAATCCTCCTCCTCGTCTTGGGGTGTAGTATATGAAGCTTTAGTCTCAGGGAGCATGAGAATCTTATTCGTGATTTTAAGATGTTTATACATTCCTTTGTTAACTCGTTCTACTGCCCTTTTATTTGCCTCAATATATTGCTGGGTTTCCAATAATGCCGACTGGGGTAGTTTCTCCGTTTTGATTACTTTCGCCACCTCAAATATAAATAATTCTCCCAGTCTCCTCCCTTGAGTTCCCATTCCCGTAAGAAGGATTGTACCAGCATTCAGGTTCGCTATTTTTAAACCAATAATGAATCCACCACCTACAATTATCCCTAATAATACGAAAATAAAAACCATAGAAATAGGGGTTAGAGGAAAGGTGACTATCTTGGAGGATTCCAAGATCATGGTTATAAAACAAAAGATTAGCCCTCCAAATAGGACTAATGTGGCAAGATTGGAGATTAATTCCTCTCCTTTCCATTCATTTTCAACTCTCATAGTTATTAATCCTTTTCTGTGTGATTTTTTTTATATTCTTTTTATATGATATTTATAATATGGATTGTAGCAATCCACGTGTAACTACAAAAATTACTATCTTTAAGATTAAATAGGATAATAGAAGTGTGAATAAGGTATTCTCATTGAAAAACGAACTTTGAATGATAACAATAGCTCCAAGTATCCAGAATAACGAGCTTAGAAAGGAGGAAATAATAAAGGCAATTGCCGATGAATCGAATTTGGAAATAAAAATGTATACGATAATGAGCGTCCCAAAAATAAAGAAACCGTACTCCGAATTAGTAAGAATCGTAAGAGCTCCTAGTCCTCCTAGTAAAATGATAATACCCGCACGTAAAGTATTTGTATCTTGGGACCTCCGTAATACTTTCTTTTCTCCAACTTCGAATAGAAGGATCATAAGAACTAAGCCCATCCCCCTCCCCAGACACCCTGCTATAAACGAGATAAATGCAACCAAGATGAAATTATTGAATGTAAAGAATAGATTCATAGAGACAAGATCGACCGTAAGTAACCCTTGTGTTAAGGCCAACCAAAAGAAAATCAATACCGAAAGGAGATTATGAACAAAAAAGAAAATAACATTATCCCCTACTAATCTTCCCTTTTTATTAGTTACTTCTTCCGCTTGCATTTTTTTACCTCTATAATGTACTATGTTTGTCTATTTTACGTTTTGTTTTAGGAAATAAAAGATACATGATAATAATAAAGAAGAGAAAGAATGCCCCGAATAAAAAACTCGACATGTTAAAAGGAATTCCAAAAAACGTATCTAAATCTCCAAGCTCATTTAAAATGATTTGATATAATATGGACTCGAGAGAGAGCACCATCAGTCCAATGAACAGATATAATACTATTTTACGGTACTTTGCTTTCATCGTCTACCTCCTCGTTTTGTGGTTTTGAGATCCGATCCTCTTGAACAGGTGGTTTATAGGGCTCAAAATAGGTTTGATAGTGTGGTTGTAAGGCCTTACGGTATATTGATGAGTGGGCTTGATAAATACCATAGATAATAGCTGTTCCGGTAATCCCTAATAATACCCAAAAGAGCACACTTAAGACCCAAATGGGAGAATTGGGGTTATATTCTGCTTCAGTAGGAAATACTGTGGGAAAAGCAATCTGAGGAGTGATTAAGAAAATAACCACTACACAGATAAAAATCCCCATAAGAAAGATGGTTTTCAGGAGACGAATATATATTTGAGCATTTTTTAGCTTCTTCATTTTTAATTTCATTATTATTCATACCCTCGCTTTTTATAATAATGTGGTTTATATTCATAATATTCTGTTAAGAAAATGATAAAAAATATCGAGTATACAATACTCGTTAAGATAAAAAATAAAATAGGAATTTGTAAAATATACAATGTGAAATACACAATGATTTGCGGGAAAATTAAAAGAATCTCTATTCCCGTTACTTCATTAAAGATTTGGGGATATCTTAAATATAAGGTAATGTATCCCATTAGAAGCATAAAAAGGAAACTACTAAAGTATGCCATTATCCCTGCCTTATATATTCCCTTCTTTTCTACGTGCTCTGTAAGCATTATGCTTACAATAATAGATAACGTTAATATAACCAAATCCAAGCCAAGAATGATAAATAATAAGATAAAGTCTTGCTCGAAATAAACCATAATTAAATCGATAGTAAATTGAGCAAAAAGCACTTCCAAGATAATAAAAAATAAAATCGTCAGGATAACATTCAACACCGCAATTTTTATTAAGTCTCCAATTTTAATAGTATATCCCCTCTATCTATAATTCTACCATCCAGAATGTTTGATAAGCTACAATTACATTTAATATAAAATGAGCCACGATACAAGCAGTTAGATCCTCCCAATACCAATAGGCAAACCCCAAAATTAACCCACTAATAAAAACGATGAGCATATATTGGAGGTTCCCATAATAATTAATATGAATGGACATAAAGGCTAGTGCCGAAAGAACTAGCCCCGCAAGTTCTATCGGGGTAATACGAAGTAGTTTTGGCCCATGAGATGTATGCTTTGTAATCTTTCCAAGCTCGATGATAACGGAGAGGATTACCCCCCGAAAGAAAAGCTCCTCTGCGGGAGCAGCGAATACAATAGCAATTGCCATTTCCCCCGATCGTATCCTTAGAGGAATCTGCATGAGTACGATCTGTATTAATGCTAGAACACCAAAGATGAGGATCCCACGAGTAAGCGTTTTTGGCGTAATAGGGGTGAATCGTTTGGGGATGATACGAAATTGCTTTCCCTTGACTAGATCAACTAAATAAATTCCCGCAAAAGCAAATAATCCCTCTAGTGTTGCTCTGATCCCGAAGCGTCTATCGAACTCAGCTACATCTCCTAAATGTCGTAATCCAATAATAAATAAAACCAATGCCGAAAGATATCCCAGATAGAACGCAACTTTTGTAAAAGAACTTCTATTCCTTGGCCCTAATGATATAGCTTTTTCCTTCATGTTAATTCACTTCTCTCTATGATCGTATGTTAACTCTCCTTTTCTCTTGTTTCTAATATATTTCCTCTGCGGTTCTTGTTTTTGCTTAAACTTATTATTCCAATATACCAAGTTCAAATAGCCTACTACAAAAAAGATAAACACCCAAAACATTATCATCATATTATTAACGATAGGAGTAGGATCTACTGGGATTTCTGTTTCATAAAACCCAAAACTTACGGTTTTATTCTCAGGGAGAGGGGTCCATTCAGTTAGGTATTCACCATTCGCTACGCTCCAGAGACGATATTCCACTTCTTGGTTTGGTAAGAATTGTTCTATCGTGTTCTGTGCTGAAACAGTCAGATTCTCAATTTGATCATTATATTGTAAGAAGACTTGGATCGAATCATTTTTATAATTATTAATAAACTCCCACACATCTATTCGGTCGTCCATAATCGAATAATTATACCCTGCTCCCGTCCAATTAATTAACTGAGAGAACATGGTTTCTTTGTATAGCTCTGTGAGAAATTCATTTTGCTCATAGGTTAAACTGAGATTCCCAAGTATTACATCTACTCCGAATTCTACACTTGTAGATAGATTAAGGACAGCAGTATAGATAGTGTCATTTACTAGTAAAATCTGATTAGATAAATCAAAAAATAAATCATTTATGGTAGTATTAATCAATAATAAACGATTTATAAGCTCAATCTGGTTCTGATCGATTGTCATATTAATAAGATTGAGATTTGTAAGCATTTCTATATGGTTTGATGTAATATTATTTCCGATGACATCCAAAAGATTTTCAATGACAAAATGATTTGTGGTGATATTATTCCCAATCAATTCTAAAATTGAGACTAACTGTATATTATTGTTGGTAATGTTGTTGTCTATGAGATTGAGCAGATTGTTGATTGTAGAATAGTAATTAGTCATATTATTCCCCATAACATTAATTAATGTTTGAACTGTGAGGCTCTCATTCGCTACACTTGAATTAAGCAAATTTATGAGCGTTTGGATATTAATTAAACTATTATTCATTTCATTTGCTCGCTGTTCAATTAGATTATAGAGAATTACATGATTATCCGAAATGTTGTTGGCGATTTGGGTAATGGATTGATTTAGAAAAGCAAATGAAAGGTTCATAACAGTCTGGGTGACAATAAATTGGTTGTTCATCTCAGTAAACATCGTGGTAATTGTTCCGTTCATAATCGAAATATTATTGTCTACTCCAATTACCAATGTAGAAATACTCTCATTTATCGACCAAATGTTATTCTCTAAGTAGATAAACGAGCTGTTAATAGCACTGTCCAAATTAATGAAACTATTATTTGTAAAGGTAAAAAGAGTTCCTATATCACTGTCAAGATTGAGAATATCTAATTCTATATCTGTTAGTAAGTTTCCAAGAGTAGAATTTACATTATCCAAATTTATTTCTATACTTATGATAGTATTATTGATGTCCGAATTTTGATTGCTAAGGTTAATTTCTACTGCAGTAATCTGATTGCCGATTGTTGTGTTTACATTAGCAATATTATAGATTATCTGTGCCAATGTGTTATTCGAAGTAATCAATAAAATATCGTCTCCAGATAAGGTATAAGCATAATATGTATAGGTATCATGCTCAGTATCTGTGAGATTGATTTTATAATATCCGGCAAATAATTGAAATTTAATAATCTCTCCTGGAGCGATCCATTCTGACCAGGAATATTCGGATTCATAATAGTTTGGATCTCTGGTGATGTTAATATGATTGAAATTCTCTTGTTGATTCATAAGTTTCAGAGAATACATAGTAAGCGTGATTGGAATATAATTATCCCCCGAACTGACAATAAAACTGTAATTCTTTACAGAAATATCATAATGATCCGTGATCTCAATCGATGCATTAATCCCAATATCTTCATAGAATATATTCTCATAAAGGAGCGTCCCATTCCAATAGGTTTTGAATTGATGAAAATTAAGATATTCTCCTCGCTGGTTTGTATAGCTGAGAAAGCACATTTGACTCCTATTTACCCTAAAATAGTAATCTCCTGTCATAGTAAAATTAAACTCCTCATATTCCGATTCTCCCTCTTCTAAGTACTCAAATGAATAATTTCCCGTAGCTATATCCATAGTGAGAATCTCAGATTCAAATAAAGAACCAGTTTTAGTAATTGATGAACCATCCTTATTAAGAGAATAGGAAATAGGATTCGATTTTTCATTTTTAATTTTCAATTCATAAACACTTAGGGTTATATCGATGAGGGTATTGGCATTTCTCGATTGAGAGTAAATTGAAGTATTAAAAGAATCATATACCCTAAACGCAATAGAAGAATCCTCATCAGCATAGAATTCCCTGCTGGTTAATCTCTGATCGGTAAATGTCGTTCCATATAACGTATAATCGATATAAGTCTTAAAATCATAAAATTCAAGATATTCGTTATCTGCATCATAAAAACTCACAAAACAAGTTTTAGGTAAATATGATTCAAATACGTGAGTATAAAGATCATAAGTTATTGGAATGGTTATTTCTTCTGCTAATATGTCTTTTTCATAAATCTTTAGATTCCAGTCATCTACATAGGGAAGAATCAAATCATTCTGACCAAAAGGTTCTACATACATATTTTCTTGTTCTGCTTCATCAGTAAATACCCAAGACTTTACCTCTACATCATAAAGCTTCAAGTATTCGGTATTATCTAATTCAGAAGTTATTTTTATCTGGTCAAATGTTATATCTTCAGGAACATACACCTCAACCTCTTGTCGATCAGGATTAACATTGGCAATCAACACGTTTAGTGTGGTTTGTAGTACACCTCCATTGTAGAGCTTTAGTTGAGCATTATCAGAAGTGGTCTCTAAATCTATGTACATTAGATCACCAGAAGAAAGACTAATCGGTGTTCCTATAGCACTTGATAGAAGACCAAGTGTTTCTGTTGTATCTGTTTGCATATATGTATACCCTCCCGTAGTATTATGATAATTCTTGTAAAAGTAGTGATATATAATCGGTTCATACCCAGCATAATTTGAAGATCTCCATTTTAAATTATAATCATCAGTTCCTGTTGATCCGTTAATTTGTTGTATAAAATACTGAGTACTTGGTGTTCCAAGATATATTGGATTCCAATTAAAAAATTGTGTTGAATAAGAATAGTTTAATAAAAGATCGTTGGGATAGATTTTTGTATTCCAAGTTATAGCATTTTCATCAAAATCATCCACACTGTAGATTAAAGTACGAGGAAATCTTGGTGAAGCACTACATATTGTAACATAGGCATAAAGGTAAGAATCAGAGCTCTTATTATCAAGAAAATATGAAGAACTATAAGAGGAATAATCCCATTTAAGATAAGCATAATATTCAAGATAACTGGATTCTCTATATCGCACTTGAACATCATTACTTGTTCCAAAATTAGTAGTAGGGTCATAACTACTTATGTAGGTATCCTTATCGAGAGACCCCGAAATCTCAATTGTCTCTATTGAAGCATCAGATAAATCCCAATACCCACTTGTTAAATCATCTTCATACATAGACACCAATGTACCCGTGGTTGCAGTTGTAGTTAAAACCCAGCGAGTAGAATATCGACTCTCAGAAATCCCCTCGAAATTAGGTTGTTGTTGGATCACATTAAAATAAATCCAGTCTCCTGTATACTCCGATCCTAACCCAATATCCACTTTCCAGCGATACTTCCATGTTCCTAATAGTTCAAGTGTGTGCTCATATTCTAATTGAGTTGTATAATATACCGTAGCATTGAGCATATCTACTTTCATGTAATTGCTACTTTCATTCCAACAATAATATCGCACCCTCATAATGCCCGCACTCGAAAATAGACCAGAAATATCATACTGGGATAGGTAATAAGTTCGCTGCGATTCTGAAAGGTGAACAGAATTATTTATCTCTAACCATGAGCTTGACGTCCAATTATATAAATTCAGGGATACATTCGAATATAACTGGGTATAATGATACGAACTAATATTCAAGATTAATGGGGTTTTAGAATAGTTCCCGAACGCCAAATCAATTTGAGCGTCGATTAAGCTTTCTACATTACAATGCTGATTATATTCTCCCTTGAAGTAGGTATTATCGTCTTCCCAGGAATAAGAAAGAGCATCTATATACATAGAATAACCCTCGTGAGAAGAGTATCCTTGAAATCCAATATTTTTTAAGTATGTCGGAGTACCACGATAAGTTCCATCCACTTTATGTTCATCATTCATATAAAAAGACCATACATCATTTACATCAAAAACATATTTAAAATGATACCAAATATTGTTTGCTGGGAGAAACCCCATAGGAATCCAATTTGTGCCATTGTGATAATAAAATTGAGTTCCATCACCAGCTGTCCATAACAATCCCATATAGATAGAATGTAGATAAGAAATACCTTGAATCTGTATATAATGAACTTTAGTATGATCAGTAGTTTTAAACCAAAATTCAATCGCTCCAGATGTTTGTTGGCTGAAACTATTATATATACTAACGGAATTAGTATCAGAATCATCTGTTAAATTCAAAAACTTTTTGTGAGAATTGAATTCCCCAGAAATTCCTATTGAAGTATGAGGGGTAATGGTAGTCGCCCATCCGTTATCTTCTAAGGCAGTAATTATCTCTTTTCCGTGAGAATTGATATTGTCCCCTATATCATAATCAGGATCCCAGCTATGTCCAACAGCGTCTAAATAACACTCTCCCGAATTTGCCCCTCCGAAATTGAATAATTTAACGGAATATGACGAAAGTCCAGTATCAGTAATATCATCTACAAAGGGCTTATCATCCGCTCTTATAACCCCATTTATATAAAAATCAAAAAGATCGTTAGTGAAATCAAAGACAATCTTTATATGGTACCAGGCGTCTGCACTATGACCTACGTTTGTATAAGTAGTTCCACCCGCTCCATTTCCATAATAAATCCATATCTCGTTTAACACGGATGATGTAGAGGTATAAAACAACATATCATGGGAAATTCCCGAAAAGTTGAACATTATATTTCCTGCCCCCAAATCCTTGTACTTATACCAAAATTCTACAGTAATCCCGTCAGCGGTTTGATCGACATTATCTTGAGTCCATTTTGCATATTTCCCACTATCTCCTGCACAAGTAAAGTTGATTACGTCGTTGTGTCCATCTACCTCAGAAATTACTTCAGCAGCATAACTTGAATCGTCTCCTTCTTCAGTTGTAATCCATTCAATATTCGTTCCTGTCTCTCCTTGTTCGTCCCTGAAACTATAAGTCCCATAGTAATCGCCCTCTATGGTTTGATTGTAGCTCTCGAAGTTCTCGTACCCTAAATAGTAGTTGTCGTGTATATTATCACCAATAGAATAGCCTTCATCCCAACTAAATCCTAGTGCGTCTATATAATAGTCAGAATAATGGGTATGGTCTATTCCTATATAATACCATGATAAATAGTCAGTTGGAATTTTGAAATCATATTCCCCATAATCTATACCATTAATGATATACCCGATTTTATCAGTGGAACAATCTAGCGTTAATTTTATATGGTACCATTCTTGTTGATTAGCGTCGATAATCGTGTCATAACCAGTTGGATTGTTATTACTAATGCGACCATTAAGCATATAATCAAACCAAACCCTTATGTTTGTGGTTGAATTGCCAATATATAGAACGAGATTAGAGCCGTATGCGTTTGTCCCATTCATGTAGATCCAAAACTCCATAATAAATGAACTTAAGGCAGTGAAACCTTTTTTTAGGAACATATAAGAACCAATATCTACATTCTCATGATAATTGAGATGTAATACATTATTATGTCCGTCTAAATTATTCTTAACTTGAGAATTAAGACCATAGGATAAATCAAAATCATATCCCTCATCTAAAAATGGTAAGATGTCATGTGAGTTTGTATTCCATCCTTCTTCATAACCTAACCCTTCATGAGAAGTAGTATCCCATGAATAGCCAATTGCGTCTATGATAAACCAATTATCAGAAACATATATTTCACAATGAAGTCTATTAATAGTATCTGCCTCATTATTAATATAAAAAGATTTATCAGAAAATTGTAATATTCCATCAATCCAAACTGATTGAATATTAGTATTACAATCGAATTCTATTTTTATATGATGATATAAACTCATATCTAAAAATGTTTCAATATAAGTATTAGAACCATCATAATAATAACTCCATATCCTATCTGTGTATAATCTTATATAAACCAAGACTGTACCTCCCGATGTTAATCGTATTGTTTTATAATTCCCTTCGGGATTATTAGCCCATAATTCTACAATTCCAGATACTTGCCCTTCAAATTCATTAATTATATAGTTATATGAACCCGTACTACTAATGTTTAATACAGATTTATGATTATCATATTCTGCTAAAACTAATCCATTTGCAGTATGATAAGTACTGAAAGAAATATCAGATTCAGTTAATCCTACTTCATCCCTAAAGTCGTATGTTCCATAATAAACACCCTCTTCAGTTTCATAATCAAAACTTTCTGTACTAGGATAGTTCCCCAGGGTTGCATTATTGTAAAATGTGGTATAGGAGTTATCGTCTAATTGCATATTATTCCCATCAGAATAGCTCCCGTTGGTCATAGTAATATCGCTTGAGGTCGGTTGTTGGGATTCTTGATTGTTAAAATCTTCGGTGACCGTATATTCATTGTTCAGGGTTGTGTCTTCTATATAAGTGAACTCGATCTTGGCGTTAGTATATGCAAACGTGTAATCGGTTGTCTCGTAGAATGTCCCATAGTATGTATAGGGTAAATATTGTTGGATATTATCTCCCCATTGAATATTAGTCTCTTCGACTGTGGAGGCAAAGATAGGATGGGTAAGAGAGAATGAACTTATGAAGAATAGCATTAAGAATAATAATACCCCTATTCTTTTTCTGTGTGTATGTGTCTGCATAGCTATCCCCTCAGATCCAGTAGAATAAAAATGATTGAAATTATAATAAATCCTATAATGAGAGCTACTAATAATACCCGAGTCCAATTGAGCTTCATGACGGCAATACACCTCGAAACCATTCAATCAGATCGGAAATGAGATTATTAAACCCTTCAGAGATATTACCAAATACATCGGTAAGAGCAGGTAAAGCTGTGATAAACAATAAAAATAATATAATAGTGAATAGCCCTAAAATTATAAGAAAATGCCATTTATTTTTCCTCCAATATCGATTCCAGAATCCCATTCTTGTTATCTACCGTATATTATTCTTTTTTCTTGTTTTTTCTTCTCATTTTCTCTTCCACTCTATTTAGAAATTAAACAAAATTGGAAAAAATGAAAAAAAAAGGATTTTGAGTTTAAATATTTGTTATCGTCGAAAGCGTACGGTTTGGATAAGAACATAAGCCCCGAATATAAGAAGAATCATAGCAAGGAAGAACATCATTACAGGGAAGTCCTCCGTTTCATTATAGTCCGTAATGGTGAGATAAAGCCAATTCATTCCAACTAGTATTAACCCTATCGCAAAGATGAATAGGAGCAAGGCCGACGTCATGGTCAACTCGAACCCAAATAATTTTATTTTACGTCCCATAATATTTACTCACCTTATTTTATGACCCTATAAATCATTTGAGATTTCTTTCTATAGATGCGATATACTACAACTATAACGGTTATCCCAATTACTGCAATAAGAATCAGTGTTAGAGTGGTTCCAGGAGTAAAGATCCCGTCCCATGAGCTTACATAGGTTTTACCTCCTCCCGCACCATCTACAAGTGTATCCCAGATAATATCATCATAGTATTCCTCAGGATCCTCTAAATCCGTGGTATCGACCTCCACAATATCAAAGGAATAGGCACTCCAGAATTCAAAGCGAACTGTAATCTCTGTTTGAATAAAACGATTAGTAACGTGTAATCCTGTTGGGCGAGTTTCGGTGATAAGCTCTTCCCTATCATATTGTAGTCGAGGCTCGTATACAGGTACAACAAAAACAATCCCTACGAGCTCATCTTGGACCACAATTTCTTGGTGATCATAGGTTAAACGAGAGCCATATTCTACAACATACGGAGCAATGCTTCCGATATGATAATAGAGTTTGCAGTCCGTCATGGATTGTTCCGTATCCTTAGCATTCCAAGTGGGTCCTCCATCCTTTGTGGTAGGATTTAGAGAGGCTCCAACAGAAGGAGCTTGTATGCCCGGTTCAAAAGTATTCAAAACAAGGTGTTCGATACGGGGGTTCGGATCCCATGTATATTCAAACCCAACCATGTCGCCTTGAGTGGTTCCTCCTTCACGTTTATTTACTTCTGTGTCGTATTCGGAGGGTATGAGGCCTACAAGAGTAGGCATATCCGCCGAAAGATCTCCTATAGATTGTTGAGCAATTCCCGCACTATATATGGTAATATAATCAAAATTCTTAACTAGAAGGTTTCCATCAGCATCCGTGAAACTTATTGGAAGGGGATTTTGAGCAATATCAAAGGTCATGGTTAAAGTTCCAGAAAATTGATTGGTGTTAAAATTATGAGCCCATACATCTCCAAAATCATAATGGGTCCAGTCGATAAAGCTATCCCAATGAACGAATGCATCTCCAAATAAGCCTCTATATTCAAAAGTACCTACTTCAAACTCTTCTGTCACAGGAATGAGAGGGTTTTGAGAAGCTTGATCTAAACGAACATTCGTATAAATGTTGATCTTAGTTTTTGCGGTGAGGAGATATTGTAGATATACTGTATTGTTTACAAGATAGGATTGTAATACTTCAATATCAGACTTAGACGCCGTCCAACTTTCTGCCTGCTCAAATTTGAGCGAATCTTCGTATTTACTAGTAATCCCAGACGGAGTAATAACCGAATCATCAAAGGTATCCAAGTCAAAGTTCTTAATTAATGTATTGGGCGTAATATAGATGGTGTCCTCAGAGATCTCAAAGGGTTCTAATCCTATAGAGACTCCAACAACACCAAAAATAAGTATACCAAAAAGAATGAAAAAAAAAAGGGTTTTTTTCTTTATAAGTGCCATGAAAAGTCACCTGAGAGGGAGAGAATTTAGGCTGCGATATCCGACACTTTTGTAAAGCTTGTGGGTGCGGTTGAGGCTCCTTTAGGTATAGTTGCTCGTCCAAAGTCTACATCCGATAATTCTACAGTATCAGGATATTCGATTTCATATGCAAAGCTCTGTATTCCTGTGGTAAATTCAATGGCTTCATGAAATACCACGTAAAGATAAACTCCGTCCGCAATAGTAACGGCATTAACATTGTCCGCTAGAGTAAAGTTTACCGAACCTGCAGAATCATTGAAAGTGAATTTGAAAGCTGGACAGTCGGTAAAGAATTCGATATCATAGCGAGGCCATACGGTCATCTCGTCTGAATTGGGATCATAAAGTGGCTTATAAGAAGTCCAATGGGCTTCATCATAATAGATGAGCTGTTGAGTCGCTGTGAGCTCCGCAAAATCCGAATCGGACATAGCCCATCCCGTGCCTACATGTAATTGAGCTGCAGTTGTAGTATAATGAGGAACATCACATATGATGGTATAATTCCCATCAGTTTGGTGATTTGCTACGGTAATCTCATTAATATCAGAATCAATAATATTGAAGTTTAAGTCGGTAGGATCGTCTGAGACAAAGTATTCTCGAAGCATATTTGAGGGGTTTATTAATAACTCCCAGTCTTCACTAAATACTTCGCTACCATATCCAGAAGGACAGAACTTTAACCAGACATAATCCTCTCCTGAAAGGTCAATATTAATATCCTCTGCGAGTTTACGGGATTCCATATCAAAATTCCCAGCAATATTGCGAATATCCTCCCAGTCATCAAAAGTTGCAGTAGATGTAGCCAGGTAAATCTCAATATATTCTAGGTTTGATACATCTTCTCCATCCACAGAAGATGAAAGTCCGAAAGTAGAGAGTACTGGAGTTTCCTCTTCGTCCTGAAGACCAGATAATGAAGTGGCTCCCCAGTACCACAACCCAAGGATGAAAATAAGAGCCAGAGATCCGTATCCAACACGCTTTAGCATTTTTTTGTTTTTAGCTAACATTATAAATCTCTTTTTTATGTAATTTTTAATAGGATTTGATTTGTTTTTATAAATGATTATTAAATTAAATAATGTATAATGATATTTAAATAACTTATGGGAATGTTCATATTTTCTGGTTAATATTAAACAATATTCACCTTACTTGAAAATGTTCAGAAATCAGAGTAAAGGCTATAAAAAATTCAGTTTAGGGAGATAATAATATAAAAAAATATTGAAGAAATAAAAACGTTTCAAAAAAAGGTTTTTTTAATAGGTTTATTGAAAAGTTTTAAGAATTATTTGGCGAAAAATGTCTTTTTCTATAGTTAACGATCTTTAGGATCCTGTTAATACACCAATCAATATTCGTTAAAATATCGTTGCCAGTAAATCTTTGGACAATCCACCCTATAGAATTCAGAAAAGCATCGCGCCAATTGTCCCTATTACGTTGCTCTGTAGTAGAGTGATTCTCAAAACCATCGCATTCTATCGCGATTTTCAGAGAAGGAATTGCAAAATCCACATGCATTTTATCAATCGGATATTGGGGAGTTAACTCTGGAATTTTATCAAAGGTATATACATAAAACATTTTCTCGATAGGAGACCCGCATAAACTAAGCTTCTCACTAAGTAAACGTATCAATTCAGACCTTGCGAAGAATATCTCAGGATCCTCCTTATACAAGGTGAGGATTACTTTTTTCATTTTAGAGTATGGAGGATCCATAGAATTAGTTTCGATCCGAGAGATTGAGGATTGTGGTAACTGTGTTCTTTTTGCCAATTCCTTTTGAGTTATTTTTAACTTTTTCCTGATATGTTTTATATCCTTGGATTCAGGTAAG
>Ga0180432_10003486_pt1 | contig 22354 bp, 17 predicted proteins | sample SS_ome_10_FD_132414 | JGI IMG/M metagenome (GOLD analysis project Ga0180432, IMG submission 132414) | Hypersaline lake sediment archaeal communities from the Salton Sea, California, USA - SS_1_MS_2 metaG | ecosystem: Environmental > Aquatic > Non-marine Saline and Alkaline > Hypersaline >...
AATCGGCGGGTCAATTCCCTCTCCCGGAAGCTGATGGAGATCGGACTGAAAAAAGGAGAGGTCGTATCGATTCTCAGCGACAACCGGATTGAGGACTTCGAGCTGCTGGCGGCCCTCTCGAAAATCGGGTGTGTCGGCATGCCGTTGAACGCCCGGCTCCTGCCGGAGCACGTGATACACCACATGCAATTTGTCGATGTGTCCGCCGTCGTCTTCGGCCCGGAGGCGATCCCCGTCGCAGATGTGCTCCACAAGCATCCCGATCGACCCCGGCACTTCATCTCTATCGGGGCGGATATCCCCGAATACGCCTCCTCGTATGACGCCATGATCGACGAAGGAGACGACCGGGAGCCGGATACGGTATCCTCGCCCGACGACGATTTCTGTTTTTTCTTCACCTCCGGCACCACCGGAAGCCCCAGGGGCTACGTCATCACCCACCGACAGAACCAACCCTATATCCGGATGGCCGTGGATTACCGGCTGACCGAAGATGAAAGAATACTCGCCGTCCTCCCGCCCTATACGAGGGTCTCGCTGTTCTGGTATACGGCGGCGGTCTATACCGGGGGTGCCCAGGTGCTCACGGCCCTCGACCCCGCGGAAATTCTCTCCCTGCTGGAAGAGGAATCCATCACACTGGTCATTTTCATCCCTGACCTCGCCCGGCACGTCATGGCGCTGCCGATATTCGATTCATCTGATATATCCTCCCTCAGGCGCATTGTGCTGGCGGGCACCCGCCTTGCCCCGTCGCTTCGCATCGAGATCGAACGGCGCCTGTGCCCGACCCTCTATGAGGTCTACGGCCAGCAGGAGTGCGGCCTTTTGACGCTGATGCCCCCGGAGGATCGAGAAAAAAAGCCGGAGTCGATCGGGTATCCATACCTGGGATCGGAAATCAGGGTGGTCGACAAAAACGGCGCGCCCCGGCCACCGGGAGAGATGGGAGAGATCGTTTCCCGCTCGCCGGCCAGGACCGAGGTGATGTATGCCGAGCCGAAGCAACCCCGGCGCCTGAAGGCCGACGACTGGTATCGATCCGGCGATATCGGCTTTTTTGATGAGGACGGGTATCTCTACTACCGGGGGCGGCTCGACGACGCCCTGGATACGGGCGGTAAAATCGTCTTCGCCTCGGAGATCGAGGCGGCCCTGCTGTCGATGGACGACGTCGTCGACTGCGCCGCCGTGGGCCTTCCCGAGCCCGGGGGGGCTTTCATCGTTGGCGTTTTCGCCGTTCCTCCGCCGGATGCGCGGATCACCGAAACGGAGCTGTTCGATCGCTGTAGAAGCGATCGTACCCTCAAAGACGTGGTGGGAAAGGTGTTTATCGTGGATCAACTCCCCCGAAACGACACCGGCAAGGTGATGAAGCACATCCTCGTGGACGACTATTCGGCCGCCGGACGATGACGGGATAGAAAAATACCCACGGATACGAAATAGAAAATCCCTTTAATATTTACATTCAGGAGGTGTGTTCATGACACAGGAGAGGCTCACGTGGCATTATTTAAAAAAGTGGGCGGAAGAGCGTCCCGATACCGAAGCCCTGATTTTCGGTGATGAGCGCATCACCTTTGTTGAGTTTTACGAAAACACCCGCCGGGTGGCGAAGCTCCTTCTGGAGCTGGGCGTCCAAAAGGGAGATCGCTTTTTCACCATGTCCGCCGCCCGCCCCGAGTTCATGTACTGCTACATGGCCGCCGGGATGATCGGCGCCGTCTGGTACGGCCTCAATCCCAGGTACATGCTCGACGAGTTCCTCTACCAGATAGACGACGCCAAGCCGAAGGTCGGCTTCGTGGTGCGCTGGTACGACTTTCTCCAGCGGGACTACAAGGACGACATGGTGGAGGCGGCGAAACAGAATCCGGAGCTGGAGAAGCTCGTCATCGTCGGCGACCCCTGGGAGGGGACCCTGAGCTGGGCCGACGAGCTGAAAAAGGAGCGTCCCGAGCTGGACGACGCCCTGGAAAAAAGGATGAAGGAGACGGGCGAGGACGACCCGACCCTGATCATCTATACCTCTGGCACCACCGGAAAACCCAAGGGAGCGCTGCTCACCCACAAAAACATCGTCTCGAACATCCGGGTGGAGGTGGAGCACTTCATGGTGAACCACAAGCCGGGCGAGGGGAAGATGCTGATTCACTTTCCCATCAATCACGTGGCCGGGGCCGTGGAGATATCCTACGCCACGCTGATGTCCGGAATACCGCTGGTGATGATGGACAAGTTCGATCCCGAGGGAACCCTGAAGGTCATCCAGGACGAGAAGATCACCGTTCTGGGCCAAGTCCCCGCCATGTTCCTGCTCCAGTTCAAGCTGCCAAATTTCGACGACTACGATCTCTCCAGCATCAGGAACTACGTCTGGGCGGGGGCCGCGGCGCCGGAGGGGATGGTCAAGCGCCTGGCCGCCACCGGCGCCACCCTGATTACCGGGTACGGCCAGACGGAAAACGCGGGTTTCATCACCTATTCCGAGCCCGGAGACAGCGAGGAGGACCTGATCAAGACCGTGGGGAAATGCGACCCGGCGTTCGAGATCACCCTGAGGGACAAGGACGGCAATGAGGTCCCCATGGGCGAGGTGGGGGAGATCTGGATGAAAGGGGACCTGGTGATGAAGGGATACTGGAACCGGCCCGAGGCCACGGCGGAGACCATCACGAAAGACGGCTGGCTGAAATCCGGGGATCTGGCCACCATCGACGAGCGGGGCTACATCACCATCGTGGGCAGGACCAAGGAGATGTTCAAGTCCGGCGGCTACAACGTCTATCCGAGGGAGATCGAGGCGGTCATCGAGAAGCATCCCAACGTGGCCCTGGTGACGATCGTACCCATCCCCGACGAGACCTGGCAGGAGGTGGGCAAGGCCTTCGTCATGCCGGTGCCGGGGTCGGAGGTGGACCCGGAGGAGCTGAAGAAGCTCTGCAAGGAGCACCTGGCCAACTACAAGGTTCCCAAGGAGTTCGAGGTCAGGGCCTTTCTGCCGATGCTCCCCACCGGAAAGATAAACCGCCTGGCCCTGGTGGATGAGGAAAAAGAAAAGCGCGGAGGGAAGTGATGGGGTGATTTCTTTCACGCTTCCATTGAAGTTTCAATAAATTCGAAAGCCGGGGTGCGGCCAGTCTCTGGAGGAGCCGCCCCCGGTTTTTTATGCACTCATACGTTTATTATATCCCTGTATATTGTGGAAGGAGTTATGGTTATGAAGATCGTCAAGATCGTCCTGGCGGTGCTCGTCGCCCTGGTCGTCGTGATCGTCGCAGGATCCCTTCTCTTCGTGAAGTCGACCCTGCCCGATCGAGACGGCATCGTCCTCGTCAAGGGGCTCGACGACGCCGTGGAAATCATGTGGGATCCCTGGGGTGTCCCCCACATCTTCGCCGAAACCCAGAGCGACCTCGCCTTCGGTATGGGGTACGCCATGGCCCAGGATCGGCTGTGGCAGATGGATCTCTTCCGCCGGGTGGCCAACGGCACCCTTTCGGAGATCATCGGGGAGGCGGCGCTGGAGTCCGACTCCTTCGCCCGGGTGATGGGATTTCATCGCAACGCTGAGCATTACATCGACACCATGAGCCCGGAAGAGATCGCGTACGTCGAGTCGTTTCTGTTGGGTATCAACACCTATATTGAAATGAACCCGAAAAAGCTTCCCGTGGAGTTTAAAATCCTGGGCTACGAGCCGGAGCCCTTCACGGTCGCCGACGTGGTGGCGCTGACGTTTTTCCAGGCCACCGCCTCCAACAGCAATTACCAGTTCGAGGTGAGCCGGTATCTCGCCGTCAGCGAGCTGGGCGACGAGCGGGGCCGGGAGCTGATGAGCGCCCTGACGTTTCATGGGCCGTACATGTCTTTACCCGGGTACGACGATACGAAGGAAGGCGTGCCGGCGCCCGTCCCCTGGGATATTCCGGTGATGGAGCTTGCCGCCGGACCGGACCGGGAGGTCATCACGGCCCTGGGGCGGGCGGATGAGATGTTCTCGCTCTTTACAGGCTTTTCCTCCGGCACCATCCACAGTAACTGCTGGGCGGTGAGCGGGGAGAGAACCGAGTCCGGCGGGGCGATACTGGCCAACGATTACCATATGCCGCTTCTGCTTCCCTCCATGTGGTACGAGGTGCATATCTCCGGCGCCGGCATCGACGCCATGGGGATTACCCTGCCCGGTTTTCCCGCCATCGTGGCCGGACACAACCGGGATATCGCCTGGGGCGCCACCACCACCGGGGCCGACACCCAGGATATCTACATGGAGCGCCTCAACCCGGACAATCCCGATGAGTATTTATATGACGGGGAGTACATCCCCTTCGAGAAGGTCACCGAGACCATCAAGTACAAGGGAGAAAACGGCATGGAGAGCATGGAGCTGGTGGTGCGCATCTCTCGCCACGGCCCCATCATCAATGACATTATCGGTGAGATTGACGAGTCCGCACCGCCCCTGGCCCTCCGGGAGGTGGAGGGGGCGTCCGAGGGCGCGTTTTCGTTCTGCATGGAGATCGTCGCCGCGTCGAACTGGGAGGAGTTCCTGGGGGCCCTGGAGGACTTCGGCACCCCGGTGTGGAACTGGGTTTATGCGGATGCGGATGGAAACATCGGCTACAAGAACAACGGCAGGATTCCGATCCGCACGAAAGGTACGGGCCTGGAGCCGGTTCCCGGCTGGGACGCGGACTATGAATGGATCGGGATCATTCCCTTCGAGATGCTTCCCGAGGTCTACAATCCCGATACCGGCTACATCGTCACCGCGAACAACGAGATCGTGGATGACTCCTTCCCGTATCATATCCAGGTATCCAGCGCGGCCACGCCCTTTCGCTCAATGCGCATCGAGGAGCTGGTACGGGGAACCGAGAAACACACGCCCGGGACCATGCGGGATATCCAGGCGGACATGATCTCCGGGATTGGGCCGGTCGTCGCCGGGTACGTGGTGGAGGCGGTGGGAAACACTCCCGACGTGGACGAGCGGATGGAGGAGCTTTCGACGCTGCTGGCATCCTGGGACGGGGACGCGTCGATCGACAGTCCCGCCCAGGCCCTGGCCCACGAGGTGTTCGTGGTCCTGGTGGAGAAGATGTTCAAGGAGAAAATCAGCGAAGACCTGTACGGACGATTCGCATCCCGTCCCGAGTACGTGGCCCAGGTACTGCTCGTGATGCTGTCGGACGACTCCTACGCCTGGTGGTATGACGATGTGAATACCGGGGATGTTGAAGGGAGGGATGGCCTTCTGATCGCCGCTCTCATGGACGCCGACGCCGCCCTGATCGACTCCTTCGGCACGGCGGACGTGGCAGAATGGGCCTGGGGAGACATCCACACCCTGGGCTTCACCCACGCCCTGGGGGTGGTACCTCCCTTCAAGTGGTTCTGGAACGTCGACCCGAGGCCCTTCGGGGGGGATTTTTCCACCGTCAACCCGGGCAATCATTTGAACATCGCCGAAAAGCCCTACGCCGTCACCAACGGGTCTTCCATGCGCCACATCATCGATTTCGGGGATTTCGACTCCGGAAGCTTCGTGATCACCACCGGAGAGTCCGGGCGGTGGCTGGATCCCCACTACCGGGACCAGGCCCCCCTCTGGTTCGAGGTTGAGGCCCATCCCATGCTGATGGAGAGAGACGACGTTGAGGCGAACGCCGAGGCGAAATTGACCCTCTCGCCGGTACGGTGAATTGGGTATAGAATTTCAAAGGCGGGCGTCGATCCACGACGCCCGCCTCTCATCCATCGTATCGTATCAGGAAGGAGGTGGAGAAAAACTGTGGTCATCTCCTCCTCTCTCTGGTATCATATGCCTATCATTTCAACAAGACCATCCCAAACACAGCGGCATCATATCATTCCACAGCATATTTTTTTGACTCTATATGGAGAATGAATCATGAAATCATGCAGAGGATTGCTGTCGGCCTTTTTGGGTGTCATCGTCGCCGTGGCGCTGGTGATTCTGCTGCTCCCGAAGGGGCCCCGGGAGACCATGGAGATGCCCATGGAGGATCCCTTTCATGTCTCCCGGGAGGCGGCGACGGCGGACGACTTCATGGCCGCCAGCGGCACCCCCTGGGCCACTTGGGCTGCGCTGGACATCCTGGAGCGGGGGGGAAACGCCTTCGACGCCGGGATGGCTGCGCTCCTGGCCCTGAACGTCACCTTCCCGGAAGACGCCAGCTTCCCCTCGGTGGCGCCCGTGGTCATTTACGTGGCCGACACCGGGGAGGTTTTGAGCTACTGCGGGGCGGGGAAGGCTCCGGAGAAGGCCACCATCGAATTCTTCAGGTCCGAGGGGTACGAGACCGTCCCACGGCTCACCATTCTCTCCCAGCTTGTGCCCGCGTCACCGGACGTGCTCATCGCGATACTGGATGAATACGGCACCATGAGCTTCGGGGAGATATCGGAAAGCGCAATCGACCTCGCCAGAAACGGCTTTCCGGTGCACAAGGCGATGATGAAGCAGCTCGACCTTTCGTTTGTCGAGCGGTTCGGCTTCAATTTGATGATGCCCTACAACGTGGACGTCTACCTGGGCGGCCAGTGGTGGCGGCCCCTCCACCTGGGCGAACGCTTCGTACAGCCGGACCTGGCGGACACCCTCTCGGCCATGGCGGACGCCGAGGCGGAGGTCCTGGCCGCCGGGGGAAGCCGGACAGACGGTTTGACGGCCGTGCGGGACTATTTTTATGAAGGCCCCATCGCCGACGCCATCGTCGCGTTCCACGAGGAGGAAGGGGGGCTCTTTTCCCGGTCCGACCTTGAAACCTACGCCGGATACTGGGAGGAGCCGGTGTCGGGCGAGTTCGGCGACTACACCATCCATGCCAACGACACCTGGTGCCAGGGACCGGTGCTTCCCATGATGCTGCAGATACTCGACGGCATGGACCTTGAGGGGATGGACCATAACTCCCCCGAGTATATCCATGCCCTGATCCAGGCGGTGGAGCTGGCCATGGCCGACCGGGAGGCCTTCTTCGGCGATCCCGATTTCGTCGACGTGCCGCTGGAGGGGCTTTTGGATCCCCGGTATGCGGCCCTCAGGCGCCAGGCCTTGACGCCGGACGCCGCCTTCGGTGAGATGCCCGCTCCCGGCGATCCCTACGTGCTGATGGGGGAGACCGCCACGGTCCCCGACCGGGAGACGCTGCTGGCAGCCCTTTCGAGCATGACAACAGACATGCCGGCGGGTACGGACACCAGCTACCTGACCGTCACCGACGACTTCGGAAATTCCATCTCGCTGACCCCCAGCGATTTTCCCCAGTCCCCCATGATCCCGGGAACGGGTCTCTGCCTGGGGGTGCGGATGGTGCAGTTTCGCCTGGACCCGGACCACCCCGACGCCCTGGCCCCGGGCAAGCGCCCCCGGATCACCCCCAACGCCGCGATGGTCACGAAAGACGGCGAGCTGTTCATGTCCTTCGGGACGCCCGGAGGGGACATGCAGCCCCAGGCGCTGCTCCAGGTGTTTCTGAACATCGTGGTCTTCGGCATGGACGTCCAGGAGGCCATCGAGGAGCCGCGCTTTCGCTCGGTGAATTTTCCCGACTCCTTTTCTCCCCACGAATATCGCCCCGGTGAGATCATCATGGAAGAGAGCCTCTATGAGATGGTGGGCGAGGAGCTGGAGGAGATGGGCTATGTCATCACGGTGATCGGGGACTGGACAGGAGAGATGGGCGGCGTCTGCGCCATCATCCGGGATTCGGACACCGGAGACCTCACCGGCGGCGCCGATCCCCGCCTGGAGAGCTGGGCCGAGGGAAGGTAGAAAAGACCTTTTTCCCGGCGCTTCGTCAAACAGCCGGACACCCTGCGGGACGGCGGTTATCCGCCGTCCCGGTTTTTGATGTGACCAATCGTCTCCCTTTTGCCGATTTCACGTTTTTTTTGACAAACCGCGTGTAATTTGTTATTTTAATTTACTTAATCTCGAACGACAAGCCCGGAGCGCGGCGTGTCCGTCGTGCCGGCGGCGAGGGAAGCACGGAGTTATCAAATTATGACGAAGAAAACCGAGGAAACCAACAACACGAACAACACAGAGGCAACGGAGGAAAAAATCCTGCCGGTGCACGAAAAAAACGGCGCCGAAATGATCAGGAAGGACGCTTATCGCCCCGGCCTTGAGGGGGTGGTGGCCACCCGCTCCTCCATCTGCCACGTGGACGGCGAAAACGGCAGGCTTTTATATCGCGGGATCAAAATCGAGGATCTGGCCGAACACAGCACCTTTGAGGAGACCAGCTACCTGCTGCTCTACAATCACCTCCCCAACGAGCGGGAGCTCAAGCAGTTCACCACGCTGATAAATCGGCAGCGGCACCTGCCGGTGTCGGTGCTGGAGGCCATCAAGCGGTTCCCCGTGGGGATGCACCCGATGCTCTCCCTCCAGTCGGCCATTACGCTGCTCCAGGGCGAGGACTTCTACGCCGACGACGTCTCCTCGCCGCTGCACAACCTGAAGCGTGCGGTCTCCCTGATCGCGAAGGTGCCCACTATCATCGCCGCGTTCGACCGCTACCGGAACGACGAGGACCCCTTCCCGCCGGTGTCCAAATTCTCCCACGCGGAGAACTTCCTGTTCATGCTCACCGGCGAGCCGCCGGACAAGGAAACGGCCAAGGTGCTGGATCAATGCCTCATCCTCATGGCCGAGCACACCCTGAACGCCTCGACCTTCGTGGCCCGGGTGGTCGGCTCCACCAACGCCAGCGTCTACTCCGCCGTCTCCGGCGCCGTGGGGGCCCTTTCCGGGTCGCTCCACGGCGGCGCCAACGAGCGGGTCCTCAGGATGCTCTACTCTATCGGCAGTCCGGAAAATGTGGCCAAATACGTGGAAGAACGGCTTGGCGCCGGCAAGAAGATCATGGGCATGGGACACCGCATCTACAAGACCGTCGACCCCCGGGCGCCGATTTTGAAATCGTACATCCCGACGCTGGTCAAGCGGGTGGGCGGCGAAGAGGGCAAGGACCTCTACGAGATCGCCCTGGCCGTGGAGCGGGAAGTGGAAAAGAAGCTTTCCCAAAAGAAGATTTATCCGAACGTGGATTTTTACTCCGCGGTGGTTATGGAGCTCTTGAGAATACCCATCGACCTGTTCACTCCGGTGTTCGCCGTCTCCCGGGTGGCCGGCTGGTCCGCCCACTGGAACGAGCAGGTGGATGCCAACAGGATATTCCGGCCCATCCAGGAGTATATCGGTGATCTTGATCGTCCATACATCCCTCTTGAGAAGCGTTAAGAGGGAGTGAGATAATTGTAGGTACCATCCGGGAGACGTATACGTGGGGACATACTTCTCCGGCTGGGTTCACACCATCCATGAACCTGAATCATAGAAAGGTTACGCTTATGAAACTCTATGACTTCACGAAGTCCTACTCGATGCTCGAGGAGGCGAAGAAGTATGTCCCCAACGGCATCTACGGCCCGAGAAGCCCGATGTTTCTCACCTACGGATCGTACCCCTGTTTCCTGGCCAGGGGGGAGGGCTGTCACATCTGGGATGTAGACGGCAACGAATACATCGACTACATGTGCTCCTTCGGCACGAACATCCTGGGATTGAGCCATCCCGGCGTGGAAGAGGCGGCCAAGGCCCAGATGGATCGGGGCAACTGCTTCACCCTTCCCTCCAACCTGTGGCTCGACACCGCGAAGCGCCTTGTGGATCTGAACGACGGCATGGACTGGACGGTGTTCGGCAAGAACGGCACGGACGTCACCACGTTTGCGATAACCGTGGCCCGGCACCATACCCAGAAACAGGTCGTCTTCGTCGCCAACGACGAATATCACGGGAGCGCCTTCTGGATCACCCACAGCACCAACGGCATCCCCGAGGAATACAAGGCGTATATAGAACACTTCACCTATAACGACCTAAACGAGCTGACGGCGCTCTTTGAAAAGCATAAAAACAATGTAGCGGCGGTCATGCTTACGCCCTATCACCACCCCGCAATGGCTGACCAGGAGATGCCGAAAGAGAGTTTTCTGAAAGGCGTCAGGTCCCTGTGCGACACCGAGGGGGCGCTCCTCATCATGGACGGCATCCGCTGCAACCTGAGGCTCCACCTCAACGGCTCCCACGCCTACTTCGGCGTGGATGTGGACATGGTCACCATGGGAAAGGCGATGGCCAACGGCCACCCCATCTCCGCGGGACTGGGCAAGGAGTTCATCAAGGAGGCGGCCGAGGGTGTCTACTTCTCCGGCACCCACTACTTCTCCTCGGTGCCCATGGCCGCCACCCTCAAGACCCTGGATATCATCGAGGAGGAGGGGGTCATCGAACAGGTGGCCGCCCAGGGGAAAAAGCTCCGGGAGGGGATCGCCGGGCTCGCCAAGACCCACGGCCTGAAAATATCCTATACCGGTCACGACGCCATGCCCTTCATGCGGTTCGAGGACGACCAGTATCTTGAGAAGAACCGCCTGTTCTGCGGCGAGGTGGCGAAGCGGGGGGTGTTCCTCCATCCGCACCACAACTGGTTCCTCTCCGCCGCCCACACCGACGAGGACATCAAAAAGACCCTCGACGTGGTCGAAGAGTGTTTCAAGATCGTCAAAGAACAATCATAGGGGGAGTGGACCAGTGCGATTCGATCACATCGGCATCAAGTCCCATGATATGGAGAAATCCGTCGATTTCTACACCCGCATCCTGGGCTTTCAGGTTCTTGAGAAGCTGGACATGGTGGGGCGAACATTCTATTTTGTCGGGAACGACAAGACCAGGATTGAAATCGAGGAAGCGAATCCGGGGGACGTCCAGATGGACTCCAGCACCGGCTACGGCCTCTATCACATCGCCCTCGTCGTGAAGGACATCGACGCCCTGGCCGAGCGACTCAAGGCCGAGGGGGTGACGTTCATCATGGAGCCGATCCAGCTTCGAGAAGATCGAAAAATCGCCTTCATTCAAGACCCGGACGGAGTACCCCTTCAGCTCATCGACTTCTTTGAATAGTCTCTTCCCCGAAAGGGATGACGATTCGTCACGAATATTCACCGGGCCCCTTGATCGAGGGGCCCGGTTTTTTTATGCTCAGAATATCAATCGCCCAAAGGGGCGCATCGACGCGGGAGGTATTGCATGCCAGATTCCATTTGTGTGGACCAAGACGGCGTGGCGGCGGTCATCACCCTCAATCGTCCCGGGGACTACAACGCCTTTGACGAGACAATGATGCAAACACTCGCCGGGGCGCTCCAGGATGTCCGGGACGACGACGCCGTCCGGGGGGTGGTGCTGACCGGGGCGGGACGGGCGTTCTCTGCCGGGGGCAATCTGAAATACGTCAGCGGCCACGAGCGGGGACCGGAGTTCGCCTTCCGCCTCGTCGCCGGGGCCTTTCACCAGGCGATCACGGAGATTCGCAGGATGAAAAAACCGGTGGTGGCGGCGATCAACGGCCCGGCGGCGGGGGGCGGCTTTTCCCTGGCCCTGGCGGCGGACTTTCGGGTCATGGGCAAAAACGCCGCCCTGAAGCCCGGCTACCTGAGCGCGGGGCTCTGCATCGACGGCGGCGGCACCCACACCCTCCCCCGCCTGGTGGGCGCGGCCCGGGCGATGGAGATAGCCGCCCTCGACAAGCCCATCGACGCGGAAAAGGCCCTGGCCCTCGGGTTGGCCACGACGGTCACCGACGACGACCGGGTAGTGACCGAGGCCGTGGCCCTGGCGCAGCGGGTCGGCTCCGGGCCGCTGTTCGCCTTCGGGGCGGTCAAGGGACTCATCACCGACTCCTTTACCACCTCCCTCGAGGACCAGCTGGAGCGGGAGCGGGATTTGATCGCCCAAAGCGGCGCCCACCCCGAGGGGAAAGAGGGGATGAGCGCGTTCATCGAGAAGAGAAAGCCGACGTTCCTGTGATATAATACAAAAACAGTATATAATTAGGCTGTGGGTGAAACCCATCACCCTCCTTACGCCGGGAGAAAAGGCATCGATGAGCACCTACGTATTGATGAAAATCCTCGAATCCGCCCCCGATCGCTACGACCGGGGGATACGCCTTTTCACCCTGGGCCGCCTGGATGCCGCCTACGACCGACTGACCGATCGAATACGTCCGGGGGACAGGGTCCTGGACGTCGGCTGCGGCACCGGGGCCCTGACCCTTCGGGCCCTGGCCCGGGGGGGCGTGGTGACCGCCATGGACATAAGCCCCGTGATGATGGACACGGCCCGAAGGAAGGTCGACGCATATCGAGCGGAAATTGGCGAGGCCGGGGGGGGCGTGACGTTCCTGGAGATGGGCGTCGCCGAGATGGACGGCCTCGAGACCGGCGGCTTCGACGTGGTGATGAGCGGGCTCTGCTTTTCCGAGCTGACCGACAACGAGATCGCATACACCCTCGATCATGCCCGCCGCATTCTCGCGCCGAAGGGAATGCTCCTCATCGGGGACGAGGTGCCCCCCGAAGGCGTTCTGCGGCGGCTCCCCTACGCCCTGTTTCGGATTCCCCTGGCGGCCCTCACCTACATCTTCACCCAGACCACCACCGGGGCCGTCAAAGACCTTCCACTCCGGGTACGGAATGCGGGATTCGAGATCGAATACGCCCGCCGGGGCGGCGTCGGCGGATTCATGGAGCTGGCCGCCCGAAAGACCGGCTGAGTGGACGCTGCGGATTGACCTACCGGAGGAGATATATGTTTTCTTACATCCTGACCTGGATCGTCACCCGTTTCGTCTGGCTGCTTCCGCTGCCGGCGCCCCCCTGCCTCGTAAAGATCGGGAATCCGGATTGCTCGTCCCCGGTGCTGGTCACCTGCAACTGGCGGCTGACGATCCGGGAGCTCCTGTACCGGCTTCGAGGCGAGCACCTCTATCTTCTGGTGGCGAACAGCCGGGGCATCAACGTCTGGTGCGCCGCCGACGGCGGGCACTTCACCCACCACGATGTCATCTCCATCATCAAGACCAGCGGTATCGAGGACCTCGTCGATCACCGCACCCTGGTGCTCCCCCAGCTGGCGGCGACGGGGATCGATATCGGATACATAAAAAAGAAGATCGACTGGAGGTCGGTCTGGGGGCCGGTCTCCGCCCGGGACATCCCGGAATTCCTCGCCGGAGACGGAGAAAAGTCCGACCGGATGAGACGGGTCGGCTTCGGCCTCGGCCGGCGGCTGTCCGCAGCCTTCGGCTGGGCGGCACAGCTTTCGATCATCGCGTGCCTGATATTCGCCTTCGTCGACCGGGCGGCGATCCTCCCCCTCGTCGCGCTGATATTCGGCATGTCGGCCGTGCTCTTTTCGACCTTCCCGCTCTACGAGAGATTCCTGGGCCGCCCCTCCCGGACATGGGCCGGGATCGCCGTCGGCTTCGAGCAGGGGGGAATTCAGCTTCTCTTGTGGGGACTCTATACCGCGGGGCTTGTCGGCATGGCCGGGGTCATCGGCGACAGATCGATACCGTTTCTCCTCCAGTGGAGCCTGGCGGGCCTGGTGGTGACGCTGTTTCTCACCTTTGACCTTGCGGGGAGCACCCCGGTTTACAAGAGCATCGAACACTAGGAGCGGGCCTTCGCCGTAGCCCTGGACGGGGAGCGGTGTCGGGGCACCGGCATCTGCCGGGACGTATGTCCCCGGGACTGCTTCGATATGGATGAGGAGAATCGAAAGATCGTCTTCGCCCGACCCGATGACTGCGAGCAATGCGCCGCCTGCATCGTTCAGTGCCCCTTCGACGCCCTCTCGTTCGCCGATGATCGGGGGGGGCACATCCCGCCGGATACCACCCGGAAATACAAGCTCAACCTGATGGGAAAGCGGCAGGTGAAAGCCTCCTAGGGAATATTCCCGGGTTTCAGCCCGTCGTCCAGGGAAAAAGCGCAGTCGTGCGTTTTTTCTTGACATGCTTATATCATAATGATATATATCATCATGAGACATATCACAATGGCATATTAATCGAAGACAGGGAATGCGCACATGGCACGGACGAACAAGACGAAATACGCCCTACTGGGAATGCTGAGCATCGCCCCCATGAGCGGGTACGACATCAAGAAGGTGACCGAGTTCTCCATCGGAAACTTCTGGAGCGAAAACTACGGGCACATCTACCCGATGCTGAAGAAGATGGCCGACGAGGGGCTGGCGAAAAAGCGGATCGAGGCGGGCGAGGGACGCCCCAGCAGACACGTCTATGAAATTACCGAAAAAGGCCGGGAAGAGCTCAGGCAGTGGCTCATGCAGCCGATGGAGAAATCGCCGGTGAGAAACGAGATGCTGCTTCGGGTCTTTTTCGGTACCCATGCGCCGATTGAACAGACCATCACGATGATTCAGGAACATCGGGAGGCCCACGCCCGGCGACTGGAAACCTACGCCTGGATCGCCGCGGGAGTGGACGACAAGCAAAAGGGCGACCTGTCCCGGGAAATGGTCTTCATGGGGCTGACCCTGGATTTCGGCAGGCGCATGGGGCAGGAAATCATCCGGTGGTGCGACGATACCCTGGAAAAACTGCACAAAATGCAGGAAACACAAGGAGGCTCATAATGAAGTTTGCAGTTCTCAACGGAAGTCCCAAGGGAGATATAAGCGTCACGCTCCAGTACGTACGGTATCTTGAGAAGGTATACCCCGAGCATGACTATGTTATCCACCACGTTGCCCAGAAGATCCGGGCCCTGGAAAAGAAGGACGAGGCCTTTGACGAGGTCATCGATTCGATCCGGGGCGCCGACGGGGTCATCTGGTCGTTCCCCCTCTATTTCCTCCTGGTCCACGCGGGACTGAAGCGGTTCATCGAGCTGGTCGGCGAGCGGGGCGTGGGTGACGCCTTCTCGGGGAAATATGCCGCGGGGATCTCCACCTCCATACATTTTTTCGACAACACCGCCCACACATACATCCACGGCGTCTCCGAGGATCTGGGGATGCAGTATGTCTCCTCCTTCTCGCCCCACATGACGGACCTCCTGGATGAGGAGGGGAGAAAAAAGCTTCAGTTCTTCGCCGAGGGCCTGTTCGACGCCGTCGAGCGGGGTGCGGCGATCCCGAGGCGAAATCAGCCGATCACGCCGGTCTCCCTCGCCTACACACCAGGCGCCGTCGGAGAGAGCGTCTCGACCGGGGACAAACGGGTGGTGGTGGTGACCGACGCCCACCCCGGAAAGGACAACCTGAACGGGATGATTCAACGGTTAACCGGGGCTCTCTCCGGAGAGGTGGATGTTCTGAATCTGAATGATGTGGACATCAAGGGCGACTGCCGGGGGTGCATCCAGTGCGGCTACGACTACACCTGCGCCTACGAGGGGAAGGACGGCTTCATCGACTTTTACCGGGACAAGGTCATGACCGCGGATGCGGTGATCTTCGCCGGTTCCATCAGGGATCGCTACTTTTCGGCGGACATCAAGCGGATGTTCGACCGGATGTTTTTCAATACCCACACCTCACGGCTCCCACAGAAGCAGGTGGGATTCCTGGTGTCCGGCCCCCTGTCCCAGCTCCCGAACCTGCGGGAGATCATGGATGGTTTCTTCCAGGTGGAGGAAAGCAATCTCGTGGATATGGTCAGCGATGAATACGCCGACTCCGAGACCCTCGACGTGGTGATCGACGACTTCGCCCGAAACGTCATCCGGGCCGCCGACGCCGGGTATGTCCGCCCCCTGGATTTTCTCGGCGTGGGAGGGAAGAAGATCTTCCGGGACGACATATTCATGGGCCTCAAGTTTCCGTTCCAGGCGGATCATCGGCACTACAAAAAGAACGGCTATTACGACTTCCCCCAAAAGAATTACAAGATGCGCATCATGAGCGGCATTCTCTCGGCCCTCACTGTAATTCCCCCTGTGAGAGAGGAGATATATAAACGGCAGATTCGGGAGCGAATGGTGCAGCCGTTCGTGAAGCTCGTGGATGGGACGGGTGCGAAATAGCCTCGGTCATCACCCCTCCCCCGGCACCCACCCCCTTGCATTCGCACCCCTGGTGGTGTATGATAATAAAAGGGGCAAAATACCGTTCAGTATCTCTTGATACATCCACTGGAGGATGCGCAGAATTTGAACATGAAACGGAACGGGAAGGTCATTCCCGTTCCGTTGATTCATCATGACCGCCTTGAGAACGTCTTCGGAAATGTTCCGAGGGATCCCCAAAACAGGCGTGTTTTCATCCGGCCCGTATCCCACTGATCGTTCGGTAAATCCCCGCGTCATACATGCGAGGTGACCCATGGATCTCAGAGAGGCGATTGACGAGCGCAGGGCGTATCGTTCCCTGGTCCCGGCGGATATCGACCGGGAGCTGATAGACGAGCTGGCGGCCGCCGCCGGCCTCGCCCCGTCGTGTTTCAACAACCAGCCGTGGCGGTTCGTCTTCGTTGTGGATTACGAAACGAGAAAGCAGGTGTATTCCGCCCTCAGCAAGGGAAACCGCTGGGCCCACGACGCTTCCATGATCATCGCCGTATATGCCGAGGCCGATGACGATTGTGTCATCGACGAGCGGCAGTATTTCCTCTTCGATACCGGCATGGCCACGGCGTTTCTGATCCTCCGGGCAACGGACATGGGGATGGTCGCCCACCCCATCGCCGGATATAATCCCGACGAAGTCAAGAAAACCCTGAACATCCCCGAACAGGCGACCCTCATCACCCTGGTAATGGTGGGAAGACGCACCCATGAGATCAGCCCCGTTCTGAGCAAAAAGCAGGCGGCGGCGGAAACGGAGCGCCCCGCCCGAAAATCCTTCGACGAAATCGCTTCCATCGATCGGGTCAAATCCTGATCACTGCTGAGAGGAGCTTCCCGTGACAGACGCACTCTCCGGCTACCCGGTGGTGGTCACCATACCCGTGGCCTGGGGGGAGATGGACTCCCTGGGACACGTCAATAATATCATGTATTTCAGGTACTTCGAGACCGCCCGCATCGTGTATCTTGAGAAATCCGGCCTGATGGAGATCATGAAGCGCTCAGGAATAGGGCCCATCCTGGCCCGGACCTCGGCCACCTATAAAAAACCGGTCTACTATCCGGACACGCTCTCGGTGGGCGCCCGGGTGGCGACTATCGGCACCACGTCGTTCATCATGGAATACCTGGTGGTCAGCAAAGCCCTGGGCGCGGCGGCCTTCGGCGATGCGGTCATCGTTACCTATGACTACACCAGGAGAGCGAAGGCGAACATACCCGACGAGGTGGTGAAGGCCATCGAGAGTCTCGAGGGATGCGCCCCCGGCTCCCGCTGCGTCGTCGAAGATTTCGACGGGGACGTCTCCCCGTAGGGAAGGGAGAACGGCCCCTGATGCCACCGGGAGCAATTCACCCCTGCCCGCCTTCCGCCCGATGTTTCAACGCCGCGTTCATCTCTTCGAATCCCTTCCGGGTGGCGGGCTCAAGGCCCTTCCAGAACAACCCCACCATCATGCCCCGAAACTCCTCTCGTTGGGTGAGCCGTGTTTTCCCGTCGCTGCGCTCTTCGATGAGAAACCGATGCTCCCCGTCGAACAGTCCCGGAATGACGAGGTGCCCCAGCCAGGCGAATTCCCGGGGTGGCTTCGCCGATATCACCCGGGGCGTGAAGTTCATCCGCTTTTTTCCCGGCGGCGCGATGGTAACGGCGAGGCGCTCCCCCTCCGTCGGTTTTCCAGAAATATCCGGGATGAATGGATTCCACCTTCCATGGGCGGAAAAATCCGTCAAGATATCCCACACCACCCGGGGCGGCGCGTCAATATCAATAAATGTCTCTATCTGCTTCATAGCTGCCTCCGCATGTTCATCGTTTCAATCCAATAGGAGCCGCCCCACGCCTTCGGGGCGACGACCGAGACAGCCCGGCACACGCAACCGTAACCACCCCGGAACTCGATAATCTCTCAATTATGCTTTTAGTATAATAATCGTAGTAATTTTGACAAGCTGACACGAACCGATTATACTTGTGTGTGAACGAAAGCTGTCCGAATATATATTGGGACATCCAGCAACCGAACCGGTGGGAGTCGATCCGAACCAGAGATACATCCGGTCTCATTCATTATTCCCTCAAGATCATCATTCCCCTCTCCCACGAATTCCCGCTCGGTACAACCCAGATCCGTATTGCCAGGAGTATCCATGAGACGAATACTCTATCCGCTGTACCAGGTCTATAAGTGGGTCATCTACTTTCCCCTTCTGGTATTTTTCACCGTCCTGTTTGTGGGCATCGGCATCGTGGTGGTGGCCCTGTTCGGTTCCAACGCCGCCAATCGAACCACCGGCGTCTGGTGGGCCCGGACGATGAGTTTCCTCACCCCCATGCGGTTGACGGTCATCGGTCGGGAGCACATCGACCCGAAGGTCTCATACGTGGTGGCGGCGAATCACCAGAGCCACTTTGATATCTTCGTCCTCTACGGCTGGCTCGGCATGGACATCAAGTGGGTGATGAAAAAAGAGCTGAAAAAGATACCGGTCTTCGGGTACGCAGGCACGGCCGGGGGAAACATCTACATCGATCGCTCGGACCCGAAGGCGGCGTACGAATCCCTCCGGATCGCCAGGGAGCGCATCCGTGACGGCACCTCCCTCATCTTCTTCCCGGAAGGGAAGCGAAATCTCAGAGATCCCCAGGACCTCGGACCCTTCAAGAAGGGCGCGTTCGTGACGGCCCTGGATTTAAAGCTCCCGATCCTGCCGGTATCGATCTCCGGCACCAAGGAAATCCAGCCCCCGAAATCCCTGTCCCTCTACCCCGGAAGGGCGGTCATGGTTATTCATCCTCCCATCGACACCAGCGGATACACCACCGACACCCTGGAGGAGCTCATCGAGCTGACCCGGTCGGTCATCGAGCGGGGACTGAATGAAGAAACGTGAAGGGCCGTCGCTTTTCAAAAATCCTCATTTCCCCGTGAACTCCTCGATCATAAAAAAAACCTTTTTCACAATACCGGTTTGCCGTACAATAAGGGGCAATAAAAATATCGTGGAGAGAGAGATGTCGCGAACAGGACGTTTTTTTTCAAGAGTCATCAACCTGCTGGGTTTCAAATCGGTGGTGGAGGAAGAGCGGGAGCGCCTCAAGGAGGAGACGGTGGAGACCACGGCCGGTGAGAACATAAAAGAGGAAACCGCCCCCCGGGAGCCGGAAAAAAAGAAGAAAAAGCCAATTGAGCGTATAATAGCATCCCCTGAGGGAGTAGGTGGAGCGGATGCCCGTGAGATGGAGAAAACCGGGAAGGACAAAAAGCGACCGGGTGAAGACGGTGAACAAAAGGAAAAACAGGGGAAAACGGGAAAGACCCGGGAGGAAAAACCCCTGATCCGTCCCCTGGTCGAAAGCGAAGACGAACAGGACGAAGAGGAGAAGAAGAAACGGCTGACCGATCGCATTTCCGATACCCGTCAGACCGTGGAGGATATGTTCGATCGGGTCATCGAGCCGGACGAGCGAACGATGTCCAACTACTTCAGCGTCGATTTCTGGCGGGAGAAATACGACACGTACCAGTCGATCAGAAAAAAGGAGGAGGGGGATCTCTCCACTCACAAGGCCCTGTCCGCCGGGGCCACACCCACCAGGGAATACTACATCCTGACGATCCTCTCCACCGTCATCGCCACCGCCGGACTCATCATGGGATCCACCGCCGTGGTGATCGGCGCCATGATCGTGGCCCCCCTCATGACCCCGATTCTGGCTCTCTCCCTGGGGGTGATCTGGGGCGATCTCAGGTTGATGAGGAACTCCCTGATCTCCATCATGTACGGGTCGTTCCTGGCGGTGCTCATCTCGGCGTTCATGGCTTTTTTGTTCCCCACGGTCTCCTACACCGATGAAATCTTAGCCCGGGCGCACCCCGGGCTCTACGACATCGTGGTGGGCGTCGCCTCGGGACTGGTGGGGGCCTACGGCTTCGCGAACAGGAAGGTCTCCAGCTCACTGGTGGGCATCGCCATCGCCGTGGCGCTGCTGCCGCCGCTGTGCACCGTGGGCATCGGGCTGGGGCTTCTGGACCTGCAGGTGGCAGGCGGCGCGCTGGTGCTGTTCATCATCAACCTGACGTCTATCTCCCTCGCCGGGGCCCTGGTGTTCTGGATCCTGCGGATTCACCCCTTCGACGCCGACAAGGAGGAGGTAAAAAGGCGGGCGCTGTCTCAGATCGCCTTCTCCCTGACGCTCCTGGTTCTCATCTCACTCCCCCTGGCCTATTTCACCTACGACCGCTACCGGCTCAGGAACGCCACCAGCAACGCGTCGTCGGCGGTGGAGGAATACCTCCCCAACCTCCGGGTGATGGAAATGTCCACGGAGAGGGATTATGCCGAGACGGGTATCGTGCGAAGCTACCGGATGTTGATTGTTCTCACCGGCAGCGACTCGCCGTCTCCCGAGGTGATCGACGAGATGGAAAAGGCCATCACCTGCGACGGGAGCGCCATCACGGACATACGGGTGGAGTTCTTTCAAACCGACGTGCTGATGTACTGACCCGTGCGGGAACGCCTCGCAATCCCGGCCTTATCTCCATCCTCAGTCCCCCGGATAGGGATGCCCATACAAAATCGCGATCACGTTTTCGTGTCGCGATTTTTTTTGCATCACCACGACAAATGGTGTATATTTTAAGGTCCGTTTTCATGGGCAATTCGCATACAACAGAGATGTCACACACTGGAGAATGGAGATTGACAATGTCTCAGGGAAGCGCTCTAACTCATCTTGCCTATCGCTCGTGCCTCGACGCGCTAGAAGATGTACTGGGAACAAACGGAAAGAATTCGGTACTCCGTTTTGCGAATCTTGAAAACATCATAGAAAATCCGCCGGACTACGATCCGGACGCCCGGATGAAGCACGAGGACACCACGAGGCTTTTTGCCGGCGTCCGGGAAATCCTCGGAGACGGGGGATACACGGTGGTGATGCAGCAGGGAAGCGTCGTGATGGTGAAAAACGTTGTGTCCCACTCGGTGCCACTCCAGACCCTGATCGATGCGAATCTCGCCCCGGTGGAAAAGCTGAAGGTTGCCTACAAGGCCTACCTGACCATCGCCGGGTACGACCCGGAAAAGGTGTTGGAACACCTGCCGGAGTCGAACGAATTTGTCATACACCGTCCCGACTGCACCGAGTGCGACGACGTGTTACGGAGCTGCGGAAAAATGAACGGAAGCTGCCGTCGTCCCTCGTGCTCTTTCATCCGGGGATGCCTGGCGGAAATCGGGGGCTGCTTCAATAAGGAGGTTGAAGTGTCCGTGGTGGAGGAGGCCTGCCGCCTCATCGGCGACGACGAATGCCGCTACCGCATTTCGTACCGGGTGTTGTAAAGACCGGTATTGTAAAGCTACACTCCCTCAATCAAATCACAAAAAACCGCCCCGGTGTATGTTCCATTGGGGCGGTGGTACATATATTTTATATTAATATCTAGTTTCTCATATCAACTTAATTGCCCAGAAAAATCGAGACATCTCTCGACAAATCTAAAAAACTAGATGTTTTTAAATCTGCTATTTCTAATATTATCTAGCAACTCCAAAATATCTTTTCTATAATAATTCACGTTTGACTTATATTTCAATCCCTTTGTAAGTGTTTTTTTTGCCTTTAATTCTTCACCTTCTTTAAAAAAGTATCTTCCAAGTTCTAAAAACATCTTCTGTCTGACTAACTTTGATAAATCTTTATTATCTTCAACTAAGTTTATAGCTCGATTATAATAATGTTTTCCTTCTTCTAGTTTCCCCAATTTTAGGAAAGCTAAACCCTTAGTAGCATTAATAAAATAAACATCTTGATCTGTTTGGACACTTTCAATAACATCCATAGCTTCCTTAAGTTTACCAGTAATAGAAAGAACATAAGCGTAATTGTTTAGAAGTCCCAAATCTTTAGGGAACTTCTCAAAACCTTTTTCTAAAATCTCAATAGCCTTAGAATAATTTTTGAAAATATCTATTTCTAAAAAAGATAAACCTAAATATGGCCCCAATTGATCCGGATCTAAGTCGTTAGACTCCAAAAAATACTTTTCAGATTTATTGTATTCTTCTGTTAACTCATAATATTTCCCCAAGAAATATACTAAAACAGGATTCTGTCCGAATATATCAAGAGCTTCATTGATCGTAGTGTATATTTTTTCCAGTTTATTACATGCAAAATATAGATCTATTAAATTCAGATATGTATTGATTTCTTTATTCTCTTTTAAATTTATACTTTCAAAATAGTACTTCTCTGCAATGCTAAATTCCTTTTTATAATGATACGACAGGCCCAAATTATTTAGTAATCTACTTTTTTCTTCATTATCTGGTTTCAAAAAATCTAATGCAA